>Ga0164243_10011117_pt1 | contig 12873 bp, 15 predicted proteins | sample OricompcompostOP_FD_108781 | JGI IMG/M metagenome (GOLD analysis project Ga0164243, IMG submission 108781) | Organic Plus compost microbial communities from Emeryville, California, USA - Original compost - Organic plus compost (OP) | ecosystem: Engineered > Solid waste > Mixed feedstock >...
ACGGCGCCTACCTGCTCACGGGCCACAAGTGGTTCTGCAGCGCCCCCATGTCGGACGGCTTCCTCGTGCTCGCGCAGGCGCCCGGCGGGCTCAGCTGCCTGTTCGTGCCGCGCGTGCTGCCGGACGGCTCCCGCAACCCCTTCGCGATCGCCCGGCTCAAGGACAAGCTCGGTAACCGCGCGAACGCGTCGAGCGAGATCGAGCTCGACGGCACCCTCGGCCTGCTCGTCGGGGAGGAGGGGCGCGGGGTGCGCACGATCATCGACATGGTTGCGCGCACCCGGCTCGACACGATGTACGGCAGCGTCGCCGGGATGCGCCAGGCGACCGCGGAGGCGCTCTGGCACGTGCGGCACCGCCGCGCCTTCGGGGAGCTGCTCGTCGACCAGCCGGCGATGACGGCGGTCGTCGCGGACCTCGCCCTCGAGACCGAGGCGGCGACGGCCCTCGCGCTGCGCCTCGCGCGCGCCTACGACGAGGACGCGTCGGAGCAGGACGTCGCGTTCCGCCGCCTCGCGACCGCGGTCGGCAAGTACTGGGTCTGCAAGCGCGGCCCCGGTCACGCCTATGAGGCGCTCGAGTGCCTGGGCGGCAACGGCTACACGGAGGGCTTCCCGCTCGCGCGCCGCTACCGCGAGCAGCCCGTGCTCGCGATCTGGGAGGGATCCGGCAACGTGATCGCCCTCGACGTGCTGCGCGCCCTCGCGCGCGAGCCGGAGAGCGTCGCGGCTTTCGACGCGGAGGTCGCGCTCGCCGCGGGGGAGAGCCCGTTGCTCGACGCGCACCTCGCGGCGACGCGGGACCGGGTGCGCCGGATCGCCGCGATGGATCCCGCGGAGGCCGCCGCGAGCGCACGCGGCCTGGTCGCCGACCTGGCCCTCGCCCTTCAGGCCTCGCTGCTCGTGCGCGAGGCGCCCGCCGCGGTGAGCGACCTGTTCCTAGCGAGCCGGCTCGGGGAGGGCGCCCGGCACGGTCACCTGTACGGGGCGCTCCCGGCGGGCGACGCGCGCGCGGTACTCGCGCGGTCCTGAGCGGCGGTCAGCGGAGCCGATAGTCCTTCAGGTCGATCGTGCGGAAGCCCGGCTGCGGCTCGGAGCGGATGTCGAAGCTCGCGCCGTCGAAGCTCGCGGGCATCCGGTCGTCGTCGCAGAACTGCACGGAGCGCCTCGTCCGCTCCGGGTCGTCGTCGCCGGGCGAGACCTCGGTGCCGATCTCCTTCCCCCGCTCGTAAAGGGTCACGGTCACGTCGCCCGTGTAGGGCGCGCCCTCCTCGTCGAGGCCGCGGGCGAAGGAGAGCGAGAAGCAGTTGCCGGAGCCGCCGCCCGTCACCTGCGAGTCCGAGAAGTCGTCCACCGCGGGTGGATCGATCGGCTCGGGCGGCCCGCTCGCGAGCAGTTTGCCCTTGATCGCGACCGGCTCGGCCGGCCAGTCGCCGAAGGCGTGCGCGTAGTCGGAGGCGGCGACCGCGATGAGGGTCTCGTCCGCCGCGAGCTCGACGGGGCGGTCGACGCCGTAGCTGTTCACGGAGCCGGCTTTCCGCCCGATCGAGTTCGTCTCGAACACGTCGCGCGCGACGGGCTCCCAGTCGTAGTCGACGTCGAGGCCGCCGCCGATCACGAGGGACACCGAGCCCTTGGGGGAGTAGCCGTCGTTGACCGACCACACGGCGCCCGCGAGCACGCGCAGCAAGGCCTCGGGGTCGATCACATGCCGGTCAGGGGCGATGCGCACACGCAGCACGAAGTTCATGCCCGAGCTCGAGAACAGTCCGCCCTCGCCCGGCTGGGACCACTCCTGCCGCCAGAACTCGGCGTTCTCCACGCCGGGGATCGCCTCGAGGGCGGCGACGGCGTCCGCGGGCGACCGCCCACCGTCACTCGGCCGGTTGCGGTACGGGTCGGTGAGGACGCCGCAGCCCGCGAGCAGCGCCGCGGCGGCGATCGCGGCGAGCAGGGCGGCCGGTCGAGGGAGGCTCATCATCCGCCAGGGTAGCGGAGGCCGCGACCGCGCGGGTGGCTCTCGCCGGTGCCGGAGGTCGCTGGCAAGCTGGGCGGATGACCGACCCCGCTCCGCCCTCCGACCGCGACCTCGGCCGGGCCGCGGCCCTCGCGGGCCTCCGCGACGGCGGCCTCGTCGTGCTCGGCTACATCCCCTTCGGTCTCGCCTCCGGGGCCGCGATGGCGCAGACCGACGTCTCCCCGGCCGTCTCGATCGCGTCGGGGCCTGTCGTCTTCGCGGGCGCCGCGCAGCTCGTCGCCGTCCAGCTGCTCGGATCGGGGGCCGGCGTCGCCCTCGTCGTGCTCACCGTGCTCGTCGTGAACGCGCGGCACCTGCTCTACAGCGCCTCCCTCGCCCCGCACCTCGCGGGCTGGACGCGCGGACAGCGACTCGCGGGCGCGTTCCTGCTCGCGGATCCCACCTACGCCCTCGCGATCGCCCGCTTCGAGCGGCCGGGCGGCGGGGGCGGCCGCGGCGAGCAGCTCGGCTACTACTTCGGCGCCTCGATCACGTGCTATCTCGGCTGGAGCGCGCTCGTCGCGGGCGGCGTGCTGCTCGGCGGGCTCATCCCCGACTGGGTGCCGCTCGAGCTCGCCGTGCCGCTCACGTTCCTGCTGCTCCTGCTGCCGCTCGTCAAGGATCGCGCGGGCCTCACCGCCGCGGTCGTGGGCGGTCTCGTCGCGCTCGCCGCGCATCCGCTGCCCTTCGGGCTCGGCCTGCTCGTCGGCGCAGCGGCGGGACTCGTGGCGGGCGGACTCGTGCTCGCGCGGCAGCCGGAGGAGCCGGATGCCGACCCGGCCCCGACGGGGGAGGCCGCGGATGCTTGACGCCCTCGCGATCGCGCTCTCCGGCCTCGTGACCTACGTCACGCGCGCGATCTTCCTCGTGAGCCGCCGGCTGCGCCCGCCGCGCCGCAGCGCGCGCTACCTGCCCCTCGTCGGGCCCGCCGTGCTCGGCGCCATCGCGCTGCCCGGCATCGTCGCCCCGACCGGCGAGATCTCCCTCGCGGAGACCCTTCCCGCCCTCGTCGCAGCGGTCGTCGCGGCGCTGCTGTGGCGCTGGACGCGGCAGCTCGTGATCGGCCTCGGCGCGGGGCTCGCGGTGTGGTGGGGCGTCCTCGCGCTCATCTGGGCGCTCGGGTGACAGTCGTGATCCGGACCGCGCCGGCGTAGGGTCGGGTCATGGCAGGCACGCGCTTCGTCCGTCCGATCCGAGGTCGCATGTTCGCCGGTGTGTGCGCCGGGATCGCAGACCATTACGGCTGGAACGTCTCCAGCGTGCGCCTCGCCGCGCTCCTGCTCATCCTGTTCGCCTCGGCGGGGATCTGGGTCTACCTCGCGCTCTGGATCGCGATCCCGTCGGGGGACTGACCGCTACGGCAGCCGGTTCGCGCGCGCCAGGTTCGCCTCGAGCTCGGCGCGATTCTGGCGGGTGACGTAGGCGGGCCGGTCGCGCTCGACGCGCCACGACTCGCTCAGCGGGCTCACGTCGACGGCGTCGAAGCCGAGCTCGTCGTAGAGCCGCGTGACGAACTCGACGGCCTCGGGGTGATCCGACGAGGTCGCGAGAGCGCGACGGTCCGGGGTTCCCGCGGGGGAGCCGTCCGTGGTGATCTGCGCCGCGACGATGTGGTTGAAGGCCTTGACGACCTTCGAGGTCGGCAGGTGCTCCTGGAGCAGGCCGGAGACGGTCGCTTCGCCGCGGTCGAGCGCCTCGATGTGCCCGTCGCGCTCCCAGTAGTAGTTGTTCGTGTCGAGCACGATCTTGCCCGCGAGGGGCTCGACGGGGATCTCCGAGTAGGCCTTGAGCGGCACGGTCACGACGACGACGTCGCCGGCCTCTCCCGCCTCCGCGGCGGTCGCCGCGCGGGCCTTCGGCCCGAGCTCCGCGACGAGCTCCGCGAGGGTCTCCGGCCCACGGGAGTTCGCGATCACGACGTCGTAGCCGGCGCCGATCACCGCCCGCGCGACCTGGCTGCCGATGTTCCCTGCTCCGATGATTCCGATCGTGGTCATGTCGGGAGCAACCGGCCGCGACGCTCGGGGATTCCCGAGCCGGCCGGTCGGCGGGGGGCGTAGCCTGGACGGCATGGCTCCCGCCCCGCTCCTCGCCCGGCTCGTCGCGCATCCCCGCGCGACGGTCGCCGTGCTCGCGGGCGCGCTCCTCGTCGCCCTCGCACTGCCGGCATCCGGCACCGAGGGCGCGGCCGTCGCGGGCCTCGCGGCCGTCGCGATCGCGGTCTCCGCCTGGGCGGTCGCCGCCCGGGTCGGCCTCGCCCCGTCGCCCCGCGCCGTGCGGATCGGCGGGCGCGACGAGCGGCACCGGGAGTCCCTCGACCGGGTCGCCGAGCCCTCTCATCCGGACACCACGGGACGGGTGCGCGAGCGCGCCCCGGGAGCGGCGCTGCCGGCCGCGTAGCCCCGCCGTCTCCGACGCGGGTCGCGGCCAGACGCCGCAGACACCGACCCGACAGGAGACTTCCGTGGACCTTTTCGCCTTCCCGCCCCTCGCCGCGCTGCTCGACGCCGTCGACCGCGGTCTCACCGCCCTCGCGGGCGCTCTCTCGAGCATCGCGCCCGGCTGGGGTGCTGCCCTCGCCGTGATCGCGGCGACCCTCGCGATCCGCGCCCTGCTCATCCCCCTCGGGGTGCGCCAGATGCGCGCCCAGCTCGCCCGGCTGCGGCTCGCCCCGCAGCTCGCGGCCCTGCAGAAGCGGCACGCCCGCAATCCCGAGCGGCTGCAGCAGGAGACCATGGCCCTCTACCGGCGCGAGAACGTGTCGCCGTTCGGCGGCTTCGGATCGGCGCTCGTGCAACTGCCGATCATCGGCCTGCTCTACGCGGCCTTCGTGCGGCCGGAGATCGGCGGGCACCCGAACGGCCTGCTCGAGCAGACCCTGCTCGGCCTGCCGCTCGGGCACTCCGCGGGCTCGGCGCTCGCGGGCTGGCCCGGCGCCCTCGTCGCGATCGCGCTGCTCCTCGTGCTCGCCGCGGCGGCCTGGGCCGGGCGACGGGTGAGCAGGCGGATCGCGCCGGCGCCCACCGGGCAGGGCGCGACGCTCGCGCGCGTGCTCTCCTGGCTGCCGTTCCTCACCGTCGTCGCCGGGGCCCTCGTGCCGCTCGCCGCGGGCCTGTACCTCGCGGTGTCGACCTCCTGGTCGGCGGTCGAGCGCGCCGTGCTGTTCCGGGCGCTCTCGCCCGCGGCGAGTCCCGCGACCGCCTGAGGGCCCTCACACGAAAGGCCAGCGCCCGCCGCCGACTGTTTCCCGATCCGCGACGGCGGGCGCTGCCTTCATCTCTGCGTGTGGCGGGGGAACCGACTCCCCTTCCGGCCTGTGTCCGAAGCTCGCTGCACCCGTTTCAGCTCCTGCTCCAGACGGCGAGGCCGAGCGACCCGCAGAGGTCTTCCGCCGTCGCGGCGTCCCTCGAGGGGAACACCGCGGCGACGCCGTTCGCCTGCTCGCACGCCACGAGGGGCGGGACAGGGAAGGTCTGTGCGCCGCCCGTGGGCGGCGTCTTCTGGCCGACGATCCCGTCGGCCCAGGGAAGGGAGCACGCGCCGACCGGGTCGTTCCACTCCGGGTGCGCGTCCGAGGCGAGCCCGACCTGCACCTCGGTGTACGGCGCGCGGAGGCTCACCGACTCGTAGCAGCGGGCGGTCGTCTGCCGCTCCGTCAGGCTCGATACGACCGCGAACGCTCCCGCGCTCAGTGCGACGGCTGCGCCGATGGCGATCGCGGTCGCCCGGATCGCCCGCACGCGCGTCGAGACGCGCGGGCTGCGCACCGTGCCGATCGCCGCCATGACCTCGACGCGGATTCGGGCGAGCTCGCGCTCGACCGTCTCGTCGTCGGGAAGGGTGGCGCTCATCGCTCCTCCTCGCCCTCGAGCTCGACGGCGCGCATCCGGCGCAGCCGCTCGCGGCTCCGCTCGACGCGCTTGGACACGGCGCTCACCGAGAGGCCGAGGGCGAGGGCCGCCTCCTTGTAGGAGCGCCCCTCGTAGAGGCACAGCTCGACGATGCTGCGGTCGGGCTCGCCGAGCCGCTGGATCGCGTCGAGCACCCAGGCGAGCTCGGCGGCGTGCTCCTCGCGCTCGAGCACGAGGGCCGTGGCCCCGCGCGCGGCGACGCGCTCGTCGAGCGGGAGCACGTCGGTGCGGGCTCGCGAGCGCTGCAGGTTGAGAGCGTGGTTGCGGCAGGTCGCGATGAGCCAGGGCAGCAGGGAGTCGCCCGCGAGCCGCAGGTCGGCGAGCCGTCGCCAGGCCGTGACGAAGGTCTCCTGCACGAGCTCCTGGGTCTCGACCAGGTCGTGCGTGAGGCTGTACGCGTATCGATACACCGCGGTGGAATGCCGGTCGAACAGTTCGCCGAACGCCCGATCGTCGCGCGCGAGCGCACGACGGATCAGGTCGACGTCGGAATCCACGTCTCACCTCCACCTATGTAATGTCCGGAAATCGGGAAACCTGACATCTTCCGCGAAAAAAACTGCGGCGGGCCGGAGAAGGTCTCCCGGCCCGCCGCAGAGCGGCCGTTCCGCGCCTAGAGGGCCGACCAGGACGAGGCCTGGTTGTCGAGCGAGGACATCACCGCGACGTCCGCGTAGGGGCCGTAGGTCGCGCCGCCCAGCCCGATGTTCTGGAACATCCGGAAGTGGCAGCTCAGGTAGCCGTGCCACGAGCTCACCCGGTCGTTCCAGCCGCTCGGCATGTCGTTGTGATAGCTGCGGCCGACGCAGCCCGTCGAGTAGTTGGAGACGATCGTGAGCGAGGAGCCGGTGTAGTTCGCCCCGTCGTAGAACCGGCCGATCGTGTAGTAGGTGACGGCTGCGGCCTGCGGGGTCGCCGCGGTCGTCTTCGACAGCGCCGACGCCTCGGTCGTCGAGCAGGAGTACGCCCCTGTGTCGGCGTTGAGCACGCAGGCCTCGACGGCCGGCGCCGCGTTCGCCGGCGCGGCGACGGCGATGCTCGCGACGAGCGCGGAGATGCAGATGAGAGCGGCACGGGCGATCGTGCTGCCGATTCGTGACATTGCGGGTCCCTTCCCCAACTGGGACGGGCGGGTTCCCGTCCCGCTGCCACGCTAGCCCCGGCCTCCGACGCTGTCCATGCCACGCGCGGCATGGAGGATCCCGGGCTCCGCGGGGCGGGCGGAGCCCGGGACGTTCGGGGGCGGCGGACCTCAGGCGGCCTCGGTCACCACCCCCTGCTTGATGCGCAGCCGGCGCTGGGCGCGGCGCGCGACGGCGGAGTCGTGGGTCACGATCACGAGGGTGAGGCCGCGGTCGCGCCACAGCCCCTCGAGGAGATCCATGATCTCGTCCCGGGTCTCCTCGTCGAGGTTGCCCGTCGGCTCGTCCGCGAGCAGCACCTCCGGCTCCTTGACGAGGGCGCGCGCGATCGCGACGCGCTGCTGCTGCCCGCCGGAGAGCTCGCTCGGCAGGTGGTCGAGCCGGTCCCCGAGCCCCACCGACTCAAGGGCCGCGGTCGCGCGGGCGCGGGCGTCGGAGCGCCGTACCCCGAGCGGCGCGAGGGCCGTGAGCACGTTCTCGAGCGCGGTGAGGGTCGGGATGAGGTTGAAGCCCTGGAACACGAAGCCGATCCGCTCGGCCCGGATGCGGGCGAGTCGCCGGTCGCCGAGCCGCGCGAGGTCGGCGTCGCCGAGCTCGATGGATCCCCTCGTGGGGCGGTCGAGGGCGCCGAGCATCTGCAGCAGGGTCGACTTGCCTCCGCCGGTCGGGCCCTGGATCGCGACGAGCTGGCCGTCCGGGATCTCCAGGTCGACGTCGTGCAGCGCGATGACGGTGCGCTTGCCCCGATAGCCCTTGCCGAGGCCGGTGATGCGGTACATGTCTGTCTCCTTCGTTCCGATGGCCTACGCGACGCTCCGCAGCGCCGCGGCGGGCCGCAGCCGCGCGGCGCGCCACGCGCCGATCGCCCCGGCGAGCAGCCCTCCGAGCACGGCGAGCCCGACCGCGAGCAGAACGACCTCCACGGTCACGGGCGCGCTCAGCACGATGTCGGTCGTCGTCGCGCCCGAGCCCCCGCCGAACGGCACCGCGACGATGCCGGCCGGGCTGCCATCCCCGGCGACCCCGCTCGAGTCGACCGCACCGACCGGCTGCCCACCACCGCGCAGTCCGCCGAATCCGCCCGTCGAGGCGGAGAGGGTCGGCCCGACGAGATTCACGGCCCACACGCCGAGCAGGCCGATCGCGACCCCCGCGGCACCGCCGATGAGGCCCTGCACGAGCGACTCGCCCGCGACCTGCCGCGTGATCCGGGCGTTCGACCAGCCAATCGCCTTGAGGGTGCCGAGTTCGCGCGTGCGGCGCGCGACGCCCGAGACGGTGAACAGGATCGCGATGACGAAGGCCGCCGCGAGCACGAGGGCCGAGAGCCACAGCCCGAGGTTGGAGACCAGGGACGAGGCGGTGGAGAGCGATCCGGAGACGCTCTCGGCGAGATCCGCCTGGCTCTTGACCGCGTTGTCGGGCAGGGCGTCCTCAAGCGCCGTCTGCAGCGCGCCCACGCCCGAGGCGTCCTGCGCCTGCACGTAGATCGTGGAGACCTGGCCGTCGAGCCCCGCGAGCGCCTGGGCGACGTCGAGGGGGATGTAGACGTTCGCCCCGGTCGTGCCGTCCGGCGAGGTCGAGGAGACGACGCCGACGATCTCGAAGTCGGTGTCGGCGATCGAGATCGTGTCGCCCACGGTGAGGTCCTGCTCGGTCGCGTAGTCCGCGTCGAGCACGGCGACGTCCTGCCCGGCGTCCTCGGCGGCGAAGCCACGCCCGTCGCTCACCTCGGCCGAGGCGAGCGGGCCGACCGCGGAGCCCGCGACGTCGACCCCGTCGACGCTGAAGCTCGTGATCTGGAAGGCGCTGCCACCCGCCCCGTCCGCGCCGCCGATGACCTGCGGCTCCCCGCCGCTGCCGAAGCCCGGCCGGGTGCCCTGGAACTGCGTGACGTCGGGCAGCTCGCCGCTGAAGGAGGTGCTCGTGAGGGAGAGGGTCGCGGTCGCGGCGGCGACCCCGTCGGTGCCCTGCACGGTCGCGAGGGCGGCGGCGTCGAAGGACGGCACACCCATCCGGGCCTGCAGCCGGCTCGCCGCGAGGCTGCGCGTCTCGCCGTCGGCGGAGCCGGCGTCCTGCCCGAACTCGAAGCGCGGACCGCCCGTGCCGTCCGCGGCGGCGGACTCGGCCTCCTTCGTCACGGTGAGGTCGGTGCCGACCCCGTAGATCGATTCCAGGACGCTCGACTGGGCGTCGCGCACGCCCGCCGAGATCGATGAGACGACGATCACGAGGCCGATCGCGAGGGCCATGCCGAGTGCGACGATCACGGTCTGCCTCGTGCGGTTGCCGAGCTCTCGGCGCAGGTAGGTGGCGAACAACGGGTCTCCTCCCGGTCGGGTCGTGCCGACGCTAGGGAGGCGGGCTATGGCGGGTCGATGTCGCGGCTATGGATCCGCTGGGACACAGCGTCCTCATAGAAACCCGGCGTTTCCTGGATGCCATGACCGACGTGCGCCCCGCCCCCATTCGGCGACCCGACGGCTCGCCCATCCGCGCCCTCGTCGTGGATGACGAGCCGAGCCTGTGCGAGCTGCTACGCATGGCGCTGCGCTCCGAGGGCTGGGAGGCGCAGACCGCGGGCGGCGGCCAACAGGCGCTCAAGCTCGCCCGCGAGTTCGCCCCCGACGTGATCGTGCTCGACGTCATGATGCCCGACATCGACGGGCTCCAGGTGCTGCACCGGCTACGCGCCTCCGGCAACGACGCGCCCGTGCTGTTCCTCACCGCGAGAGACGGGGTGGACGACCGGATCGCGGGCCTCACCGCGGGCGGCGACGACTACGTGACCAAGCCCTTCAGCCTCGAGGAGGTCGTCGCCCGGTTGCGCGGCCTCGTGCGGCGCTCGATGCTCACGGCGGGGGACTCCGGGCCCGAGCTGCGCGTGGGCGACCTCGTGCTCAACGAGGAGAGCTACGAGGTGAGCCGGGCGGGCATCCCCGTCGAGCTCACCGCGACCGAGTTCGAGCTGCTGCGCTTCCTCATGCGCAACCCGCGGCGCGTGCTGAGCCGTGAGCAGATCCTCGATCGGGTCTGGAGCTACGACTTCGGGGGCCGCTCCTCGATCGTCGAGCTCTACATCTCCTACCTGCGCAAGAAGATCGACACCCTGGGCGAGCCCATGATCCACACCGTGCGCTCGGTGGGCTACGTCATCAAGCCGGCCACGTGACCCTGCTCGCCCGCCCCTGGTCGCTGCGGAGCCGGCTGCTCGTCGGCATCGTGGCCCTCCTGCTCGTGCTCGGCACGATCGTCGGCGCACTCTCGAGCGCCGTCCTCGAGCGCAACCTGACGGACCGGCTCGACCGGCAGCTCGCGGCGGCGGCCTCGCGCTCGAGCCAGACCCTGCAGACGCTGCCGGGCGGCGTCGCCTCGCCGCCCTCGGTCGACGCCTTCGTGCTCGGCGAGGGCGCGGGAGCGGTCGGCATGGTCGTGATCGGCCGCACGGTCGTGCGCGCGGGCTATCTGCTCGACGACGGCACGGCCGGCACCCTCACGGCCGCCCAGGTGCGCACCCTCGCCGGCGTGCGGATCGACGGGACGCCGCACTCCGTGGCGCTCGGCGCGCTCGGCGACTACCGCGTGCTCATCGACCAGGTCGCCTCGAACGCGTTCGTCGTCGTGGGCCTCTCCCTCGCGGAGGTCGAGGCGACCGTCGGCCAGCTGCGCGTGACGATCGCCCTCGTCACGGCTCTCGCCCTCGTGCTCGCGGTCGGGCTCGGCCTCGTCGTCGTGCACCTCGCGCTGCGCCCGCTCGACCGGGTCGTGGAGACGGCGACGCACGTCGCGGCGCTTCCCCTGGAGGAGGGCGACGTCGCGCTCGTGGAGCGCGCTCCCGAAGCGCCCACCGAGGTGGGCCGGATGGGCGCGGCCCTCAACCGACTGCTCGAGCGCGTCGAGTCGGCCCTTGGCGCGCGGCAGGCGAGCGAGGACAAGCTGCGCCGCTTCGTCGCGGACGCCTCCCACGAGCTGCGCACCCCGCTCGCCTCGATCCGGGGTTACTCGGAGTTCCTGCGCGGCTCCTCCGGACGGCTGAACGCCGACGGCCGGCGTTCGGTCGAGCGCATCGAGGCCGAGTCGCTGCGGATGAGCGCCCTCGTCGACGAGCTCCTGCTGCTCGCGCGTCTCGACGCGGGTCCCGCGCTCGCCGCGGAGCGCGTCGACCTCGCGCGCGTGCTCGCCGAGGCGGTGGGCGACGCGCACGCCGCGTCGCCCGACCACGACTGGCGGCTCGACGTGCCGCCCGAGCCCGTGGAGGTCGTGGGGGATCCCGCGCGTCTGCACCAGGTCGTCGCGAACCTGCTCGGCAACGCCCGCGCTCACACCCCGCCCGGCACGACGGTCACCGCGACGGTCGAGCGGACCGAGGGGCGCGTGCGCGTGACGGTCGCGGATGACGGCCCGGGCATCCCGGCCGAGTTGCGGCCGCGCATCTTCGAGCGCTTCGTGCGCGGCGAGGAATCCCGCACCCGCGAGGGCGCGGGTGGCAGCACGGGCCTCGGGCTCTCGATCGTGCAGGCGATCGTGGCGGCGCACGGCGGCGAGGTGGCGCTCGAGAGCGAGCCGGGGCGCACGGTGTTCACGGTCGAGCTGCCGCCCGCTCCGTGATCCGCGGCGTGTCACCAATGCAGGGGATCCGCGCCCGAGCGTGCACGGAGTGCCGCCCGTGCGCCCCGAGTCCCTGTGTTCTTGACGCACCGCTCAGGACTTGCGGGCCGCGGGCTTCCGCGCGGGCTTCGCGGGCCGCAGCCGCACGAGGCGCTGGTTGCCGTCCTCGCGCAGCTCGACGAGGTTGCCGCGTGAGGCGACGAAATCGGTGAACGCGCCGAAGTCGAGCTGCTTCTCGTCGAAGGACGGGTCCAGCCGCTTGATCTGCTGCTTGACGGCCGCGGCGTGCAGCCACTCGTCGTCCCCCTTGCCGCGCAGCAGCTCGACGGCCTGCACGAGCAGCCGGGACGCCGCCCGGTCGCTCAGCTTCCCGGAGGTCTGCGGGGGAGCCGTCTCGTCGTCAGCCGCGGGGGCCGGCTCGGGCGCGGGCTCGACGCGGCTCACCTCGTCCTCGACGCGCAGCACGGCGTCGTAGAGCGTGAACTCGTCGCAGGCCGCGACGAGGGCCGGGCTCGTGCCGCCCGCGACGCCCACGCCGACGACGAAGCGGCCGAGCCGCTTGCAGCGCTGCGCGAGGGCGATGTAGTCGGAGTCGCCCGCGACGATGAGCACGTGCGTGAGGTCGGGCAGCCGGAAGAGATCCTCGAGCACGTCGACGGAGAGCCGGATGTCCGCCCCGTTCTTGCCCGCGGTGGTCGCCTGGAAGAGCTGGGTGAGATCCACCGCGCGGTCCACGAGCTGGCGGCGGTAGGAGGCGTTCGCGGGCACCGACCAGTCCGCGTACGCGCGGCTCAGCGCGACCGTGCCGAAGGAGGAGGCGTAGTTGAGGATCGCGGCGACGTCGACCGGGCCCGGCGTGTGGGTGACGCCGAGCGTCACGCGCCCGCTCTGCAGGCCGCGCGCGTCGCTGGCCACCGTGCGGATCGCGTCGGCCGCCTCCAGCGCCCGCCGCGCGTGCTGGACGACCTCCGTGCCGTGGGCCGTGAGCCGCACGCGCCGCGTCGTCCGGGTGACCAGCGGCACGCCGAGCTCCTCCTCGAGCTTGCGGATCTGGCGCGAGAGCGCCGGCTGGGCGACGTTGGCGCGCGCGGCCGCGCGCGTGAAGTGACGCTCCTCGTCGAGCAGGCAGAGGTATCGCAGCTGCGCCAGTTCCATGCCGTATGGGCATTAGAGCAAGACGACCCATGTCTTGGACT
>Ga0164243_10011119_pt1 | contig 12871 bp, 13 predicted proteins | sample OricompcompostOP_FD_108781 | JGI IMG/M metagenome (GOLD analysis project Ga0164243, IMG submission 108781) | Organic Plus compost microbial communities from Emeryville, California, USA - Original compost - Organic plus compost (OP) | ecosystem: Engineered > Solid waste > Mixed feedstock >...
CCGCCCGTGAGGCCGTGACCGAGGCCGCCGTGGCCGCCAAGATCCGCAAGGACCTGACGTGGCAGCAGATCGCGGACGCCGCACAGCTCTCGGTCGCCTTCGTCACCGCCGCCGTACTCGGCCAGCAGGCGCTTCCCCGGCAGGCCGCCGAGGCCGTCGGGGAGCTGCTGGAGCTCGACGAGGACGCCGTCCGCACGCTGCAGACCATCCCGATGCGGGGTTCCATCCCGGACCGTGTCCCGACCGACCCGACGATCTACCGCTTCTACGAGATGCTCCAGGTCTACGGCACCACGTTGAAGGCTCTGGTGCACGAGCAGTTCGGTGACGGCATCATCAGCGCGATCAACTTCAAGCTCGACGTGCAGAAGGTCGCCGACCCGGAGGGCGGCGAGCGGGCCGTCATCACGCTGGACGGCAAGTACCTGCCGACCAAGCCGTACTGAGCCGCACCCCTCGCCCGCGTCAGCGGGTTCCCGGCCGCGGCGGGCCGGGACCGGTTCGCCGGCCCGCCGCCCCGTACGTTCCCCACACACACCGTCCGCCGGTCGGACGGGTGCACCCGCAAGGAGCACACCCATGGACTTCGCCCAGCGCACCATCGACATCGCCCGCAAGAACGTCGAAGAGGGCGGACGCCCCTTCGCCACCGTCATCGTCAAGGACGGCGACGTGCTCGCCGAGAGCCCCAACAAGGTCGCCCAGACCTCGGACCCCACGGCCCACGCGGAGATCCTCGCCATCCGCGAGGCGTGCACCAAGCTGGGCACCGAGCATCTGGTGGGCACGACGATCTACGTCCTCGCCCACCCTTGCCCCATGTGCCTGGGCGCGCTCTACTACTGCTCTCCCGACGAGGTCGTCTTCCTCACCAGCCGCGACGCCTACGAGCCGCACTATGTCGACGACCGCAAGTACTTCGAACTCGCCACTTTCTACGGCGAGTTCGCCAAGGACCACACCGAGCGGCGGCTGCCGATGCGGCACGAGCCGCGGGACGCCGCCGTCGATGTCTACCGTCTGTGGCAGCAGCGGAACGGCGGCAGCCGACGTGTCGCCGACGCCCCCACCGCCTGAACCAGGGCGGGCAGCACGCTGTTTCGGACCGCGCCTGTGAGGACTTGATTCTGTGCCGACCGCCGATCCGACCCCCGACGAGATGGGGCACCTGCAACGGGCCGTGGAGCTGGCCGCCGAAGCGCTGGAGGCCGGGGACGAACCCTTCGGTTCGGTCCTGGTCGATGCCGGCGGCCGGGTCCTGGCCGAGGAGCGCAACCGGGTCAACAGCCTCCACGACCGCACCCGGCACCCGGAGTTCGCGCTGGCGCGGTGGGCCGCCGCCCATATGCCGGAGCAGTCGCGTGCCGCCGCCACCGTGTACACCTCCGGTGAGCACTGCGCCATGTGCTCCGCCGCCCACGGGTGGGCCGGTCTCGGCCGTATCGTGTATGCGCACTCGACCGCTCAGCTCACCCGGTGGCTCACGGAATGGGGTGTGCCTTCCTCCCCCGTCAGCCCGTTGCCGGTCCAGGAGGTCGTGCCCGGCCTGGCCGTCCAGGGGCCGGTTCCCGAACTGGCGGAGCAACTTCGCGGGCTGCACCGCAGCTTCCACGGCCGCGGATGATTCCTCGCCGGCGCGGGCGGGGGCGGCGGCCGGCCTCGGGGGAGGGGGCCGGCCGCGCCTCCCGGGCCGGTCATGGGCGTACGCGTACGCGCGCGGGTACAGGGGGTGCGGTCAGTCGCCCAGGAGATGTGACACGAGGCCCCGTGTCCATTCGGGGCTGAGGGGCTCGTCGGTGAAGACGGCCCGGTAGTAGAGGGGGGCGATCAGGGCGTCAGTGGTCTGCTCCGGGGTGGGGGGCTCCCCGCCCCGGCACCGCTCCCGTTCGAGGATGGCTTCGATCTGCTGACGGCGTTCCCCGCGGCATGCGGCGGCGCCTTGTTCCCCGCCGGAGCCGAGGGTGGCGCGGACCAGGGCGAGGGTGTCCGGGTCGCCGAGGTCCTTGGCGAGACTGGAGGCGTAGCGTTCCAGGTCCCCGCGGAGGCTTCCGGTGTCCGGCACCACGATGTCACCGGAGAACCGGCTGGTCGCGACGTCGGCGAGCAGTTCACCGACGGTGCCCCAGCGGCGGTAGACCGTGGTGGCGTGCACACCGGCGCGGGCGGCGACGACCGGGATCGTCAGGGGTTCGCTGGTCTCGTCGGCGACCAGTTCCTGGACGGCTCGGTGGACGGCCGCGCGGACCCGGGCGGAGCGGCCCCCCGGCCGGCTCCCGGCCTGTGGAGATGAGGAAGCGCTAGTGGACACCCGGCCAGTATCGCACTGATCGCTGCCTTTTTGGCGCAGTGATCACTGCGTTTGTGTTAGCGTAAAAGCCACTAACGCATAGATCGCTGCGAGATGTATATGTCCACTGACTCCGCTGTGTCCGCCATACCCTCCGACGAGGCCGGGGGCAGGCGCCGCGTGCGACGCGGAGCCGCCTTCGCGTCGGTCGCCGCCGTCTTCGTCGTCTTCCTGGCCGCCTCCAGCGTGCCGTCCCCGCTCTACCCCATCTACCAGCAGGAATGGCACTTCGCCGCGTGGGTGATGACCGCTGTCTTCGCCCTGTACGTCGTCGGTCTGCTCGGCTCGCTGCTCGTCATCGGGGCCCTCTCGGACCACCTCGGCCGCCGGCCGGTGCTCGCCTCGGCGATCGCGCTGGAGGCCGTCTCGCTCCTGCTGTTCCTCACCGCCGGGAACGTGACCGTCCTGGCAATCGCCCGGGTCCTGCAGGGCGTCGCCACCGGTGCGGCGACGACCACGCTGAGCGCCGCCCTCGTCGATCTCGAACCGCCGCACGCCCGTGGCCGCGCCGGCGTCCTCACCTCGGTGGCCCCGCTGACCGGGCTCGCCCTCGGCGCGCTCGGCTCCGGGGCACTGGTGGAGTTCGGCCCCGCCCCGACCCGCCTGGTCTACGCCCTGCTGCTCGGCGTCATGGTGCCGGCGGCCGTGCTCACGGCCCTGCTGCCGGAGACCTCCCCGCGCAAGCCCGGAGCCGTCGCCTCCCTGCGGCCCCGGGCCGCGTTGCCCGCGCACCTGCGCGCGGACATCGTCCCGGTGGTGCCGGCGATGATCGCCAGCTGGGCGCTGACCGGGCTGTTCCTCTCCCTCGGCCCGTCCGTCGCGGCCCAGCTGCTGGGACTGCACAGTCACCTGGCCGGCGGCGTCGTCGTGACCCTGCTGGCCGGAACCGGGGCGCTCGCCGTCGCCGTGCTCCGCTCCCGTCCCGCGTCCTCGCTGCTGGCCCCCTCCTCCGCGCTGCTCGGGCTCGGCGTCCTGGCCGCACTCGCCGGAACCATGGACGACCTCCTCTGGCTCGCCGCCGCCGGCACCGCGGTCGCCGGCGTCGGCGTCGGCGCCTCGGTGCTGGCGACGTTCGGAACCTTCGCCCGGCTCGCCGGACCGCACGAGCGCAGTGCCGTCTTCGCCTCGGCGAACGTGATCAACTACCTCGGCAACAGCGTGCCCGCCGTGCTCGGCGGCATCGCCGTCACCGCTCTCGGCCTGCGCACCGCCACCGAGATCTACGCAGCGGCGATCGTGGTGATCGTCGCCGCCGCCTTCTTCCTGCGTCTCTTCCAGCTCAGGGCGGAACGCCGCGTCGTCGCGGCCCCGTGCGAGTGAGCCGCCGCCCCGCCGAAAGCTTCCGTCGAAAGCCGCCCCGGGCGCCGGGGCGGCTTCGGCCGGTGATCCGGCCGACTGCCGGTGATTCCTGTGCGAGGGGAAGAGCGAGGGACTCCCGGCGGAGGCGCAACGTCCCCCCGGAGTTGAGCCACGAGCCGGTCACCGGCACGGTCCGAGCCCGAATCCGCGACGGCTTCCCGTGAGCTCCCGTCCCCTCCCCGCCGGGTCCGGAAAAAAATTCCGGCGGCGATGTCGAGAACCCGCGTCCGGCTCCGTCCCCGGGGTGAGCGCGACACAATGGGTCGCCCGAGACCGAGGAGAAGCACGATGGCCAAGTACCTGCTGCTGAAGCACTACCGCGGCGCCCCGGCTCCGGTCAACGACGTGCCGATGGACCGGTGGACCCCGGAGGAGATCTCGGCGCACGTGCAGTACATGAACGACTTCGCGGCGCGGCTGGAGAAGACCGGCGAGTTCGTCGACGGGCAGGCCCTCGCTCCCGAGGGCGCGTGGGTCCGCTACGACGGTGAGGGCCGCCCGCCGGTCACCGACGGGCCGTTCGCGGAGACGAAGGACCTGATCGCCGGCTGGATGGTCATCGACGTCGACAGCTACGACCGCGCCGTCGAGCTGGCCGGGGAGCTGTCGGCCGCCCCCGGCGCGGGTGGCGAACCCATCCACGAGTGGCTGGAGGTGCGTCCGTTCCTGGCCGCGCCGCCCACCGTCTCGGAGTGACACCTCCGATGGACGAGGCCCTGCTCAGGAGCCTCATTCCGGGAGTGATCGGCACCCTCGTCCGCCGCGGAGCCGACTTCGCGGCGGCCGAGGACGCCGTGCAGGACGCACTGGTCGAGGCGCTCCGGGCCTGGCCGGCCGATCCGCCACGGGACGCCAGGGGCTGGCTCGTCACCGTGGCGTGGCGGCGGTACCTCGACGCCGTGCGGGCGGACGCCGCCCGCCGTCGGCGCGAGGACCGCGTCGAGGAGGAGCCGGCGCCGGGCCCGGCCCCCGCGGCGGACGACACACTCCAGCTCTTCTTCCTGTGTGCCCATCCGTCGCTGACACCGTCGTCCGCCGTCGCCCTCACCCTGCGCGCCGTCGGCGGGCTGACCACCCGCCAGATCGCCCGGGCGTATCTGGTGCCCGAGGCGACCATGGCGCAGCGCATCAGCCGGGCGAAGCGCACCGTCTCCGGCGTGCGTTTCGACCAGCCCGGCGACGTCGCCACCGTGCTGCGGGTCCTGTATCTGGTGTTCAACGAGGGCTACTCGGGGGATGTCGACCTCGCCGCCGAGGCCATCCGGCTCACCCGGCAGCTCGCGACCGCCGTCGACCACCCCGAGGTGGCCGGGCTGCTCGCTCTCATGCTGCTCCACCACGCCCGGCGCGCCGCCCGGACCGCGCCTGACGGCAGTCTGGTGCCGCTGGCCGAACAGGACCGCGGCCGGTGGGACACGGCGGCGATCGCCGAGGGCGTCGGCATTCTGCAAGCGGCGCTCGCCCGGGACCGGCTGGGCGAGTTCCAGGCGCAGGCCGCCGTCGCGGCCCTCCACGCCGACGCGCCCACCGCCGAGGAGACCGACTGGGTGCAGATCGTCGAGTGGTACGACGAACTGGTGCGCCTGACCGGCAGTCCCGTCGTCCGGCTCAACCGGGCGGTCGCCCTCGGGGAGGCCGACGGCCCGCGCGCGGGCCTCCTGGCGCTGGCTGAGCTGGACGCCTCACTGCCCCGGTACGCCGCGGTGGCCGCCTATCTCCACGAGCGCGACGGCGACTTGGCGACAGCGGCGCGGCTGTACGCCGAGGCGGCCCACAAGGCACCCGACCTGGCCGAGCGCCCCCACCTGACGCGCCAGGCCGCCCGGCTCAACAGCCGCGGGAGCCGCTGAGACGGCACGCCTTCGCGTCAGCCGCTGACCGCCGCTCATGTCTTGCGCACATGGGTGGTGTCGGCGCCGAGCGGGGTGCCGTCGGCGCCGGCCGGTGCGAACTCCGGCACGGGGACGCCTTGCTGGTCGACGAGGGTGGAGTGGGGTTCGCCGGGGGCGTAGGCGTGGCGTTCCCCCCATTGCCGCAGGGTGAGGATGACGGGGAAGAGGTCGCGGCCGGCGTCGGTGAGCACGTACTCCCGGCGGCGCCCCGACGGTGCGGTGCGCTGGGCGAGGAGCCCGTGAGCGGTGAGCTTGCGCAGGCGGTCGGTGAGGATGTTGCGGGCGATGCCGGTGCGTCGCTGGAACTCGGTGAACGACCGTGCCCCGTCCATCGCGTCACGGATGACGAGCAGGCTCCATCTGTCGCCGACGAGGTCGAGCGAGCGGGCGACGGGGCAGCCGGGGTCGGTCCAGTCGGGGTTCGGGGCGCGCATGGCGGGGCGCGGCATGACACCTCCCGGTGAGTTGCGGATTGAAACCATCCTGCCGTACCGTCAAAACGGTTGCAATTTGCTACTGATTTGGCTTGGGGGCTGGGTGCGATGGGCGTATGGCGGCGGTTGCTGCTGGCGGTGGTGTGCGGTGTCGCTGTGGCGGGCGTCTACGCCGCACAGCCGGTGCTGGAACCGATGGGACGGGACCTCGGCATCCCGGCGGGGCTCACCGGCTGGATCGTCGCGGTCGGACAGTTCGGTTATCTGGTAGGGCTGGTGCTGCTGGTGCCGCTCGGTGACGTGGTGGCCGACCGGCGCCGGCTCATCGCCGGGCACCTGGCGGTCACCGCGGTGGGCGCGACCGTGACGGCCTGCGCGCCAGGAGCATGGACGGCGCTCGCGGGGCTCACGGTGGCCGGGCTGTTCGCCGTCGTGGTGCAGACCGCGGTGGCCTACGCAGCGACCGTCTCGCAACCCGCCGAACGCGGGCGGAACATCGGCGTGGTGACCTCGGGTGTCGTGGTCGGCATCCTGGGCGCGCGGGTCGTCACCGGCACCCTCGCGGACGTGTGGGGCTGGCGGAGCGTCTATGCCGTGCTCGCGGCGCTGTCACTCGGACTGGCGGCCCTCGTCCTGACCGCACTGCCGTCGGAGGGGCGCCCGGGCGGGCCCGCGAAGTACGGGCAGGTCCTCGTCTCCCTCGCCGGACTGTTCGGGCAGCGCCTCTTCCTGTCGCGCGGGCTGATCGCCTTCTTCCTGTTCGCCTCGTTCGGCAGCCTGTGGAGCGGACTCTCCCTGCCGTTGGCGGACACACCGTGGCGGCTGAGCGAGAGCGGCATCGGACTGTTCGGCCTCGTCGGTCTCGCCGGCGCACTGGGTGCGGCACGCGCGGGCCGGTGGGCCGACGCGGGCCGCGCGGTCCCCGTCACCGGTCTCGCCCTCACCCTGCTCGTCCTCTCCTGGGCGGCGATCGCACAGCTGCCATGGACGCTGTGGCTCCTCGTCGTGGGCATCGTGGCGCTCGACTTCGCCGTCCAGGCCGTCCATGTGAGCAACCAGCACCAGCTCACCGCCGCTTATGCGGACCGCACCAGCAGCGTCATCGGCGGCTACATGGTCTTCTACTCCCTCGGCTCCGCCCTCGGCGCGGCCACGACGACCGCCGCCTGCACCGCGTACGGCTGGGCGGGCTCCAGCATCCTGGGAGCCGCGTTCGCCGTCTGCGCGCTGGCCGTCTGGGCGGCGAGCAGGCGCGTCCCCCTCCACGGAGCGCACGCGGAGGCGGCCGGAAGGGCGGAGGCCGGCGCCCGGGAGGAAACCCCGCGGCTCGCCCGTCGGCCGCAGCCCGAAGGCCGGTGCACGTAGCCCTCCGGCCGCGGTTTGCCGCGACCGTGTGGGTGGGCAGGGTGCCAGGCGGAGACAGGTCCCGCTGCTGCCGGCCGGGAGAGGGTCGGGCCAAAGCGTGCGGGGCCGCGCGGACCGACGGCTCCCGCGCGGGCCGGCGGGCGGACACGACGGGGGCTCGTCGGTGGGGGAGTTGGCATCAGCGGAAACGGAACGACAGGACGGCCACACGATGGGCCGGCCGGCACCCGCGGTGCTGCCCCCGCCGCTGCGCGCCCGGTGCGGGCTGATCGCGGCCCTCGCCACGCTGACGGTCGTCGTGCTCGGGAGCCTGTACGCCGGCCACAGCCGGCCCGGCCCGGTGGACGCATGGCTCCAGCCCGCGGTGGACGGGGCGCCGTCGCCGTGGCGGGTCACCGCCTCGGCCATCGACTTTCTGGGGGAGCCCGTCGGGGCGGCGCTGCTGGCCGGGGTCGCCGTGACCGGCTGCCTGCTGCTTCGGCGGCCTCGCGCCGCGGTGTTCGCCGTCGCGGGGACGGGAGCGGCCGTGGTGGCGACGACGCTGCTCAAGCCCGTGGTGGGGCGCACCATCCACGGCGACGGCAACCTGTCCTATCCCAGTGGGCACACCGCCTTCCTCACCGCGCTCGCCCTCGTGGTGGCGCTGTCGGTGACCGGCCGGCACCGCCTCGGCAGGACGGCCGGTACCGTGCTCGTGCTCGCGGCGGCGCTGGTGGCCGGGGCCGCCATGGGGTGGGCCCAGGTCGCGCTGGGGGCGCACTATCCGACGGATGTCCTCGGCGGCTGGTGCACCGCGCTGGCGGTGACTCCCGCGACCGGATGGCTGGTCGACAAGGCGGCCGACGCCCGCCGTCGGCACTCCACTTGACGCGGCATCAGGCCCGTCGCCGGAAGACGGGTTTCACCGGCCGTCCGCCCAGCCAGGGGGTGGGGTCGGCGGCGTCCAGCGCCTTCCGGTACACCGCGCACGCCCCGGCCACCGTCTCGACGGTGCGCTCGATGTCGGTGTCGTCCAGCGCGCTGCTCACCACGAACGACGGGGCCAGCACCCCGCCCGCCAGGAGCCGGCGCAGGAACAGGGTGCGGTACTCCTGCGACGGCCGCCCGTTCTCGTCGAGGGTGGCGAAGACCAGATTGCTGGCCCGGCCCCGGACGACGAGATGGTCACCGACGCCCATGCCGGCCGCGGCCTCGCGGACACCGGCGGCCAGCCGCTCGCCGAGCGCGTGCAGCCGCGCGGTGATGCCCTCCTCGACATAGGTGGTGAGCACGGCCATGGCGGCGGCCAGCGCATGGGTCTCCGCACCGTGCGTCGTGGACAGCAGGAAGACCCGGTCGTGTGAATGGCGCAGCCCGCCCCGCTCCATGAGGGCGCGGCGCCCGGCCAGCGCGGAGACGGCGAACCCGTTGCCCAGGGCCTTGCCGAACGTGGACAGGTCGGGGACGACGCCGTACAGCCCCTGGGCGCCCGCCTCCGACCAGCGCAAGCCCGTGATCATCTCGTCGAAGACCAGTACGCAGCCGTGCCGGTCGGCCAGCTCACGCAGACCGGCGAGGTACGCGGCAGTGGGGTCCTCGGTGCCCGGACGGCCGGGTGAGCCGGGGAACGGCTGGGCGTGGGCGGCGGGTTCGAGGATGAGGCAGGCGATCTCGCCCTGGTACCGGGAGAGCAGCTCGTCGGTCGCGGCCAGGTCCCCGTAGGGGAAGGACACGGTGAGCTCGGTGGTCGCCGCAGGAATGCCGGCGGACATCGGCGTGGTGCCGATGAACCAGTCGTCGACGGAGAAGAACGGATGGTCCTCGCAGACGGCCACCCGCGGGCGCCCGGTCACAGCCCGCGCGAGACGCACCGCCGCGGTGGTGACGTCGGAGCCGTTCTTGGCGAACTTCACCATCTCGGCGGTCGGTACGGTGGCCAGGAAGCGTTCCGCGGCCTCGACCTCCACGATGGACGGGCGGACGAAGTTGCTGCCCCGGTCGAGCTGCCGGCGCACCGCCTCCGTCACCCGGGGGTGGGCATGGCCGAGACTGACCGAGCGGAGGCCGGAGCCGTACTCGATGTAGCGGTTGCCGTCGATGTCCCACACATGGGCACCGCGCCCGTGGCTGATGACCGGGGCCAGATTCTCCGGGTACTGGTCGTCGCCCTTGGCGTAGGTGTGCGCGCCTCCCGGGATCAGGGAGTGCAGCCGTTCGTTCGCCTGCTGCGACCGGGGCAGGGGGAACTCGCCGGGCGTTTTGGTGGCTTCGGTGTCCAACGCCGACCTCACTTCTCCGTGTGCTTCAGGACCTCGGCGAGGCGCGGCGCCTCCCGGTCCCGCTGGGACATCGAGGTGACCGGCAGCGGCCAGGGGACGGCCAGCTCCGGGTCGTCGAAGGCGATCGTCACGTCCTCGGCCGGATCGTGCGGGCGGTCGATCCGGTAGGAGGTGTCGGCGGTCTCGGTCAACGCCTGGAAACCGTGCGCGCAGCCCGCGGGGATGTACAAGGTCGCCTGCGTCTCGCCGGACAGTTCGAAGAAGGCCCGGTTGCGGTAGTTCGGCGAGTGGGGGCGCAGGTCCACGACGACGTCGAAGATCCTGCCGTGGGAGCACCGCACCAGCTTGGCCTCGCCGGCTCCGGAACGCAGATGCAGCCCGCGCAGCACGCCCCGCACCGAGCGGGACACGCTGTCCTGGACGAAAGACTCCGGGGCGAGACCCACCGAGCGGAGTACGTCGGCGTCGGAAGTACGGCAGAAGAAGCCGCGTTCGTCGGCGTGCGGCGTCGGCTCGAACAGGTAGGCACCGTCGATTTCGGGCACTGGGGTCGCCTTCATGAAACCTCCTGCTGAGCATGGGTGTGGTCGGCCGCCGGGACCGCAGGGGCCGCCGGGTCCGCCGGGAACAGGATCGCGTTCAGTGCGGAGAACTGCTCCTCCAGGCGCCGGGCGGCGGCCAGGTTCCGTTCGGCGAGGGTCCGCCGCAGCTGCGCCGACCGCTGCTCCAACTCCTGGAACTGCTCCAGCAGCCGCCCGGCGTCGATGTCGCGGGCCGGATGGCAGTAGGCGCCCAGCCCCATCCGTTCCATGAGCGCGTCGCTCTTGACCGCGTAGCTGAGGGCGAGCGTCGGTGTGCCGGCCTTCAGTGCGCAGACCAGATTGTGGTAACGGGTCGCCACCACGGCCTCGGCAGCCGCCGTCTCCCGCATCAGATCGGCCAGCGAGCCCGCCTCGGCCGATGTGACCAGCGGCGAGTCCACCGCGTCGCGGATCGCGGTGACCACCGGCTGGTCGACCGCGTCGCCGGTGAGCAGCCGCACCGGTCTGCCCGCCTCGGTCAGCGCGCGGACGAAGCGGATCGTCCCCTCCAGATAGCGACGGTGGATCTCCTCGGCACGTGGGCGGTCGTCGTCGCTGCCGTGGAAGGCCATCACGCCGACGCAGACCGGTCCCGGCCGGGCAGGGGACGCACTCACCGGTGGCGTAGGCAGGGCGAAGGCGAGGTCCGGATAGATCTCGTCGCGCGCCGTCTCCACGCCCATGGCCCGCATCGCGTCGCGGGACGGGGCGTCCCGGTACGACCGGTACGCGGCCAGCCGCGCAGACCAGCGCACCAGGGCGCGGGTGAGCCGGTTGCCGATCGCGGACGCGCCGACACCGACCAGCGCGACCCGGGTGCCGAAGAGCCGGCCGGCCGCACACAGCAGGAACAGCGCGTAGGGGAAACCCCACGGCCGCAGCGGCAGCGTGGCCTCCAGCACGCCCATGCCCGGCACGATCACCACATCGTGCCGGCGCACCCAGACGGCGGTACGGACGGCGTCGACGAGTTTGCCCAGGCCCTTGCCCGCGACGGCGCCCGCACGTGACGCGGTCCGGTACTCCCCGCGGTACCAGTGCAGGCGCGCCGCGGGGATGCCGTACCGGGCCGTGACGGTCTCGGGCCCACCGCACAGCGCGTCCACGACCGCCCCGGGGTGCTCGGCGCGCAGATAACCGAGCACCGCCTCCAGCGATCCGTCGTTGCCGAGGTTGCCGGAGCCGAGCAGGCCGAACACCCCCACACGCGGGGGTCTCCCGGCCGCGGAGGTCATGCCCGCCTCCCCTCACGGCCGGCGACCAGGGCGTCGACGGAGACGGAGAGCCGGCCCGGATCGACCGGGGTGCGGTCCTCGACGCGCTCGCCGGCGCCCGGCCGGGCGCGGCTGGCCAGCCACGCGCCCAGATGGCGGTAGCACGCGCGCCGGTCGGCCGGCGACAGCGGGGCCCGCCGGATCGCGGCGACGAAGCCCCAGACGTACTCGGCGAGCAGCCGGGGCGTCGGATGCAGCGGGCCCGCCCGGCGCGGGTCCAGGTTGACGCACCGTGAGCGCTTGGAGGGATTGGCCCGCTCGGCACGGGTGGGGTGGTCGCGGCGGAAGTACAGCAGCTCCGGCACCTGGTGGAAGGGCCCGTGCAGCACGATCTCGGCGACGAAGGTGCGATCCGCGTGGTGATAGCTGTCGTGCGGCTTCACCCGGCGCAGCACATCGGCCCGCATCACCCCGTAGAAGTCGTCGCCGCCGGGCTCGAACAGCAGGCTGCGGAAGCGCTCCGGGGCGTGCGGCGAGTCGGTGGCGAGCCCGTACGCGTACGGCACCTTCACCCGGCCGTCGCCGTCGATGACCGCCTGGCCGCTGTGCGCCAGGATCACCCCGGGGCGTTCGTCCAGTGCCTCCACGCAGCGCTTCAGCAGGTCCCGGGCGTACAGGTCGTCGTGCGAGGCCCACTTGAACAGCTCGCCGCGGCACTGGGTGAACACGTAGTTGTGGTTCGGTGCGGCCCCGATGTTGCGGGGCAGCCTCAGATACCGGATGCGGGAATCGCGCGCCGCGTACCGGCGGCAGATGTCCTGGGTCCCGTCGGTCGAGGCGTTGTCGGAGACGACGAGCTCGAAGTCCTCGTAGGTCTGGCCGAGCAGCGCTTCGAGCGCCTCGGCCAGATACTCCTCGCCGTTGTGGACGGGCAGGCCGATGCTCAGCCGGGGAAGGGCGGTCATGGTGTCCTCACTTCACGGATGGTCTCGTGCTCGTTCTCGCGCAATGCGAACCGCAGTTGCAGCCACCACACGGCCGAGCCGCAGAGGGTCGCGGCGGCGACGCCCCAGGCCGAGCCGGCGGTGCCGGCCACGGCCGCCCCGCCCAGTCCGCCGCCGACGTAGCAGGCCGAGGCGAACAGCTGACTGCGCAGGCTGCGCCGGGCCGCGCCGAGTGCGCGCAGCCCGGCCGCCGCGCCGGAGCCCAGTCCGGCGCCCGCGACGCCGAGCGTGACCGGCACGACCAGCGCCGAGGCGGAGTGCCACACGCCGCCGAGCACCAGCTCGCCGAGCCGGTCCGGCATCAGCAGCAGCGCCCCGCCCCACAGCAGTGCTGCGGCGGCCTGGCCGCCGCCGAGCAGGACGCAGAACCTGCCCAGCCGGTGCGGGGCGCGCCGCAGCACGCGGGCCGCCTCCGCG
>Ga0164243_10011122_pt1 | contig 12869 bp, 8 predicted proteins | sample OricompcompostOP_FD_108781 | JGI IMG/M metagenome (GOLD analysis project Ga0164243, IMG submission 108781) | Organic Plus compost microbial communities from Emeryville, California, USA - Original compost - Organic plus compost (OP) | ecosystem: Engineered > Solid waste > Mixed feedstock >...
CAGCAGATGCAGCCGTCGCTCATTTCGACCAGCTTTTCCTCGGACCGGGACAACGCCGCGCCGCCCTCGCGCACCAGTTGTGCGTCGATGTTGACCTCCGACATGTCATTGACGATGACGGCAACGCGGCGACCCTCCCGGTTATTCAGCACATGATTCAACAGCGTGGTTTTGCCGGCGCCGAGAAATCCCGACAACACGGTAACCGGCAGGCGCTGACGGTCGTCGGATGGGGCGGTCACATTCATGCTTGGCATCTCCTCATGGCGCGGCGCCGACGGCGCCCTGGTCGAAATAGGCTCCGCGCGAAATCCCCCCGTAACCCGACAGGGTGGCCGCGGAATCGGGTTGGATTCGAAAATCGGATCGGTCGCCGTCGACGAACAGCGGGTCCTCCGCCAGGCCGTGGCCGTCCGGGTCGGCGCGCAGCGCGTCCGGCATTTCGGCGCTGTAGGCGCTTTGCCAGTCCTGAAGGACGTTGTAGGTGCGAGGCGAAGCGCCACCGAGCGTCCAACCGGAACCGCCCGGCGACCAATACAGATTGAAATCGACGAGATCGAACCGGGCCGTCGCGCCGGCCTTCAGAAAATCGTCGCCGATGCGGAAGAAAATATTGTTGTACAACGCTACGCCGCCGAAGCCGTCGACGACCACGGCGGCGCCGCTGTGATGCGCGAAGGTGTTGTTGTGGATCGTCAACGCGCCGGATGCAATCGCCGTCGCCGCCAGCGAAGTTTCGACATCATGGAAAACATTGCCGAAGACATCGACCTGGGAAAAAGCGCCATCGATCTCGCCCGGCAATAACGACACCGCGGTCGCGGCCTGGTAAATCCTGTTGTGGTCGATCGCCAGCTCGGAAAGCGCATTGCCCGTCTGCAACGAGGCGACGATACCGGCTTCCACCGCGCTGATGGTGTTGCGCCCGATCCGAATTCCGCGACAGGCATCGCGGCCGGCGGCCACGGCCGGCCCGGGGTCATCGCGGACCTTGACGATGTTTTCCACCCGATTGTTTTCCAACACGACATCGCTGACCCCCGCCAGGCGGATGCCGGCCACCAGATTGCCGCCGAAGACATCGTGGATCACCAGATTTTCCAGCGTGATGTGACCGCTGTTGCAACCTTCCAGCGAACTGCTCACGCCGGCCTCGCCGATGTTGCGCAATTCGAAATTGCGCAGCGTGATCCAGCTGACGCAGCGCAGCACGAATCCCGCCACCGGCACCGCTTCGCTGCCGCTCTGTTGCTGATCGATGATGGGACGCTCACCCGGATAACCTTCGATGACGATGGGTTTTCCCGGCTCGCCGCCGCGCGAGATCACGATGCCGGCCGGGGTTCCATCCATGCTTTCCCGATAGGGCGTCGACGCGGCGCGAACCCGGATCGTGTCGCAGGCATCGGCCATGTCGAGCGCGTGTGAAATCGTGCGCCACGGCCCCGTTCCGCCGTCGCGCGCGTAGCGCCCGTCGTTGCCGTCCGATGCGGTGGGATCGTCCTTGTCCACCACGAACAATCGGCACTGCGGTGAAAACGCCGGGGGAGTCACCGCGACCTGCTCTCCACCCGACGATCCGCCGCCACAACCGGCAATGGCGGCGGTCGCGAAAAAAATCCAGGAGCGGCTTGCCGGCGCGGCGCGTTTCACAGCCCTGTTTTCCCGCGCGCCCATGCCATGCCTCCCAAATCAGTGCTTGATTATTGAAATGTTATAATATTACATTTCCGACCGCAAGGCGCCGGACCCGGCCTTTCACTGCGCCGGGATCACGCGTTGATGTCGGGAACGCGCAAATCTCCAACGCTTCCGAACGTGCGATCCGCGCGAGGTCAATCGGGTCCACTCAACCATCAATGGAAAACAGGGAGAGCATCATGAAAAAAATATTGGCTGCGCTGGCGGTGGCGAGCATCTCGGGGCTGGCGGTTCCCGCCTGGGCGCACTCGGACATGCACGTGAGTGTGCTGGGCGGTGTCATCGATGTGGCGGGGGATGAGTTGTTGATCGACGGCCTGACCGGTTACCGCATGTTCGAGGGCGATTTCGGCGATCTCGAAGGCGGCCCCTTCAAAACCGACGATCCGGGTTTCCTGGCGGACCCGGGCAACTTCGCCCCCGGCGTCATTCTCGGATACCGGGCCCAGGGCACGCTGCAATATTGGGACGGCAGCAGTTGGGGCAGTGTTGCCGGACAGGAGCGCGTGCAGATGGCCGACGCCTTCGAAGAGGTTTCGATTTTCGCGGCGTCGGGAACCTCCGGAAAACTGATCGGCCTCATCGACCAGGTCGGCGGTGACGGCGTGCTGCACGCGCACCTCGATTACTCGATCGAGAACAGCGGCGGCGTGGGCGATCCGGCCATGGGCGCGTACGCGATCCAGTTGTCGTTGCTGGCGCTCGACCAGGATTTCAATCCGCTCGCCAGTTACGGCGAATCCCAACCGTTCTTCCTGATATTCAATCGCGGCCTGTCGGCGCAGGCGTTCGAGAACGCCCTCGACGCGCGCATCACGGCCGTGCCCGTGCCCGCCAGCGGCCCGCTGCTCGGCGCCGCGCTGGCGGCGGCGTTCGCCGCGATCCGGCGCCGCTCCGGTCAATTCGCCGGTTGACATCAACCTCGTCACAAGGAAGTGGGCAGCTGCGGCTGCCCACCGCATCATCATGACTTTTGCATCACGGCGATCGCCCGCGCGGCGCATGGACGTCAGACGCTACGGTCTGTTGCTCGCCTGCCGCTTATGGCTCGGCTGCGGCGGCGCACTGGCCGATGCGCCCATCGAGGAAATCGTTGTGCATGGACGAGCGCCGGACAAACCTTCGCTGGATATCGCGCAGCCCAAAACCGAACTCGAGGGACAGGCGCTTCGCCGCGAGGTTTCGACAACGCTCGGCGAAACCCTGGCGCGGCAACCGGGCGTGAACAATGCATCGTTCGGGCCGGGTGTCGGCCTGCCCGTCATCCGCGGCCTGTCCGGCGTTCGCGTGAAAATCGTCGAGGATGACATCGGCGCCTGGGACGCCTCGTCGCTGGGGCCGGATCACGCCGGCGGCATCGAACCCGTTTTGGCCGAACGCATTCAAGTCGTGCGCGGGCCCGCCGCGCTCAGCTACGGCAACGGCGCCATCGGCGGCGTGGTGGCCGTCGATACCCGGCGCATTCCCGTCGGCGCGCCGCGGCGGCCATTCTCCGCCTTCGCCGAACAGCGCAATGAAATCGTCAATACGAACCGGCAGAGCACTTCCGCCATCAAGCTGGACGGCGGCGCGGACTCTTTCGCCGTGCACGGCGACGCCTTCCTGCGGGAACAGGACGATACCAGCATTGCCGGCGACGCCATCGACGCCGCCGCCATCACCCGGCAATTCGGCGTGCCTCCCCAAAGCAATACACGCGGTTATCTGGCCAACACCCACGCGCGGGCCCACGCCGGCGCGATCGGCGCCGCATTCGTTGGCGAGCCCTGGCGGGTCGGCTTCTCCCACAGCGAACTGTCCAACAATTACGGCATTCCGCTGGGCGGCCATATCGACGCCGGACACGTCCACGGACCCGGCGGAGAAAAAGCCGAAATCGCACATGCCGTGCGCATCGACATGCAGCAAACGCGCAGCGACTTCAGGCTGGGCTGGCAGGGCGAATCGCGCTGGCTCGAAGGCATCGAGTTGCGCGCGGGCCGGATCGACTACCAACACCGCGAGCTGGAAAACGGCGCGAGGGGCACGCTGTTCGAAAATCACGTCACGGAGCTGCGCCTGGAGCTGATCCAGGCGCGTTTCGGCCGGCTCTCGGGCAGCGCCGGAGTTCAACACATAGACCGCGATTTCGCCGCGGTCGGCGCCGAGGCCTTTGTCCCACCGAGCCGCCAGCGCTCCACCGGACTGTGGGCGATCGAAAAACTGGAATTCGAGCGCTGGCGGCTGCAAGCCGGAATGCGCGCGGAACGGCAGCGCGTCGAACAGCGGGCGCCATCCGTTTCGCTGGGCGGTATCACCGTCACGCACACGCCGATGCAACACACGACCTACAACACGATGTTCTCGGCCAGCTACGCGGTGACGGATGAACTCCAAATCAGCGCGACGGCTTCCCGCGCCCAGCGCGCGCCCGACATTCAGGAGCTGCTCGCCCTGGGGCCGCACCTGGCCACCCAGACCTTCGACATCGGTGATTCGATGCTGAAGCAGGAACGCTTCGACAATGTCGACGCCGGCATCGCCTGGACAACACCCTGGGCGCTCATCGACCTTCATTATTTCCACAACCGCGCCCAGGACTTCATTTATCAACAGAACACCGGTTTCTTCTTCGACACCGATGAAAAACTGATCCGCATCAACTGCGTCAAGCTCGAGGAATGCCTGCCGGTGCAGCGCTACCGCCAGGAACACGCGCGCTTTTACGGTTATGAGCTGGAGATCAAAAGCCAAGCGTTCGCCGCCGGCCGCGGAGCGGTTACGGCAACGCTGTTTTCGGATTACGTGCGCGGCCGGCTGCGGGGCGGCCAGGATATTCCGCGAATGCCGCCGCTGCGGGTCGGGTTTCGCCTCGAATACGGGCAGCAATCCTGGAGCGGCGATATCGAAATCATCGCCACGGCGGCGCAATCCCATCCGGGCCTGAACGAAACCCCAACCGATGCTGCCCTCGATGCGCGCGCCGGGTTCGAACACCACATCCAGGCCATCACCACGGCCGACGTAACGCTTTTTATGCGGGGCCGCAATCTGCTGAACCGGGAAATCCGCAACGCCACATCATTTCTGCGCAACTACGCGCCGGAGGCCGGGCGGTCGCTGGAGGTGGGATTCAATGCGGCATTCTGATCGCCGGCGTTTATCCGCCCGCCGCGCACGCCAAACGATCTGCGCCACACTCGCACTGGCTGCGGCCCTGCGCGTTTTCGCCGGAGAAGACCCCGACCCCATCAGCGACCCCGGCCATTTCGATGCGATTGTCTCGCTCACGCCGCCCGCCGCTTCAGGCGCGCGTGTCGAAGTCGATATCGCCAACACATTTCCCCGCGACTTCGCCAGCCAGCGCGTGTTGATCCCGGCGAATTTCGGCGATTTCGCCGGCGGCCCCTACAAAACCGATGATCCCGGCTGGGTTGTCGCGGCCGGCGGACTTCTGCCCGGCGAGGCGCTCTGCTACCGCGCCCTGGGCCAGCTGCAATTTTGGGACAACACGCGCCAGCGTTGGAGCGCGGCGGCGCCGCGCGCGGAGACGGTGCGGCTGTTCGGCGAAGTGCCCGCCGAAGTCCTGCTGCGAAACGACCCGACGGAAATAGCCCATTATCAGCAAGGCACCGTCTGGCGCATCGACGGCCTCGCCGGACCGCGCGAGGCCGTGATCCAGGTCGCCGACGGCAACGGCGCGGTGCACGCGCACCTCGATTTCTGTGTGCAGGATGAAACGGGCGACTGCACGCTGCCCGGCCTTGGCCACAGCGGCAACCCCAGTGTCGGCGCCTATCTCATCGAACTGCAATTATTCGTGGCCGTGATGGAGGGTGGGCGCGCCAAATATCGCTCGTCCAATCCGCTTTTCATCGTTCTGAATCGCGGCTTGAGCAGCGCGGATTTTCAACGGGCCGTGGCATCGCGCACAACGCCGCCACCGAATGCGCCCGGTCAGCGGTTGCCGGCGGCCGGCATTTTGATATTGTCAAAGGCGCGGTGGTAAATACTCTCGTCGAATATGAGTTCGATCGCTTGCACAATATCGGCCGGCCTGCGCTCGAATCGGTCGAGAAAATCCTTTCAATAATTTCTGCCGCCGGCGTCGAAAGTAATGATCGGGTGCTGCCTGGCGCGTTTCTCACGCTCCCGTCGATCAGCACCCGTGGTCATGGCCCCGCCGCGCGATCAGCGCTTCACGGGAACTCCACCTTCAGTTTCTCCAGCGTACCGCCGAATGCGAACGGCGGCTGATAGGCGTTACTCACCGGTGAGCCCAAGGCTTGTCCGATACTGAAACTGTCCGATTCGCTGGTGAACGTCGGTGGGCTGAAGTGGGCAATAGGTTTTTCTCCGACCAACTGACCGTTGATGTACAACCGCCCCGTGCCGCCGCCGCCCCGCTGTGTGAATTCGAAGGCCAGTTCGCTTTTGCCGGTCGGCACCGGCACATTCGATGTAATCAGATCGCGGCTGCGGCCGTGGAAATTGCTCTCGTAGACGAGATGCCCTTCTTTGACGTACAGCACAAAGCCGCCGACCCGACCGCCGTCGGCGATCAGCGCTCCGTCGGCGCCCGCCGCGGGCATCGAAACCGTCGCGGTGATGCGGTGCGAGCGACCGAACTCCGGCGTCTGCGAAGCCGGTATGCGCGGCGTTCCGGGGTAGAACACGAACTCCTTGCGCTCGCCGGCCAGACGCGGCTGGCCGGTACCAAAGGGTTTGCCGCCGAAGCCCGTGCCGAGCGGATAAATATCGTTTCTGCGCGCCTCGACTTCGAACAGTGCCCGCAGCTCCTTGAGTTTTTCCGGATAACGAGCGGCGAGATCGTGCGCCTGGCTGTAGTCCTCGGTTATGTGATACAGCTCCCAACGGTCGGAGGCGTAATCGTTGTTGCGCACATAATCCCAGGGTACCGCATGACGCGCGCCGGCGACCCAGCCGTCCTTGTAGATCGCGCGGCTGCCCATCTGCTCGAAAATCTGCAACGTGTGCCGCGATGGCGCCTTGGCATCGTCGAAGGTGTAGGCGAAGCTCACACCATCCAGGGGCAATTGCTCGACGCCGTCGACCACGTGCGGAAACGGAATGCCGATCACCTCGTACAAAGTGGCGGCAACCGCGTTGACGTGGGTGAACTGGCTGCGCAGACCGCCGAAATCCTTGATCCGCGCCGGCCAGGAAACGATTACCGGATCGGTGGTGCCGCCGAAATGCGAGGCCACCTGCTTCATCCACTGGAACGGCGCTCCCGTGGCCCAGGCCCAACCGGCCGAATATTGGTTCAAGTGCAGTTCGCTGCCCAACTCGTCGATGTATTGCAGACGCTCCGCCACCGGCGTCGGCGTCAACCCCGCGGCGGTGGAGGACACGTTTTTCGGTTCCACGTCGCGCCCCGCCAAGCCACCTTCGGCGCTGGCGCCGTTGTCGCCGACGATATAGATGATCAACGTGTTATCGCCCTGGGGCCCCTCCTGCACGGTGCGCACCAGGCGTTGTACTTCGTGATCCGTATGCGCGAGAAACGCCGCGTACACTTCCATCTGGCGCGCGTACAGTTTTTTCTGATCCGCCGATAGTGAATCCCAGGCGGGGATTTCCCGCGGCCGAGGCGTCAGCTCCGCATTGGCCGGAATCACACCGAGTTTTTTCTGGCGCGCGAAAATTTCCGCGCGCAACTGGTCCCAACCTTGATCGAAACGGCCCAGGTATTTGTCGATCCACTCCTTCGGCACATGGTGCGGCTCGTGCGTGGCACCGGTGGCGAAATACAGGAAATACGGTTTTTCAGGAGCCAGCGACTGATGCGTGTGTACCCAGCGGATCGCGTCGTCGGTGATGTCCGCGGTGAAGTGATAACCCTGGCTCGGGCTGCGCGATGGTTCCACCGGCGTGGTGTTGCGGTACAGCGGCGTATCCCACTGCGTGGTGGCGCCGGCCATGAAGCCGTAGAAATATTCGAAGCCCAGCCCCGTGGGCCAGCGGTCGAAGGGGCCAACCGGACTGATCTCCCACAGCGGCGTGTTATGCCACTTGCCGAAAGCGGCGGTGCTGTAACCGTTGCGACGCAATACTTCCGCCACCGACACGGTGCTCTTCTTCCACAGCCCGTTATAGCCCGGGAAACCGGTGACCGACTCCATCACCGTGCCGAATCCCGCGCGATGATCGTTGCGGCCGGTCAGCAGCGCGGCGCGCGTCGGCGTACACAGCGCCGTGGTGTGGAACTGGTTATAGCGCAGCCCGCGCGCGGCCAACTGATCCAGCCCCGGCGTCTGCGCGGGCCCGCCGAAGGTGCCGCTCGCGGCGAAACCGACATCGTCGAGCAGAATCAAAACGACGTTGGGCGCGTTCGCCGGCGCCTTCGGCGGCTGCGGCCAGTCGGGCGTGGACTCCTCGCTGGTGAAGGCGATCTTGCCGCGGAATTCCGGTTCGGGCTGGGGCAGCACGGCGGGCGCCGGCGTTTGCGCAAACGCAACGCGACTCAACGCGTACAGCAGGGCGCACAAAAGCAGTGGCTTGATTTTCATCATGAGGTCCTCCGCGGATCAAATAATCCGTGTAAGAAAAGGGCCCGGCTCGCGCCGGGCAGGGAGAAGGGGCGATCAATATTCGTAGGTCGCGTCCAGGCCGAACGAGCGCGGCTCGTTGAACTGGGTCAACACGAATGAGTTGAAATCGATCTGGTGCAGGGCGTACTGCTTGTTTTCCAGGTTCCTGCCCCACACCTGAAAACGCAGGCTGCCGGGACCGGCCGGCACCCGCGCCAATTGCAGCGAGGCATCGAGCAAGCCGAAGGCGCCGCGCCCGGCAACGCCCTTGTTGGTGAAGAACGAAGCGTCCTCCCAGTGGTATTGCACACGCGCCGACAGTTCGCCGAAGCCGAGCGACGGGAAAGCGTAATCCAACGCCACGGTGTAGCTCTGCTGCGGCGACGCCGACGGATGCCGGCAACCGGAGACATCCACCGTGCCGCCGTTCGGCACGGTATTGCCGCGACAGTCGACGCGATCGCGAAACTCCTTGATGCGCGCATGCAGGTATCCGTAACTCGCGTTCAATTGCAGCGCGTCGGTGAGCAGCGCGGTGACATCCACCTCGGCGCCATCCACCTGGGTTTTACCGGCGTTCACCGTGGTGGTGGCGCCGATGTTGGGCGGCACGTTCTGGTCCACCTGCTGGTTGTCGTAGTCGTAGTGGAACGCGGCGACGTTGAGGCGCAGACGATTGTCCAGCAAATCGGATTTCGCCCCGATTTCATACGCGGTGAGGTCCTCGGGCGCGAAGCCGACGCCGAAGGTGTCGCGGGTGGCGCGGGTGTTGAAACCTCCGGCGCGATAGGCTTTCGAATATTTCGCGTAAAGGTTGACGCCGTCGGCCACATCGTAAGCGGCGGTAACAGCCGGCGTGAACCTCGATGAACGCCGGGTGCCCCGCTGCTGCCACTGGCTGAGCAGCGCGCCGTAATCGGCCGCGTCGACGAAACCCGGATCGTAGGAAACCGCCTGTTTTTCGGCTTCGCGCTTGTCGCGCGTGAAACGCAGGCCGACCGTCAGTTTCAGTCTGTCGTCGAGGACCGGCGGATTGTAGGTGGCCTGACCGTAGGCGGCATAGGATTCGGCTTCGGCCTTGGCCTTGAATCCCCACCATATGTTCGGCGCCATCAAATCGTAGGCGGCCCTCAGGTTCGCCGGCAGCAGCGCATAGTTCGCGCCCAGCGGCGCCGCGTTCAGGCCGATCACGTTGTTGGTTGAAACGGGTTGGTCGTCGGCGCCCCGCTCGTGGAAGTAGAACAGGCCGGCGATGTATTCGAGTCGATTGTCCAGCGCATCGCCGACCGCCTGGAATTCCTGTGTCATCTGCCTCTGTGTCACGGAGGCGCCGGCGTCCAGCACCTCGCTGATATTCGGCAATGTTGCGCGGATCGGTTGCGCCGGCGGATCGGTCCGGTTGCGATAGTTCACGCTGGCGCCGTAATCATAGTAGGAACCGCTGTCGAGCGAGCGATAGGCCGTGATCGATTTCAGCGCCAGATTCGCATTCACTTCCCAGTTCAGAGTAAGCGCATGACCGCTGGCGCTGTCGTCGATGCCTCTGCCGCCGTTCGCCACCGACAACGTGCCGAGGCGGTGGGGATTCACATAGGGATAAAATGGATTGGGATTGCCGTTAGTCTGCGCCGGCGCGTCGGTGATCTGATAAACCGACATACCGCCGCTGCTGTGCGAACGATCGTAGGCGTAATCGACGGTGAGCTCGTCCGTCGGTGTCCAGCGCAGCGCGACCCGGCCGGCCTCTTTTTTATCCTCGTTGAAATCCGGCCCGCTCCCCGCATTTTTCACCCAGCCGTTTTTGCGCGCGCCGACATAGGACAGGCGCGCCGCCAATTGGTCGGTGATCGGCACATTGAGCATGGTCTGGCTGCGCCAGTAATCGCGATTGCCGACGCTGATCTGCTGCTTGAAGCGCAACGCGTTTTCCGGTTTGGTGGTGACCATGTTGATGGCGCCGCCGGTGGTGTTGCGCCCGTACAGCGTGCCCTGCGGGCCGCGCAGCACTTCGACGCGCTCCAGGTCCGCCACTTCCGTCGCCAGCCCGGAGGCGCGACCGAGAAATACGCCATCCACATAAATGCCGACCGCGGCGTCCTTGGTGGCCTGCACATCGACGCTGCCGATGCCGCGGATGAACGCGGTGGCCGCGGTACGGCTGGCTGGGAACGGTGTGAGCAGCACGTTGGGCACGGTGCGGTCGATATCGGTGACGCTGGCTATACCCATCTTTTGCAGGGTTTCGCTGCCGAACGCGGCGATCGAGATCGGAGCTTCCTGAATATTTTCCTCGCGGCGTTGCGCGGTCACGATCAACTCCTCGAGCGCGCCCGATGCCTGCGGGACGGTCTGAGCCTGCGCGGCGCCGGCGACCGATAAAGCCAGCGCCAGCCAGGTGCGGGTATAAGGCATAAAGAACTCTCCTCAAGTTTTTATTTATGCTGGAATAATTTTTTTGAAAAAACGTATTGCCACAAAAATGGCGCGACGCTCAGGCAAAACCGTCGCTGGCCAGCAGTCCGCCGTCGATCACCAGTTCGCTGCCCAGCACGAATTTGGATTCGTCCGACGCCAGATAAAGCACGCCGTAGGCGATATCGTCGGGTTCACCGAGATGACCAATGGGATGGCGCCCGATCTGCGCGCGCAACAGTTCCGGCGGTTGGCTGTCGTAATACGCTTGCACCAGCGGCGTGAGGCAGGTGCCCGGGTGCACGGAATTGACGCGGATCGGCAGCTTTTCCGCGGCACAGTGCATCGCCGCGGCCTTGGTCAGGCTGCGCACGCCGCCCTTGCTCGCCGAATACGCCGCGGTGGTCGGCTGCCCCACCATCGCCATGATTGAGGAAATATTGATGATCGAACCACACGCACCGGTGGCCTGCATCGTGCGAATCGCCGCCCGGGTGCCGAGAAAAACCCCATCCAGGTTGATGCCCATGACCTTGCGCCACAGCTCGAAGCTCATCTCCATCGAGCCGGAGGGCGCTATGCCCGCGTTGTTCACCAACACGTTCAAACGGCCGTAACGCGCCACCGCGAGCGCCATCGCGGTCTCCCAGTCTGCTGCGCTCGCAACATCCAGGGACTGATAAACAGCCTCACCGCCCTGCGCGCGGATTGCGTCCACCACCTGTTCGCCCTGCGCTTGCGCGATATCGGCGATGATCACGCGCGCTCCCTCCCGCGCCAACAGTCGCGCGATGGCCTCCCCGAGACCGCTGGCGGCGCCGGTCACCAGCGCCACCTTGTCGCTTACCCTGCCCATCGGAATTGACCTCTTTATTGTCTGGATTGCCCAGCCGGTCCCAGCGTCGTGCGATCGCGCTGGAACGCGGCGGACAGGATCGTAACAACGGCGCGGGCAACGGCTGTTCTTATCCGATCGGTCCGGTTCGCAAAAGTGATCATCACGCCATGCCGACCAAGCCGGCCCCAGGCGCGAAGGCGCCGCACAATCCGCCGCAGCGCCGCTTTATAAAGCGCGGCCTTTCGGTTAGCCTTTCCGATGTGGCCAGCCGGAGCCGGCAACACAACCGGAGGTGTTAGAACTCTAAAAAGTGCACCTCGATCAAAAACCCGGACACGAGTTGAAAACCTTATGAGATATAAACAGCGTGTCATGGAACGGACCGATTTCGGCTGGATTCCCAACGATTTCATTCACACTCTGTTCAAGAACGCGGCCGCGCTCGGCGTCGAGCTGGAACCGGGACTGACCGACGGCAGACACCTCAATCACCTGCCGCAGGACCGGTTTCTCGCGCTGTACCAGCGCAGCATCAGCGCACTCACTGCCAACGTGTGCGCCATGGACGGCCGCATCCCGATCACCTGGGACGACTGCGAGCTGTTGTGTCATTGCATCATCCACTCGGAAACGCTCGCCGAAGCGCTGCACCGTTCGATCCGATTCGCCAGGGCGATGAACGGACGCGGCGCCAGCCTGTCGCTGCTGGACAACGGCCGCAGGACGATTTTTTTCATGGATACCCGTCGGCCGGACAGCACGCTTTCGGGTTTGATCTGCGACGTGATGGGGCTGTGTTTCTATTACAAACTGTTCAGCTGGCTGATCGCCGAGCCTCTGGCCGGGCTGGAAGTGACCATCGCCCACAAGCCCCTGCTGGAGACCGGCCTGTTGCGCGATCTGTTTGGCTGCCCGGTATATTTCACATCAATGAAAAACGCGTTCAGCTTCCACAGCGAGATGCTGCAGCGGCCGGTGCTGCGCAGCGCCAGGCATCTGGTCGCGCTGTCAGGCACCGGTCCACTGGAACTGACGCCGCCGCCGCGCAGCTCGCAACTGTCGCGCCGGCTCATCGACATCATCGAAAAAACGCTGCGGGAAAAATCGGCGGTGCCCAGTGCCGAGGAGGCCGCCAGTCTGCTGGGACAAAGCGGGCCGAGCCTGCGCCGCAATCTGGCGCGGGAGGGAGTTTCATTTCAGAACGCGGTCAGATCCTGCCGCATGCAGCTCGCCACCGAACTGCTCGGGGAACGCGATCGCGATATCGACGAAATTGCCTACGAATTGGGGTTCCGCACACCCGGCAGTTTTTCGCGAGCGTTCAAGGACTGGTCGGGTTGCGCACCGTCGGTCTACCGGGACAATCAGGAATGCTGAAGCCGCGC
>Ga0164243_10011123_pt1 | contig 12869 bp, 13 predicted proteins | sample OricompcompostOP_FD_108781 | JGI IMG/M metagenome (GOLD analysis project Ga0164243, IMG submission 108781) | Organic Plus compost microbial communities from Emeryville, California, USA - Original compost - Organic plus compost (OP) | ecosystem: Engineered > Solid waste > Mixed feedstock >...
AAAGTGCAAGATCGCGGGGAGACTGCGCGGGCTCGGCACCGCCCGTCCGGTCCGTCCCCCGACCGGAGGGATCCACCCATGACCGACGGGGTTAGCCGCCCGGGCGGCGGGTAAGCCGCACCGCCCGACACGGTGGAAGGGGATCAGATGTCGGAACGGCACACCGCCCTGCGTTCGATGCACGATCTGGGCCTGGCGGCCTGGTTCGGGGGGTCCCTGATGGGGGCGCTCGGTGTCAACGGCGCGGCGGCGAAGATCAATGATGCGACGCAGCGGCTTCCGGTGGCATCCGCCGGCTGGTCCCGGTGGACCCCCGTCAACGCCGCGGCGATCGGCGCGCACCTCGCGGGGGCCGTCGGCGAGCTGGTGACGGAGAGTCCACGGGTGGCCGCGCAGGCGGGCGTCGCCCGCGCCAGCGCCATCAAGACGGCGCTGACGGTCGGCGCGCTCGCGGTCACCGGCTACAGCCGGCTGCTCGGCATGCGGCTGCAGAAGGCCGGTGGCCCGCCCGTCGACGGGGTGACCGAGCCGAACCACCAGACCCCGGCGCAGGTCGCCGCGAGCCAGCGCCAGATGAAGATGCTCCAGTGGGCGGTCCCGGCCCTGACGGGCGCGCTGGTCGTGGTGACCGCGTACATGAGCGAGCAGCAGAAGCCCGGCCAGATGTGGCGTGGCCTGATCGGCCGCGCGGGCGGTCTGATGAGCGCCCCGAAGGGCATGGCCAAGATCGCCGGCGTCAGCAAGATCGCCGAAGTGAGCAAGATGGCCGGCATGGGGAAGATGGCCGGGATGCACAAGGCCGGTGGCATGGGCAGGAGCGCGATGAGGCGGCCGATGGCGATGTCCGGCCGCTGACGAAACCCGCCCGGCGCCCCACCGACTTTCCTCGGCCGGGGCGCCGGTCGCGTGTCCGGGTGCCGACCGCTGGCGGCGGCTCGGCCAGTTGTCGCGGTGCGGTCGCGCGCCCCGGCACGTCAGCCGTGGGCGGCGGCGGTCATGGGACCGGGAGTCGCACCGTGCTCGCGCGCACTCGCCCCGCACCCCGGCACGGCCCCCACCGGAGAGCCCCCGTGGGACCCGCACTCGCCCCGGCGCGGCCCTCGCGGAGAGCGCCCGTGGGCATGACGGGCCTGCTGGCGGGCAATCAGCGCCGGTACCCGCCCGACGAGCAGCGAGGTGGACATGACGGCGGACGAGGGACGCGGCGGCGGTCAGGCCCCGCGCGATCCGGAGGCGACGGTCCCGTGGGGCACCCGGGACATCTACGACACGGAACCGCCCTGGGGCGTCGACGAGAACGACCCGATGGACGAGGGCGGCGAGGAGACGGCCGTGCCCGAGGGACGCCGGGGCGAGCGCCGGGCCGGCGCGCCGTCCGGGCCGTCCGGCCCTGAGGGGCGGCACGGATTCGGGTCGGTGGAGCCCACCCGCGCGCCGGAGGCCGGTCCGGGAGCGCCACCGGACCCGGCGCCCGCACGCCGGCCGTTTCCCGACGACGCCGACATCGACGAGCGCGCGCAGGGCGCCTTCCGCAGCCGTGGCCGCAGATCCGCCTGACCCACGCCCCGGTGGTTTGCCAGACGACCGCGTGGGCACGTGTGTGCGCATGTCGCGGCGTACGGTCCATCTCGACAACACCCTCGCGTTGGCCCTGGAGGGCTTCGCCTGGCTGCCCAACCGGCTGCGGCGCGGCGGCGCCGACGCGCTGCGCACGCGGGTGCTGGGCCAGCGCGCGGTGGCGTTGCACGGGCCGGAGGCCGCCCGCTTCTTCTACGACGAGCGGCACGTCCGCCGGCAGGGCGCGATCCCCGGCCCGGTACGGAGCACGCTGTTCGGGCACCACGCCGTGCACACTCTCGACGGGGAGGCGCACCGGGTGCGCAAGGCGCTGTTCGTGGCGCTGCTCATGGACGGCGGGATCGACACCCTCGTCACCCGGGCCGGCGCGGCCTGGGAGTCGGCGGCCCGCGACTGGGCGGACCGCCGCGGGCCGGTGGTGCTCTTCGACGAGGTGAGCCGGGTGCTGACCCGGGCCGTGACCGACTGGACCGGGGTTCCCGTCGCTCCGGAGGATCTGCCGGCCCTCGCCGCCGACCTGGTGGCCATGGTGGACGGTTTCGCCACCGCGGCGCCACGGCACTGGCGGGCACGCCGCGCCCGGACCCGCCGGGAGGACTGGCTCGCCGGTCTCGTCGAACGCGTACGCCGGGGGGACGCGGTGGCGCCGGCCGGCTCGGCGGTGCGGGAGGTGGCGGAGCACCGGGACGTCGACGGCAACCGGCTCGACCCGTGCACCGCCGCCGTCGAACTGCTCAACATCCTCCGGCCCACGGTGGCGGTCACCTGGTTCGTGGCGTTCGCCGGGCACGCCCTGCACCGCTGGCCGGAGCACCGGGAGCGGCTGCGCGCGGGCGACCCCGCGTTCGCCGAGGCGTACGCGCACGAGGTCCGGCGGTTCTACCCGTTCGCGCCGTTCGTGGGCGGCCGCGCCGTCGCCGACCTGGAGTGGGGCGGCGTACGGATCCCGTCCGGCGCGATGGTGCTGCTGGACATCTACGGGCAGAACCACGACCCCCGGATCTGGCCGGACCCGTACCGCTTCGACCCGGACCGGTTCGTGGGCCGGGAGATCGGGCCCTTCGAGCTGGTGCCGCAGGGCGGCGGCGACCCGCGCACCGGGCACCGCTGCCCCGGCGAGATCATCACCGTGGCGCTGCTGCGCGACCTCGTCGTCCGCCTGGCCCGGCTCGACTGCACCCTGCCGCCGCAGGATCTGCGCATCCCGCTGTCCCGCATCCCCACCCGCCCCCGCAGCGGGGTGCTCCTCGACGTCTGCTCGGCGGCCTGAGGACGGGGCCGGCGTCAGCCCGCGGCGCCGGCCACCGCCGGGTTCCCGGCGCGGGCCAGCAGCCGGGACATCCGCTCGGCGTCGCGCTGCGCCTGACCGGCACAGCAGTTGTTGAACAGCACGTGCAGTTCGTCGGCCTGCCCGGCCAGCTCGGCGAGCAGCACGGACCACTGGCGCAGCTCGCGCTCGCCGTACGCGTAGCGGAACTTCTCCCGCTTGTCGCCCGTCGCCCAGTCGTCGCTGTGGCCGTGGAAGCGGACCATCGCCAGCTCCGCGGTGGCGATGAGGATCGGCGGGACGGAGGACGGGTGTCCCTGTGGCATGTCGACGCAGACCAGCGCCAGTCCGTTGGCGCGGAGGAAGTCCAGGGTGTCCAGGGCGGCCCGCTCCTCGAACCAGGACCCGTGCCGCAGCTCCACGGCGACCCGCCACGGGCGGCACCGCTCGGCCAGTTCGGCGATGCGCCGCTGGGCGGCGGCGCCGCGGACCAGCCACGGCGGGAACTGCAGCAGCACGGCGCCGAGGCGGCCGGCCGCCGCGAGCGGGTCCAGCGCCGCGCGGAAGCGGGCCCACAGCTCGTCGTACGCCCCGGCGGGCAGGTCGCGGCGGCGCACCCGGGCGGGGCCGGCGGCCGGGCGCAGGTCGCGCGGCAGCGCCGCGACCGGCGTCGGGTGCCCGGTGAAGAGGCTGAACGCCTTCACGTCGAAGGTGAACCCGTCCGGGGTGGCCTCGGCCCAGCCGCGCGTGGTCTCCGGTGCGGGGACGGCGTAGTACGAGGTGTCCACCTCGACGAGCGGGAACCGCTCGGCGTACCAGCGCAGGCGGGCGGCCGGCGTGCTCACCGACCGCGGGTACCAGCCGGACCGCAACAGGTCCTGGTCGGCCCAGGACGACGTGCCCACTCGAATCACACCCATGTCATTCCGGTACCCGGACAGACCGATCGACAACCGCCGAGGGCCGCCCGTACGCCCGGAAATGTCGGTGCCTCCGCCTAGCCTGGGCACGGCCCACCTCGGCCGCACCGTCCACCTCCGACGGAAGGGCAGTTGTCATGACAAGTTCCGAGCAGGTCCTCACCGGCGAGCGGGCCGACCTGGTGCACGCACTGCGCCGGCACCGTGGCTTCCTGCGGCAGACCGTCGACGGCCTCACCGACGCCCAGGCGGCCGCCCGCACCACCGTCAGCGAGCTCTGCCTCGGCGGTCTCATCAAGCACGTGGCGGTCACCGAGAAGCACTGGATGCTCTTCGCCGTCGGGGGCGCCGAGGCGATGGAGAGCGAGCCGGTCGACTGGGCCGGCCAGTTCCGGATGCTGGAGGGCGAGACGCTCGGCGGGCTGCTCGACGCGTACGCGCGGGTGGCCGCCGCCACCGACGAACTGGTCGCCACGCTCGACCTCGACACGGCGCACCCGCTGCCGGTCGCGCCCTGGTTCGAGCCGGGCGTGAGCTGGTCCGTCCGCCGGGTGCTGCTGCACGTCATCGCGGAGACGTCGCAGCACGCCGGGCACGCCGACATCCTGCGCGAGGCGATCGACGGCGCCAAGACGATGGGTTGACGCCGCCCCCGGGAACGGGTGGATGTGACGTCCCGCCGGCGCGTGGCGCTGAGGGACACGAGATGAAGACAGACCGGATGGACCGGAGGACGGCCGAGTGGCTCCTCGACGGTCCCACGGATGCCGGGCCGGCGGACGCCGGCCCTCTCGTGTTGCTCCTGGGCGCTCTTCGCGCCGCGCCACGTCCCGGTGAGTTCGCCGGCGAGGCGGCCGCCGTGGCGGCCTACCGCCGCGCCCTCGCCGGACACCCGGGCCCGGTCCCGGCCACCGAGCCGGTCGGCGCGCCGTCGCGGCTGTGGGGCGCCGTCACCGCGATCACGGCACGCGCCGGCGAGGGGCGGGGCAGGCTCACCCGCACGGGAGCCCGGGTCGGTCTCGTGGCCCTCACCGTCGCCACCACCGGCGGCGTCGCGCTGGCCGCCACGGGCACGCTGCCCGGCACGCGGCCGCCGGCGCCGCCGCCCGGCGCGCCCGCCACGACACCGCCGTCCGCCCCGGCCACCGGGGTGACCCCCGGCACGCCACCGTCGACGGGGCACGCCGGCACGGACAGCGGCGTGCCCGACGCCGCCCTGCCCGGGCTCTGCCGTGCCTTCCGGGCGCGTACGGGTGACGATCCGGCGCGTGCCCTCGACGGCCAAGCCTTCGCGGCGCTCGTCGCGGCCGCCGGCGGCCGGGACCGGGTGCCGGGCTACTGCGACGAGGTGCTGGCCGACGACGTGCCGTACGGTCCGGGCCGGTCGCCGCACCCGTCGCAGTCCGGCAGGCACCCGTCCACGCCATCGGCCACACCGCCCGGGCATGCCCGTCTGACGGCCAGTCCGCCGGCCACGCCGCCCGGGCACGCCAGTCCGCCGGCAGCGCCGCCCGAGCGCGTCCACCCGACGGCCAGCGCGCAGCCGGCCGGTGCCGTGACCGACGGGCCGGGGAACCGTCCCGACGGTGCCCCGCGTGGCGACGCGCCCCGCGTCCCCGCCGACCCACCGTCCCGCCGCGGACGCTGAGGCCGAACGCCGACCCTCAACGCACCCGCGGCCGGCGGGCCAACCCGGACGCGGCCCGGTCCCGCCCGTAGGCGTCCGCCTGGCCCCAGCGGCCCGGCACGTCGAGCAGCTCCACCCGGCCGAAGTGGGGCGGCAACGCCGGGTTCACCAGCAGGTTGTCGCCGCTGGGCCGGAGCCCGAGCAGGGCGCCGAGCAGCATCAGCAGCCCGCCCGAGGACCATGCCTGCGGCCGCCCGGCGGCCGGCAGCTGGACGGGGTACTTCGTCAGGTCGCGGCCGTACCCGGCGATCATCTCCGGAATCGAACCACCGAGCAGGTACGCCATCTCGAACATGCCGGCGGCGATCCGGGCCGCCTCGACGTCCCGCCCGTAGTGCCGCAGCCCGGCCACGATCAGGGCGTTGTCCGACGGCCAGACCGCGCCGAGGTGGGAGCCGACGGGGTTGTAGCGGCGCTGCCCGGCGGCGAACGTCCGGACGCCCCAGCCGCTGAAGAGCTGCGGGCCGACCAGGTGGGCGGCGACGGCCTCCGCGCGGTCGTCGTCGACGATCCCGCTCCACAGCAGGTGCCCGATGTTGGACGTGAGCGCGTCGACCGGCGTGCCGTCCGGCTCCAGCGCCAGCGCGTAGTACTCCCGCTCCGGCAGCCAGAAGTCACGGTTGAAGCGCCGCTTCAGCTCCTCCGCCTCCCGCTCCAGCCGGTCGGCGTACGCCGGGTCGCCCCAGAACTCCCGGGCCAGCCGGGCGCCGCGCCGCTTGGCGTCGTACGCGTAGCCCTGCAGCTCGCACGTCCCGCGCGGAAAGCCCGCGAGGCGCCCGTCGGCGTACGCGACGGCGTCCGGCGAGTTCTTCCACCCCTGGTTGACGGTGCCGTCACGGGTGTTCCGGGTGAGGTAGCGGAGGTAGCCGTCACCGGTCAGGTCGCCGTACTCGTCGATCCAGTCCAGCGCCATCCGGGCCGGGTGCCGCAGTTCCCGGACCAGGTCGGCGTCACCGGACCAGCGCTCGTACTCGTCGAGCAGGACGACGAAGAGCGGGGTGGTGTCGGCGGCGCCGTAGTAGAGGGCGGTCGGCTTCTCGCCGAACGCGGCGGCCTCCCCGTAGCGCAGCTCTCCGACGATCTTTCCCGGCTCCTCGTCGTGCTCGTCGTCGAGCCGACCGCCCTGCATGGCGGCGAGCATGCGCAGCGTCGCCGGCGTCAGCTCGGGCGTGAACGCCAGGGTCTGGAGGCAGGTGATGATCGCGTCCCGCCCGTACAGCGTCATGGCCCACGGCAGCCCGCCCACCGGCACGGCGCCGAAGTTCACCAGCGGCAGGTACCGCAGCGAGGCGAGATCCACCAGGCACCGCGCGTACGCCGCCTCCAGCGCGCCCCGTTCGGCCGCCAGCGTGGGCGCCCGGTCGAGCCACTGCCGAAGCTCGTCGCGCATGCCGCGACGGACGTGGTGCCGGTGCTGCGCCAGGTCGGCGCGCAGGTCCCGACCGCCCGCGCCCCGGATGATGGCCACGGCGTGCAGGTCGGTGATCCACTCGCCCTCCGGCTCCACGCGGATCCGGAACGTCATCCCGCCCTCGTCGACGTCCACGGGAGCGGTGCTCGTCACGGTGGTCTCGCGGGCGAACCGGCCCCGCGCGTAGCGCAGCCGGAGCTGGTTGCGGGCCGGGTCGGCGACGACCTCCACCGGGCGCTCGCGCGGCTGCCGGATCTCCGCGGTGTCGGCGAAGTCGCTGCCGATCTCCAGCCGCACGGTGAAGTCGGCCGGCTCGGCCGAGTGGTTGAGCACGGTGATCCGCTCGTGGAACGCGTCGTCGATCGACCGGTGCCGGATCAACGAGACGTCGGCGTCGACGTAGTGGCTGGCGGCGCCGGGCACCAGGAAGAACCGGGTCTCGAAGTAGGTCATGTCGTCCCGGGAGAGGGCGTTGAGCCGTTCACCGTCGACGCGGAGCACCCAGTGGGACAGGAAGCGGGTGTCGAACGACCAGAGACCGACGGGGGCGTGCGGGTCGACGACCATGTCACCCCGCGAGTCGCTCAGCGCGAAGGCGCTCCCCGCGGTCACGTACACGCGCTCCTGCCTCATGGGCGACCACCCCGTTCGGCGACGGCCCGCGCGGCCTCGCGGGGATGCCGGGCGTTCGCCGGGCCGGGAAAGAGCCGGCGCAGCATCATGAACAGGCGGATGTCGCCGGACGCGGTCAGCTCGTTGCGCAGCAGCGCCGCCGACACGTGCATCTCGCCGGCGGCGACCCGGTCGAACGCGTCGCGGTCGCCGTGGACGACCAGGTCGGCGTCCTCGCCCGAGCGGGTCACCTCGACGTGCTGGTCGGCGATCTCTAGACGCCAGTGCTCGGTCCGTCCGTCCTCCCGCACGTCCAGCCGCACGGTCCCCGTGGTCGTCTCCGGCAGGTCCGGACGCCGGCCGGATCCCAGCTCTCGCAGATAGTCCGCCGCGGTCGTGCCCATCGGTTCCGATCCCCCCTCCGCCGGACACCGCCCACCGGCTTCCCCGCAGGACACCGTCGCAGCGGTGCGGGTGAGACCGGCTCACCCGCATCGGGTGAACCCGCCGCGCGGGTCGACCGACGGGTCGTTTGACCCGGCCCGGATCGGGCAGGCGCGCCAGACACCACCGACGGGAGATGAGTCATGCGTGCGCTGCGCCTGCAGGAGTGGAAGTCCGAGCCGCAACTCGTGGAGATGCCCGAGCCGACACCGGGTCCGGGGCAGGTGGTGGTGCGCATCGGCGCCGCCGGCGCCTGCCACTCGGATCTGCACCTCATGGACGAGTTCGAGCCCGGCTCGGTGCCGTGGAACCCACCGTTCACGCTCGGGCACGAGAACGCGGGCTGGGTGCACGCGCTCGGCGCCGGCGTGACCGGGCTGGAGGTGGGACAGCCGGTGGCGGTCTACGGCCCGTGGGGTTGCGGCACCTGCGCCCGGTGCCGCGTGGGTGTCGACCCGTACTGCGAGAACCCGGCCGGCGCGCCGGTGCCGGGCGGCGGCGGTGGCCTCGGCCTGGACGGCGGCATGGCCGAGTACGAGCTGGTCCCCCACTCCCGGCACGTCGTCCCGCTGCCCGCCGGGCTGGAACCGGTGGACGCCGCGCCGCTCACGGACGCGGGCCTCACCCCGTACCACGCGATCCGCCGGTCCTGGCACCGGCTCGCCCCGGGCAGCACGGCCGTGGCCATCGGGATCGGCGGCCTGGGGCACGTGGCCGTGCAGATCCTGAAGGCCACGTCGGCCGCCCGGGTGATCGCCGTGGACACCCGCGCCGACGCGCTCGCGCTGGCGCAGGAGTGCGGCGCCGACCTCACCGTGATGTCCGGTGAGACGGCGGCCGAGGAGATCCGCCAGGCCACCGGCGGGCGGGGCGCGGACCTGGTGCTCGACTTCGTCGGGGTGGACGCCACGCTGCGTCTGGGCGCCGCGGTCGCGCGGACCGTCAGCGACCTCGCCATCGTCGGCATCGGCGGGGGCACGCTGCCGGTGTCGTACTTCTCGGTGCCGTACGAGATGAGCGTGGCCACCACCTACTGGGGCAGCCGGCCCGAGCTGATCGAGGTGCTCGACCTGGGCGCGCGGGGGCTGGTCCGGCCGAAGACGACCCGGTTCACGCTCGACGACGCGCTCACCGCCTACCGGAAGATGCGGGACGGATCCCTGGAGGGACGCGCCGTCATCGTGCCGTGACCCACGGCCGTCGTCGGGGCGATGCGCCCTGTACGGGCAGGCCGGCACCTCCGTCAGTCAGGGCGCCGGCCGCGGGCCGGTCAGGCGGCGGTGATGAGGCCCCGCACGTAGGCGGCCTGCCCGACGTGCTGGAGATCGTCCTCGGCGACGCTGACCAGCCGGACCCCGAGGGTCACCGGCGGGTCCCACGACGTGTCGACGACCCGGTCCAGGTCGCCGGGTCGCAGGCCGGCCAGGAAGTCGCGGGTGCGGGCGTGGACGGCCTCGTAGTAGTCGACCAGCACCTGGGCGTTCTCCGGGCGGACGGCGGCGACCTGCTCCGGGGTGTGCCCGTACCCGGTGTCGTGGGGATCGGCGGCGAGCCCGAAGCGGCCGGCCCACTCGCCGGTCACCCAGAGCTGTTCCGTCCCGATGAGGTCGGCGACGTGGTCGTCCTGGACCCGGGTCAGGTGCCAGACCAGCCAGCCCACCGGGTTGGCCCCCGCACCCGGCGCGCGTCGCAGCTGCTCCGGGGTCAGGCCGTCGACGGCCGCGCGCACGAGGCCGGGCAGTCGGTCGTACGTCTCGATCAGCAGGTCACTCACGTCCACGTCGTCACGCCTCCCGGGACACCGTACCGGCCCGGTGTGGGCCTCCGGTGCCCGGCCGGACCAGCCCGTTACCGTGATCATGTGGTCGCCGCGCTGGAGCTCTACCTGGACACGGACGCCACCCGGCGGATCCGCGTGCTCTGGGACGCCCTGGAGTCCGAGGGTGTGCAGAGCATGCGGTCCCTGCTGGAGCGGCGGCACCGCCCGCACGTCTCGCTGGCGGTGGCGTCCCGGTTCGACCCGGACCGGGTGGCCGCCGCGCTGCACGGGATGGTCGTCGCCGCGCCGCTGCGGCTGTCGTTCGCGCACGCCGGGCAGTTCGTCGGGCGGGTGCTCTGGCTCGGCCCCGTCCCGACGGCCGAACTGCTCGCCCACCACCGGGAGGTGCACGCCCGGCTCACCGCGGCCGGCGTGGACCTGCTCGCGCACTACCGGCCGGGGCGGTGGGTGCCGCACTGCACGCTGTCGATGCGGGTGCCGAACGCGCTGATGGCCGCCGCCGTCCGCCGGTGCCTGGAGGTGCTGCCGATGGACGCGACGGTGGTCGGGGCGGCGCTCACCGACCATGCCCGCGGTATCTCCCGTCCCCTGTCCTGACCGACGCCGGCCCGCCCCCGGGAGGGCGCCGGCCCGGCCGCAGAGGCGCCAGCCCGGCCGCAGAGGCGCCGGCCCGCCCGGCGAGGGGCCGGTTGGGGACCGACCCAGCCGCTCGCGGACGGTGCCGGCCCGCTCACGCAGGGCGCTCGGGGAGCGTCCCGGCGGCGAGGTTGGTGCCGCCGGGAGTCGGGTAATGGGAAAACCGCGTGTGCGGACGCTCCCTGACGTGGGATCGTTCGAGTGAGCCGTGTCACAGGCCGGCGTGCGGGCCGCAAGGGGGCGGGATCGCCCACCTGCCGCTCACCGTTCCCGGTGGGCATCGGACGGTCACGGCTGCAAGAGAGAGGCATCGCCATGCAGGCTCAACGCAGCGCGCCACCGGTCGAGCTGGGCCCGACCAGCGACGACGTGCAGATCGCCGGCACCACCGGCCCGTCCACCCCCCTCGCCATCTGGGCCGCGGCCGCCCTCCACGGCCGCATGGGCGTCGACGAGGACGACATCGAGGACGAGCGGCACATCCTGCGCGGCTTCGAGTAGGCGCGGGGGCTCCCGACGGATCCCGGGTGGGCAGGCGCCCGCGACCCGCCGATGGCCGCTGCCCGTGCCGGGGGTCAGAGCCAGCCGCGACGCTTGAAGACGAGGTAGAGGACGCCGCAGACGAGCGCCATGAGGCCGAGCGCGAAGAGGTAGCCGAACCGCCAGTGCAGCTCCGGCATGTGGACGAAGTTCATGCCGTACACGGTGCCGATCAGGGTGGGGGCGAACAGGATCGCCGCCCAGGACGAGACCTTCTTCAGCTCCTCGTTCTGGGCGTAGCTGGCCGCGGTGAGGCTGCGCATCTCCTCGTTCTGCTGCTGGGTGACGAGCGTGGCGTTCACGGCGAGGATGTTCTGCAACAGGTGCCGGAAGCTGTCCACGCGCTCCACCACCTGGGTGAGGTGGTCGGTGACGTCCCGCAGGTAGCGCTGGAGCTCCTCGTCACTGCCGTACTTGCCGGAGCCGGCGGCCAGCGCGTCGAGCACGCCGAGCAGCGGACGCGCCGCCCGCTGGAACTGGATCACCTCGCGGCTCAGCTCGTAGATGCGGCGGCTGGCGTTCGGGTCGCCGCCGAAGACCTCGGTCTCGATCTCGTCGATGTCGTGCTCCAGCCCGGCCACCACCGGCGCGTACCCGTCGACCACCTGGTCGAGGATCGCGTAGAGGACCGCCTGCGGGCCGCGGGCCAGCATCTCCGGCTCGCCCTCCAGCCGCCGCCGGACGGCGGCCAGGTCGGGTGCCTCGCCGTGGCGGACGGTGATGACGAAGCCGGGGCCGATGAACAGGTGCACCTCGCTGAACTCGACCACCTCCAGCGCGTCGACGTAGCGGGCGGCGCGCAGCACCACGAACAGGGTGTCGCCGTAGCGTTCGAGCTTCGGCCGCTGGTGGGCGTTGATCGCGTCGTCGACGGCCAGGTCGTGCAGGCGGAACTCGTGGGCCAGCGAGGTGATCTGCTCCCGGTCGGGCCGGTGCAGGCCGATCCAGGCCATCGCGTCGCCGAGTTCCTGGAGGCAGCGGTACGTGTCGGCGAGCGTCGTGGGCGAGGCGTACCGCAGACCGCGCGTGTAGACGGCGCTGTCGACGAGGCCACCCGGCCGGACGGGTGGCTCGCCCGGACGGTGCCCGCCGGGGCCGTGCTCGTGCTCGTCCAGGCGGCGCCCGAAACCACCCTCCTCCGAATCGAGGTGTCCGCCGCCGCCCATGAGCACCTCCCCGCGCGTGTCCCGGGTCGGTGCGGGTCGGCCGCGATCCGGGCACCACGCCCACCGGGGCGGTGCCCGGATCAGGCGCCACGCCCACCGGGGCGCCTGCCTTCCCCCCTCTCCCCCGCCGAAACCCGCACACCAGCGGGGTGGGAGCACGGGTCAGGCCTCGGCCTGGGTGGCGTGGCGGCGGGAGCGGCGGGCGACGACGGCGGCGAGGGCCAGCAGGAGGACGGCCTCGGCGACGAGCACCGCCACCGCGGGCCCCGGCCCGATCCAGCGGGCCAGGGACGCGTACCAGAACCGGACCAGCAGGGTCAGCACGGTCGCCGCGAAGACCACCGAGGCGATCCCGTAGACGGCGTGGACCAGCCGGTCGCGGCGGCGGTAGCCGGCCACCGCGGCCGGGCCGCCGCGCAGCAGCCGGCCCCAGAAGGCGTACGTGTCGGCCCGCAGGTCGGCGAGGTTCAGGGCGTGGCTGAGCATGTAGTAGCCGTCGAGGCGCAGGAACGGCACGAGGTTGAGCGCGGCGGTGGCGGTGCCGAAGAGCAGCATGGTGCCGGCGAGGTCGTACAGCACCCCGGGACCGGCCCAGATCCGCACGGCGGCGAACGGCACCAGCGCGAGCAAGCTCACGAACACGCCGGCGAACGCGGTGGCGACCCGCCGCCGCGGCGTGAACAGCACGATGTCGTCGACCTTGCAGTACGGGGCGAGCAGCGGGAACCGCCACATCACGCCGATCTCGCCGACCCGGCCCCCGAAGTGCCGGCAGGTGAGCCCGTGGGCGCACTCGTGCAGGAAGACGATCACCCAGGTGATCACGAC
>Ga0164243_10011125_pt1 | contig 12867 bp, 14 predicted proteins | sample OricompcompostOP_FD_108781 | JGI IMG/M metagenome (GOLD analysis project Ga0164243, IMG submission 108781) | Organic Plus compost microbial communities from Emeryville, California, USA - Original compost - Organic plus compost (OP) | ecosystem: Engineered > Solid waste > Mixed feedstock >...
CAGTTCCTGATCCGCAACAACGACGCCAACTTCAAGGCGCTGGTCCGGGTGACGGCGGAGCACTTCCAGGACTTCCTGAAATAGGCGCGCACGTCCGCCGGCTCGCTGAGCCAAGATCCGCCACAGTCGCCCACCGACCTGATCCGTCACGCTGATGCGTGACGGCGGCGACGCTGCGATAGCAGGACCACGTGGGCGTCGCCGCTGCCCGCGCCCGGCTTGATCCAGAATCTGCTCGGCGCCGCCGCGTTTGAGCGACACCGGCAGCGGCGGCCCCAACACGTCGGCCGTCCACGCCTGCTGATTTCCCGCATCCGACCACATGGTCGGATTTCTCCGACCAGCTGGTCGAAAGCGGTTGACGGCGCATCGTTCGCGCCGGAAATGGAACCGAGCACAAGGCTGCGCGGCTGAGGCGACAGCCAGTCTGATCGCGCGCCGGCTGCCCGGCCGGCCGCGCTGCGGGAGGAGGCCAGGATGAGTGTTTCTGAGACCACGCGCTTCGAGGTGACCGACGTGACGCCGCGGATCGGCTGTCGCATCGAGACCGACAAGGCGACGCTGCTCAGCGGCGCCAAGGCCAAGGAGATCCGCGAGATCATGGAAAGGCGCGGCGTCATCGTCTTCCCGGAGATCAACCTGACGGACGACGAGCAGATCGCCTTCACCCACACGCTCGGAACCTTCGCGCACGAGGAAGGTGAAGGCTCGGCCGGCAAGGACAGCGTCTATCCGATCACCATGGACGAGCGGATCAACCCGATCGCCAGCTACCTGAAGGGCGCCTTCTTCTGGCACATCGACGGGACCATGTCGGACAAGCCGATCCTGGCCTCGATCATGTCGGGCCGCCGCCTGGCGCCGACCGGCGGCGAGACCGAGTTCTGCAACACCTACGCCGCCTGGGACGACCTGCCGGAGGACGAGAAGCGGCAGATCGAGGGGCTGAAGGTGGTGCACGCCATGTGGCGCTCGCAGCTCTACTGGCATCCGGAGCCGAGCTACGAGCTGCTCAAGCAGTGGATGGGCCGCGGCAAGAACACCCTGCCGCTGGTCTGGAAGCACCGCTCGGGCCGCAAGTCGCTGGTGCTGGGCGCCACGGCGCTGCAGGTCGAGGGCATGGACATCGCCGAGAGCGAGGCGCTGCTGGTCAAGCTGCGCACCTGGGCGACCCAGCCGCAGTTCGTCTACCGCCACACCTGGAAGGTCGGCGACATGGTGATCTGGGACAACACCGGCACCATGCACCGGGCGATGCCCTACGACCACGACAGCGGCCGGCTGATGCACCGCACCAAGCTGGAAGGCGAAGAAGCCTTCGCCTGATCGCCGAGGCCGCCGTCTCAGCCGCCCGCGCCGCGCCGCCGGCGGCGCGTGCCGCCGCCCCTCCTTTCAAGCCCAGACCTCGCCGCGCCCCGCGGCGCGACCGGAGACGCCATGCTTCCGCCCGATTCGCCCGCCCGCCTGCCGCAGATTCAGCCGGAGGACTTCTCCGACCAGGTGAAGGAGATGTTCGCCCGCTGGACGCAGGGTCCGTTCAAGGACGCCGACAAGAACCCGGTCCTGAAGACCTTCATCCACGCGCCGAAGACCGCGGACCTGTTCTCGCAGCTGAACATCCACCTGCTGCTGACCAACAGCGTGCCGGTGCGCCAGCGGCAGATCGCCATCATGCGCACCGCCTGGCTGACCAAGGCGACCTACATGTGGTCGAGCCACCTGCGCACGAGCATGGGCTTCGGCCTTGAGCCGGAGCTCTTCCGGCCGCTGCAGGTCGGCGCCGACGATCCCTATTTCAGCGACTTCGAGAAGGTGATCATCCGCGCGACCGAGGAGCTGGTCGCCGACCGCAAGATCGGCGAGGCGACCTGGGCGGCGCTGGCGGCGGAGTGGAGCCACGAACAGATGCTCGACTTCATGTTCACCGTCGGGGCCTATGTGCTGGTCGCCGGCGTGATGCGCTCGACCGGCGTCGAGCGCGAGCCGGACCTGCTCGAACTGGCGGAGACGTACGGCGCGCCCTGAGCCAAGGGCGGCCGCAGAGAAGCAGCAAGGGGAGACCAGATGGCGGGAGCACTGGCTGGGAAGGTCGCGCTGGTGACCGGCGCGTCCTCGGGGATCGGCGAGGGCGCGGCCCTGGCGCTGGCGCAGGCCGGCGCGACGGTGGCGCTCGCCGCGCGCCGCGCCGACCGGCTCGAGGCGCTGGTGCAGAAGATCGAGGCGGCCGGCGGCAAGGCCCTGGCCCTGGCCGGCGACATGACCGTCGAGGCCGAGGCGATCCGCGCCGTCGAGGACACGGTCGCAAAGCTCGGCCGCATCGACATCCTGATCAACTCGGCGGGCGTGATGCAGGCCGGCGGGGTGGAGAACGCCGACCTCGACGAGTACCGCCGGGTGTTCGACATCAACCTCTTCGCGACGCTCTACACCTGCGCCGCGGCGGTCCCGCACATGCTGCAGCAGGGGGCGGGCGACATCGTCAACATCTCCTCGCTCGCCGGCCGCAAGGGCGGGCCGCAGACCAACGCCTATTCGGCGAGCAAGCACGCGGTGAACTCGATGACCGACGCGATGCGTCAGGAGCTCGGCGGCCGCAACATCCGCGTCACCACCCTGATGCCGGGAGCCACGACCTCGGAGGTCGGCGACAGCATCTCCGACCCGACCTGGCGCGCGGCGATCCAGGCGCACGTGCACAAGGAAGGCGCGGTGCAGCCGTCGGAGATCGGCGAGACCATCGTCTTCATCCTGTCGCTGCCGCGGCGGGTGAACATCTCCGAGATCTGCGTCCGCCCGACGATCGACACGACGGCCTAGCGGCAGATCCTTCCTCTCCCGCGGAGCGGGGGAGGAAGAGCGTCGGCGCCTTCCCCGCATGGCTTGCATCGACGCGCGTTGTCGGCTGGAGATGGAGGGGCCGATGTCCCAGCCCGCCTCGCTCGAGAAATCCGCCCCGCGCCGGCGCAATGCGGCCGAGACCAAGGCGCGCATCGTCGCCTCCGCCCAGAAGCTGTTCGCCGCCCACGGCTACGCCCAGGCCGGCATGCGCGAGATCGCCGCCGACGCCGGCGTCGCCGTCTCGCTGCTGGTGCGGCACTTCGGCTCCAAGGCCGAGCTGTTCGAGACGGCGATGATCGAGGCGATGGAGGCCAGCCCGGTGCTCGACGGCCCGAAGAGCGCCTGGGGCCGGGCGATGATCGACTACACCCTGGGCGAGGGCGACGTGCGGCTGCCGGCCATGGTCGTGCTCTCCACCGGCGACGCCGAGGCGCGGGAGATCACCGCGCGGGTGATGCGCGAGCGGATCATCTCCGAACTGGCCGCGCGGCTCGGGCCGCCGGACGCGCGGGCGCGGGCGATGGAGATGACCATGCTGTCCACCGGCTTCCTGATCTACGCCCGCCAGCTGCCGGTCGGCGAGGTCGCCGAGCGCACCAAGCGCAAGCTCGCCGAGCTGCTGCAGGCGATCGTCGACGAGGACGCCTAGGCTCTGATACCGATCAACCGGCGGCCTCGGCATCCCGCTGGGACGGCGGATCGAAGAAGCTCCCGCCTAAGCCACGGGCGTGGCGTTCAGGCGCGCCAGCAGGCCCTCGCGGGGCAGGACGAACTCCAGGAAGTGGCCGAGTTCGGGGACCTCGACGTAGCAGCCGCGGAAGAAGCCCGGGATGTCGCTGCGGGTCCGCACCCGCCAGCCGCCATCGGCGAGCTGCTGCTCCAGCGCCGCCCAGGTGGCTTCGTCGGGGATCAGATAGCCGAAATGGTGAAACCTCAGGACGAAGTCGCCGCCCGGCGGCGCCCAGTCGGCGTAGAGCTCCATGCCGGGGCCGGCGCCGTAGCAGAGCTCGTACATCATGCCGCCGATCCAGGCGGAGCGGACGCCGACCCGCGCGCCGTCCGGCAGCTCGTTGTCGTTGGCGCGAAAGCCGGCGACCCGGAAGCGGCGCTGGAAGACCTCCACCGCCCGCTCGATGTCGTTGGTCACATAGGCGACCTGGAAATGCTCGTTGTGCAGCAGGCCCTTGGCCGGATCGTAGACCGGCAATGGTCGTCGAAGGGCCTCGGGGGCTGCGGTCATTGCGGTCTTTCCTGATCGATGCCGGCTCAGTCGTCGGTGAAGCCGGCGATCGGCGGGCCGCCGTCGACCGCCAGGGTCTGGCCGGTGATGTAGGAGGCGTAGTCGCTCGCCAGGAAGAGGACGGCGTGGGCGACCTCCTCGCTGGTGCCCGGGCGGCGCAGCGGGAAGCGGGCGAAGGCCGCCTCGGTGTAGACGCCGGCGTCGATCTTGCCCTGGACCTTCTCGGTCACGGTCATGCCCGGCGCGACGCAGTTGACCCGGATCCCGTGCGGCCCCCATTCGGCGGCGGCCACCCGGGTCAGCATCTGGATCCCGGCCTTGCCGGCGGAATAGGGCACCTCGCCCATGGTGCCGCTGATCCCGGCGACCGACGAGATGTTGACGATCACCCCGGACTTGCGCGCCAGGAAGTGCTCGCCGACCGCCATGGTGCAGTAGGCGGCGCTGTCCATGTTCAGCGCCCGGCCGTACTGCCAGAGCTCCGGCGTCAGCTTGCGCAGCGACGAGCGGACCGAATTGCCGGCGTTGTTGATCAGGATGTCGATTCGGCCGAACGCCTCCAGCGCCTGGTCGACGAGGCTCCGCACCTGCTGCGGATCGGTGACGTCGGCGGACGCCGCCAGGCAGCGGCGGCCGGTGCTGGACCGGATGGCCTCGGCGCGGGCCTCCAGCTTGTCCGCGCCGCGGGCGGCGATGACCATGTCGGCCCCGGCCTCGGCGAACATCTGGGCGGTGACCGCGCCGATGCCGAGGCTCGCGCCGGTGACGAGGACGATCTTGTCTTCGAAGTTCCACGGACCCTGGGGCATGGACGCTCCTCGCGATCACCAAGGATAGTGGTCGCTATCTAACAGCCCGGCTGCAGCCGCAGGCAAGCACTGTTCGCTGAACTGGATCCTCCCCCTGAGGGGGGCATCTGCGCGCGGGCTCACGCCTCGCCGAACCGCTCGACCAGATGCGAGGTGACGCCGTCGGCGTCGAGCTTGCGCGCCACCAGATAGCCGGGGCCGACCCAGCCTCTGCGCATCCATTTGCCGAACGACAGGCGCGTGCCCGGCGCGCCGGACGCCGCCGGCAGCATCTTCACCCGTTCGAGCGCCTCCTTGACCCCGCGCGGCGACAGCGGGTGGGCGTCGGCGAAGGCGTGCAGCAACACCGTGGCGAGGTCGCGGTTGACGACCGTCACGCAGTATTCCGGCCGGCGGCCGTAGGCCTCTCGGTAGGCGTCGAGGAAGCGCTGTCCGACCGGGTTGCCCTCGTCGTACTGGTCGAGGCCGATCCAGCCCATGATCCCGCGCCACATGGCGGGATTGATCCAGGCGTTCTGGAAGGCGGTGCCCATGAAGCGCGGCGGGTCCCAGCCCAGCGCCTCGAGCGCCGGATTGACGAACAGCACGCCGAACCCGAAGCCGCAGTGCACCAGGGCGTCGGGCTTCGCCTCGTGGAGCCGCGCCACCGCCTCGCGCACGTCCTGCGCCGTCTGCGCGACCTTCTCCTCGGCGACGATGCGCAGCCCCTGGTCGCGGCAGGCCTTGTGGAAGTTGCGGATGTAGGTCTCGCCGACCAGCGACCGTTCGACGATCGCCCCGACCGTCTTGAAGCCCCGCCGGGCGATCAGGTGGGCCCAGACCACCGGCTCGTCCGTCAGCGACCCCTGGGGCAGGGCGAACGTCCATTCCCCCAGCCAGTCCTCGGTTCCGGTGACGGTGAGCGCGGGAACCTTGAAGCGGGTTTCGATGGCCTCGCGCACCGGCACGGCGTTGTCCGAGATCGCCGGGCCGAACACCGCCAGGCAGCCCTCGTCGACCAGCTCGCCATAGGCGTCGATCACAGCCTTGACCGTGCCCTTCGGCAGGCCCTCGACTTCCTTGAAGACGAGCTGCACCGGGCGGTCGATGACGCCGCTCGCCAGGCCTTCGCGGAAGACCAGCTCGAACGGCCGGACAAGATCGTCCTTTTGCGCCTGCGGAAAGCCCTCCGGCAGACGGAAATCGAACAGATAGCCGAGCTTGATCGGCTCGGCCGTGCTCTCGTAGGACACCCAGCTTCCTCCCTCTCAGGCCGCAAGGCTCGCCTGCAGCGCCTGGCGATCGACCTTGCCGGTGAGCGTCAGCGGCAGGGCGTCGAGCAGCACCAGCTGCTCCGGCAGCATGTGCTCGGGAAGCCAGGCCTTCAAGGCGGCGCGCAGCTGCGGCAGGCTCGGCCGCGGCGGGCCCTGCAGGAAGGCGACCAGCTGGTTGCGGCCGCGCGCGTCCGGCCGGGCGACGACCGCGGCGCCCTGAACGCCGGCGAGCCGCTGCAGCGCCGCTTCGATCTCACCGAGCTCGACCCGCACGCCGCGGATCTTCACCTGGCCGTCGCGGCGGCCGACGAACGCCAGCTCGCCGGTCGCGGTCCAGCGACCGAGATCGCCGGTGCGGTAGAGCCTGCCGTGAGCGGTCTCGACGAAGCGCTGGGCGGTCAACTCCGGCCGGCGCAGATAGCCGAGGGCCAGGCCCGGTCCGCCGATGAAGATCTCGCCGATCTCGCCCGGAGCGACGAGGCGGCCGCGCGGATCCAGCACATGGAGCTCGGCCCCGGCGATCGGCCGCCCGATCGGCGGGTCGCCGTCGGCGTCCGGCGGGACGCGCGCCACGGTGGCGCAGGTCGTCGCCTCGGTCGGGCCGTAGTGGTTGTAGAGCGCCGCGCGCGGGGCGCGGCGGTGGACCTCGCGCACGAGCGAGGCCTTCAGGCGCTCGCCGCCGACGTTGATCGCCCGCACGCTGTCGGGGATCGCGTCCATGCGGCAGAGCTCGGCCAGCACCGACGGAACGCAGTTCAGCAGGGTCGGCCGTTCGTCCGGCGCGAAGGGCTTCAACGGGCTGGCCTTGAGCACCACGGTTCCGCCGGTGCAGAGCGGCGCGAACAGCTCGAACACCGAGGGGTCGAAGGCGATCGATGTGGTCGCCGCGACCCGGGACAACTCGCCCGCGGTGAAGGCCGAGCGCGCCCAGTCCACGAGCCGCACCGCCGTGTGGCCGAGCATCACGCCCTTGGGCCGGCCGGTGGAGCCGGAGGTGTAGAGCACGTAGGCGAGATCCCGCGGCGCGTCGCGGCGCAGCCGGGGGAGGAGCGGGCCGGCTTCCGCCGGCGTTCGCAGGTCGACGACCACGCCGTCGTAGGCGAGGCGGAGCGGGACGTCGTTGTCGGTCAGCAGCGCCGCCGCCCCGCTGTCGGCCAGCAGATAGTCCAGCCGTTCGACCGGATAGGCCGGATCCAGCGGCAGATAGGCCGCGCCGGCCTTCAGCACGCCGAGCAGGGCGGCGACCATCAGCGGGGTGCGCCGCAGGCAGACCGCGACCAGGGTCCCCGGCCCGGCGTCCATCCGGCGCAGGCGGTCGGCGACCTGCTCGGCGAGCCGGTCGAGCGCGGCGTAGCTCAGGCTGGCGCCGGCGTGCCGCACCGCCTCGGCGTTCGGCGTGCGGCACGCCTGGATCGTGAACAGCGTCTCCAGCCGCCTGCTCATGCGTGAAGCTCCCCGCCGCGCGCGCGCCAGGCCTTGGCGATCATCGCCTCGCCGGCTGCGCCGAAGGTTCCGACGAACGCCTCGACGTACTCGGCGCGGTCGAGCATGAAGGGCGCGTCGAAGATGGTGATGTTGCGCATCGCCAGGCTGACCACCGGCGACTGCAGCGGCCGGAAGGCCGGGTTCCTCAGCCCCGGCTCCGGGCAGCTGGGAAAGAACTGGCCGATCATCATCCGCCCTTTGACGAAGGACGGCTTCAGCCGCTTTTGGATGCGCTCGATCATCCCCGCGCCGCCCCGCTCGGCGAGCTGCGGGAAGACCGCGACGATCGCCCGGTGCCGCGGGCCGATCCCGCGGCCGGGCCAGGCGGCCAGGTCGGCCAGTTCGCTGCGCAGCTCCGCCAGGCCGCCGACGATGGCCGCCTCGGAGGCGCTGGCGCAGGCGGTGAGCCGGATCAGCTGCGCCTGGGCCGCCTGCCGGGCGAACGGGCAGACCGCGCCGCTGCGGCCCAGATCAGGGTGCTCCGCCGTCAGGAACCGGGTGACGTAGCCGCCCATCGCCGTGAGCGTCGCCCGCGCGGCGGCGTCGTAGCCGCCCAGCGCAGCTTCGCCGCCCTGCATGACCTCGAGGACGGGGATCCGGGGACCGAACACCGGGTCCTGCCGCAACCGCCTGCCGGCGGAAGGGCGAGGCGCGCGCGCCGGCGCGAGGTGAGAGGCGGGTGAGTCCATCTGGGCCTCCCTGACTGACCAAGCTACGCCGGCCCATCGGGCGAGGTGCAACTTTTGCGGTAGGAAAGGCGCAAGCCAGAGTGGAGATCATGATCAAAGTATAAGGCCCGGACCTCTTTGGCGGCTGTAGAAGCTGGTGTGTGTCCGGTACGTTCCACGTCTTCGGCGAAGGCGGCGGCGTCGAGCCGAAACACATGGGCAGCCGGAACAGAAGTCCGGGGTCAGCGCAGCGGGCATGAGGCAGCAACGACGTCCATAGAACCCATTGAGGCGCCGATGAGATCGAAGGGCCAACGCGGTTCGACCGAGGTCGAAGCTGTTTCGCGGGCGCTGTTCGCCAGGGTTTCAAAGAGAAAAGACCAGATCATCTTGCCGCTGAACGCCAGTGCGGCGGCCGGCGAAGTTCACAAGCCTGCCGTGTATTGCGTCCACTCGATCACCGGCGCCGGCGGCTCCGACTTCCTGCCGCTGGCCAGACGCCTGAGCGAGGACGTGCGGGTGTTCGGCGTGCAGGCCCCGTCGGCGCAGATGGCGGATCCGGCGTTCGGCGCGTCGCTGGCGTCGCTGGCCGGCGTCTACGCGACGGCGATCGCCGAGGCGCCGCCGCCGGCGGCCCTGGTGCTGGCGGGCTGGTCCGCCGGCGCGGCGATCGCGCTGGAGATCGCCCATCAGCTGCGCGCGCGCGGCCGCGAGGTCGCCCTGGTGGTGGCCTTCGACGGCGCGCCGGAAAACCCCCGCGCCGGCTGGCGTCGCTGGGATCCCCGCTATGTGGTCGCCGTGCTCGCCCGGCTGCCCGGCTGGTGGCGCGACACCCGGTCGATGGAGCCGCGTTTCCGGACGACGGCGGCGGGGCGGCTGCGGTCGGTGCTGGCGCGGCTGCGCCGTGCGGCCCTGCTGCAGGGGCCCGAGCCGGTCGGGCTGCGCGGGGTCCCCGACCTCGAGCGCTATCCGCTGGCCCAGCGGCAGTTCATGACCCGCCTCAGCGAGGCGCTGCGGGTCTACAGGCCCCGGCCCTGGAGCGGTCCGGTGCTCGTCTACGAAGCGCGCATCACGCCGGCGACCCGGCTGCCGCAGTATCTCGCCCGCTGGCGCACGGCGGCGCCGCAGGCGAAAGGGGTGAAGCTGGACGGCAACCACTACACGATCATGCGCGAGCCCCGGGTGGCGGCGCTGGGCGCCGACCTGCGCGCGCGGATCCTCAGGCTTCAGCGGGCGACGGCGGCCTCGTAGAGCCGGACGAAGTCGCCGAAACCGTCGGGGAAGCCGACGTCGTCCAGATCGCTGAACGGATCGACGCCGAGCTGGCGCTCGAGTTCGGCGACGATCACCGCGATGCAGAGCGAATCCAGGCCGCTGTCGATCAGCGGGAGGTCGTCGACGAGCGGCGGCAGGGCGCGGTCGTGCGCGGCGGCGACGTCGACGAAGCTGCGCGCGACCGCCTCGCGGACGCTGCGCGCACGCCTGGCGGCGATGGCCGTGCCGTTGTCTCCCAAGCTCTCAACTCCATCGGTTGATGGTTGCGGCCGCGTACTACGCGCTAAGATTGCGCACGGCCGCCCGAAGCTCGAATCTCAAATGTTGCAAGGGTTGCACGATCAGGAACCCGGCTCGCCGTGCAGCGGCCTTGGTCCGGCCGCAGCGGCGGCGGCCCCCAGTCTTGCTTTTCGATAACGCGTAGCACGGTGGAGCTTCCATCATGGATAGATGTGAAGCCCCAGCCTGTCTGCGAAGCCTTCGCCCTTTCGCCACCGCCGGGCTGCGACGTCGGATGGAATCATGAGCTTGGAAACCGCCTGGGACGAGTTCGTCGACCGTCACCCGCACGGCAGCTTCTTTCATCTCTCCGGATGGCGGGCGGTCGCGAAGGACGTCTTCGGTCACAAGACCCACCAACTCGCGGTGCGGCGGCGCGGCGACATCGCCGGGGTGCTGCCGCTGGTGGAGGTCCGCAGCCGGCTGTTCGGCGACGCCCTGATCGCCAACGGCTTCTGCGTCGGCGGCGGGCCGATCGCCGACGACGAGGACGCGCTGCAGGACCTTCTGGAGCAGGCTGAACATCTCGGCCGCAAGCTCGGCGTCCGCTACATCGAGCTGCGCGACACGCCGCGGGCGACGGAGGGCTGGACGGCGAAGAGCGACCTCTACGCCGGCTTCGACGGGCCGATCGCACCTTGCGAGGCGGAGAACCTCAAGCAGATCCCGCGCAAGCAGCGGGCGGTGGTGCGCAAGGCGCTGGCCCGCGGGCTCTGCAGTCGGATCGAGACCCACCCGCAGGCCTTCTATCCGCTCTACGCCCGCACCATGCGCGACCACGGCACGCCGGCCCTGCCGCTGCGCTATTTCCAGCGACTGCTGCGCGAGTTCGGCGACGACTGCGAGGTGCTGACCGTCTACGCCGGCGAGCGGCCGCTCGCGAGCGTGCTGAGTTATTTCTACAAGGACCAGGTGCTGCCCTACTACACCGGCAGCCATCGCGAGGTGCGTCCGATGGGCGCGAACGACCTCATGTACTGGCTGCTGATGCGCCGCGCGGTCGAGCGCGGCAAGACCGTGTTCGACTTCGGCCGCAGCAAGGTCGGCAGCGGGCCGTTCAGCTTCAAGCGCAACTGGGGCTTCGAACCGCGGCCGATCACCCATCAGTTCCGCCTGCTGGCGGGCGACGCGCTGCCCAACGTCAATCCGACCAATCCGCGCTACGCCGGCCTGATCCAGCTCTGGCGGCGCCTGCCGATGCCGGTGGCGAACCGGCTGTCGCCGCTGGTCAGCCGGCATCTGGCCTGAACGTCCCGGGTCCCCTACTTATTGCGGCTGTCTCAACCGAGCCGCCGTATTGGGGTGTTTGCGCTGTATGAAGAAGGCGTCGGAATACCGCCAGCACGCGCAGGAGTGCCGCACGCTGGCTGCCCACATGGACCTGGGTCCGCAACGCGACCAGCTGCTCGCCATGGCCGCGCAATGGGAGCGGATGGCCGATGACCGGGCCGAGCTCATCAAGCGTCATCCGGAGCTCGCCCAGGAGGGCGAGGAGGAGGAAGAGAAGCGGCGGGATCGCGCCTGAGGCGCCTTACGACGACGAATTCCGCGGCGGCCCCTTGGGCCGGCGGCGCCGGTCCGGCTAAGACGCTGGCGAGATGATCACCTACGACGCGCCTGTCGCCATCGACTTCGCCCGCGGCGACGCCACCGGCCTCGACATCCCCGCCCACGCCGAGGCGCTGCGGAAGGCCGGGCCCGAGTTCCTGACCCGGGCGTTCCGCGCCTTCGGCGCCCTGTCGGCGGAGAACCGCGTGACAGGGATCACCCGGCTCGAGCCGTTCGCCGGCGGCAATTCCGGGCACAAGCTGCTGCTGTCGGTCGACTATGCGACGCCGGAGCCCGGGCTGCACCGCGACCTGTTCGTGAAGTTCTCCCGCGATTTCGAGGACGGCTTCCGCGACCGCCGCCGGCACGAGCTGGAATCCGAGGTGCGACTGGCGGCCCTGTCGCGGCATCCGGCCTTTCCGGTGGCGGTGCCCGCCGCCTATTTCGCCGACATCGAGAGCGCGTCCGGCACCGGCCTGCTGATCACGCAGCGGATCGCGTTCGGCGAGGGCGGGGTCGAGCCGCTGCGCCGCAAGTGCATGGATCACGAGCTGGCCGATCCGCTGGCGCATTACCGGGCGACCTTCACCGCCCTGGCCAGGCTCGCCGCCGCGCACCACGCCGGCCGGCTGTCGCCGCAACTGGAGGCGCTGTTCCCCTTCGACGCCGCAGCCGCCGCGGCGGAGAACCCGATCACCCTGGACGAGGCGGGCCTGCGCGAGCGCGTCGCCCGCTACGCCGCCTTCGCCGAGCGCTGCCCGCAGTTGCTGCCGGCCGAGCTGACGACGCCGCAGTTCGTCGCCCGGCTGGAGCGCGACGCCGTCCGCTTCCTGCGCCACGAGGCGGTGGTGCGGCGCTTCCTGACCGCGGACCGCGACTTCATCGCGCTCTGTCACTGGAACACCAATATCGACAACGCCTGGTTCTGGCGCGACGCCGCCGGCGAGATGCAGGCCGGCCTGCTCGACTGGGGGCTGGTGCGGCAGATGAACGTCGCCGTCGGCCTCTGGGGCGGGCTGTGCGGCGCCGGCCGGGAGATCTGGGCGCGGCATCTCGACGAGCTGCTGGCGCGGTTCATCGACGTCCTGCAGGCCGAGGGCGGCCCGCGGCTCGAGCCGGCGGAGCTGAAGCTGCACCTCGACCTGTCGACGGCGATGCTGGGCCTTGCGCTGATGATGGACGTGCCGACGCTGGCGCTGAGCCGCCTGCCGGCGATCGCCGAGGCGAGCGGCCCGCTGGATCCGATCCTGTTCCGCGACGAGGTCGTGCGCGGCTTCCTGCACGTCTTCACCGCCTTCCTCGACCTCTGGCGGCGGCACGACTTCGGCGCCGCCCTCGACCAGGTGCTGGCGCGGTCGCACGACGGCGTCGGCTAGAAGCGGCGGCTCCACGACCCGTCCATCCCCGGGAAAAGGCGACGCTCAGAGCGTTTCGCAGCGCCACATTTCGCTGTCCCGAGGCGCCGCCGGATG
>Ga0164243_10011127_pt1 | contig 12866 bp, 9 predicted proteins | sample OricompcompostOP_FD_108781 | JGI IMG/M metagenome (GOLD analysis project Ga0164243, IMG submission 108781) | Organic Plus compost microbial communities from Emeryville, California, USA - Original compost - Organic plus compost (OP) | ecosystem: Engineered > Solid waste > Mixed feedstock >...
CCCATCACCAGCGCCGCTCGAACCCGCAGGAACTGGGGGTGAACGTCGCCTGCATCCAGGGGGTCAGCCCCTTCGATTTCGCCGAATTGCCGGTCGAGGACGGGGTGAACCATCCCTCGGACGCCGGGTCGGCGGGCAGGGTAGGGGTGCTGCGTTTCGTCCCGGTCAGCCCAGGTTGAACACCCGGCTTGGCTGCACCTCTCCGCCCATGTAGCGGCCGATGCAAAGCGCGCGGCCGTCGCGGCTGACCCAGACCTCCTCGCCGAATTCGGCATGGCCCAGCACCTGGCCGGGATTGCCGTTCAGGATGCGGGTGGCGCCGATCTCGGTCGCCTGCATCTGCGGCAGGTCGGCCAGCGCGGCTTGCAGCGGCAGCAGCGCCGCCTCGATCTCGGCCTGGTTGGCGCGGTCGATGCGGTCCAGGGCGATGCCGTCCCCGGCCTCGAACGGTCCCGACCAGATGCGGCGCAGATGCGCGACATGGCCCAGGCAGCCCAGCTTGCGGCCCAGGTCGCGGGCGATGGCGCGCACATAGCCGCCCTTGCCGCAGACCATGCGCAGATCGGCGCTGTCGCGGCTCGCGCCCAGCAATTCCAGCGAGTCCACCCAAAGCGGCCGGGCGGCCAGTTCCACCGCCTCGCCCTCGCGCGCAAGGTCATAGGCCCGCGCGCCATCGACGCGCACGGCCGAGACGGCGGGGGGAACCTGCATGATCTCGCCGGTGAACGCCGGCAGGGCGGCGCGGATCGCCGCCTCGTCCGGGCGCGCGTCGCTGGTCCTGACCACCTGGCCCGAGGCGTCGTCCGTCGCGGTCTCGGCGCCCCAATTCACCGTGAAGTCATAGGCTTTCAGCGCCTCGGCCAGGATCGGGACGGTCTTGGTCGCCTCTCCCAGCGCCACGGCCAGCACGCCGGTCGCGTCCGGGTCCAGCGTCCCGGCATGGCCGGCCTTTTTCGCGTCCAGCGCCCAGCGGACCTTGCCGACCACATCGGTCGAGCCGATGCCCGCCGGCTTGTCCACGATCAGCCAACCGTGGATCTCGCGTCCCTTTTTTCGCGCCATTCTAGTTCTGTCCTACATATCCGATGATCGGCCCCAGCCGCCGCCCGAAATCGGCGCGGCCCAGGCTGGGGGCGTATAGCCGCGAAATCGAGCCGTCGAAATACAGCGCATCCCGCGCGCCCAGCCCGTCGCGGAACAGCCGGCCGAATTCGTGGAACGTCACCGCCCGGTCCGAGATGGCGAACCAGGCCGTCTGCCCGTCGGCCGAAACGCCGACGCCGTTCCTGATATGGCGGCTGTCGCTGTCCACCAGGAAACGCGGGTGCAGCGCCCCGTCGATGACCAGCATCGGCCCCGATTGCGTGGCGATGCGGCAATCCGGGGCGGCCTGGGCAAAGGCGCGGCTTTCGATCACCTGATAGGGCCGCGCACCGCCGCCGCAAAAGACGCCGTTCGGCAGCAGCCCGAAATTGCCGCCGCCGCCTGCCGTCACCAGGTCGTGTTCCTGGGTGCCGTCGCTGACATACAGCCCGACCGGCGTGAAATCCGGGTGATACATGCCGGCATTCATGGCAAAGCCCAGCACCTCGTCCTGGGCCAGAGTGCGGCGGATGGCGGTGAAATCGCCCAAGACCCGGCCGTCGGGGCCGTTCAGCCACAGCCGCAGCCCCGGCTCTTGTTCCGCGGTCAGCGTGCAGATCACATAGCTCTGCCCGTCGAAATCGCGCTTTTCGCAGATCCCGGCCATGGCGGGCAGGGTCATGGCGACCAGCGCGCCGATGGCCAGGCCCAGCCGGCGCTTGAGATCAATCCGCATCGTCGTCCGGGTCTGATTCGACGTCGCGGCGCACCCGGTCCTCGGATAGCAGGCGGCGGGTGTCGTCCATGCGGTCGAAGGTCTCGTCCAGGACGAAGCGTAGCTGCGGCGCGTATTTCAGCGTCATCGCCTTGGCGACCAGGTGGCGCAGCTCGCCCGAATTGCGGCGCAGGGCTGCCAGCGCCTCTTCGGCGCCCTGGCCGCCCAGGGGCAGCACATAGGCTGTCGCGACCTTGAGATCGGGCGAGGTCCGCACCTCTCCGACCGTGATCGAATGCCGGTTCAGGTCCGGGTCGTGGACATCCCCCCGCAGGAGGACGTCGGAAAGCGTGCGGCGGATCAGCTCGCCCACGCGAAGCTGGCGCTGCGAGGGGCCGGTGCCGGAATGAAAGCGGTTCTGTGCCATGCGCGCAGATGTAGGGGGTCGCGGCCTGCGCCGCAACGGGATAGACATGCCGCAAACGGGGGATCGAGCATGGAAAAACCGGGAATCGTCATCACGGGCGCGTCGGGCCGCATGGGGCAGATGCTGGTGCGCACCATTCTGGGGTCGGATCAGGCCCGCCTTGTCGGCGCCATCGCGCGCGAGGGCAGCCCCTGGATCGGCCGCGACCTGGGCGAGGCGATGGGCGGCGCGCCGCTGGGAATCACCGTCACCGACGACGCGGTCGAGGCCATCGCCAAGGCGCAGGCGGTGATCGACTTCACCACCCCGGCGGCGACGGTGGCCTTCGCGGAACTGACCGCCCAGGCCCGCGCCGTGCATGTGATCGGCACCACCGGATTCGAGCCCGCCGATCTGGACAAGCTGCGCGCCGCCGCCCGTCATGCGCCGATCGTCCGCGCCGGCAATATGAGCCTGGGCGTGAACCTGTTGGTCGGCCTGACCCGCAAGGTCGCCGCCGCGCTTGGCGAGGATTGGGATATCGAGGTGGTCGAGGCGCATCACAACCGCAAGGTCGATGCGCCCTCGGGCACCGCGCTGATGCTGGGCGAGGCCGCCGCCGCGGGGCGCGGCCACAGCCTGGACGAGTTGCGCACCCCCGCGCGCGAAGGCATCACCGGCGCCCGCACCCCCGGCAGCATCGGCTTTTCCGCCATCCGCGGCGGTGACATCGTGGGCGAACATGACGTGATCTTCGCCGCCGCCGGCGAGCGGGTGGTGCTGCGCCATGTCGCCACCGACCGCGCCATTTTTGCCCGCGGCGCGCTGCGGGCGGCGCTTTGGGGCCAGGACAAGGGGCCGGGCGAATATGACATGGCGGATGTGCTTGGTCTTTGAGGCTCCAGCGTCTAGGTTCGCGCCATGACCCTGCTTGCGACGATCGACGATGCCGATGCCGACCTGACCGCCTGCCTGGCGCGGGTGATGGCGGCCGTGCTGAAGCCCGGCGACGTGGTGGCGTTGCAGGGGCCGGTCGGCGCCGGCAAGACGCATTTCGCCCGCGCCTTCGTCCGCGCCCGCCAGGGCGAGGCGGCGGAAGAGGTGCCCAGCCCCACCTTTACCCTGGTCCAGACCTATGCCGACCCGATGGGGACCGAGATCTGGCATACCGACCTTTACCGCCTGAGCCATCCCGACGAACTGGCCGAGCTTGGCCTGGACGAGGCCATGCGCGATGCCATCGTGCTGGTCGAATGGCCCGAACATGGCGGGCCGCTGCCCGATCCCCTGGTCCTGGGGCTGGAGCCTTTGGCCGATGCGCCCGATCTGCGCCGCATCACCCTGGCGGGGTCCGAGCCGCATTGGGGCCTGATGACCCGGCTGCCCGCCATCGCCCGGCTGATCCACCGCGCCGGCTGGGCCGGGGCGCGGCTGGTTCCGCTGGCCGGCGATGCCTCGTCGCGGCGCTATTTCCGGCTGCTTCTGGGGGACGGGCGCAGCGCGGTGCTGATGGATGCCTCGCCCGGCGTGACCGCGCCCTATGTCGCCATGACGCAATGGCTGCGGACGCTGGACCTGCATGCGCCCGAGATCCTGGCCACCGACCAGGCCGAGGGGCTTTTGCTGATCGAGGACCTGGGCGATGACCTGGTCGCCCGCGTGCTGGAACAGCGGCCCGACCTGGCGCCGCGCATCTATGACCGCATGACCGACCTGCTGGTGCGGCTGCATGGCCATGCGCCGCCGGATTTCGTCCCGCGCCTCGACGGGCCGGAACTGGCGCGTCAGGTGGGCCTTTTCGCCGAATATTACCCCGCCGCTGCCGGCGCGCCCGGCAAGGGCGCCCAGGTCGCCGCGGCGGTCGAACGGCTATATGCCGAACTGGCCGCCGACATGCCGGCGGTGCTGGGCCTGCGCGATTTCCATGCCGAGAACGTGGTCTGGCGGGCCGATGCGCCGCTGGGCCTCTTGGATTTCCAGGACGCGGTGGCGGTGCATCCGGCCTATGACCTTGTCTCGGCCCTGCAAGACGCGCGCCGCGACGTCTCGCCGCAGGTCGAGGCGGCGCAGGTCGCCCGCTACATTGCCGCGACCGGGGTGGACGAGGCGCGGTTTCGCGCCGCCTATGCCCTGCTGGGCGCGCAGCGCAACCTGCGCATCATGGGCATCTTCACCCGCCTGGCGCAGCGCGACGGCAAGCGGCGCTATCTGGCGATGATGCCGCGGGTCTGGGCGGCGATCCGGCGCGACCTGGCGCACCCGGCCCTGGCCCCCCTAGCCCAGGCGCTGGAGGGCATTCCGGCCCCCACCCCCGAGGTGATCGAGGGCATTGCCCGATGAGCCTGCCGCTGATGATCTTTGCCGCCGGCAAGGGCACGCGCATGGCCCCGCTGACCGACAGCGTGCCGAAACCGCTGATCGCGGTGGGTGGCCTGACGCTGCTGGACCGGGCGCTGGCCCTGGGCCGGCAGGCCGGTGCCGGGCGGATCGTGGTGAATATCCACCATCTGGGCGGCCAGATCCGTGATCACATCGCCGGGCAGGACATCGCGATTTCCGACGAAGCCGGCCTGCTGCTGGAAACCGGCGGCGGTTTGCGCCAGGCGCTGCCGCTGCTTGGGCCCGGCCCTGTGATCACGATGAACCCGGATGCGGTCTGGACCGGCCCGAACCCGGTCCGCGCCCTGCTGGACGGCTGGCGCGACGATATGGACGCGCTTTTGATGCTGGTGCCGCTGGACCGGGCGCATGGCCGGCAGGGCGGCGGCGATTTCAGCCTTGGCCCTGCGGCCCGGCTGATCCGGGGGGGCGATCTGGTCTATGGCGGCGTGCAGATCATCCGGCCCGAGCGGCTGGCCGAGATCCCCGAACAGGTGTTCTCGCTCAACCGGCTTTGGGATCTGATGATCGCCGGGGGCCGCGCCCATGGCCTGGTCCATTCCGGCGCCTGGTGCGACCTGGGCCGTCCCGACTGCATCCCGCTGGCCGAGGCGCTGCTCGATGCCTGACTGGCAGAACGGGATTTTCGCCCTGCCTTGCGGGGCCGATTTCCCCGGCGCCTTTGCGGATGGGCTGATCCGGCGCATGGCCCATCGCCCGCCGCAGGACATGGCGCGGGTCACGGTCTATGCCAATTCCGGCCAGTCGCTGACGGCGCTGCGCCAGGCCTTTGTCCGGCGCGGGCCGCTGCTTTTGCCCCGGCTGCGGCTGATTGCCGATCTGGGCGGCGGCGCGGCCACGGCGCCGCTGGCGCGGCGGTTGGAACTGGGGCGGCTGATCGACGCCGCGCTGCGCGCCGATCCCGACCTGGCGCAGGGGCAATCGGTCCCGGAACTGGCCGCCTCGCTGGCGGGCTTGATGGCCGAGATGCAGCTTGAGGGGCTGGACGCGCAGGCGCTGGAGCGCATCGACGCCAGCGAACATGCCCAGCATTGGGGCCGGGCGCTGGCCTTTCTGAAGATCGCCGCCGGCTATTACCTGTCCGATCCGCCGCAGGACCGCGAATCGCGCCAGCGCGCCGCGGCCCAGGCGCTGGCGACCGCCTGGGCGCGGGGCAAGGATCTGCCGCAGGGGCCGGTGGTGGTCGCAGGCTCGACCGGCTCGCATGGCGCGACGCGGGATTTCATGCGCGCCGTCGCCCGGCTGCCGATGGGCGCGGTGGTGCTGCCGGGCTTTGACGCCGACCTGCCGCAGGCGGTCTGGGACGGGCTCGACATGCGGTCCGAGGATCACCCGCAGGCGCGCTATGCGCCGCTCTTGGCCGAGTTCGGCCCGCCGGCGGAGTGGTTGCCCGGCACCGCCCCCGACCCGGCGCGCAACCGGCTGATCTCGCTGGCGCTGCGCCCGGCGCCCGTCACCGACCAGTGGATCGAGGAAGGCCCGCGCCTTGGCCCGCTGGTCCCCGCGACCAAGGCCCTGACCCTGATCGAGGCCGAGCAGCCGGGGCAAGAGGCCGAGGCCGTGGCGCTGGTCATCCGCGAGGCGGTAGAACGCGGCCAGCCGGTGACGCTGATCGCCGCTGACCGGATGCTGACCCGCCGGGTGCAATCGGCGCTGGACCGCTGGGGCATCATCCCCGACGATTCCGCCGGCCAGCCTTTGCCGCTGACCGCGCCCGGCCTGTTTTTGCGCCATGTCGCCGACCTTTTCGGGGCCGAGATGATGCTGGACGCGCTGTTGGTGCTGCTCAAGCATCCGGTGACGGCGACGGGCCTGGGTCCCGATTACCGGCGCGAACACAACCGCCATACCCGCGACCTGGAACTGCACCTGCGCCGCAACGGCCCGGCCTTTCCCGACGGCGCGGCGCTCAGGGGCTGGGCGGATCGCGGCGACGGCTCCAGCAAGCCCTGGGCGCTGTGGCTGGCCTCGCTTCTGGACCGCATCCTGCCGCTGGCCCAGGACCGCGCCCCGCGGCCCCTGGCGGATCGGCTGCGCGAATTGCGCGCGCTGGCCGAGGATCTGGCCGCCGGTCCGGGCGGCGATGCCGATGCCTCCGAGCTTTGGGCCAAGGCTTCGGGCGGGCTGGCGCGGGCGGTGCTGGACCATCTGGCCGCCCATGCGCATCTGGGCCACGACCTGCGGCCGGCCGAGTTTGGCGACCTGCTTTACGACGAATTGCAGGGACAGGCGGTGCGCCAGGACGTGGCCGCCCATCCCCTGGTCCGGTTCCGCGGCCCGCGCGAGGCGCGCACCGAAGCGGTGGGCAAGGATGCCGGACTGGTGATCCTGTCGGGGCTGAACGAGGGCGGCTGGCCGCAGGCGCTGCCGCCCGATCCGTGGCTGTCGCGGCCGATGCGGCTGGCTGCCGGGCTGACCCTGCCCGAGCGCCAGGTGGGCCTGGCCGCGCATGACTTCCAGCAGGCCGCCGGCGCGGGCCAAGTGGTGCTGACCCGCGCCCGCCGCGATGCCGAGGCCGAGACCATCCCCTCGCGCTGGCTGAACCGGCTGGTGAACCTGCTGGGCGGCCTGCCCGACCAGCAGGGACCGCAGGCGCTGGCGGCGATGCGGGATCGCGGCCGCCATTGGCTGGACCTGGCCCAGTTTCAGGCTAGGCCGCGGACGCGGTTGGCGCCGGCGCCGCGCCCCTCGCCCATCCCGCCGCCGCCGGCGCTGCGCGAGATGTCCGTGACCGAGGTCAGGACGCTGATCCGCGACCCCTATGCCGTCTATGCCCGCCGCGTGCTGGGCCTGCGGGCGCTGGACCCGTTGCGCCCCGAACCCGACGCCGCCGAACGCGGCAACGTGCTGCATCACATCATGGACCGTTTCCTGCGCGGCCTGCCCGACCTGCCCGAGGCGCCGCAGGTCATGGCGGCGCGGCTGCTTTCCATCACCGAGGCGGTGTTGGAGGCCGAGGTGCCCTGGCCCTCGGCCCGGCTGTTCTGGCGCGCGCGCATCGCCGGCATCGCCGACCGGCTGATGGCGGACGAGGCCGCAAGGCTGGCGCGCGGCCGGCCCATGGTGGTCGAGGAATATGGCGAACAGGGCATCCCCGGCCTGGATTTCCGCCTGATCGCCCGGCCCGACCGGCTGGACCTGCTGCATGACGGCCGGGTGCATGTTTACGACTACAAGTCCGGCAAGCCGCCCTCGGACAAGCAGATCGCGCATTTCGACAAGCAATTGCCGCTGGAGGCCGCGATGGTCCGGCACGGCGCCTTCAAGGCGCTGGGACCGGCCGAGGTCGAGGGCATCAGCTATATCCAACTGGGCGGCGAGGGAAAGACCGAGCCGCGCGCGTTCTCCGCGGGCCTTGCCGAGGAAACCTGGGCCGGTTTCGTCACCCTGATCCGCCGCTATCTGGGCGGTGAGCGCGGCTTTACCGCCCGGCTGGCGATGGAACGCAGCGACCATGCCAGCGATTACGACCACCTGTCGCGGCATGGCGAATGGGATACGACCGAAATCCCCCAGCCGCAGAGGTTCGCCGATGATGGATGAGGCCACGCTGGCGCAGGTGCGGGCGGCGGACCCGCTTCGCTCGACCTGGCTGACGGCCAATGCCGGCTCGGGCAAGACGCGGGTGCTGACCGACCGGGTGGCGCGGCTCTTGCTGGCCGGGACCGCACCCGAGCGCATCCTGTGCCTGACCTATACCAAGGCCGCGGCGAGCGAGATGCAGAACCGCCTGCTGGCGCGGCTGGGCCAATGGGCGATGCTGCCCGAGCCGGCCTTGCGCGCCGAACTGGCGCGGCTGGGCGAGGCAGAGGCGCCCGACCTGCCCGCCGCGCGCCGGCTGTTCGCCCGCGCCATCGAGACTCCGGGTGGTCTGAAAGTCCAGACCATCCACAGCTTTTGCGCGGGCGTCCTGCGCCGCTTTCCGATCGAGGCCGGGGTGCCGCATGGCTTTACCGAGCTGGACGACCGCAGCGCCGCGCTGATCCGCGCCGAGATCGTCGAGGAAATGGCCCGCGACCAGGCGCCCGAATTGCAGGACCTGCTGGCGCTGCATTCGGGCGAAAGGCTGGATGCGTTCCTGGCCGGCTTGCGCGGGTTCGAGGTTCCCCCGGACCGCGATGCGATTTGGGCCGCCTGCGGGCTGGCTCCGGGCAAGGATATGGCGGCGCTGCTGGCGGAATGCTTTGCCGACGGCGCGACGGTGATTGCCGCGCTGATCCCGCATCTGCTGAAGGGCAGCACCACCGACCAGAAAGCGGCGGCGAAGCTGGCGGCCGGCAACTGGGCGCAGCCGGGACTGCCGGAACTGGCGATCCTGGAATCCGTGCTGCTGACCGGGGCAGGGGCCAAGGCGCCCTTTACCGCGAAATATGACGGCTTCCCGACCAAGGCGCTGCGCAGCGGTCCTTGTGCGGAATTGCTGGACGACCTGGCGATCCTGATGGAGCGGGTCGAGGGCGCGCGCCCGCGCCGCATCGCCCTGGCCCATGCCGAGCGGACCTTGGCGCTGCATCGCTTCGGCCATGCCTTCCTGGCGCGTTACCGGGCGCAAAAGGCGGCGCATGGCCGGCTGGATTTCGACGACCTGATCGACCGCACCGCGCGGCTTTTGTCGGAAAGCAGCATGGCGCAATGGGTGCTGTTCCGGCTGGATGGCGGCATCGACCATATCCTGGTCGATGAGGCCCAGGATACCAGCCCGGCGCAATGGCAGGTGATCGAGCGGCTGACGGACGAATTCACCGCCGGCCAGGGCGCCCGACCCGGCAGCCGCAGCCTGTTCGTGGTGGGTGACCCGAAGCAGTCGATCTATTCCTTCCAGGGCGCCGATATCGCGGTGTTCGAGGCCCGCCGGACGGGCTTTGCCCAGGCCTTCCAGGCGGTGCAGAATCCGATGCAGGTGCTGGACCTGCGCCATTCCTTTCGCAGCTCGACCGCCATCCTGTCGCTGGTCGATCAGGTCTTTGCCGGCGATGCGGCGCGCGGCCTGGGCGATCCGCCGCAGCACCGCGCCTTTCGCACCGACATGCCGGGCCGGGTGGACCTGTGGCCGGCGATCCCCAAACCCGACAAGCCCGAGCCCGGCGACTGGACCGACCCGGTGGACCAGCCGGCCGAGAATTCGGAAACCGTGCAACTGGCCCGCGCCGTCGCCGATGCCGTGGGCCAGATGCTGGGCCAGCCGATCCATGACGCCAAGACCGGCGCGGTGCGCCGCATCCGTGCCGGCGACGTGCTGATCCTGGTCCAGCGCCGCTCGGAACTGTTTGCCGAGATCATCGCGGCGCTGAAATCGGCGAACCTGCCCGTCGCCGGCGCCGACCGGCTGAAGCTGGGCGGGGAAATGGCGGTGCAGGACATCCGCGCCCTCTTGTCGGTGCTGGCCACGCCCGAGGACGACCTGTCGCTGGCCGCCTGCCTGCGCTCGCCGCTGTTCGGGCTGACCGAGGAACAGCTTTATCGCCTGGCCGCCGGGCGCAGGCGCGCCGAATACCTGTGGCGGCGGCTGCGGGAATCGACGCATCGCCATGCGGTCGAGATGCTGGCCGACCTGATGGGCCAGACCGGCTTCATGCGCCCCTATGACCTGATCCAGCGCCTGCTGATCCGCCATGGCGGGCGCGAGCGGCTGATCGCCCGGCTGGGCCCCGAGGCGCAGGACGGCATCGACGAATTGCTGTCGCAGGCGCTGAGCTATGAAAGCTCGGAAACGCCCTCGCTGACCGGCTTTCTGGTCTGGCTGACCGGCGACGATGTCGAGGTGCGCCGCCAGCCCGGCTCGGCCGGGGATGGCGAGGGGCTGATCCGGGTGATGACCGTCCATGGCTCGAAAGGGCTGGAAAGCCCCATCGTCATCATGCCCGATTGCGCGCAGCGCAAGCCCCCGCGCGAGGCGCCGGTGCTGCCCGGCCCGGATGGGCTGTCGCTGTGGCGCGGCCGCAAGGGCGAGCGGCCCGACCCGGTCGAGGACCTGGCCGCCCATGAGACCGGGCGGCAGTTGCAGGAACGCAAGCGGCTGCTTTATGTCGGCCTGACCCGCGCCGAAAGCTGGCTGATCGTCGCCGCGGCCGGCGAGACCGGCGCCGGAGAGGATAGCTGGCACGCCATGGTCGAGGCCGGCATGGGCCGCACCGACCTGGCCCAGACGCGCCTGCCTGCCCCCTGGGGCGGCGAGATCCGCCGGCTGTCCTTTGGCGATTGGCCCGAGGATGCGCCGCAGCCGGTTCTGTCGGAAAGGCCCGCGCTGGCCGAGCCGGGCTGGCTGCGCGCACCCCCGCCGCCGGCGCCGGAAAAGCTGCGGCCGGTCGCCGCGACGGCCTTGGGCGGGGCCAAGGTGATCGGCGCGCCGGGCGAGGGCGATGCCGAGGCGGCGATGCTGTTCGGCACCCGGCTGCATCTGTTGCTGGAGCATCTGCCCGGCCGCGATCCGGCCGATTGGCCCGATCTGGCCCGCGACGTGCTGGCGGGTGCCGAGGGCGGCCTGCCGGCCCCCGAGGAACTGGCGGCGCTGCTGGCCGAGGCGCGGGCGGTGATCGGGGCGCCGGATCTGGCGCAGGTCTTTGCCCTGGCCCAAGGGGCCGAGGTGCTGGCCGAGGTGGCGCTGGCCGCCCCGGTGCCGGGCATCGGCATTCTGACCGGGGCGGTGGACCGGCTGGTGGTCGAGCCGGGACGAATTGTCGCGGTGGACTACAAATCGAACCGCGAGGTGCCCGACGGGGCGCAGGCGGTGCCTTTGGGCATCCTGCGGCAGATGGCGGCCTATCGCGCGGCCTTGCGGCTGATCTGGCCGGGTATGCCGGTCGAGATGGCGGTGCTTTGGACCGCCGCGCGCAGCCTGATGGTGCTGCCTGACGACTTGCTGGATCGGGTTATGGCGGGCCTTGACCAGAACAGCGCCCGTGCCTAGCTGTTGACCCATACGCCCGGCCGGTCCGCGCCGGCACATTGCAGGAGAGCCCGATGGCCAATACCCAAGCCGTTTCCGACGCCGAGTTCGACAGCGAAGTCCGTCAGTCCCCGACCCCGGTCGTGGTCGATTTCTGGGCCGAATGGTGCGGGCCCTGCCGCCAGATCGGCCCCTCGCTGGAGGAACTGGCCGCCGAATACGAAGGCCGGGTCAAGATCGTCAAGGTGAACGTGGACGAGAACCCGGAAAGCCCCGCCGCGCTTGGCGTGCGCGGCATCCCGGCGCTGTTCCTGTTCAAGGACGGCCAGGTGGTGTCGAACAAGATCGGCGCCGCACCCAAGGCCGCGCTCAAGGCCTGGATCGACGAATCCATCTGATCTCCTCAGGCGCCGGGGGCGGCGCCGATCGGCCAGCCGCCCCGGCGCATCGCCGCCAGGATCCGCGCGCCCGCATCGGGCTGCGTGGCATTGATGGCATTCTGCTGAAGAAACCAGAACAGGTAGCGGTCGAAATCCGGCACATGGGTTTCGGCCTGCGCCAGCGCCTTCTCTGCGCCCAGATCGGCGACGTTCAGCGCGATGTGGTGAAAGTCGATCCGGGCGAAAAGCACCGCCGGCTTGCCCAGAAGATAGCCATCGAAGGCCACCGCGCTGTTCTGCGTCGCGACAAAGGCGCAATCGCGCAACAGCCGCGCCGTGTCGCCGCCGATGGTCAGGTTCGGATGGTGCGCCGCCAGCCGGGCCAGGGCGGCACGGTCGGCGGCATCGTAGCTTTCCCTGGGATGCAGCGTGGCGGTGGTGGGCCGGCCGGTGGCGGCGACCGTTTCCAGCATCTCGACGGGGGACATGGTCTGAAAGGACCGGCAGCGGCGGATATGGCCTTGCAGCGGCACCAGCACCGCATCGCCGCGCCGGGGCGGCGGCCCCGGCAGCACGCGGGCGCGCAGCCGGTCGGCAAAGGCGCGGGCGGGTTCGGGATCGACCGGGCCGGGGTCATAGGGGCTTTGCGCCACGGCGAAACGCCAACGCTGCGCCACCGGCTCGATCTGCCAGAAGGGATAGTGATAGGCGCGGCGAAAGGTCAGGGCGCGGCCATGGGTCGGCGTCTCCATGTGAAACAGCGCGTAGCCGCCTTGCAGGGGCGCGGCCATGCGGGCCGCGGCGCCGGTCTTGTGCCATTCGACGCGCCAGCCCGCGCCCTCGACCGTGCGGCGCAGCACGTTCATGAAGTTGAAACTGCCGGCCCGCGCCGTTTCCAGCATCGAGCCTTCCAGATAGACGCGCAGGACGGGGGCATGGGTCATGGCCGGCACGCTAACGGCTGGCGCGGCGCCGCGGAAGGGGCGGGTTGCGAAA
>Ga0164243_10011128_pt1 | contig 12866 bp, 10 predicted proteins | sample OricompcompostOP_FD_108781 | JGI IMG/M metagenome (GOLD analysis project Ga0164243, IMG submission 108781) | Organic Plus compost microbial communities from Emeryville, California, USA - Original compost - Organic plus compost (OP) | ecosystem: Engineered > Solid waste > Mixed feedstock >...
GCCGCGGCCCGCCGTGCCGGGCGCGGGCGACAATAACGGCGGGCCAATGCCGTCGTCGCATGATCCCGCCGCTCCATAACACTGCCCTTGTTCAACAACACTCTTAGTTCAGACCTTCCCTAGTGCGTTGCGGCGGCGAGCAACCCGGCGCCTGGTTGCAAAGCGGGCGCGCGGTCCGAACCCTCGGTCACAGGTCTCAGGTCTTGGGAGACGGAGGGGACACGGGGGAGGCGGAGACGGGGGCTACTTCCAGCTCGCGATGTCCGCATCTTCGCCCTCTCCACCCGGCTGGCCGTCGGCGCCGTACGAAACGAGGTCGTACCCCGCGGTGTTCGTCTGCCCCGGGAACAGATAGATGTAGGCGCGGCCCCAGGGGTCGAGCGGCACCGGCTTGCGCAGGTACGGCGCGCGCCAGTTGGCCGGCGGGTCGATCGTCGGCTTCTCCCAGAGCGCGTGGAGCCCCTGTTCGGTGCTGGGATAGCGGCCGTTGTCCAGGCGGTAGGCGTCGAGCGCGGCGCCGAGCATCTCGATCTGGGACTTGGCGGTGGCGTCCTTCGCGGCGCCGACGTGCTGGAAGATGTTCGGGGCGACCAGCGTGGCGAGGATCGCGATCACGACGATCACGACCAGGATCTCGATCAGCGTGAAGCCCGGGCGTCGGCGCCCGACCTTGCGAGGGCGGGTCGCGGCAGAACGGCGGCCGGAGGGAGTGAGCTCACGCGAAGCTTTCATCATGGGTCAGAGCTGCCTGTCGGAATAACCGGTTGAGAGCCGGGCGGGATAAAGCTGGGGACGGAACGGGTCCGTCGAACGCCATTCCTGACGCCGGCTCGGAGCCAGCGGCGGCGGACGGTTGGACACCAACGTGGCGGAAATGGTTTTCCCGCTGAGAGTTAGCTGTCCGAACCCAAAATACGCCGCGCGCTGCTCTTGGTTAGACACCTCAACCGTCTCAGGCTTCCATCCTGCGCACGGCCATCCAGGCACTCGGCAGCGGGCTTACACCGCCCGACTCAGGCTAACGCATCGGCGAGGCACCCGCGACGCCCCCCACGCACCTCGAGAGACAGACAGTCCGGCCGCGCGTAGTGTCCCGCCACGTCGAGCGACATCGGCTCCTCCCGAACGCGGTCGATGTTGAGCTCCGCCGTCAGGATCGCCGCCTCCTCGTAGACCGGGCCGGCGATGTACCGGCCATCCGGACCGATGATCGCGCTCCCGCCGCGCACCACGAACTGATCGGGCGACGTCACGCGGTCGGGATGCGGCTCGAGCTCGGGCGGTAAATCGCGCGCGCGCAGCAACGAGCCCGCCGCGAGCACGAAGCATCGCCCCTCGAACGCATAGTGCCGGCTGGCGACCTGCATCATCTCGTGGGCGGTCGGCCACGCCGCGATGTGGATGTCCTCCCCCGACTCGTGGAGCGCCTGTCGCGCCAGCGGCATCCAGTGCTCCCAGCAGATCAGTCCTCCGACGCGCCCGGCCGGCGTGTCCACCGCACGGAGTCCCGCCGCGTCGCCCGGGCCCCAGACCATCCGCTCGGTGTAGGTGGGCACGAGCTTCCGATGGTGGTTGATCACACTGCCATCATGACCGTATAATAGCAGTGCGTTGTAGAGCGTTCCGCGTCCGACGCCGGCCGCCACCCGCTCGGTCACGCCGACCGACAGCGTCACTCCCGCTTCCCGAGCGATCGCGCCGAGCTTCCGCCCAGAGTCTCCGTCCACGACGACGCTCTCGCTCGCCATCCGCGCGAACACCCGCTTCACCGGCGAGTGGTCCCAGAGCGCGACGTCCCGACAGACATCGAGCCAGACCGGATAGCCCGGCAGCCACGTTTCCGGAAAGACCACCAGCGTCGCGCCGTCCGCGGCGGCTTCGAGCGTCAATTCGCGCGTCCGCTCGAGCCCCGTCTCGAGGTCGGGTGCGACCTCCCCCTGCACCACCGCGACTTTCACGTTCCGCATATCGCCCCGGAGAGAAGATGAGAAGATCCGTCCAAGCTATCGCATTCGCGCTGTCGATCGCTGCGCTGGGTGCGCTCGGCGGCTGTGCGTCGGCCGGGGCCCGAGCGGCGGCGGCGAACGACTGCGTGCTGTCGCAAGACCAGGTGACGCTGGCGCGCGGGCTGCCACTCTATCGGGACTGCAACGTCGACCGGAAGGCCCGCCTCGCCATCACGCGACTGCACCCACAGTTCACGCCGAACTCCCGAGGCGGCCCCACGTGCTACTCGGCGATGGTCGAATTCGTCATCGACTCGACGGGTCGCGCCGAGAAGGAATCGATCCACGTCGTCAAGACGACCGATCCGTCATTCGGCGCCGCCGTCGCCGATGTCGTCCCACGGCTTTCCTTCGAGCCGGCGATGAAGGGAGGGCAGACGGTTCGACAGATCGACACCTACGAGGAGAAGATGTCGATCAGCAAGGTCGTCGTCCCGGCCGGCGCGCCGGCGCGCAACCCGACGCCGCGAGCGCCGGCCTGCTAGCGACAGTACCGCTCGGCGAGCTTTCGAACGGTGGTGGCGTTCCGGAACGTCGCATCACATCCGACGGCCTTCTCGAACGTCGCGATCGGAATGTCGAGCACTGACCGGCGATCCTCGGCGCGCCAGTAGATCTCGCGCTGGATCAGCGCGAAATCGTTTCCGTCGGCGGCGAGCGCGGCGAGCGCCTTCGCCGCGGTCTCTGCCGCGTCGGACTTGAGGAAACCGACATACAGCGCACCCGCCGCGGTCAGCGGCGGCGCCTTCGGGAAGGGAATGCGCTCCGCGACGGCGATCATCTCCGGCGCCGAGCGCAGCACCGTCGGCACCTCGAAGCCGAGCGAGCGCGCGAGCTGGGACTCGATCTTCTTCTCGAGCGTCGCGGCCGACGCATTCGACTCGAAGATGACGTTGCCGCTCGCGATGTAGGTCTGCACGTCGCGTCCGCCCGCTTCGGCGAAGAGCTCGCGCAGCCGGTCCATCTTCACGGTGCGTCCACCGACGTTGATCGCGCGCAGCAGCGCGACGTAGCGCATGACCGAATCCTCTATGCTTACTTGCGAAAGACGAAGTACACCGCGCCGACCAGACAGAAGCCCGCCCACAGAAAGTCGAGCTTGAGCGGCTGGCGCATGTAGAACACCGCGAACGGCACGAAGACGGCGAGCGTGATCACTTCCTGCATCACCTTGAGCTGGCCAAGCGAGAGCACCGTGAATCCGATGCGGTTCGCGGGCACCTGGAGCGTGTACTCGAAGAACGCGATCGCCCAGCTCGAGAGAATCGCGATGATGAGCGGCTTGGCGCCGAGGTTCTTGAGGTGTGCGTACCAGGCGAAGGTCATGAAGACGTTGGACCCCACGAGGAGCGCAGCTGAGCGGAGGACGATCGGATTCATTGGTGGAAGTGGAGGAGTTGGGCGGTCGGCGAAATATGCTGGTCGGGCCGTCGTTCCTCACGTCGCACGGCGGCCATCAGCCCATTTCTTCCGGGAATTTTTCCGTCGTCCGCGTCGCGATTCTGCTACCGGCGGGGTGGAAGGGAGTCGCGAGACTACCGCGTTACGAAAATCGGTATCGGCTTTGCTCCATCGGGCGCGCGGGTGGCGCTGGATGTGATCCATCTGACAGCGGGGGGTCGCGCCGGGGAGGTATATGGCCGTCGCCATTTGGCACCTCAACCCGGAGTTCACTGATGGCCCTGTGGAAGGAACAAGCCCCCTCAAAAAAGGACGCGATGATGACTGCCGAGCCTGTGGTGACGAAAGAGCTCGAACCATTCTCCGACGTCCCCGCGATGACCAGCGCGCCGACGCCTCGGCGCGTCGCGGCGTATGACGCGCGCGAATCGGTCATTGCGGCCGACATCACGATCGAGGGAAAGATCGAAGGCAATGGACATGTGCGGCTCGCCGGCCGGTTCAAGGGCGACGTCCACATTCAAGGCGATCTGACGATCGACGCGGGAGCGAAGCTCACCGGCAGCGTGCGCGCGAACTCGGTCGTCGTCAGCGGCGAGGTCGAAGGCAACATCGAGAGCGCGTCGCGCGTGGAGTTGCTCGCGACGGGAGTGCTGAACGGCGATCTCAAGGCCGGGACGCTCGTGGTGGCCGCCGGTTCGCGGATGCGCGGCCGGGCGGAGTTCGGCTGGGGCGAAGAGCTGGCCGTGAAGCCGGCGCGGACGACGCTGGCGTCGTGAGCCCTGTGCGGCAGTCGGAGCCAGGTGCGACGCGATCGTGCCCGCATTGCCGGGCGACGATTCTCGAAAGCTCGAGCATCTGTCCGGCGTGCAAGAAGTATCTGCGATTCGATCCAGGAGCGGCAGCGCGCGACGCGGCCGCACCGCTCCTCTCGCCGTTGAAGGTCGAGGGATCGATCCGTCATCCCGCCGACGGCGAACCCTGGGAATATTCGGTCGTCATCTCGATCAGGAACGACCGCGGTCAGGAGATCACGCGCCAGGTGGTCGGCGTGGGCGCGCTCCAGCCGAACGAGCAGCGGACCTTCTCCTTCGCTGTCGAGGTCTTCGCGCCGAAGCGCGGCTAAAGGATTCTGGGGATTCTGGAGATCAAGTCGATCACGGCGTCGACCGTTGCCCCTCGCGCCGGGCGAACTTGAACATCGCCTCAAACGACACCGATCTCACGGATTGCACTGATCAAGCCCGTCGGCGAACGATGGGGATCGGTAACATCCGTATGATCGGTCCATTCAAGAACTGCCCAACTCACCACGGACAGCGCCGCTCGCCCGGCCGATGATCCGATCCCACGGATCATGAGAATCCCAAAGATCCCTTTTCCAATGACGCGGAGCTCGCCCGGCACCGGAGCCCTGCCCGGCACGGCCTCTCAGAACGAAAACGGACCGACATCACTCACTCGAGCGAAATCGATCCGTCCGTCAGATCCGTCCCACTGAAAGTCCAACTCAACGCGCCACTCGACTCATCAGTCCGCCGCATCGCCCCCGGACGCGGCGACCGCACGCGGCTCGCTCGCCGCAAGCACACCACCCGGCACGCCCACGTGCTCCGGCTGACGCTTCTTCCCGAAGCGACCGAACCACGCATTCATCCGGTGGCTCGCCACATCCATGTACGTGTAGATCACCGGCGTCACGTACAGCGTGATGATCTGTGAGAACGCGAGACCGCCGACAACCGCCACGCCCAGCGGACGACGCGACTCCGCACCGGCGCCGGTCGCCATCGCGATCGGCAGCGTACCCATGAGCGCCGCCATCGTCGTCATCATGATCGGACGGAAGCGAATCAGACAGGCGTGCACGATCGCCTCGGCTGGCGCGCGCCCTTCCGTTCGTTCCGACTCGAGCGCGAAGTCGATCATCATGATCGCGTTCTTCTTCACCAGGCCGACGAGCAGGATGATGCCGACGAACGCGTAGACGCTCAGATCGATCTTGAAGATCAACAGCGTGAGCAGCGCGCCGAACGCCGCGAACGGCAGCCCCGACAGAATCGTGATCGGGTGAATGAAGCTCTCGTACAGGATGCCCAGGACCACGTAGATCACGAAGATCGCGATGCCGAGCAGGGCGAGCATGCCGGCCTGGGTGTCCTGGAACGCCTGCGCGGTGCCCGAAAATCCGGTGCTGATCGTCGACGGCAGGATCCGCGTCGCCATCCGCTGCACTTCCGCCGTCGCCTGCCCGAGCGCGACGCCCGGCCGCAGGTTGAACGACAGCGTGACCGACGGCAACTGCCCGGAGTGGTTCACGCTTACCGCTCCTGCCGTCTGCGTGATGTTCGCCACGGCGCTCAACGGCACCAGCGTGCCGTTCTTCGACCGCACGTAGAGCAGACTCATGGCCGACAGATCTTCCTGATACTGCGGGAGGAGCTCCATCACCACCCAGTACTGATTGTTCGGCGTGTAGATGGTGGAGACCTGCCCAGACCCATACGCGTTGTACAGCGCGGTCTCGATCCCCTTGATCGAGACGCCGAGCGACGCCGCGCGGTCGCGGTCGATCGTGACGCTCGCCTGCGGGTTGCCGAGCTGGAGGTCGCTGGTCACGTCCTGCAGCAGCGGCGACTTCCGGGCCTCGTCCACCAGCTGCTGCGCCGCCGGATAGAGGGTCTGAATATCAGAGCTCTGCATCGCGAACTGGTACAGGCTCTTCGACACGCGGCCGCCGATCTGAATCGCCGGCGGGTTCTGCATGTAGACGACGATGCCCGGCACCTTCGCGAACTTCGCGCGCAGCTCCTTGATGATCTCGTCCACGCCGAGCCGGTGCTCGCGCGGCTTGAGCCCGATGAAGAGGCGTCCCTGGTTTGATCCCGAGGCGTTGTTGCCGCCGCCCGTCGCCGACATGAAGCCCTGCACGTTGGTGTCCGCCAGAACGATGTCCGCCACCTGCTTCTGGTGCATCACCATGTCGTCGAACGACGTGCCCTGCGCGGTCTCCGTCGTCGCGAAGGTCGAACCGGAATCCTGGCTCGGAATGAAGCCCTTCGGGATGATGACGAACAGCCCGACCGTGCCGGCCAGGACCGCGAACGAGAACGCCAGCGTGGTCCGCTTGTGGTCCATCACCCAGAGCAGGCTGCGCTCGTAAACCTTGAGCAGCCAGTCGTAGCCCGCCTCGGTGATGTTGTACAACCGCCCGTGCTTCTCGTCGTGCGCGTGCGGCCGCAGGAACCGGCTGGACAGCATCGGCGTCAGCGTCAGCGACACGAAGCCGGATACCAGAATCGACACGGCGATGACCACCGCGAACTCGTGGAACAGCCGGCCGACGATCCCGCCCAGGAACAGAATCGGGATGAAGACGGCGGTCAGCGAGATGGTCATCGAGAGAATCGTGAAGCCCACCTCCGCGGCGCCGTCCATCGCGGCTCGCATCGGCGGCTTCCCCATCTCCATGTGCCGGACGATGTTCTCGAGCATGACGATCGCGTCGTCGACCACGAAGCCGACGGCGAGCGTCAACGCCATCAGCGACAGATTGTCGAGACTGTAGCCGAGCAGGTCCATCACCGCGAACGTGCCGATCACCGAGATCGGCAGCGACAGACTCGGAATGAGCGTCGCCGACACGTTCCGGAGGAACAGGAAGATCACCGCGATGACGAGGAACAGCGTCAGCACCAGCGTGAACTTCACCTCGGCGACCGACTCGCGGATCGACTCCGATTTGTCGTACATCAACGTCATGTTGATGCTCGCCGGGATCTGCTGCTGCAGCTGCGCCATCACCTCGCGCACCGCGTCGGCGACGGCGACGGTGTTCGTGCCCGGCTGACGCTGGATCGCGAGGATCACACCGCGCGTGCCGCTGTACCACGCCGCCGCGCGGCTGTTCTGAACATCATCCAGCACCCGCCCGAGGTCGCCCAGCTTGACCGGCGCGCCGTTGCGGTACGCCACCGTGAGCTCGCGGAAGCCCGCGGCGTCCGTCAACTGGCCGTTCGCCTGCACGGTGTACGTCTTGTTCGGACCGTTCAGCACGCCCGTCGGCAAGTTCACATTCTGATCGTTGATCGCGTTCGCGACCTCGTCGATGCCGATCTGCCGATGCGCGAGCGCCGTGGGGTCGAGCTGCACTCGCACGGCGTACTTGGCCGAGCCGTACACGTTCACCTGCGCCACGCCCGGCACCATCGAGATCCGCTGCGCCATGAACTGCTCGGCGTATTCGTCGAGCTCGGAGATGGGCATCAGGCTCGACGTGAACCCGTAGTAGATGATCGGCTGGTCGGCGGGATTGGTCTTCTGATACGACGGAGGAATGATCCCCGGCGGCAGATTGCGCAGCGTCTTCGCGATCATCGCCTGGACGTCCTGCGCCGCCGCGTCGATGTCGCGATCCAGATTGAACTGAATCGTGATCGACGTGGCGCCGAGCACCGACGACGACGTCATGTTGTCGATGCCGGCGATCGTGGAGAACTGCTTCTCCAGAGGCGTCGCGACAGCGGACGCCATCGTTTCGGGGCTCGCGCCAGGCAGACTCGCGTTGACCGTGATCGTCGGAAAGTCGACGGTCGGCAGGTCGCTCACCGGCAAGTGCCGATACGACGAGATGCCAAAAAAGAGAATGCCCGCCATGACGAGAACCGTCGTGACGGGGCGCCGAATGAACAGCTCGGAGAGATTCATCGTCCGCTCCCTGCCTGTACCGGGGACCCGCCTCCACCCTTCTCGGCCTTCAGATCGACGTGCGCGTCCGGCGTGAGACGGGACTGGCCGTCGACCACCACATGCTCGCCGAGCGCCAGCCCCTTGTCGATCGTCGTGTAGGTGCCGACGATGCGGCCTGGCGTCACGGGCCGGATCTTCGCGACGTGATCGTTGCCGACGACGAACACATAGTTTCCTTCCTGTCCGCTGAGCACGGCGCGCGTCGGCACCGCCGTCGCGTTCGGATCGACCTCGAGCTCCACCGAGACCCGGACGTATTCACCGGGCCACAGCGCGTTCGTTCGATTGTCGAAGGTCGCCTTCGCGGTGACCGTTCCGGTCAGCGAATCGACCGCATTGTCGAGAAAGCCAAGCGATCCGGCCTCGGCGACCTTGCCGCTGTCGGCGGTCGTGACGCGGACCGCAACTCTGCCGCGCGCCGCTCGACGCTGCAGCGTCGGGAAGTCGCGCTGCAGAACCGGAAAGCGAACCATCACCGGATGCAGCGTGTTGATGACGACCAGCGGATCGGCGTTCGCGCGGACGAGGTTGCCCTGCTTGACGAGCACTCGGCCGGTGCGTCCGGCAATGGGCGCCCGGATCGTCGCGTAGCTCAGATTGATTCGCGCATTCTCGACCGCGGCGCGGCTGGCCTGCACCGTCGCCTGGAGAGCCGTCGCCGCCGACGCCTGTTGATCGGCCTGCGACTTGGTGACGTAATCCTTCTCGGCGAGGGTCTTGTAGCGTTCGGCGTCGCGCTGCGCGTTCGCCGCATTGGCTTCGTCGCGCGCGAGAGTTGCTTCGGCCTGGCGAAGCGCGGCCTCGAACGGACGCGGGTCGAGCTGGAAGAGCACCTGCCCTTCGGCGACGTCGTCGCCTTCCTGGAACCCAACCGATTGAATCGTGCCCGTGACCTGCCCCTGCACGGTGACAGTCTGCGCCGGCTCGACCACGCCATTCGCTTCGATCGATAGTGGCGCCGAGATGACGGACACGGGCGCGAGCTCGACCGGAATCGGCTGCACCTTCTGTTCGGGCGCCTTCGAGCACGCAGCAGCCGCGCCGGCGAGGGCGCCGGCGAGGATCAGAGAGGAACGGAAGCGAAGCGAACGAGGCTGCATGAATCTCAACATACTCATTGTTGCGGTCTCACGTCCGGGGCGGGCGTGAGGGCGGAGAACGTCGTGTCGCCCCGGGCGTCGAGCACGCCGACATCGTGTGCCAATTGCGCGAGCGCCGCGCGCCAGTCCCACCGCGCGTCGATCGCGACCGCCTGCGCGTTGGCCAGCGCCGACTGTGCGATGAGGAGATCGACGATCGTGCCGACGCCCTCGCGATACCGCTCGCGCGCGACCTCCTCCGACTTCGTCGCGCTCGCGAGCAGGTCGCGCGAGGTGCGCACCTGATTGGTCGCCGTGCGGAGCTGGTAGTAGGCGTTGAACACCTGTTGAATCACCTGCGCCTTCGTCGCCGCGACCCGGGCCTGCGCCGCTTGATAATTGTCCGAAGCCGCCGCGACGTCGTACTGGTTCGAGAAGCCGCTGAACACGGGAATCGAGAGCCCCAGGTTCAGATTGTAGCTGTTCCCCTGAAAGCTCTGAAGGGTGGACCGCGTGTTCCCCGCGGTGCCGCCCAGCGTGAGCGACGGAAGATAGCCCGACCGGGCGACGCGAATCTGCGAATGTGACGCCTCCGCCTGCGCGCGCGCCGCGCCGAGTTCCGGGCGATTCCGGACGGCCAGCGCGATGAGCGTGTCGACGGACTCGGTGACGAAGTGGACGGAATCCGCCGCGGGAAAATCAGGAACCTCGAATGGCGCGTTCGCGGGCAGCCCCATGGCGACGGCGAGCGTGCCGCGCGTCAACTGGAGCAGTCCATCCAGCGTCTGGAGTTGGAGCTCCGCCTGCGATCGCGCGGTCTGCGCCTGCAGAACGTCCGCGATCGTCGCGAGCCCGACGTGATGCCGCTCGTTCGCCGCGTCGAGCGCCTTGCTCGCCAGCTCGAGGGCGGTCCGTTGGGCGTCGCGCTGCGCGCGGGTCGAGAGATAGTTGAACGCCGCGCCTTCGACCTGAAGGATGGTGTTCTGAACGGTGGCGTTGTGCGAGAGATCCGCGGCGATCGCCGTTTCGCGCGCCACGTTGATCGTCGCCGGGCGGCCGCCGAAGTCGAGCACCGTGTACTGCAGCGAGATCGTCGGGCCGTACTGCGTTCGTTCGACCGGATGCTGGCCCTGAGCGGCGACCGACAGCGACCGCTGCGAGGTGACGCCCGCGGTGATCGTGGGGAGCCAGCGCCCCTGTGACGAGCCGTAGACGTTCGCCGCGGCCCGGGCCTGGGAGTACGAGAGGCGCGTCGCGGGATTGTTGCGCAGCGCGATGTCCACGACTTCGGCCAGGCTGTAGAGCCGGGGCGTCGTGTCGCGGACGATTGGCGGTGAGGGCGTTGCGGCGTCGCGCGCGGCGGCGCGTTCAACGGACGGCGACGGCGCCCAGACCGCATTGGGTGCGGCGGGCGTCGGCGCGACACCATCGATTTTCGGCGGCGCGTGAACGCACGCCGTCCCTACGAGTACGAGACAACCCGATGCTAATACCGATATTCTCACGTGGTCACGGCTTCGTTGGCGGCGTCGGCGCCTTCGCGACCTCGGATCTCGGCGTGGCCGGTGGGCGGGCGGCTCCAGCCGGAGTCGCGGCCGGCGCGCCAGCGGGGGTCGCCGTCGGCGCCGTGGTGCTGCGTCCACTCCGGCCGCTGCGCGGCGTGTTCTCGCTCACCGAGCCGCGGCGCAGCCCCTCGGCCAGAGTGATCGTGGGGGGCTTCGTCGGACGCGTCATCATGATGGAGCCCAGCAGGACGACCCGATCGCCCTCCTTCACGCCGTCGAGCACCTGCTGAACCCGCAGGTCGGTCGGGCCGAGCTTGAGCAGACGCATCTCGTAGGTGCCGTCGGCGTTCGCGACGATGGCGTATCGCCCCGGAATCGCCGTGGCGCCTTCGGTGCTGACGAGGTCCGGACGCATCTGGCTGATGATCGAATCGACCGGCACGCCGAACATCCGCGCCACCGGCGCAAGCTCGTTCGTCTGGCGGATCGCGTCGATCGGAATCTGTACGACGTTCGTGAGGTCGGCCGCCTTGATGGTGACCTCGCCGCTCATCCCGGGCATGAGCAAACCCTCACGATTGTCGATCGTGATCTGCACGGGAAAGAACGTGACACCCTGCGTGACGACCGCCTGCGGCTCGACCTTCTCGATCACGCCGTTGAACGTTCGATCGGGGAAGGCGTCCACCGCAACGGACGCGGTCTGCCCCACGCGGATGTTGCCCATCTCCACTTCGTCGATCGTAACGCGCATGCGGACGCGGCTCAGATCGGCGATCATCATGAGCGTGGTGCCCTGGGCCTGTCCCGTCGCCGGCGTGACGATGGTGCCGAGCGACACAGGGCGGCTTACCACCGTGCCCGAGAGCGGCGACTCGATCGACGCGTCCTCGAGGCCCTGGCGGGCCAGGTCGAGCGCCGCGCGCGAGGAGACCATGTTGGCCTCCGCCGAGCGCACCGTGGAGAGCACGCTGTCGTGCTCGGAGACGGCGATGACCTTGCGAGCGAAGAGCGTGTCCTTGCGCGCCTGGTCGCGGAGCACGCGCTGCAGCGTCGTGTGGGTCACCACGTCGTCGGCGACGGCCTGATTGAACTTGTTCTGCACATCGCGTGGGTCGATCTGCGCGAGAAGCGCTTTCGCCTGGACCTTCGAGCCGACTTCGACGGGCAGCTCCGTGATGGCGCCGCCGGCCTTCGACTTGATTTCGACCGGATCGATGGTCTCGACCACACCGGTCGCCTGGACCCGGACGTTGATGTCGCCGCGCGTCACGACCGTCTCGGGAATCTTCACGGTCGTGGTGGAGGCCTTCTGGCATCCAGCAACGATGAGTCCGGCGACCAGGGATGCAGCCAGCTTGGCGAAACGAGCAGACATGACGATCGGAGGGAGAAGACGCAGAGGTGTAACCCGCTTGCGGAAAAGGGGTTCCGGGCCAGGTGGGTTCCGAACAAAACGGCGCCTCGGAACAGAGGCGCCGGCTCGTTCATTCACTTGGATCTACGCGGTTTGGGTGGGGAGCGTTGGACGGGGTGGTGTGCCGGCGCGGCGCCGCTGACCGGAGATTTCAGGCGACGCCGGTCTTGATGGCGGCGATCACGCGGTCGGCGAAGAGGTCGACTTCGTCGACGGTGGTGTAGACGTTGGGCGTGATGCGCATCCCGTGAAATTCATCGTTCACCATGGGCGTGGTGACGATGTTGTGCTTCGACATGAGCCAGCCGCCGAGCTTGGCCATGTCCATCCCGTCGATGGTGAAGACGCCGATGGCGCCGCTCTGATTTGGACCGATGGGCGTGATCATATGGGCGCGGTCGCTGGCGGCGAGCACCTGTTTGGCCCATCGGTCGCGGAGGTAGCGGAGCCGGGCGATCTTGCGGTCGATGCCGATGCCGCGGGTGAAGGCGATGGCGACCGCGATGGCGTTGTGGTTGGCGGCGGGGTGGGTGCCGATCTCTTCGTATTTACGGATATTGGATTCCTGCTCGACCGATCCAGCCATCAATGGCCACAGCGTCGGAATCCTGTCCCGCCGCACATAGAGGAAGCCCGTGCCGATCGGCGCGTGCATCCATTTGTGCAAGCTGGTGCCGTAGTAGTCGGCCTCGAGCTCGTCGCGGGTGAA
>Ga0164243_10011129_pt1 | contig 12866 bp, 8 predicted proteins | sample OricompcompostOP_FD_108781 | JGI IMG/M metagenome (GOLD analysis project Ga0164243, IMG submission 108781) | Organic Plus compost microbial communities from Emeryville, California, USA - Original compost - Organic plus compost (OP) | ecosystem: Engineered > Solid waste > Mixed feedstock >...
TTCTCTCGGATCACTACCGAAAGGTGAGGATCAAAACTTAAGGAACCGCCCTGTACCGAACGGTACGCAGGGTGGTGTGAGAGGACAGTAAGGGAAATAATCCCTTACTTCCTACTCGATTGTCTTGTCTTTTTTATCTAGATTCGATATTTTTTGATTTTGTCTGAATTTTACTGTCATTTTTTGATAAAATCAAGATGAATTTTTACTTTTTTCATATAAATTATCAAATGATATCAAAAAGAATGGCATTTTTTGAAAAAATATCAATGAAAAAATTGTTTTGATGAAAATTTTGTACATATTTGCATCAATGTTTGAGTTAATTTTAAGCTTGTAACCGTATTTCTAACTAATTTTTTAAAATTATGGAGTTATTTACTGCAAATCTTCCCTGTTTAGCTGATATATTCAGTACAGGAATGGCTTTCCCGCTTTTATCGGTGATGACGCAGGAAGCAGCCGCGGAAGGTCCATCCGTAACGGATGTGCTGTTAACCGCGAACAACATCTGGATGATGCTTGCCGCGTCGCTCGTTTTCATCATGCACTTGGGCTTTGCGAGTGTGGAGGCTGGCTTCACCCAGTCGAAAAATACCGTTAATATCTTATTTAAGAATACGCTGACTCCGGTAATCGGCGTGCTGACGTATGCTCTGTTGGGATTTTCCCTGATGTATCCGGGTGACTTCAACGGGTTTTTAGGTTTCAGTGCTGAAAGTTGGAATATCATTTGGTTTAATCCGGGTGGAGCGGACGTAAGTGCCGGATATGCGGATGGCGGATATACGTTCTGGACAGATTTTGTGTTTCAGGCGATGTTTGCTGCCACCTGTGCCACCATTGTTTCCGGTGCGGTGGCCGAACGGATCAAACTGAGTGCCTATTTAACCTTCAGCCTGTTTTTTGTCGCTATCGTCTATCCGATTATCGGCAGCTGGAAGTGGGGTGGCGGCTTTCTGGATGAAATGGGATTTGTTGATTTTGCAGGTTCTACCCTGGTGCATTCCGTAGGGGGCTGGGGCGCGTTGGTAGGTATCTGGTTATTGGGACCGCGGATCGGCAAATATGAAAACGGCAAGACCAGCGAGATTGCCGGACACTCGGTTCCGTTGGCAACCATCGGCGTATTTTTGCTCTGGTTGGGATGGTTCGGGTTCAACGGCGGGTCGGTGCTTTCGGCTGACCCCGGATTGGTATCGTTGGTGTTGACTACTACGGTGCTCGGTGCCTGCGGAGGCGCTATCGGCGGACATTTTACCAGTATGATCGCGATGAAGCGGATCGACTTTGGTATGGTGTTGAATGGAGTGTTGGCCGGTTTGGTGGGTATTACGGCCAGTGCGGACATCATCACGCCGTTTGAAGCGATCATCATCGGAGGCATCGCCGGTATTTTGGTTGTGTTCTCGGTGATGCTCTTGGATAAGCTGAAGTTGGACGACTGCGTGGGTGCTGTTTCCGTACACCTGGTGTGCGGTATCTGGGGAACCCTGGCAACCGGTATTTTCGGAGAAGGCGCTTCATTCATGCCGCAGCTGATCGGTGTGCTCGCCTGCGGTGCGGCTGCTGCTATCGGTGCCTTTATCATCTTTGGGATACTCAAAGTTACCATCGGTCTCCGTGTCAGCGCTGAAACCGAAAAGCACGGCCTGGACAGCCACGAACACGGTATCCGCGGTTATACAATATTAATGGAAGACTAATCAACCGGTATTAATAATAGAAGAATGGATTTTGGGCGGTTAACGCCCAAAATCCCAGGTTTCACCGCTTCTTAACATGGCTGGAAACTATCGATAAGAAGCTAGCAAATTACAACAAATATGAAAAAAATTTTTAGTGCAGGAGTTCTCGTTTTATCTGGATTTTTAGCCTCCGCCCAGGATGAGCCACTGACCATCTCCGGCTCGGTGGATGCGTATTACAAATATGATTTCTCGGGTTATAAAGGGGAAGAAGGATTGAGCAACATACCCACGTCGTTCGCCAACGAGCAAAACTCGGTTTCGCTCGGCATGGTAAACCTTATCTTAGGGAAAACGGTGGGTAAGGCGTCATTTGTAGGAGATGTATCGTTTGGCCCGCGTGGCCAACACCAGTCGTTGCTGAACGGGGGCGATGGAAACTCTTTTCATATCCAGAACCTGTACATGAGCTACGCGTTCACTGATAAATTCTCGATGACGGCCGGTTTCATGGGTACGTTTGTGGGGTATGAGGTGATTTCGCCTACCGCTAACTTCAACTATTCCACTTCCTACCTATTCTCGGCAGGACCTTTCCAGAATGCCGGGATCAAAGCAGAGTATGCGTTCTCCGATAAGGTCTCGTTGATGGTGGGTTTGTTCAACGACTGGAATGCGTACCAGGATTTTGATGGTGTGTCTGATTTCGGTGCCCAGCTGGCCGTATCGCCGGTCGACGGATGGGATGCCTACATTAATTTCTTAACCGGAAGCACAGGTACGATTATTGACCTTACAACTGCCTATCAGATTACGGATGCTTTCAATGTAGGTTTGAATGCGGCCGACTTTTCCGATTTCGGTGATGCGAAGGGCGGTTACTCCGGTGGGGCACTTTACCTCCAATATGGTTTTTCCGATGCGTTTGCGCTGGGAGTCCGCGGCGAGTACTACAAAGAAAAAGAAGATGGCTGGGCGTTCGTGGAAGGGGGCGAATCGGTTGTCGGATTGACACTCTCTGCCAACGTGAAGGCTGGTCCGTTGACCGTGATTCCGGAATTCAGACTGGACAACGGTTCTAAGGAGATGTTCTTCAAAAATACGGCTATGGACCCCACCAAGAGCGCTTCCCAGTTCTCCCTGGCGTTGGTGTATGCGTTTTAGGAGCTGAAAGTCAACAAAACCTGCAACACATGAATCAAGAGGTTGCCTTGTAGCAGAGGCAACCTCTTATTTTTTACCCGCATCGGGGGGATTTCCGTCCGATGAACGGACCGTTTCCCAATAAAAAATCTATGGCTTTTGCGACATTACGATCCACACTTTCTTCGCTCTTTAGGAAGGAAATGTAACGGACGATTTCCCTTTGCAGGGACGGCGTTAAGCCATCAAATATTGTCTTTGCCTGTCTGTTTTCATCCAGCGCACGAAGGAGCTTGGGGTGGGGTGTGATTGATCGGTCGCCGGGATCGAAATCGACCGTCAGATGAACCGCTTCACCGATACGTTTCGGTGAATTTTTCAGCATGGATGTGTTTACATACAAGCGCCACTCGCCCCGGTACCGGACCAGCGTCTGTTGGAAGCCGGCCCCATTGATCGTACCTTTGATGGGGAGGGGGCTTGTGGATTTTGCGGCTGCGGCAAAGAGTGCTATCAGGATGTCGTCCGGCACGGACACGTACGGGTTGATGCCAATGATCTGCAATGGTGCGCTGAAGGTATACATAAACGGCGAAGTCAGGCAGGCAAGTTACCGAATTTTCACCGGTCACGGGTTGCCTTTTCCAATCCTTCGAGGAAGTCTTTTCCCCACCGTTGTACATCGTAATGTTTGACGATTTCAAACATGCGCTGTATGCGAAGTGACCGTTCGGATGGGTCGAGCTTAAGTGCGGCCAGCAAACTCTCTTTGAGGTCTTTGCTGTCGTAGGGATTTGTACGGATGGCATAAGGCAGTTCGACGGAGGCTCCGGCGAATTCCGAGATGACCAGCGTACCGAATGGTTTTTCCTGTAATCCCTGCACGGCGACGTACTCTTTGGCCACCAGGTTCAGTCCATCGCGGAGCGGTGTAATCCAGGCTACATCTGACACCGCATAATAAGACACTACCTCTTCGAAGGGGACCGATCGGAAGAAAAAGCGGATTGGGGTCCATTCCAGCGTGGAATACCGTCCGTTGATTTTTCCCACGGCCTGTTCAAGTTCATGCTGGATACGATCATAAATCTTCATGCCCTGTGAGGGCGGCGTGCAGATGTTGATGAGCTCTACTTTTCCATGGTATTCCGGGTGTTCGTCGAGGAACTCCCCGAACGCTTCAATTTTCTCGAGCGGGCCCTTTACATAGTCCAGGCGCTCCACGGAGAGCACGATGCGCTTTCCCTGTGTGCGCTTTCGAAGTTGCTCGATACGTGACCGTGTCTGGTTGTCTTCCAGGAGGCGCTGGATGTTTTTCATGTTCACGCCGACGGGTTGGGCACCCAACCGGATGGCGCGTCCGCCCACCTCTATGCGTTTGGTCATCTGATCGATCCCCAGTGCGCAGCTATAGGTGAGAAACTGTTTAGCAGCGTTGACGCGGCTCAGTATCTTCACGGGGGCATGGCTCTTCACCACGTCCACAAAATTTTCCACGTAGCGGGGTATGTGGAAACTGATAAAGTCACATTGCAGCAGGCTTCCGATGATGTCACGTCGCCAGGGGATTATGTTAAAAATATCCGCAGGCGGAAAGGCCGTATGGTGGAAGAAGCCAATCTTCAGGTCGGGGCGGCGCTGGCGCAGGAAAGCGGGGACCATCCACAGATTGTATTCGTGGATCCATACAAGCGCGTTGGGTTCGGCCTCGTCGGCCACGCGGTTTGCAAACAGCTCGTTTATACGGAGATAGTGTTCCCAATGTGAGTGATTGAACTTTGCCTTGCTGATGAACGAGAAAATGGTAGGCCAAAACGCTTCTTTGGAAAACACCCGGTAAAACAGGTCGATGTCTTTTTTGGGAAGCGGGATGATAGACGCGCGCAGGTTGGGGTACCGATCGGTATCGATCGGAGGATTAAGGACCGGGTTGTCGCCCAGGAGTCCGATGGCTTCTTCGCCCACCCAGATGCCGGGCCTTCCTGTTGAGAAAAAGCCGAGTAAGGAGGGGATGATACCGTTGGGGCTGCGCGGTGGTATGCGTTTGGGTACGCCGTTGTCCATATCGATGTCGAAAGGTAGCCGGTGGTAGACCATGAGCAGTTGTTTGCTGTCGGCGGACTCCGCTACGGGTTGATCATGATCACGCAGGTAAGGCCGGAAGCGCTCGAAGTGCGTCATGGCTTCCAGGATGCCCCCGGCGCCGGGCTCCTTTGCCAGAAAAACGTTTGGCATATGGCTAACCTCATCCACCAAGCGGGATTCAGAGTCGCCTACAGCGACGCCGGCAAATCCGGTTTTGAGCAGGGCGAAATCGTTGTACGTGTCGCCGGCCACCAGGACCTCTTCTTTTGGCGTACCCAGGTGTGCCATCAGTTTTTTGAGCGTGGTGCCCTTGTTGACGCCACGCGGCAGTATATCGAGGTACTTGCCGGCGGATGTCAGCAGGTCACAACCGAGATCGGCGGCGATCCGGCGAACTTCGTCCAGATCCGTTTGTTCATTGTAGTAGTACGAGCATCGCCGCTGCTGGGGCACTTCCTGAGGGGATAGGGTTTCAACCGAGTCCAGTTTCTTTTTGATGGCGAATTGTCCGGGCCATTGCTTTTCAATTTCGGATTGGATGGGTGCTACCGGCAGCAGGTTATGGCCGTCCACGATGGTTGCACCCACATCGGCAATGATGTATCCCGGTGTGGGGATCAAGGGATCATGCAGCAACGGTAGGACCGTTTCCACACCTCTGCCGGTTACGAAAACGAGTTCGATGTCCGGATGGTTGCGGATCAGTTGGTACAGCGCTTGTCTGCTTTCGGTAGTTCCACCAAGAAAAGTTCCGTCAAGGTCTGTAGCTAATAACATGATAAGTTGGTTTTGTGCGTTAAAAAAAATGACACCCTGTTGCGTAGCAACGGGTGAAAGATGTATCTGCCCCTTTTATTGGCGTTCAGCAGCTCAGATGTTAAAGGGTTTTATAAAGAGAAAAGCCTGCCGCGGCTTCTACGGCAGACAAAGGTACGGATTTTTAGACTTTTTTCCTAATCGATGCGTTTAAGGTTGATGGCCAGGGGTGTCGTATCCAGGATCAACGGGACGCGTTCTACGGTCACGAAACTAGAATCCAGCCCGAACCCACGCTCCTCCGATAAGCTGAACTTCCGCAGGAAACGGTACACGTCAAGCACCACCCGCTCCACCAAAGGAAGGGTGCTGGTTTTCATGAAGACCTTCTCCAGTACGACAAACCGGAAGTCGCCGTCCATATTGTGCCTTCGTAAGGTGTCGTAGTTGCTTTTGATGCTCACCTCTCCCTGCTCCACCAAGTCCTCTACCACCTTTCGGAACAGCAGGCTGATCCGTTGTTCGTCGCGAAATCCGAGCCGGAAGTCAATGCGTATCAGTTTGCCGGGGATGAGTTGTTTCACTTTGTATTCGCCGGTGTAAGGGTGGTCTGTCACATCCACATGAACCAGCCAGTAGATGTCGGCCCGTTTTGGTTTTTTGCGCAGGATAGAATAAAGGATCTTTTCTTCAATTTCAGACTCAAAGTTAGCGCTGGTGAGGTACACCAGTTGTGACGCATAGAGCGGTACCGATGTATCGCTGGCCAACTCATCCAGCAGCTGATAATAATTTCCGATTTCCACGAAGCGGGTGAAGCGGTTTTTGATTTTCCTCGACCACCACCAGCACAGCATCACTGTGAAAAGCAGTCCGGTGATGAGCAGGGTAAGCCAGCCGCCGTGTGCGAATTTGGTGGCGTTACCAATTAAAAATACCGATTCAATAAACAGGTAGGATATCAGGAACAGCGCGCACAGGTACAGAGGGATATGCCGGTTTTTGAGGTAGACGGTCATCAATACCGTGGTAACCAGGAAGCTGATGTTAATGGCCAGGCCATAGGCAGCTTCCATACGGGCGGATTCCCGGAAAATAAGGACGACGAGTACGCATCCCGCGAGGAGAATCCAGTTAGCGGAAGGTACATACAACTGTCCTTTAAGCAAGTTGGGATGGATAATTTTAACCTTTGGCCAGAGGTTCAGGCGTACCGCCTCCGAAACAAGTGTAAAGGCGCCGGAGATCATGGCCTGGCTGGCGATGATGGCTGCGGCGGTGGCAATGGAAATACCGAAGGGCAGAAACCATCCCGGCATGCCCATGAAAAATGGGTTTCCATTGTTTAACGGGGCGCCCTCATGCGCCAGCAACCAAGCTCCCTGTCCAAAATAACACAGCAGGAGGGAAGTTTTGACGAACATCCAGGAGACGCGGATGTTGGAAAGGCCGCAGTGTCCCAGATCGGAATAAAGTGCTTCCGCTCCTGTGGTACAGAGGAATACCGCACCAATAATCAGCAGCGCATCGGGATGCTGGATAAGTATTACCACTGCATAGTGGGGGCTGAGTGCGCGGAAGATCGACGGGTCACCGCCAATGTGCCCGAATCCGATGACCCCCATCATGGCAAACCAGATCAGCATAACCGGGCCGAAGACGCGGCCGACGACGGCGGTGCCAAACCGTTGGAGGAGAAAGAGCATGATAACGATGATTAACACGATCGGAACCGTCTGTATGTTCGGATAAAAGATACCCAGTCCCTCTACGGCCGAGGAAATTGTGATGGCCGGCGTGATCATCCCATCGGCAAGGAGGGAAGCCCCGCCCAACATGGCGGGAAAGACCACCCACTTCCCATGTTTGCGTACGAGGGAATACAGCGACAGGATGCCTCCTTCCCCTTTGTTGTCAGCGCGGAGCGTGATGACGACGTATTTCAGGGTGGTTTGCAGTGTGAGCGTCCAGAAGATACACGACAGCGCGCCATACACCAGCTGCCTGTTAATGGTATCCTGCCCGATGACGGCCTTGAAAACATACAGCGGTGATGTGCCGATATCGCCAAAGATAATGCCCAATGCCACCATCCATCCCGCCAGGGAGAGAGGCTGTGTTGTGTGCGCTTTCATGCGAAAAGAGTTGAGGCGACAAACTTAGGAGTAAATTGTGGATTGTAAAAAAACTGTTGAAAAAGGCGGTTAACGCACTTAATTTCTTATTTTTAAAGCAGTCGGCTGTCTTGGGAGGACAGCGCGGCTATGAACACATGTTTAACTTATAGTAAAATTGAGGAGTTATGGTACATTTAGTAGCAATGTTTGTAGCGGGTTTGGCCATTGGTCATGGTAATCCGCTGAAGGACGATGTAGGGCGTGACGTGGGTCGTTTCGCTGTGGATGAGCGCGGTAAACTGGTGGTTTATCGTTCCGGTTCACTTCCTGATGGGGTGAATTTTTCGGATGCGCAGGTGCAGCTCAGCCGATTCCTGGACGCCAGGGGCAACGAAACGGGGCAGAAGGGTGCGGCCCGGCTGGAAAGTACCGGGAGCCTTCCCATGAAGAAACATGCCGGCATCGGGAATTATGTGGCAGGGGAGGTTCATTACACGCTGGTAGTTGAAAGCGACGGTGGCGAACTCAACTACTGGTTTACCGACCTGGCCTATCAGCCTTACCGTAACGATCGGTACGGCAAGCGGGTCAAGGCAACCGCTTCTCCCATTCCGCTGGAAAGGCAGATGAGCAAGTTGAATGCAAACGTCTGGAAGAAGCAGAAGATTTACGCTTATGAGGCCCTGGATGACATGGCTGATCAAGTGCTGGCCCAATTGAATTCAGTGGGCAAACCCAGGGTGATTACTACCCGCATGACGGAGTAGAGTCATTGAAAAGTAAGCAAAGCCGTTTCCTTGTCGGGAGGCGGTTTTTTTTATGATTGCCAGATTGTCCTGCCATCCTGACGGAATACCGAAATGGAACGCATATTGTGATTGAAGCGACCGGCAAATCTTCACTAATTAACGGTTTTAAAAGTAAACTATGAACGAGAAGGGCAACATCTCCATCCATACCGAGAATATTTTTCCGGTAATCAAGAAGTTTTTGTATTCCGACAATGAAATTTTTCTTCGCGAATTGGTGTCAAATGCAGTTGATGCCACCCAAAAGCTGAAGCGGCTGGCGTCGCTGGGCCAGTACAGGGGGGAAGTAGGCGAGGTAACGATCGATGTTTCGTTTGACGAGCAGGCGAAAACCATTACGATATCTGACCGCGGTATCGGGATGACGGCGGAGGAAATCAAAAAATACATCAACCAGATCGCGTTTTCAGGCGCTACCGAATTTGTTGAAAAATTTAAGGAAGCGAAAGACGCCAACGAGATCATCGGACGTTTCGGGTTGGGCTTTTATTCGGCTTTTATGGTGGCTGAGAAAGTAGAGATCCAAACCCTATCGTATCAGGAAGGGGCTACACCCGCCCGTTGGGTATGTGATGGCAGCACTTCCTATGAGATCAGCGAAGGCAACCGGACGACACGGGGAACGGATGTTATTCTGCATGTTAATTCCGATTCTGAGGAGTTTCTGAACAAAGGCCGGCTTCAGGAGATTCTTGAAAAGTACGGGAAATTTTTGCCGGTTCCGATCCGGTTCGGGACCCGTACCGCCAGTGAGCCTGATGGCGAAGATAAAGACGGTAAGCCCCAGTATAAGTCGGTAGAAGTTGATAACATCATCAACAACCCGCAGCCGGCTTGGACCAAGGCCCCGTCTGAACTGAAAGATGAGGATTACCTGGATTTTTACCGGGAACTGTATCCTTATTCACTGGATGAACCGCTGTTCTGGATCCATCTGAATGTAGATTATCCATTCAATCTGACAGGTATTCTATACTTCCCGAAACTGAAAGAAAATTTTGAGGTCCAGAAAAATAAAATAAAGCTTTACTCGCGGCAGGTGTTCATCACCGATGAGGTAAAGGACATTGTTCCCGAGTTTTTGATGCTTTTGCACGGCGTGATCGATTCACCCGATATCCCGCTGAATGTGTCGCGGAGTTTTCTTCAGGCCGACAGCAACGTGAAGAAGATCAATGCCCATATTACGAAAAAAGTAGCCGATAAACTGGCGGAGCTGTTCAAAGCGGACCGGAAGGGATTTGAAGAAAAATGGCCCGACATAGCGCTGTTTGTAAAATATGGTATGCTCAGCGATGACAAGTTTGCCGAGAAGGCCAACGAGTTTTGTTTGGTGAAAAACACCGAAAGCGAGATTTACACGCTCAAGGAATACGCGGAAAAAGTAAAAGACATCCAGAAGGATAAAGACGGTAATGTGATTTACCTTTACACGAACGACGCAGCCCAACAGGACGGTTACATCACTACTGCCAAAGAGCGAGGATACGATGTGTTGGTAATGGATTCACCGATCGATAGCCACTTTGTAGCGTATATTGAACAAAAGGCGGAGAAAACCCAGATGAAACGGGTGGATGCCGACGTGATTGACAAGCTGATTCAGAAAGATGATGCCAAGACGCTTCAGCTGACGGAGGAGGAAAGCAAAAAGGCCGTTGAACTGTTTGAGAAGGCGATCAGCCGTGACCATATGAAAGTTCACTTGGAGGCCCTTAGCGAGAGCGAGCTGCCCGTGACGGTGACCATCGATGAGTTTATGCGGCGGATGAAGGACATGACACAGACTGGGGGCGGAATGAGTTTTTACGGGTCCATGCCGGATAATTATAAAGTAACGGTTAACGGGAACCATCCCCTCATCAAGCGTATTCTTTCCGGAGAGAACGAAGAAGAACAGCAACAATTGGCCAAGCAGGCATTTGATCTGGCCCTTCTTTCGCGTGGATTGCTGACAGGAAATGAGTTAACGAACTTCGTGAAAAGGAGCGTAAGTCTGATCGGATGATTTTTTTCAAATTTGTTTTTGGATTATCGTTTAATTGCTATTTTTGCAGTCCAATAACACGGTGGGTATAGCTCAGTTGGTTAGAGCACTAGATTGTGGTTCTAGGGGTCGTCGGTTCGAGCCCGATTATCCACCCGGAGCAAAAAAGCTGTCTCGATGAGGCAGCTTTTTGTTTTTGATCGCGAGGTGTAATAAATCGCCGTTTTGGGCGCCTAAAAGAAAAATTCGCGAGGTGCCCGCTATGATGAAAAGAAAATGGACCTTTCGCCGCGTTATCCGGACCGTTTGGATGGCAGCAGGATTGGCGTTTATTGCCTGGCTCGTTTATTCCTATAAATCGCACGGAGTGGACACACGTTGGGTCGAAGACAGTACAACTGTTCAGGTGGCCCTTTCTGACGCGTATTATTCCTTCACGCCGGCTGTTGATGACAATCGGGTATTGATCTTTTTTCCCGGTGCGCTTGTCGACCCCCGAGCCTATGTTCCTTTGTGTCGCAGGATTGCGGATCATGGCGTAAGGGTATACCTAATAAGGATGCCCTTTCGCATGGCAATGTACGGATACCGGAAGCCGTTGGAGCTAACGTTGATGGACGATACCACCAAGACGTATATACTCGCGGGTCACTCTCAGGGGGCAAAGATGGCGGCGCAATTTGTGTACGAATACCCCGACGCGGTGGACAAACTGGTACGTATCGGTACGACCCATCCAAGAGACATTTCATTGGCCGGACGGACTCTTCCGGTGCTGAAGATTTTTGGCTCGCTTGACGGCGTGGCCAACGAATCCGATATTCACACGAATAGGATCAATCTGCCTCCCGCCACTGAGTTCGTGCGGATTGAAGGAGGGAATCATACCCAATTCGGCTATTACGGATTCCAGTTTGGAGACCACGAAGCCACGATTACCAGGGAGCAGCAACAGGATGAAACGTTGCAGCACATTTTGCGGTTTATAGACTAAAATCCTTATCCCCCTAAATAGGGATATACACGCCTTTTGAAAGTACCTATCTTCGTTCGTATTGAGCATCTACCACCAATTATTGCTTTTTACGAAAAACACGCTCATTATGTCAAACTGCAATGTAACTTTTTACAAAGGCACCGACGGAACAAAGGGTACCGGCGGTTACAAAAATTATGATGGTCCGCAGTCTGTTTCGGATCTCAGTAAGGTATTATGGGAGGGAACAACCTTTAATAACGACATGAAGGACGATATCAGTTGGGTGGATACGGCTTCGGAGACGTGGGTGAGGGTTTATTCCAAGGCTAACTTTCAGGGCAGAACGGCATTGATCGGTCCTGATCAGCACGTGAATATGAAGGATCTCCGTGATGATTATGACGAATCCCACATGGACGACACCATAGAAAGTTTCCAGCTTTATGACCATAAACCTGACGTTGATACGACGCGTATTGTTAAAAACCTGACCGATCTTTACCCCGGAGCGGTCAATATACGGAAGGATAATAAGTATGCAACAGAGTGGTATGCACAAGACGCTCAATATCGGCTGTATGATCCTTCCATTGAGTTTCAAGACGGTGTTCTGAAGTTTAGGATGCAGCTCGACCATATCCAGCTGGAAAAAGACGATCACGCTGACGTTACGTTCAGTATGGATTTGAAGGGAGGTTTTGTGGACAGGATCCATGTGTCTTACGACATCGCGGGTGCTTCACAGGTTCCGGACTGGGCAATTAAGCTGATAGACGGAGCTATTGAGGCGACCAAATACGCTGCCATGACCATAGCCGATGGTGCAGTGATTGTCCTAACCGACGGCATTGGTGTGGTGGCAACCGTAGAGGTAAATACGCTGATCAAGTACACCGCACAGGCCCTGACGTTCTGCGTTGATCACCTCAATATCGTGCTCGGGGCGGTATTCAAGTTTCAGGGAGACGGGGGGACCGCAAACTTTCCGGCGATCGTGTCGCACGGCATTGCCCGACTGGTGCTAGCCTATTATCAGGAATTGTATGGTCCTGATGCGAACAAGCCCCTGGCATTTAACGAAAAGAGTTTCTTAAGCGCACTGGGAGTGGATCGGTGGGATTACTCGAATAATCCATACATTGAATTTACCGAAAGCGTATACTCGTACCGTGCTTACTATCCCGACAACACGTTCTTCTATGCGAGAGGAGGGGTTTTGTCGTCTGTTAAGATCGATGCCATAACCGATAACCGGATAGACGATCACTTGGTTCTCCAGGCCATTTTTGATCCGCAGGGCAA
>Ga0164243_10011130_pt1 | contig 12865 bp, 9 predicted proteins | sample OricompcompostOP_FD_108781 | JGI IMG/M metagenome (GOLD analysis project Ga0164243, IMG submission 108781) | Organic Plus compost microbial communities from Emeryville, California, USA - Original compost - Organic plus compost (OP) | ecosystem: Engineered > Solid waste > Mixed feedstock >...
CTGGCGGGCTGAGAGCGCGGGCGGCCGCCGGACAGCCGGCCTCCGCAATCTCAGGCCGGCACCCCGCGGCTACCCGCCCAGCAGCTTGCGCACCCGGTCGGCACCGACTGCGAGCAGCAGCGTGGGCAGCCGCGGGCCGGTGTCGCCGCCGACCAGCAGGCGGTAGAGCAGCGCGAAGAACGTCCGCTGCGCCACCTTCAGTTCGGGCGTCGGCTTGGCGTCGGGCGGGAGCCCGGCCCGCACCTTCGGCACTCCGTACACCAGCGCGGTCAGGCCCTCCAGCGACCAGTGGTCCTCCAGGCCGTCCAACAGCAGCCGTACGGACTCGCGTTGCTCGTCGTCCAGCGACTCCAGCAGCTCGGTGTCCGGCTCCTCGCGCACCCGGGTGCGCTGCTCGGGCGGCACCTGCGTGGTGATCCAGCGCTGGGCGCAGTCGAGCCGCGGCCGCACCTCGTCGAGGGAGCGGACCGGGCGCTCCGGGTCCAACTCGCCGAGGATGCGCAGCGTCTGCTCGTCGTTGCCGGCGGTGATGTCGACGACGGAGGCGAGCGTGCGGTACGGCAGCGGGCGCGGAGTCGAGGGCAGCGGCCCGTCCGCCGTGCTCGACGCCCGCGTGTGGGCGGCCAGATCGCCGGCCTGCGCGGTACCGGAGGCGATCTTCCGCTCCAGCGCGTCCCACTCGTCGTACGTGCGCTGCACCTCCTGGTCGAAGGCGATCTTGAACGACTGGTTGGGGCGGCGCCGTGCGTACAGCCAGCGCAGCAGCGGCGCTTCGATGATCTCCAGCGCCTCGGCGGGCGTCGGCACTCCGCCTCTGGACGAGGACATCTTGGCCATGCCGCTGATGCCGACGAACGCGTACATCGGGCCCATGGGCTGCTGCCCGCCGAAGATTTCGCGGACGAGCTGGCCGCCGACGACGAACGACGAGCCCGGCGACTGGTGGTCGACGCCGCTCGGCTCGAAGTCCACGCCCTCGTAGGCCCAGCGCATCGGCCAGTCGACCTTCCACACCAGCTTGCCGTGGTCGAACTCGCTCAGCAGGACCGTCTCGCCGTGCCCGCACCGGCAGGTGTAGCTCAGCTCGGTCGACTCGTCGTCGTAGGCGGTGACCGTGGTCAAGTCGCGCTCGCAGACGGTGCAGTAGGGCTTGTACGGGTAGTACGCGCCGGCGCCCGCGCCCGAACCGTCGTCCTCCGCGGCGGCGCCCGACCCCTCGGCCGCAGCGACCTCCGCCTGGTCCGGCTCCTGCTGCGCCTGCTGCTTCTTCTGCTGCTGCTTGCCTTGCTGCCGGCCGGGCTGCTTGCCCTGCTGCTTGCCGGCTGCGGCCTTGTCCAACGTGCGGTAGCGGTCCAGCACTTCGTCGATACGGGCGCGCTCGCGCATCGCGAACAGGATCTGCTCGCGGTAGGCGCCCGAGGTGTACATCCGCGTCTGGTCGATGCCGCGGTACCGCACGCCCAGCTCCGCCAGCGACTCCGCCATCGCGGCCTTGAAGTGGGCGGCCCAGCTCTCGTGCGTACTGCCGGGAGGGGCGGGCACCGAGGTGAGCGGCTTGCCGATGTGCTCCTCCCAGGAGGCGTCCACGCCCTCGACTCCGGCCGGCACCTTGCGGAACCGGTCGTAGTCGTCCCAGGAGAGGATGTGCTCGCACGGGACCCCGCGCCGCCTGATCTCGTCCGCGACCAGATGCGGAACCATCACCTCGCGCAAGTTGCCCAGGTGGATCGGGCCGGAGGGGGAGAGACCGGAGGCACAGACGACGCGTTTGCCCGGGGCGCGGCGCTCCGCCTCGGCGATGACGTCATCGGCGATACGGGAGACCCAGTCGGCCTCGGGGGTGGTCTGAGCCACTTCCGGCACTTCCTTCTTCTCGTCCTTCTCGTCCGTGTGCGTGCGGCGGTCCGCCCGCTCCGCGCCGCCGCCCGTGTCCGAGCGGACCGGGGTCCTAGGGCGGCTACGTGGCGTGCGCTGCGCGGCTCCGCGTACCGGCCGGCCTCTTAAGGCGCTCCGGCGGCCGCCTCTCCGGGAGGCGACGGTGGACTGCCGCGCGTGCCGAGGCCATTGTCCCATCCCGCACAGGGCCGTCGGCGCCGTGGGATACTGGGCGCCTCTCACCCCATCCGACTCACTTCCGACGGAACGGTTCGCTCTCACATGGCCTCTGTCCCCTCGCTCGCAGCCACGGTCCACCAGCAGCTCTCGGACGCCCTCGCGGCGGCTCTCCCGGAGGCCGCCGGCGCGGACCCGCTGCTGCGACGCAGCGACCGGGCGGACTTCCAGGCCAACGGCATGCTGCCGCTCGCCAAGCAACTGGGCGCCAATCCGCGCGAGTTGGCCGCCAAGGTGATCGCGGAGCTGCCGGAGAGCGACGAGATCGGCTCCGTGGAGGTGTCCGGTCCGGGCTTCCTCAACATCGACGTCGCGAACCCTGCGCTGCTGCGCAGGCTCGCCGCCCGGTACGCCGACCCGGAGCGGCTGGGCGTCCCGTACGCGCAGTCCCCGGGCACCACGGTGGTCGACTATTCGCAGCCCAACGTCGCCAAGGAGATGCACGTCGGGCATCTGCGCTCGACCGTCATCGGGGACGCGATCACCCAGATCCTGGAGCACCAGGGCGAGAGGGTGATCCGCCGGCACCACATCGGCGACTGGGGCACGCAGTTCGGCATGCTCATCCAGTACCTCGTCGAGCACCCGCACGAGCTGGACCACGAGTCCGACAGCGCCGGAGCCCAGGACGCCGGTGCGGCCGCGATGGCCCGGCTCAACCGGCTGTACAAGGCGTCGCGCCGACTCTTCGACTCCGACGAGGAGTTCAAGGGTCGCGCCCGCGACCGCGTGGTGCAGCTCCAGGCCGGCGACAAGGAGACGCTCGCTTTCTGGCACAAGATCGTCGACGAGTCGAAGACGTACTTCCAGGGTGTCTACGACGAGCTGGACGTCGAGATCCGCGACCGGGACATCGTCGGCGAGAGCGCCTACAACGACGACCTGTGGCCGGTCGTAAGGGACTTGGAGTCCTCGGGCGTGGCCGTGCGCTCGGAGGGCGCGCTGTGCGTGTTCTTCGACGACGTACGCGGGCCCGACGGCACCCCGAGCCCGCTCATCGTGCAGAAGTCGAACGGCGGCTTCGGGTACGCCGCGACGGACCTCGCCGCGATCCGGGACCGCATCGGCCGGCTGGGCGCGGACACCCTGCTGTACGTCGTGGACGCGCGCCAGGCCCTGCACTTCCGGATGGTCTTCGAGACGGCGCAGCGCGCGGGCTGGCTGCCCGAAGGGGCCGCCAGGCAGCTGGCGTTCGGCACCGTGCTGGGCAAGGACGGCAAGCCGTTCAAGACCCGCGCGGGAGAGTCGGTGCGGCTGGTGGACCTGCTGGAGGAGGCGGTGCAGCGCGCGGCCCAGGTCGTACGCGAGAAGTCGCCGGACCTGCCCGAGGAGGAGATCCGGGAGCGGGCCTCGCAGGTGGGCATCGGCGCGGTCAAGTACGCCGACCTGTCCAACTCGATGACCCGGGACTACGTCTTCGACCTCGACCGGATGGTGTCCCTGCAGGGCGACACGAGCGTCTACCTGCAGTACGCGTACGCCCGTATCCAGTCGATCCTGCGCAAGGGGGCGGACGGCGCGGCGCCCGCGCCCGCGGCGCACCCGGAGCTCGAACCGGCCCCGGCGGAGCGGGCGTTGGCGCTGCACCTGGACGAGTTCGGGGACACGCTCGCGGGTGTCGCGGAGAGCTACGAGCCGCACAAGCTGGCCGCGTACCTCTACGGCCTGGCCACGCTCTACACCACGTTCTACGACCAGTGCCCGGTGCTACAGGCCCCGGACGAGGCCACGGTGGCGAACCGGCTGTTCCTCTGCGACCTCACGGCCCGCACCCTCCGCGAAGGGATGTCCCTGCTGGGGATCCGGACGCCCGAGCGGCTGTAGCCGCCCGGGCGCGGGCCGCGGGGCACGGACCGTGCCGACCGCGGGTCATCTCAACTCCGCGTCCACCGCCGCCGGATCGAAGAGCGCGTCGGCGACCTCGTGCGCGGCGCCGACCACGCCCGCAGCCGTACGCAGCGGGGACAGCGCGACGCGCAGCTCGCGGGTGGCGAGCGGCAGGGAGCGCCGGTAGGTCATCTCGCGTACGCCGGCGAGCAGATGCTCCTGTGCGTACGCGAGGCCGCCGCCGATCACGAGCAGGGACGGGTTGAGCAGGCTGACCGTGTCGGCGAGCGCCTGCCCGAGCAGCCGCCCGGCCTGGCGCAGCAGGCGCACCGCATCGCCGTCGCCGTCCCGCACGAGGCGCACGACGTCGTCCGTCGTACGCACCCGGTGCCCGGCGGCCTTCAGTTCGCGCACCAGCGCCCAGCCGCCGGCCAGCGCTTCGAGGCAGCCGGACTGGCCGCAGCGGCAGCGGGGAGCGTCGTCCGACGTCTCGTCGACGCCGGGCGCGGGCACGTGGCCGATGTCGCCGGCGGCGCCCTGCGCACCGCGGTGCAGCCGGCCGCCGAGGACGAGCCCGGAGCCGATGCCGGTGCCGGCCTTGACGAACAACAGGTGCTCTTCCGCGGGCCAGTTGGCGCGGTGCTCGCCCAAAGCCATCAGGTTGGTGTCCTTGTCGACGAGCACCGGGCAGTCGAAGCGCTCGCGGAAGAAGTCCGGCACCCGGTAGCCGTCCCAGCCGGTCATGATCGGCGGGCTGACGACGCGTCCGGTGGCGGCCTCCACCGGACCGGGCACACCGACGCCGATGCCGCGGACTTTGTGGTGCACGTCGCCGCTCTCGACGCAGAGTTGGTCGAAGCCCGCGGCGACTTCGTTGAGCACCTTCAGCGGGCCCTTGGCGACGTCGAAGGGCCGCCGGTCCGACACCAGGATCTCGCCGGCCATGTCGGTGAGCGCGGTGTGTATGTGGGAGCCGCCGATGTCGGCGACCAGCAGCACGCCCGAATCGGGGCGCAGCCGGAAGGAGTTGGCGCGGCGGCCGCCGGTCGCGCCGCCCGTACCGGCCGCTTCGATGTGCCCGGCCTCGACGAGCGCCTCCAGGCGTGAGGCCATCGTGGAGCGGGACAGTCCGGTGGCGGCCATCAACTCCGCGCGGGTGGTGGCGATTCCGCCGCGCACGAGCGCGAGCACCGCGCCGGGCCCGGTGGGGTGCGCCGGCGGGTGGGCCGGCCGGTCCTCGGGGTCCGGGTGCACCGTCGGGACCGGGAAGGGCGCCCAGGGCCCGCGACCCCACTCGCCCGGTTCGTCGGCGATGGAGATGTCTCTCGCTTGCGGCATGCCGTCGTCGTCGGCGCCGCCCTGCCACCGCGCCGGCTCCCGCTCCGCGGCTGTGTCGTCTCCGCCGTCTCCGCGCACGCCCGCTGCCCGCTTTCCCGGTCCGTCGTTCCGCTTTCTCAACTGCCCTGCTCCCCCTGTGAGTTCCCCCTTCGCAGACCGCGGTCACGCCGAGGCCCGCCGTACTCACTCCACGTTACCTTGTGCTGAACGTCAACGAAACTTGTGTCTTGTCATTATGCAGAAGATGCGTGAGAGTAAGCCACGGCTTGTCGACGAGGGAGAGGAAACCGACGCCGCGATGACTTCCGCACCACCCATCGCCACCACCTCCGCGCCGAACCCCCTCGGCGTGCACACGCTGGTGTGGACCGGCGACTGGACCGTCGAGAACGCCGAGGCGGCCGCCGCCCACAGCCGCGAAGCCGGCTTCGACCTCGTCGAAATGTCGCTCCACGCACCGGAGTCCGTCGATGTGCCGCGCACGAAGGAGATCCTGGCCGCACACGAGCTGAAGGTCGCCTGCTCCCGCGGGCTGCCCTTCGACTGCGACGTCTCCTCGGACGACCCGGCGACCGTCGACCGGGGCCTGTCCCTGCTGCGCCAAGCCGTGCGCCTCACCCACGACCTGGGCGGCGACTACTTCGGCGGCGTCCTCTACGGCGCGCTCGGCAAGTACGAACGGCAGCCAACCGTCGCCGGCCGGGCGAACGCCGTCGGCGCCGTACGCGAACTGGCCGCCGATGCCGCCGAGTTGGGCGTCACCCTCGGCCTGGAGATCGTCAACCGGTACGAGAACAACCTGGTCAACACCGCGCAGCAGTGCCTCGGCCTGATCGACGAGATCGGCGCCGACAACGTCGTAGTGCACCTGGACACGTACCACATGAACATCGAGGAGCAGGACTTCGTCCGGCCCGTACGCGCCTGCGCCGACCGCCTCGGCTACGTACACGTCGGCGAGAGCAACCGCGGCTACCTCGGCTCCGGAACGATCGACTTCCCGGCCTTCTTCCATGCACTGGCGGACATCGGCTACACCGGCCCGATCACCTTCGAAAGCTTCTCGTCCGCCGTCGTCGCACCCGGGCTGTCCAACCAGCTCGCCGTGTGGCGCGACGTGTGGACCGACGGCGCCGATCTGGCGCGCCACGCCCGCTCGTTCATCGCCGACCAGCTCAAGGCCGCGCACGCGGCCTGACCGCGCACGCCACGGCCGGCAAGACACGCAGAGAGCAACTCCCATGACGCCCAAGGAACTTCTGGCCCGCGCCCGGCGCCTCGCGGACGGCTCCGACGCCACCGACGGCGGGCCCGGGGCCGGCCCCGCCGACGCCGGGCACCGCCGGCGCATCCTCGGCATCGCCGGACCGCCCGGCGCCGGCAAGTCCACGCTCGCGGAACACGTGGTGGAGGCGCTGGGCCCGGAGCGCGCCGTGCTGGTCCCCATGGACGGCTTCCACCTCGCCGACGTCGCCCTGCGCCGCCTCGGCCGGCTCGACTGGAAGGGCGCCCCGGACACCTTCGACGCGCACGGCTACGCCGCCCTGCTGCGGCGGCTGCGCGAACCCCGCACCGGCGAGACCGTCTACGCGCCGGGCTTCGACCGGGAGTTGGAGCAGCCGCTCGCCGGCAGCATCCCGGTGCCGCCCGAGGTCCCGCTCGTCGTGACCGAGGGCAACTACCTGCTCCTCGACGACGCGCCCTGGCGCCCCGTCCGCGCGCTCCTGGACGAGAGCTGGTGGGTCGACGTCGATCCGCAGCTGCGGGTACGGCGACTCATCGCACGCCACGAGCAGTACGGCAAAGCCCCCGAAGAGGCCGAGCGCTGGGTGCTGCGCAACGACGAGCAGAACGCCGCACTGGTCGCACCCGGGCGCGAAGTGGCCGACGTGGTCGTGGAGTTCGCGCCGGAAGACGCCCCGCTACCGGCCGGTGCACGGCCGCAGGCACACGGAGGTACGCACCGATGAACGGCACGCTCGACCTCAGCCCCGTCGACTGGGGCATGCTGGGCGTCTACTTCGCGGCCATCATCGCGATCGGCCTCTACACCCGGCGCGCGGTCAGCAGCAGCGGCGACTTCTTCCTCGCGGGGCGCTCCATGCCCGCCTGGGTGACGGGGCTGGCGTTCATCTCCGCCAACCTCGGCGCCCTGGAGATCATCGGCGGTGCCGCCAACGGCGCCCAATACGGCGCTGCGGCAGTCCACTTCTACTGGCTGGGCGCCGTGCCCGCGATGGTCTTCCTCGGCGTCGTGATGATGCCGTTCTACTACTCGACGCGCGTGCACAGCGTCTCGGAGTACCTCCGGCGCCGCTTCAACAGCCAGACGCACCTGCTCAACAGCATCGTGTTCGCCGTGGCGCAGGTGCTGCTCGCGGGCGTCAACCTGTTCGCGCTCGCGCTCATCGTGAAGCTGCTGATCGGCTGGCCGCTGTGGGTGTCGATCGTGCTGTCCGCCGTGTTCGTACTGATCTACATCACGCTCGGCGGTCTGGCCGGGGCGATCTACGGCGAAGTGCTGCAGTTCTTCGTCATCCTGGCCGGGCTCGTACCGATCGTCGTCATCGGGCTCCACCTCGTCGGCGGCTTCGACGGGCTCCGCGCCGGCATCCACGACACCGACCTGCTCAAGACCTGGCAGGGCAGCCAGGTCGGGCACTGGAACAATCCGCTCGGCGACTGGTTCGGGCTCGCGATGGGCGAAGGCTTCGTGCTCGCCTTCGGCTACTGGACGACCAACTTCGCCGAAGTACAGCGCTCGTTGGCCGCCAAGGACCTCAACGCGGCCCGCCGCACCCCGATCATCGCCGCCTTCCCGAAGATGCTGCTGCCGCTGTTCACGGTCGTACCCGGCATGGTCGCGCTGATCCTCATACCCAAGCTGGGCAAGCCCGGCGGGCCCACGTTCAACGACGTCATACCGGAGATGATGCAGCGCTACCTGCCCAACGGAGTGCTCGGCATCGCGCTCACCGGCCTGCTCGCCGCCTTCATGGCCGGCATGGCCGCCAACATCTCCGGCTTCAACACCGTGTTCACGTACGACATCTGGAAGCCGTACCTGAAGAAGGGCCGCAGCGACCGGCACTACCTGACCGCGGGCCGGGTCGCGACCGTCGCCGGCATCGCGGTCAGCGTCGGCGCCGCGTTCATCGCCGCCGGCTACAGCAACATCCAGAACTACATCCAGCTGCTGTTCTCGTTCTTCAACTCACCGCTGTTCGCGACGTTCCTGCTCGGCATGTTCTGGAAGCGGGTCACGCCGTGGGCGGGCTTCTTCGGGCTGCTCGCCGGCACCGCGGGCGCGGCGACGGCGCACCTGTCCGCCTACCACATCGCGTACTTCTATCCGGGCGGCCACCTGGATCCGACGCACGCCACCATCAACGCCCAGATGTCCAACTTCTACAGCGCCGTCGTCGCGTTCCTCGTCGACGTCGTGGTCACGGTCGCGGTCACCCTGTGCACCCGGCCGCGGCCCGAGACCGAACTCAAGGGCCTCGTCTGGGGCGTGCCCGACCCCGACTCCCCGGACGCCGAGGCCGCCAAGCAGCGGCAGCCGTGGTGGCGTTCGCCCGTCGTGCTCGGCTCGACCGTCCTCGGCCTCACCGGCGCGCTGAGCGTCTGGCTGGTGGTGGCCGTGTGAACCGCGGCCGCAGCGACGGCAGTCGGCCGCCCCGTACGGCCGGAGAACTCCGCGAGAACCCCGAGGACAGCAAGGACAAGGAACCCGTATGAGCGACATCAACGCCGACGGCGGCGACCGGACGCCGGCCCGTCCCCGCGGCTTCGATCTGCGCATCCTCATCGCCGGGATGATGGGCCTCTACGGCGCCGCGCTCACCGTCCTCGGCCTGACCGACGGCAGAGCGGCGCTGGCCAAAGCGGACGGCATCCGCATCAACCTGTGGGTCGGGCTCGGGCTGCTGGCCATAGCCGCCGCGTTCGCGCTGTGGACGAAGCTCTCGCCGCAGCGCCCGCCCGGGCAGGACTGAGCCCGGCCGGCCACGGCGCCCAACTGCGCGCCGCCCGGGCCCGGTTACCCCGGCCGGGCGGCGCGTCCGCGCTCACAGCCGGCCCGCGGCCTCCAGCGCCCAGTACGTGAGGATCAGGTCGGCGCCCGCGCGCTTCAAACCGGTCAGCGTCTCCAGGATCGCCGCGTCCCGGTCGATCCAGCCCTTCTCCGCGGCGGCCTCGACCATCGCGTACTCGCCGGAGATCTGGTACGCGCCGACCGGCACCTGCGCACACTGCGCGACGTCCCGCAGCACGTCCAGGTACGGCAGCCCCGGCTTGACCATCACCATGTCGGCGCCCTCGGCCACGTCCAGGGCCAGTTCGCGCAGCGCCTCACGGGAGTTGGGCGGATCCTGCTGGTAGGTCTTGCGGTCGCCGGTGAGCGACGAGGCGACGGCCTCGCGGAACGGGCCGTAGAACGCCGAGGAGTACTTGGCGGTGTACGCGAACAGCGCCACGTCCTGGCGGCCCGCGTCGTCCAACGCCCGGCGCACGTGGCCGACTTGGCCGTCCATCATGCCGCTCGGGCCCAGCACGTGAGCGCCCGCCTCGGCCTGCACCAGGGCCATCTCGGCGTACCGCTCCAGCGTCGCGTCGTTGTCGACCCGGCCCTGCGCGTCCAGGACACCGCAGTGCCCGTGGTCGGTGAACTCGTCCAGGCACAGGTCCGACATGACCACGAGATCGTCGCCGACCTCCGCCCGTACGTCCTGCAGCGCCAGCTGGAGAATGCCGTCCGGATCGGTGCCGCAGCTGCCGGCCGTGTCCTTGTCCGCCTCCTCCGGCACGCCGTACAGCATGATGCCGCCGACGCCCGCCGCGACCGCGTCCGCCGCCGCCTTCTTCAGCGTCTCCCTGGTGTGCTGCACGACGCCCGGCATCGACGACACCGGCACCGGCTCGTCCACCCCGGCCCGCACGAACGCCGGCAGGATCAACTCGGCCGGATGCAGCCGGTGTTCGGCGACCATACGGCGCATCGCGGGCGTACCGCGCAGCCGCCGCGGGCGCACCGCGGGAAAACCGCCGCCCGCCGCGCCCGTAGCCGCCGCGCCGGCCGGGCCCGCCGAACTCCCGGAGTCTGCCTGTCCGTTCACGATGTACGTGCCCTCCTCCTGGCCGGGCGCTTCTCGCTCGGCCGCTTCACCGTCTCGCCCGCGTCGACCGCCGCCGCTCTGCGCTCCGCGCCGTAGTCCGCGAGGGCTTCGGCCAGCTTCTGCACCGACGGCTCCGGAGACAGCACGTCCACCCGCAGCCCGTGCTCCTCGGCCGTCTTGGCGGTCGCCGGGCCGATGCAGGCGATGATCGTGACGTTGTGCGGCTTGCCCGCAATGCCGACCAGATTCCGCACCGTGGACGACGAGGTGAACAGCACCGCGTCGAAACCGCCGCTCTTGATGGCCTCCCGGGTCTCCGCGGGCGGCGGCGAAGCGCGCACCGTGCGGTAGGCGGTGACGTCGTCGACCTCCCAGCCCAGCTCGATCAGCCCGGCCACCAGCGTCTCGGTGGCGATGTCCGCGCGCGGCAGGAACACCCGGTCGATCGGGTCGAAGACCGGGTCGTACGGCGGCCAGTCCTCCAGCAGACCGGCTGCCGACTGCTCGCCGCTGGGCACCAGATCCGGCTTCACGCCGAACTCGACGAGCGCCTTCGCGGTCTGCTCGCCCACCGCCGCGACCTTGATCCCCGCGAACGCGCGGGCGTCCAGGCCGTACTCCTCGAACTTCTCCCGCACCGCCTTCACGGCGTTGACCGACGTGAACGCGATCCACTCGTAGCGCCCGGTCACCAGGCCCTTCACCGCGCGCTCCATCTGCTGCGGAGTGCGCGGCGGCTCCACCGCGATCGTGGGCACCTCGGCCGGCACGGCGCCGTAGCTGCGCAACTGGTCGGAGAGCGACGCCGCCTGCTCCTTCGTACGCGGCACCAGGACCTGCCAGCCGAACAGCGGCTTGGACTCGAACCAGGCCAGCTGGTCCCGGTGCGCGGCGGCGCTGCGCTCACCGACCACGACTATGACGGGCCGGCCGCCGTCCGCAGACGGCAGCACCTTCGCCGACTTCAGCACCTGCGCGATCGAACCGAGCGTCGCCGTCCACGTGCGCTGCCGCGTCGTGGTGCCGGCGACCGTGACGGTCAGCGCGGTGTCCGGCTTGCGGCCCGCGGCGACCAGTTCGCCCGCGAGCGTGCCGACCGCGTCCAGCGTCGTCGAGACCACGACCGTCGCATCGCTCGCACCGACCTCGGTCCAGCACCGCTCGTCCGCGGTACGGGCGTCGACGAACCGGACGTCGGCGCCCTGCTCGTCCCGCAGCGGCACCCCCGCGTACGCGGGAACGCCCACCGCGGTCGCGATGCCCGGCACCACCTCGAACGGGATGCCCTCGTGCGCGCAGGCCAGCATCTCGCGCGCCGCGTCCGCGTCCAGCCCGGGATCGCCCGCCACCGCTCGTACGACCCGCTTGCCGGAGCGGGCCGCGCCCATGGCAATATCTGCTGCACCGTCCGTCGGCGCGGCATCCGCCGACGCGCCCTCCGCGTCCTCGCGGAGCGGTGTGTCCACGCCTGCCCTGGTGTGGACGCGCACGACGTCGTGCACCTGCGGGTCGGCGACCAGCACGTCGGCCTGCGCGAGCGCTTCGACGGCGCGCAGTGTCAGCAGACCCGGGTCTCCGGGCCCGGCACCGAGAAAGGTGACGTGTCCGTGTGCACCGTGGAGGTGCCGAGGTGACCGCTTGGTCGTGTTGGCGGTGGTGGGGCTCAAAGTGCTCGCTCCCCCATCAGACCGGCCGCGCCCTTGGCGAGCATCTCGTCGGCGAGTTCACGCCCCATGCGCTGCGGGGTCGCCTCGTCCGCGGACGCCGGTACGGGACCGGTGGTGGACAGCTGCACCAGCGTGGAGCCGTCGGGGGTGCCGACGACGCCGCGCAGGCGCATTTCGGTGACAACCTGCCCGTCGACAAGCAGGTCGGCCAGCGCACCGACCGGTGCGCTGCAGCCGGCCTCCAAGGCGGCGAGCAGGGTTCGCTCGGCGGTCACGGCGGCCCGGGTGTGCGGGTCGTCGAGCCGGGCGAGCTGGGCGGCCAGGTGCGTCTCGGAAGCAGCGCACTCGACCGCCAGTGCCCCCTGGCCGGGGGCGGGCAGCACGGCGTCCGGGGCAAGCAGCTCGGTGGCCTCGTCGAGGCGGCCGATGCGCTGCATCCCGGCGGCGGCGAGCACGACGGCGTCGAACTCGCCGGAGCGCACGTACCCGATGCGCGTGTCGATATTCCCTCGAATCGGCACGGTGTCGATCCGCACACCGAGCGTGCGCGCCCAGGCGTTCAACTGCGCCATGCGGCGCGGCGATCCGGTGCCGATCCGCGGCGCGCTGCCGCCCTGTGCGCCGTCCACCGTACGCGTCAGACGCTCGAAGTCCAGCCCGTCCCGGGCGACCAGTACGTCCCGCACATCGGCCCGCGGCGGGATCGCGGCGAGCGTCAACTCCGGTGGCTGCGCGGTCGGCAGGTCCTTCAGCGAGTGCACCGCGAAGTCGACTTCGCCGGCGAGCAGCGCGTCCCGCAGCGCC
>Ga0164243_10011131_pt1 | contig 12864 bp, 8 predicted proteins | sample OricompcompostOP_FD_108781 | JGI IMG/M metagenome (GOLD analysis project Ga0164243, IMG submission 108781) | Organic Plus compost microbial communities from Emeryville, California, USA - Original compost - Organic plus compost (OP) | ecosystem: Engineered > Solid waste > Mixed feedstock >...
CGCGGCATGGGTCCGTACGTCCTCTACCAGGACGACCGGCACGGTGCCGGCATCCGCCCGCGGCCGTACTCGCGCAACATGGACATCCAGCCGTTCACGTACGACAGCATCAGGACCGGCGGCTGGCTGAACGGCACCTCCCTGGCGACCCCGCACGGGGTGGGTCACGGCTGGGCCTCCGTGCTGTGGGACATGACCTGGAACCTGATCGACCGGCACGGGTTCAACCCCAACGTCTACGACCCGTGGAACACCGGTGGCAACAATCTGGCCATCCAGCTCGTGATCGACGGGTTGAAGATGCAGGGTTGTGGTCCGGGCTTCGTGACCGGGCGGGATGCGATCATCGCGGCTGACGCGGCGCTCACGGGTGGGGAGAACGCCTGCACGTTGTGGGCGTCGTTCGCTCGGCGGGGTCTGGGTTACAGCGCGGTGCAGGGCACCACGGGCCGGGACGACAACAGCGAGGCGTTCGACACGCACCCGTCGTGCCGGGGCGACTTCCTCGACCGGGCCGCCCAGCCGGCGCTGAACACCGTCGCGGCCGGTGACGCCGTGCCGATGAAGTTCAAGCTCGCCACGAACCGGGGTCTGGACATCCTGGCGGCGGGTTCGCCGTACTCGCGGCTGGTGGACTGCGACACGCTGCGGACGGTGAACCCGGACGGGTCGATCACGCCGCGGCCCACGCCGGTGGCGGCGGTGAATCCGGGTGGTTCCCGGATGTCGGTCAACGCCAACGGCCAGTACAACTACCCGTGGAAGACCGACCCCGCCTGGGCCGGCACCTGCCGGGAGTTCGTACTGACCCTCGACACCGGCTTCCAGCACCGCGCGTACTTCCGCTTCACCGACTGATCCGACCACGCACCGGAGGGAGCCCCCGTGCGCTCCCTCCGGTGCGGGCGGACCGTCACGGCGCCGGGGCGAGGAAGTCCGCGACGGGTCCGACCAGCTGGGCGGGCGCCCGGTTGATGCCGTCGTGGCCGCAGCGGGGCACGGGCAGTACCCGCATCCGCGGCACGGCGGGTGCCAGGGCCGCCGCGATCGTCGGGTAGTACGGCGGGCCGGCCTGCCCGTAGGCGAAGAGCACGTCGGCGGTGACGCCCGCGTACTGCTCGGGTGGGCCGTGGTGGGCGATGACCTGGGCGGTCTCGTCGAGCGTGATGTCGAGCAGGTCGCCCATCTCCCGTCCGATGGGGGTGCGCAGGAACAGCCGGCAGATGGCGGTCTGCACGACGAGGGGCAGTCGTGACGTGGGCAGCTGCGGGTTGAGGGCGGCGCCGACGATCGCGAGGGCCCGCGCGGTGTGACCGGCGCGCAGCGCGGCCCGGGCCGGGGTGACGACGTCGTACCACCGGGCGCCGTCGACGGAGATGGCCGCGTCGTAGAGCACGAGGCGCGCGATCGGCAGCGTGAGCGCGGCGCGCAGCGCGATCAGCCCGCCCGAGCTGTGCCCGACGACGGCGCGTGCCCCGGTGTGCGCGAGCACGGCGGCGAGGTCGGCGATCTCGTCCTCGAAGGTGTACGGCGCGCGGCGGGCGGGTGCGTCCGCCCGGCCGCGCCGGTTGTACATGTGCACGGTGAACCGGTCGGCGAGGGCGTTCGCCAACCTCCGGTACGGCTCGATGGTGATCCCGCCGCCGTGCACGACGACCACTCCGGGGCCGGTGCCGGTGGAGTGGAGCACGATCTTCGCGCCGTCCGGGGCGGTGACTCGTTCCATGGCTGCTCCACCTTCCCGTGCGCCCAAAACTGCGAACGACGTTTGCAGTTTACAGTGAATCGGTGAGCGACGCACCACCCGGCCGCCGGGAATCGGTCTGGCAACGACCCGTACGCGGAAGCCGAGGGCCGGCGCCGGCCCACAGCCGGGACGACATCGTGGCGGCGGCGATCGCCATCGCGGACGCCGACGGGCTGGCCGCGGTGTCGATGCGGGCGGTCGCCGCGCGGCTGGAGACCGGAGCCGCCTCCCTCTACCGCTACCTCTCGTCCCGTGACGACCTGCTCGACCTGATGGCCGACCGGGTCGCGGCCGAACTGCGCCCGTACCCGGAGCCGGACGGCCACTGGCTCGACACGCTGCTGCGGATGGCCCGCGCGCAACGGGCGCTGCACGAGCGCCACCCGTGGCTGTCCGAACTGAACCAGCGGGCGTCCGCCATCGGCCCCGAGACGCTCGCGTTCTTCGACGCCTGCCTCGGGGTCATGGCACCGCTGCCGGCGCCACCGACCGCCAAGTTCGAGGCCATCGCCATGATGAACGGGATCGCCGTCCTGTTCGCCCGGCAGCGGACGGCCGGCGGGGCGTCCCCCTTCGCCGGCCTCGACCTCACGCCCTACCCGCACCTGGTGGCGGCGCTCACCCAGCCGCCCGCCGCACCGCCGGCCACCGACCTCTTCGACCGTGCCCTGGGCGGCCTGCTGCGCGGCCTCCTCGCGCCGGACCCGGCCTGAGCCATCCGGGCCGCCGGTCCGTCGACCCGGGCCGCGGTCCGTCGAGCCGGGCCGCCGTGGCGCAGTCCGTGCAGCCGGGCCGCCGGTCCCGTCGCGGTGGGAGCCTGGTCACCGACCGTGGGCTGTCGGCGGGCCGGCGACCTATGATCCGACGGTGTTCGATTCGCGCCATATCCGGACGTTTCACGAGGTCGTCCGGACCCGGTCGTACTCGGCGGCGGCGCAGGCCCTGGGCTACACCCAGCCGGCGATCACCCAGCAGATGAAGGCGCTGGAGCGCGAGGTCGGCACGCCGTTGTTCACGCGGGTGGGCCGGCGGCTGCGGCTCACCGAGGCGGGGGAGACCCTCGCCCGCCACACCGAGACCATCCTCGGCAGCATGTCCGTGGCCCGCGAGCAGATGGCCGCCATCGCGCGGCTGCGCACCGGCCGGGTGCGGGTGTGCGCGTTCCCCAGCGCGAACGCCACCCTGGTGCCCGAGGCCATGGCCCTGCTCGCCGTCGAGCACCCCGGCATCCGGGTCGAACTGCTCGAGGACGAGCCCCCCGACTCGCTGCGCCGCGTCGTGCAGGGCGAGAGCGACGTGACGCTCGCCTTCACCTACCCCGGCCTGCGCGAGGAGGTGCCGGAGGAGCTGGTGGAGATCCCCCTGCTGGAGGACCAGCTCACCGTCCTGCTGCCCGTCGGGCACCCGATGACCCGCCGCCGCGCCGTCCAGCTCGCCGACCTCGCCGAGGAGCGGTGGATCGCCGGCTGCCTGCGCTGCCGCACCAACTTCCTGCACGAGTGCGCCCAACTCGGGTTCACGCCCGACATCGTGTTCACCACCGACGACAACCTCGCGGTGCAGGCGCTCGTCGCACAGGGCCTCGGCGTCGCCATGATGCCCGGGCTCACCCTGTCCTTCCTGCGCCGGGACAAGGTCCGGGGCCGCCCGCTGGCGCCCGCCTCACGGCGGCAGGTGTCGGCGTACGTCCTGCGGGAGCACCTGCGCATCCCCGCGACGGCCCGGGTGCTGGAGGCCCTGGCGTCGGTGGCCGGGCGGCGGGCCGACGCCCGCTGAGCGGCCTCGCCGCGTGATCCATAAGCAGCTCTTGGGATCATGTAAGAAACTGTTGTTGGACGTGATGGATCAGAGCGGCGAGGCTGGTCGTCATGAGCACACCGGCCGCCGCTCCCGTCGTCACCACGGTCACCGCCCGCCTCGCCCGCCTGGTCGAGGAGGTACGCGACGTGGTGGACCGTGGTCTGCCGCCGGACCTCACGGCGTACCTGGTGGGGGAGCGGCTCGCCCCGCACCTCGGCGCGCCCGACCTGCTCACCGCGCGGCAGTGCGAGGGTGACCCGGACCACTACCGCCAGCACATCCTGCACGCCGAGCCCGACGGCGGGTTCTCGATCGTGGCCCTCGTCTGGCTCCCCGGCCAGCGCACGGCCATCCACGACCACGTCGCCTGGTGCGTCACGGGGGTGCACCAGGGCGAGGAGCACGAGCGCCGCTACCGGCTGGTGTCGGACGGGGTCGCCGCCCGGCTCGTCGCGACGCAGGACGTCGTGAACCGGCAGGGCGAGGTGTGCGGCTTCGCCCCGCCCGGTGACATCCACCGGGTGTGGAACGGCGGCGACGGCACCGCCGTGTCCCTGCACATCTACGGTGCCGACATCTCGCGCCTCGGGTCGAGCGTCCGCCGGGTGTACGACCACCGGACCGAGGAGCGGTGACCGCGGCGGGGACGCCGGGCATGGCGCTGACCAGGACGAGCGCGCTCGACCCCGCCCCGGCGGCGGCCCACGGGGACGGCGCGGACCACGGCGGCGGCACCGCGCACGGCGGCCGGAGTGGCCGCGTACGACGGTCCGCGGACGCCGGTCGGCGCCTGCTGCCGGGGCTCGTGGCGGCGGCCGCCGGGACGGCCGTCGCCTTCGCGGTGCACCGGGCGCTGCCCGCCGTGCCGGCGCTGACCGCCGCCATCGTGCTCGGGATCGCGGCCGCCCACCTTCCGGGCCTCCGGGACCGGGTGCGCGGCGCGGCCCGGCCCGGGCTCAGCCTCGCCGGCCGGCGACTGATGCGGCTGGGCGTCGTGCTGCTGGGGTTGAAGCTCAGCGTGCAGGACGTACGCGATCTCGGCTGGCCGTCGGCGCTCATGGTGGTCGCGGTGGTCGCCGCGACGTTCGCCGGCACGTGGTGGCTGGGCCGCCGCATCGGCCTGCCCGGCGACCAGCCCCTCCTCATCGCGGCCGGCTACGCCATCTGCGGCGCCTCGGCGATCGGGGCGGTCAGCGCGGCGACCGGCAGCGACGAGGAGGACGCCGCCTCGTCCGTCGCCCTCGTCACGCTCTGCGGCACCCTCGCCATCGCCGTGCTCCCCCTGCTGCACCAGCCGTTGGGGCTCGACGACGCGCAGTTCGGACGCTGGGTCGGGGCGAGCGTGCACGACGTCGGGCAGGTCGTCGCGGCCGCGCAGACCGCCGGCCCGGCCGCTCTCGGCGACGCCGTCCTCGTGAAGCTCATGCGGGTGGCGCTGCTCGCCCCGCTGGTCGCCGTCGTGGCGCTCGGCCTCGGGCGGCGCGCCGGGACGCGGGGCGTCGCCGGGCGGAAGCCGTCCCCGGTGCCGCTGTTCGTCCTCGGGTTCCTCGCCATGATCGGGCTGCGCAGCACCGGCTGGCTGCCCGGGACCGTGCTCGACGGTGCCGCGCACGCGCAGGAGATCCTGCTCGCCGCGGCGCTGTTCGGGCTCGGCAGCGCCGTGCACCTGCCCACGCTGGCCCGCACCGGAGGCCGGGCGGCCCTCCTCGGGCTCAGCGCGTGGGGTGTCGTCGCCGGTGTGTCGTACGCCGGCGTGCTGCTGACGACCTGACCCCGGGGCGCGGGCGCGCCGGAGGTGTCACAGGCTGGCGCGGGGGCCGGGCACGCGGTCGTAACCCGGACCGGTGCGATCACACCACGGTGCCGGCCGGGCGTTCCCCGGCGGGCACCGGCCGGCGGGCACGTGGCTGACCGCCGCTAGGCGCGGTCCGCCTGCTCGCCCTGGAAGACGTCCGGCACGCCGTCGGCGTCGCTGTCGCGCTCCTCGATCTCGCGCAGGCGGCGGTAGTGGCGGTTGCGGGCGCGCAGGACGACGGTGGCGAGCAGGGCCGAGAGCAGGGAGCCGACGAGGACGCCGAGCTTGGTGTGGTCGTCGCGCTCGCTGCCGGCGCCGAAGGCCAGTTCGCCGATCAGCAGCGACACCGTGAAGCCGATGCCCGCCAGCAGCGCGAGGCCGAACACGTCCCACCAGTCGATGCCCTCGGCGAGGCGGGCCCGGCTGAAACGCTGCACCAGCCAGGTGGCGCCGAAGACGCCGACGGCCTTGCCGACGACGAGCCCGACGACCACCCCGAGGGCGACCGAGTCGGTGAGGGCCGCGCCGAGGCCGCCCGCGCCGGCGACCGAGACCCCGGCGGCGAAGAACGCGAAGACCGGCACCGCGACCCCCGCCGACAGGGGCCGGAACCGGTGCTCGAAGTGCTCGGCGAGCCCGGGACCCGGCCCCGGCTTGCGGCGCAGCACGGGCACGGTGAAGGCGAGCGCCACCCCGGCCACCGTGGCGTGCACGCCGGAGGCGTGCACGAGGGCCCACGTCACGGCGGCCAGCGGCAGCAGGAGCCACCACGAGCGCACCCGCCGCTGCACCAGAAGGCCGAACAGCGCCAACGGCAGCAGCGCCAGCAGCAGCGGCCCGAAGTGCAGCGAGCTGGTGTAGAACACCGCGATGATCACGATCGCCAGGAGGTCGTCGACGACGGCGAGCGTCAGCAGGAACGTCCGCATCGCGGCGGGCAGGTGCGTGTTGATCACCCCGAGCACCGCGAGGGCGAACGCGATGTCGGTGGCGGTCGGGATCGCCCAGCCCGCCAGCGCGTCGCCGCCGGCAGGGGCGTTGAACGCCGTGTAGATCACGGCCGGCAGCGTCATGCCGCCGAGCGCGGCGGCCACCGGCAGCATCGCCCGCCGGGGCTCCCGCAGGTCACCGGCCACGAACTCGCGCTTCAACTCGAGCCCGGCCACGAAGAAGAAGACGGCCAGCAGGCCGTCGGCCGCCCACTGCGCCAGCGAGAGGTCCAGGTGCAGGCCGGCCGGGCCGACCCGGAGGTCGCCGAGCCGCTCGTACGCCCCGGACCAGGGCGAATTCGCCCAGACGAGGGCGAGTACGGCGGCGGCCAGCAGGAGCATCCCGCCGACGGTCTCCGTACGGAGGATGTCGCCGATCCGGCGGACCTCGGGCCAGCTGCCGCGGCTCAACAGGTGGGGTGTGCGGTTGGCAGGCGGCATCGCCATGGGGAGTCCTCCGGGCGGGGTCGGTGATCTGACCGCCGACCAGACTTCCCGGCACACCGGAGTCGATTCTACCCGACCGCCGATCATCACCCGGCCGGCGAGCGGGCCGGGTCCGGCGAGCGCCCGGTGATCGACGGGGGCGGACGGGTGTCGGATCAGCCGAGCCAGGGCGCCAGCAACGACATCGTGAGCCGGTGCAGGCCGTCCCGGAAGGTGGCGTCGCGGACCTGCGGCGCCGGGTCGGCGATCCGCCGTTCGTCCAGGTACGCGCCGCTGGGCACGTCGGCCCGCAGGGCGGCCTCGACCACGTTCGCGCCGCCGTGGGACGGGGAGTCCCCGCCGATGGCGAACATCGCGTGCAGCAGCGGGGTGCTGATGACGCCGGGGTGGACGGCCACGATCGCGGGCCGGTAGTGCGCGGCCTGCCGCACGGCGTGGGCGACCAGGGCCAGCTTCGAGCGGGCGTACGCGGTGGTCGGCGCGTACGCGCGGCGCAGCTGCGGGTCGTCGAGGTCGAAGGTGGCGGAGAGGTGGGTGGCCGAGGACACGTGCACGACGCGCCCCGACGGCGGCAGGAGGGGCAGGAGCCGCTCGGTGAGCAGCACGGCCGCGAGGTAGTTGGTCTGCAGGGTCGCCTCGTAGCCGTCCTCGCTGGTCCGGCGCCGCGGCGCGCCGGGGCGGCCGGCGTTGTTGACCAGGATGTCGACCCGGTCGGTGACGTCCGCCACGCGGTCGGCCAGGTCCACGACGTCGTCGAGGCGATCGAAGTCCGCCCGGGCGTAGACGATCTCCGCGGGGCCGGCGGCGCGGAGCTGGTCGAGCAGCGGCCGGATCTCCGGTTCGTCCTCGCGCCCGTGGACGAGCAGTCGCCCGGCCGACCCGGCGAGCCGCCGGGCCGCCGCCGCGCCGATCCCGCTCGTCGCTCCGGTGAGCACCACCGTGGCGGGCGGGCGGTGGGGCGTCACCGGGCTGCCCGGGCGGGGTCGAGGACCATGCGGCCGAGGCTATCGGGGATCGTGCCGGCGCGGGTGCGCGACCGCCCGAGGCATCCCCGCCTCCCGGGCGGTGGGAGTCCTCCCGTCCGCGACCGGTTCCGGCCGCGGACGGGAGGATCAGCGACCGGTCAGAGCCGGGCGCACTGGCCCGTGGCCGGGCCCTTCACCGTGTTGTGCCGGCCCTCGTTCACCGGGGCCGGGTCGTTGCCGGAGCAGTTCAGCGGCCCGCTGACGGTGTTCGCCGCGACGACCACCGGCTGGCTGCCGGAGTTGCCGGTCACGGTCACCGGTCCGCCGACCACGACCGAGTCGATCCGCACCCCACCGCTGTTGGCGGTGACCGACACCGGACCGTTCACCCTGCCCTCGCTGATCGTCAGCCCGCCGGTCGCGCCGGAGACGGTCACCGGACCGGCCACCGTCGTGCCGTCGAGCGCGAAGAGCACCGGGCGGACCGCCGAGATCGGGCCGTTGACGGCGCCGCCGGTCGCCACCAGCGAGGCGCCCGGAGCGACCGTCACGGGGCCGGCGATCGTGGCGTTCTCCAGGCAGGTCAGGCCCGCCGTGACGACCAGCGGCTTGGTGTGGCGGCCGGTGATCGTCGTGGTGCACTGCGGGCCGGGCCGCCCCACGGCCGACCGCGGCTGCGTGTCGGCGGTGACCGGCGAGTTCGCGGCGAAGTAGCTCACCAGCATGGTGAGGTCGTTGTCGCCGGTCGTCGCCGGGTCCGTGCCGTCGCCGAGGGTGGCGAAGTTGTCACCACCGGCGGCGAGGAACGAGTTCACCGTGACCCGGTAGGTGCCGGCCGGGTCGATGGGCGTCCCGTCCAGCTTCATCGACGTGATCCGCGAGCCCTTCGGCGCCTCCGGGTCGTAGGTGTAGGTGAACCCCTTCGAGACACCCAGCCACAGCACCGGCCGGGACGCGCCGTCGGGCTGCCACTGCTCCTCCAGCACCTGCTTGATCTGGGCGCCGGTGTAGCTCTTGGTGACCACGTCGTTGGCGAAGGGCTGGACGGCGAAGGCGTCGGCGTACGTCACCGTGCCGTCCGTGCGGTACAGCAGGTCCGCACGCAGCCCACCCGGGTTCATGAACGCGATCTGCGCGCCGCCGCGGCCCGCGTCCCGGGTGCCGGCGAGCTGCACGTCGGCGATGAAGTTGCCGAGCACCGACTCCTTGCCCCGGTCCTCGTTGCCGTCGGTGTAGGCCCGCCTGATGTCCGCGGTGATCGACCCGAGCTGCTGCTTGCCCAGCTCGGCGGCCTTGACCTTCGCGGCGGCCACGATGTCGGCCACCGCCGGGTCCTGCGGCGCGCCCACCACGTCGACCAGCGCCGCGTCCGCGGCCGTGACCCGGCCGGCGTCCGGGTCGAACGTCAGCGTCACCTTGCCCAGCCGCTTGCCGTAGTCCTCGGCCTGCACCACCGGACGCAGCCGGTCCGTGCCGGGGATCGGCAGCTCGAAGGCGTACGGCTGGTGGGTGTGACCGCTGACGATCGCGTCGATGGTGGCGTCGACCCGGGTGAACGGGCCGAAGACCGGGTCGGCGGCCAGCGCCTCGGCGGAGTCGATGTGCTCCGTCGCGGCGCCCTCGTGCGCGAGCAGCACCACCACGTCGGCCTCGCCGTTGGCCGGGTTGCCGTCCTTGAGCTGGCCGGCGACCAGGTTGGCCTCGGCGACCGGGTCGCGGAAGGTGATGCCGGCGATGCCGTCCGGGCTGACCAGCGACGCGGTCTGCTTGGTCACCACGCCGACGAAGCCGACCGCGACGCCGCCCACCGTGCTGACCGAGTACGCCGGCAGCACGCGGGTGTCGCCCCGGTAGACGTTGGCGCCCAGGTACGGGAAGTCGGCGCGGTCGGACACGCGGCCGGTGAGGTCGGCGATGCCCTTGTCGAACTCGTGGTTGCCGACCGCCGAGGCGGCCACGCCGATCCGGTTCAACGCGTCGATCGTGGGGTTGTCCCCGTCGATCGCCGAGATGAACGTGGACGCCCCGATGTTGTCACCGGCGGAGACGAACGCGGTGTTCGGGTTCTGCGCGCGCAACTGGTCGACCAGCCCGGCGAGCTGGGCCGCGCCGCCCACGGGCTGGTTGTCGACGGTGGCCGGGGACTCCAGCCGGCCGTGGAAGTCGTTGACGGTCAGCAGCTGGAGGTCGACCGGCTTCGCGTCGGTGCTGATCCCCACCACGATCGGGTTGTGGTCGCTGGCCCGGTACGGCGTCGGCTCGTAGAAGGCGGCGAGCCCGTCGTACTGGAAGGCGTACGACTCGACAGCGTTGATCTGCCACACGTCGACGCCGGTCACCCGGCTCGCCAGGGACGGCGAGGCGAGAGCGTGGTCGAGCGAGCCCGACTCGCCGCCGAAGACGTACGTCGCCTTGCCGGTGTCGTTCAGGTCCTTGTACTGCTTGTCGTAGAGGACCTGCATCGGGTCCTCGTGGGTGTAGGCGTTGAAGTCGCCCAGCAGCAGCACGTCCTCGGTGCCGCTGTCGGCCTTCACCTGGTCGACGAACGCGGCCAGGGCACGGGCCTGCCGGACCCGGTCGCCGTTCCACGAGCCCTGACCGTCGCCGGTGTCGGCGTTGTCGCCGGTGCCGGTGCCGCTCTTGGACTTGAGGTGGTTGGCGACCACGACGAACGACACCCTGCCCGCGGTGAAGGTCTGGGCGATCGGCTCACGGGCGTTGGACCACACGGTCTCGTCGTTCACCGAGCGCGACGGCCCCTTGGGCTGCACCGTGGCGGGCTTGAAGATGATCGCCGTGGTGATGACGTCCTGCTGCGCCGGTGCGGGCAGCTCGGCCGGGGTGCGGACGTAGTCCCAGGTGCCCGCGCCGTCCTTGGCGTTCAGGGCGGCGACCAGCCGCTTCAGCGCCTGCTGCGGGTCGTCCGGGTTGAAGCGGACCGAGTTCTCGATCTCCTCCAGCGCCACGACGTCGGCACCGAGCGCGCTGATGGCCGAGACGATCTTCGCCTCCTGCCGGCCCAGCGCGGCCTCGTCGGCCGCACCGCGGGCGTCGCCGCCGAAGTGGACGAAGTAGTTCAGCACGTTGAAGCTGGCCACCCGCACGTCGCCGCCGACGTCCACCGGGGCGGGGGTGCGCGGGTTGGTGGACTTGAAGGTGGTCCGGGCGGGCGGGGCGGTGTCGGCGCTGACCGGCAGGGTCGGCTGGAACCGCCACTCGTCGAAGCCGTACGACAGCACCGACGGCCCGAACGCCTCCACCGAGTCGCCGACCCGCAGCGGGCTGGTCTTCGACAGGTACGGCGGCAGCAGCCCGGCGCTGGACAGGTTCGTCGTCCTGCCGTCGTCGACGAGGATGCGGCCGCGCTCGTTCGCCGCCGCCACCTGCCGGGCCTCGTCGGAGCCGGGGCGGGCGACGTCGGTCGGGTTGGCCGCCGGACGGTCGCCGGCGGCGAGCACGACCTCGCCGTACCGGTTGGTGTTGTAGACCTCGGAGACGGTGTACGCGCCGACCGGGGCCACCAGCATCGACTCGACCGACTCGCGGGCCGCGTCGTCCAGCGGCAGGCTCAGCGCGACCGGCGCGGGCAGTGGGGCGTCGTGCTCACAGACCTGCACGTCGGCCTTGGCGCCGATGGTGACCTGGGTGAGCCCGTTGTACTCGCTGGGCGTGCCGCTCACGCGCACCCGGTCACCGATGGCGACCGAGGGGTGGTTGGCGGTGTTGGTCGTCAGGTAGACGAAGATGCCGTCCGAGGCGGTGCCGGCCGCGACCGGCCGGTCCCCACCGCTGCCGGCGGACTGCACGTAGATGCCGTTGTAGCCGCCGCTGCGGTGGTCGGCGGTCACCACGCCCTCGACGGTGACCCGCGTGCCGGCCAGCGGGGTGCTGTCGCCGGTGCCCTGGACCTGGGCGATCGTGTGGTCGACGGTGACCGTGCAGCCCGGGGCCGGGTCGGGGTCGCCGCCGCCGGAGTCGCTGTTCGGGCTGCCGAAGCTGTGCGGGGCCGCGTCCCGCCAGGTGCCGTCGATCTTCTGGAGCGAGTGGCCGACCGGCGTGGTGGACGTCTCGGCCACGCCGATGTCGACGCTGGTCCGCCCGTTCGCCGGGCCACCGGACGCGGTGAACGTCCCCTCGTAGCTCAGGAACTCGGCGACGGCGCCGCCCGGCGCGACGAGCGCCACGGCGTCCGGAGACCCGTTCTGGATGCCGTCGGTCGGGTACGCCTCGACGACGACACCGGCGGCCGGCACGGCCCCGTTGAGGGTCCGGGTGCTGTACGCGGCGCCGTTCGCGCCGTTGTAGAGGACGATCTGCCAGCCGGTCAGGTCGTAACCGGCCGGCGCCTGGATCTCGATCGCCTCGCCGGTGTCGGTGCCGGCGTTGTCGTAGTGGATCTCACTGATGAATGGACTCGTCGCCGCCGGACCGGCGAGCGCGGCCGTGCCGCTGGCCAGCGTCAGTGCGCTGGTGGCGAGCAGCACGCCGAGCACGCCGAGTGGTCGTCTGTTCACGCGCCTGGACATCAAACTGTGGCCTCCGATGGGAGTGGACCGTCGGAGGATATGGGTTGGGGGTGTCCGGACGGCAGCCGCCGGATGGACGAGCGGGACGGGCCACTCATCGGGCACGGGCCACGAGCGACCATCGCGCGCCGCTGCTCGGTCACTGTCGGGATGGGACTTGTGACCGTACGCGCGTCGCGGAGCGCTCGCCCGGGGGCCGCGTCAGGGCGGGCGGGTCGTCCGTCCGGCCCTCGTCCGGCGCGTCCGTTTCGGCTACGGTGATCGAATCGTGTTCTCGTCCCGCCGCCGTGTCGTCGTCGCCGTCGTGGCCGCCACCGTCGCCCTCGGCGCGTCGGCGTTCGCCGTCGTCCAGCTCACCGCCGACGGGTCGACGGAGCCGACGTCCGCGCCCAGGGTCGTCCAGCCCGGCGCGCCGGGCCAGGCCGGCCGTACGCTCTCGCCGGCCGAGCAGTCCCAGCTGCCGCCACCGCCGGCGCACACCCCGGCCGACACCCAGTTCATGCAGCGGATGATCGCCCACCACGTGCAGGCGCTGGACATGACCGCGCTCGTCGCCGACCGCGCCGCCAGCTCGGAGGTGTCGCTGCTCGCCAAG
>Ga0164243_10011132_pt1 | contig 12863 bp, 16 predicted proteins | sample OricompcompostOP_FD_108781 | JGI IMG/M metagenome (GOLD analysis project Ga0164243, IMG submission 108781) | Organic Plus compost microbial communities from Emeryville, California, USA - Original compost - Organic plus compost (OP) | ecosystem: Engineered > Solid waste > Mixed feedstock >...
CGATTGTGGCTAAACAGACTCCATGACCGCCGATCCCGACATGCTCACGATCGACATCGACGGCTGGGAGGGGCCGCTCGACCTGCTGCTCGCGCTGGCGCGGGCGCAGAAGGTCGATCTGCGGAAGATCTCGATCCTCGAACTCGTCCAGCAATATCTCGACTATATCGAGCAGGCGCGCGCGCTGCGGCTGGAGCTGGCGGCGGACTATCTGGTCATGGCGGCGTGGTTGGCGTTTCTCAAGTCGGCGCTGCTGCTGCCGCGCGATCCCGAGCAGGAGCCGAGCCCCGAGGAGCTGGCGCTGCGCCTCCAGCTCCGGCTCGAGCGGCTGCAGGCGATGCGCGAGGCCGGCGCGCGGCTGATGGCGCGCGACCGGCTGGGCCGCGACGTGTTCCGCCGCGGCGCGCCCGAGGGGCTGAGGACCGTGCGCAAGGCGCTGTGGCAGGCCGAGATCTACGACTTGATCGCCGCTTATGGCCGGGTCAGCGCGCGCACCCGGCCGGTGATGCACGTCGTCGCCGACCGGCCGGTGATGACGCTGGAGGCGGCGATCGAGCGCGTGTCGCGGCTGGTAGGCGAGCGGATCGACTGGGCGACGATCGAAAGCTTCCTGCCGCCGGGCGCCGACGGCGTGTTCCGCAAGTCGGCGCTGGCCTCGAGCTTCCTCGCCGCGCTCGAGCTGGCGCGGCAGGGCAGGGTCGAGCTGCGGCAGAAATCGGCCTTCGCGCCGCTCTATCTCAGGGCCATGGCATGAGGGAGCCCGACGACCTCGCCCGCGCGGTCGAGGCGGTGCTGTTCGCCGCCGAGGAGCCGCTGACGGTCGAGGCGATCCGCGCGCATGTCGGCGAGGAGGCCGACGTGCGCGGCGCGCTTGCCGGTCTCCAGGACGATTATGCCGGGCGCGGCATCTCGCTCGTCCGCCGCGGCGAGCGCTGGCAGTTCGAGACCGCCGCCGACATGGCGCACCTCTTGCGCCGCGACCGCGAGGAGCCGCGCAAGCTCAGCCGCGCGGGCACCGAGACGCTGGCGATCATCGCCTATCACGAGCCCGTCACCCGCGCCGAGATCGAGGCGATTCGCGGCGTTCAGATCTCCAAGGGCACGCTGGACGTGCTGATGGAGGCGGGCTGGGTGCGCCCCGCCGGCCGGCGCGAAGTGCCCGGCCGCCCGCTGATGTATGCGACGACCGCGGAGTTCCTCGTCCATTTCGGCCTCGAAAGCCGGCGCGACCTGCCGGGAATCGACGATCTCAGGGCCGCGGGGCTGCTCGATCCGGTCGATCTCGCCTTCGAGCAAGCCGAGGTGGAAAAAGCCGACGAGGGCGACTAAATACGAATTGTTCCCCCAAGGAGAATCATCATGGGCAGTTTTGGCCCCCTGCATTGGATCGTGGTTGCCGTCATTGCCGTGCTCGTCCTGGGCGGCGGGCGTTTTTCGAACCTGATGGGCGACGTCGCCAAGGGCGTGAAGAACTTCAAGAAGGGCATGGCCGAGGACGACGACGAGCCGCGGCGCGAGCCGAGCCGGATCGAGGCGCGCAAGGCCGCCGAGCCCGCGTTCGAGCGCGACGGCGAGAAGCTGCGCGAGCCGCGCGACGACCGCTGATCCCGCAACCCGCGTCCGGCAAGGCTGACTGAATGTTCGACGTCGGGTCTCCCGAACTGCTGTTGGTCGCGGTGGTCGCGATCGTCGTGATCGGGCCCAAGGACTTGCCCAAGGCGATGCGCGTCGTCGGCTATTGGGTCGGCAAGGCGCGCGGCACGATGCGCCAGTTCCGCGCCGGCTTCGACGCCATGGTGCGCGAGGCCGAGCTGGCCGAGATGGAGAAGCGCTGGGCCGAGGAGAACAAGCGGATCATGGCCGCGCACCCGCCCGACGAGCCCGACCCGGCGGCGGCGGGCGCCGAGGCGCCGGCGATGGTCGAAAAGCCCGCGGTGCACGACGAACCCGAACTGCCGCTCGAGCCCGCGCCCGAGGGCCGCGCGTCATGAACGAGGTCGACGAACTCGAGGATAGCCGCGCGCCGCTCCTCGACCATCTGATCGAACTGCGCCGCCGGCTGATCTATTGCATCCTGGCGGTGATCGCGACCTTCCTGATCTGCTTCTATTTCTCCGAAGCCATTTTCGGGTTCCTGCTCCAGCCGCTCAAGGCCGCAGGGCAGAGCACGGTCATCTACACGCAGATCTTCGAGGCGTTCTTCGTCCAGGTGAAGGTCGCCTTCTTCGCGGCGATGATGCTGTCCTTCCCGGTGATCGCCAACCAGCTATGGCAGTTCGTCGCGCCGGGGCTCTACAAGAAGGAAAAGCGCGCGCTGCTGCCGTTCCTGATCGCGACGCCGGTGCTGTTCCTGGCCGGCGCGGCGATGGCCTATTTCATTGCGGTGCCGATGGCGCTGCATTTCCTGCTCGGCTTCCAGGGCGAGGTCGGCGGCGTCCATCGCGAGGCGCTGCCCGCGATCGGCAACTATCTGTCCTTCGTCATGCAGTTCCTGTTCGCGTTTGGGCTCGCCTTCCTGCTGCCGGTGCTGATGATGCTGCTCGCGCGCGCCGGGATCGTCACGCGCCAGCAATTGAAGAGCGCGCGGCGCTATGCGATCGTCGCCGCCTTCGCGGTCGCCGCGGTGCTCACCCCGCCCGACATCGGCTCGCAGCTGCTGCTCGCGATTCCCCTGTGCCTGCTGTACGAGCTCGGCCTCATCGGCATCTGGTTCACCGAGCGCGGCGCGGCGCGTACCGCCGCCGCCGAAGGGGCCGCCGCGGCGGAATGAAAGGGCCCCCTCCGCAGCGGAGGGAGCCCCAGAATGCACGGATCCTGACCGTGTCGCGGCTTATTTGGCGTCGTTCGCGGTATCGGCGACGGTATCGCCCGCCGACGCGACGTCCTTGCCGGCGCCTTCGATCGTGTTGCACGCGCTGACCAGCAGCGCGCAGCCGATAAAGGCCAGTCCAACCAGTTTACGCATCGATCTTCTCCTGAACTGCAGGCGACAAGGCCTGGAACAAGGTCAATGTCCGGCGGGATCGTTCGTTCCGTAAGGCCAACGGATTTGATGCCGGGTCCATCGCATCGGGAAGCGGAAACCACCGGCCGCTCGACAATTTAGGCCCGGAAACGTCACCGGGGGGGAGGGTTGACGCTTCCGGGCCTATGTCGTGGATAGCGAGAGCGGGGGGGCATAAGGTCACTATCCGAAGTGCAGAACGCGCATCGCGAAACCGGGTTCCTGCGAGTCGAAAAATTTTTTTGAGGCACGTTTCGGCGCCCCCGTCCGCCCCGAGCGAAGTCGCAGCCTGTCCTGGGCACCCGCCCGGCGGGCGGTCGAAGGGGACGGCTTGCCCCAGGTGCTTCGACTTCGCCCAGCACGAACGGGAGATTCGATCCGACCGTGCTTTCGCAGGAGCATTGCTCTCTCTAATCCCGTCCGGTGATGGCGATGGCGATCTCATTGGCGCCGGTCAGCGGTTCGTAGTGGAGCGCCGAGCGGAGCTGCCGCGCCAGGCCCTCCAGCACGCGGCCGTAGCGCCCCTCCAGCTCGCGGCGGAGCGTGCGCGATTCGATCAGCGCCGGCGAGCTGATGCGCAGCACCGCGCGCCGCTCGTCCTCGCCGGCGCGCAGCGAGATGTGGAGCTGCGCGTTGCGATCGCAGCCCATCGCCAGCTCGATCAGCTCGGTGACGAGGAAGGCGACCGCGACCGCGGTGTCCTGCGTCGCCAGGAACGGCTCGAAATCGAGCAGGATCGACAGGTCGGCCGAGCTTTCCGGCGCGGTGGCGCGGATGTTCGAGGCGAGCTCGCCGCTCACCGAGCGCAGCGACAGCCCGCGATTCTCCTCCAGCTCGGCATAATGATAGCGATGGACGACGGCGAGCGCGTCGACCCGCCGCTGGATCGAGGCATAGGCCCTGGTGACGTCGGCGGAGCGCGCGCCGCGGGCATGGAAGTTGATGAGGCTGGAAATCACCTGCAGGTTGTTCTTGACGCGGTGATGCACCTCGCGGGTCAGCTTGGTCTGGCGCACCAGCCCCTCGGCCAGCCCGGTCTCGTGCGCGGCGACGGTGCGGCTGATCGTGCGGAAGGTCTCGCCAAGCTCACGGATTTCCTGCGCCGGCAGCGCGCGCAGCGGGCCGGTGTCGATCTCCTCGCCCGGCACGTAGCTCGCCACGCTGGCGCGCAGGCGGCGCAGCGGGGCGACGAGCAGCCGGTCGACGACGAACCAGGCGATCGACGCCGCCGCCGCCCACATCAGCAGCGGCAGCAGCATCGCCAGCAACAGCGGCGAGGAGATCGGCGCGCTGCGCACGCTCATCTCGAGCGCCAGCCCGGCGAAGCCGAGCGTCGCCTGCGCGCGCTGGCGGCGGTCGAGCGGCCCCGCCGCGGCGAGCGTGCCGAGCACGAGCTGCTGGTCGCCGAGCTGGAGGATCGAGCCGTGCGGCGGAAGCAGCCGGCTGGGCCGCGCGATCCGCGCGAGCAGGTCGGTGGGGAAGAAGGCGGTCGCGGTGGTCGCGCCGCTCGAACTGCGCATCGCCAGCACCAGCCCCTGGCCGTCGACCAGCCTGGCGGCGATCGCGTCGGGGCTGGCCGGGGCGGTGATGGCGAGCGCCGGCGGCAGCCGATCGCCGCAGACGACGCGGTGCCGGCGGTCGGCGATCATGAAGCGCGACCCGCCGCTGATCTGGCCGGCGAACACGCCCTGCACGCGCGCGCAGCTCGGCGCGTCGCCGACATCGGCGTCGAGCGCGTTGAGCGTGACGCGCAGCGCGGTCATGTCGCCGATCAGTTCGATCGACAGCGCGCGCGCGCTTTCGCGCACGGCGACGCCGAGCCTGGCGCGCGATTCCTGATCGACATTGTGATTGGTCTGCAGCGTCGCGACGAGCGCGATCACCGCCAGCGGCAGCAGGGCGGCGCTGAGGATCAGGAACAGCTTGGCGCCGGTCGGGAGTCGCGCTGCGGCGCTCCAGAACCCGCGGCGCCTTCTGTCTGCGGTCGGGTCCATCGCCCGTCCGCGTCAGCCGAGCTTGCCGAGCAGATCCAGCATTTCGTCCGGGATCGCTTCGTCCACAGTCTTCTGATAGACCGAACGCAACGCCGCCCCCATGTCCCTTTCCTTGTTGCTCTTGGTCGATTGCGCCGGTTTCTGTTTCGGCTCTTGCGACGAATCTCGGTCCGAACCCAACGTGGTCCCCCTGGAGACGGCCGGCACGCGCCGGCGAAAATCCATTATTGTCGGGTGCGCAACGCCCCCGCGGTGCAAAGGCGCATACAGCCCGAGTTGAAATGATGAAACCAAAGATCGTCTCGTTGGTTCCCGCGAGTGTCGCGAAAATGGCCAGATTCTTCGCGGCGCGCCGAATGATGTTGCAATTGGGGGGATGGCGATCCCACTAAGGCACAGGTTCTTTGAGGAGATTACGCCGATCATGTCGCTCGGACAGCAGCTTGCACCGCATCTTCCGTTTCTCCGCCGCTACGCCCGCGCGCTGACCGGCAGCCAGGCCCATGGCGACAAATATGTCCGCGCGACGCTGGAGGCGATCGTCGCCGCGCCCGACCAGTTTCCGCGCGACGTCGATCCCCGGCTGGGCCTCTACCGCACCTTCCAGGCGATCTGGGGCTCGGCGAATTACGACGATCTCGACGGCGCCGAGGCCGGATCGACCGACGATGCCGAGGCGATCGCCCGCGCGCGGCTGGCGCGGATGACGCCGATGTCGCGCCAGGCGCTGTTGCTGACCGCGATGGAGGGCTTCTCGCCCGAGGACGCCGGCTATCTGATCGGGGTCGACGCCAAGGAGGTCGAGGAACTGGTCCGCCAGGCGCTCGCCGAGATCGAGCAGCAGACCCGCGCGCGGGTGCTGATCATCGAGGACGAGCCGATCATCGCGATGGACATCGAATCGATCGTCCGCGATCTCGGCCACGACGTCACCGGCGTCGCGGTGACGCGCGACGAGGCGGTGGCGCTGGCGCTGGAGGACCGGCCCGGCCTGGTGCTCGCCGACATCCAGCTTGCCGACGACAGCTCGGGAATCGACGCGGTGAAGGACATCCTCGCCAAGTTCAGCGTGCCGGTGATCTTCATCACCGCCTTCCCCGAGCGGCTGCTGACCGGCGAGCGGCCCGAGCCGACCTTCCTCATCACCAAGCCGTTCCAGCGCTCGACGGTGAAGGCGGCGATCAGCCAGGCGCTGTTCTTCGACCAGGCGACGGTGCCCGCCGCCTGATGCCGCGGCGCCGGCGTCCGCGCGACCGGAACGGACCCAAAACGGATTTCGGAGGTTTGAAGCAGCATGGCTGACGAAACCGAACCGACCCAGCATGTCGAGACCGAACGCGCGCGCGCCGGCGCCACGCCGCACATGACACGATACATCCTGGGCATCTCGCTGGTGCTGATTATCGTGATCTACGCCTATCTCGTGCTGCGTTGACCGGGCGGTCGCGCGCGGCGGTTGCTGGTAAATCCGCCCTCCCGTCCTTATCTCTGGCGGCACGCCCCGGCCGCCGACGCAGCCAAGCAAACGGAACTGCATGACTGATTCCCGCCCGCGCGACGACGACCGGCCCGACACGGGCGAGCATATCGCGCTGTCCGATGTCGAGTTCAAACAGCAGCTTGCCCAGGTCATCCCGCACCTGCGCGCGTTCGGGCGGTCGCTGTCGGGCAACCGCGACCTTGCCGACGATCTCGTCCAGGAAACACTGATGAAGGCCTGGGCGGCGCGCAAGCGCTTCCAGGCCGGCACCAACATGCGGGCGTGGACCTTCATCATCCTGAGGAACCTGTACCTCAGCCAGATGCGCCGCGCGCGCTTCAAGGGCGAATGGGACGACCTCGTCGCCGACCGCGTGCTCGCCGCGCCGGCCAGCCAGGACCGTCATGTCGAATTGGGCGACATGCAGCGCGCGCTGCTGCAGCTGCCGCAGCCGCAGCGCGAGGCGCTGATCCTGGTCGGCGCGGGCGGCTTCGCCTATGAGGAAGCGGCGGAAATCTGCGGCGTCGCGGTCGGCACGATCAAGAGCCGCGTCGCCCGCGGCCGAGTCGCGCTCGAATCGATCCTGTCGGGCGGCGACCTCGCCTCGCGGCGCGAGCATAGCCTGGAGGACGGCAAGACCGCGCTCGACACGATCATGGGCGAGGTCGACGAACTGAGCCGCGACCGCTGAGGCCGGTCAGCGGCACGGACGGCGGGGCGGGGCCTTGTCGAGGCATTTCAGCAGCCGCGCCATGTCCGCCGGCAACCGCGCGTCGCGGTCGAACGCATTGCGCAGCGCCGCGCCGATCGCGTCGGACGCGCGGGGGCGCTCGATCGCCACGCTGCGCCGGCCTCCGCCGCTGGCGGATGAGATGGGCATCGCCGTCATGAATGTAAAAACGACCGGCGCGGTGAAACGTTGCTTGACAAGCGATAGGTACATCGACGGATTACGCGACTCGGTTGCATGAAATCCACAGTCGAATCCGCCGCTGTTCTTGACGCCGTCTCGCGCGCGCGGACTTTTTCTCCATTTCTCACAGTTTTACTCGATCGCGAGCGCGACCTTGCCGAGGCGCTGGCGGCCGGGCGCTGGCCGGGGCTCGACGCCGCTGCGCCGCCGCCGGAGGCAGGCGTCGCGGCGCGGCTCAGGGCCGAGCGGCGGCGGCTGGCGCTGCTCGTCGCGATCGGCGACCTTGCCGGCGTGCTCGACCTCGCCGCGGTGACGGGGGCGCTGACCGCCTTCGCCGACCGCGCGCTCGACGCCGCGATCGCCGCCGCGATCGCCGAGCGCACCCCCGAGGCCGCGCCGCGCGGCTTCGCCGCGATCGCGCTCGGCAAGCAGGGCGGTGGCGAGCTCAACTATTCGTCCGACATCGATCCGATCCTGATCTTCGACCCCGACACGCTGCCGCGCCGCGCACGCGAGGAGCCGGGCGAGGCGGCGGTGCGGATCGCCCGGCGCGTGGTCGAGCTGATGCAGGCGCGCGACGCCGACGGCTATGTCTTCCGCGTCGATCTGAGGCTGCGCCCGGCGCCCGAGGTGACGCCGATCGCATTGTCGATCGACGCGGCGCTCAGCCATTACGAATCGCAGGCGGTCGCCTGGGAACGCGCCGCGTTCATCCGCGCGCGCGCCGCCGCCGGCGACCGCGCGCTGGGCGAGCGATTCCTCGACGGGGTGCGCCCGTTCGTGTGGCGGCGCGCGCTCGACTTCGGGGCGATCGGCGAGATCCGCGCGATGTCGCGGCTGATCCGCGACCATCATGCGCAGGGCCAGGCGTTCGGCCCCGGCTATGACCTGAAGCGCGGCCGCGGCGGCATCCGCGAGGTCGAGTTCTTCACCCAGATCCACCAGCTGATCCACGGCGGCCGCGACCCCGCGCTGCGCACCCCCGCCACGCGCGAGGCGCTGGCGGCGCTCGCCGGGGCGGGGTGGATCGACGGCGGCGACGCGGCGGCGCTGGCGGACGCCTATGCCTTGCTGCGCACGATCGAGCATCGCGTGCAGATGATCGACGACCGCCAGACGCACAGCCTGCCCGCCGGCGCCGCGCTCGACGCGGTGGCGGGGCTGCACGGGCTGGAGAACGGGGCGGCGCTGCTCGACCTGCTGCGCCCGCATGTCGAGCGGGTGGCGCGGACCTACGATTCGCTCGAATCCGCCGAGGACGAGGCGCTGCCGCGCGATGCGGTGCGGCTGGCCGAGGCGGCCGGCAAGCTCGGCTATGCCGAGGCCGACGAAGCGGTGCGGCGGATCGAGCGGTGGCGCAGCGGCACCTATCCGGCGCTGCGCAGCCCGGCGGCGCGCGACGCGCTGGAGGACGCGCTGCCCGGCATGATCGCCGCGCTCGGCCGCGCCGCCGATCCCGACGCCGCGCTCGCCCGGCTCGACCGCATCCTCGAGCGGCTGCCGAGCGCGATCAACTTCTTCCGCCTCCTGGAGGCGCAGCCGGGGCTGGCGCGGCTGCTCGGCGACATCCTGTGCCATGCCCCGCCGCTCGCCGAGGCGCTGGGCCGGCGCACCGAATTGTTCGACGGGCTGGTCGACGCCAGCGCGCTCGATCCGGTCGGCAGCGTCGAGGCGCTCGCCGCCGAGATGCGGCGCGGCGGGCTGCGCGGCGATTACCAGGACCTGCTCGACCAGGTGCGGCGCGTGGTCGGCGAGAAGCGCTTCGCGCTCGGCACCCAGATCGTCGCCGGCGCCAGCGACCCGATCGAGGTCGCCGCCGGCTATGCCCGGGTGGCGGAGGCGGCGATCGCGCTGCTCGCCGCGGCGACGGTCGAGGAATTCGCCCGCCGCCACGGCCGCGTCCCCGACAGCGAGCTGGTCGTGCTGGCGCTCGGCCGGCTCGGCGGCGGGGCGCTGACCCACGCCTCCGATCTCGATCTCATCTACCTGTTCACCGGCGATTATGCCGCCGAATCCGACGGCGAGAAGCCGCTCGGCGCGGTCCATTACTACAACCGGCTGGCGCAGCGCGTGTCGGGCGCATTGTCGGTGCCGACCGCCTCCGGCCCGCTCTACGAGATCGACACGCGCCTCCGGCCCTCGGGCAACCAGGGGCCGCTGGTCGTCTCGCTCGACGGCTTCGCGCGCTACCAGCGCGAGGACGCCTGGACCTGGGAGCATATGGCGCTGACCCGCGCGCGGCCGATCTTCGGATCGCCGCCGGCGCGCGCCGCGGTGCAGGCGGTGATCGACGAGGTGCTCGCGGGCGATCGCCCGGCGCGCGACATCGTCGCCGACGCGGTCCGGATGCGCGCCGAGATGGCCGCGCACAAGCCGCCGCAAGGCCCGCTCGACGCCAAGCTGGCGCCCGGCGGCCTCGTCGATCTGGAGTTCGCGGTGCACGTCGTGCAGCTGGTCCACCGCACCGGATTCGATCCGCGGCTGGGCGCCGCGATCGCCGCGCTGGCGGGGCAGGGGCTGCTTCCCGCCGGCCTTGGCGAGGCTTATGATTTCCTGACCCGCCTGCTCGTCGCCGCGCGGCTGCTGGCGCCCGACGGCGAGCCGCCGGCGCCGGCGACGCGGGCGCTGGTCGCGCGCGCCGTCGGCGTCGAGGACTGGGACGCGGTGGTTGCCTCGCTCGGCCGGACGCGGCAGGAGGTGCTCGCCGCCTGGCGCGGGGTGAACGGAGGACGCGAATGACGATCGCCGAAGGAGACGCGCTGCCCGACCTCGAACTGACGATGCCCGACGGCGGCCCGGTGCGGCTGGGCAATTACGCCGGCGCGCCGTTCGTCCTCTATTTCTATCCCAAGGACGACACCACCGGCTGCACCCGCGAGGCGCAGGCGTTCAGCGACCATATCGATGCGTTCAAGGCGGCCGGCGCCGCCGTGCTGGGCGTGTCGAAGGACAGCCCGGCGAAGCATCGCAAATTCATCGAGAAATACGATCTCACCGTGCCGCTCGCCTCCGACGAGGACGGCCGGGTGGTCGAGGCGTTCGGATCGTGGGTCGAAAAGTCGCTCTACGGCCGCAAATATATGGGGATCGACCGCTCGACCTTCCTGTTCGACGCCTCGGGCAAGCTGGTCCGCATCTGGCGCAAGGTGCGCGTGCCGGGCCATGCCGACGAGGTGCTGGAGGCGGTGCGCGCGCTGACCTGAACGACGGGCCTGACGAAGGGCCGGCGCGGCCGGCGCCTTTTTCCGAATCGATTCCGTAACGCTCGGCCTATTGGCGCGATTTCGCCGCATCCGCCAGCGCCTGGCCAACGGTTCACCGCAGGTCGTGCGCGACTGGACGTGTAAGAGGGCGCTTCGCCTTGCTCTCCGGGCGAACGCACGCTCAATAGCTTGGCGTTCCACGCGCGGGGGGCTGCTCGTCGGGACTTGTAGGTTTTTTGAAGAGTTGACGTGCGGCTGCGCCACCGCAGCCGTCCGGGTCGCCGAGGAAGCATGGTACGATTGTCGAAGCTCAAGAACGCGCCGTCGCTGGCACGGTTCCGCTCTCTTTTCGCGCCGCGCGACATCATCTTTCATAACGGCCGCGAGCTGAAGCGCCTGACGCTCGGCTCGGCCAGCCAGGCGCTGATGGCGGGCGTTGCCGCGGTCGGCCTGTGCTTCACCGCTTACGGCGTCGGCCAGGCGGCGCGGGGCGCGGCCGAGGCGGCGGGCATCGTCCAGCCGACCACGCCCGCCGGCCAGGTCGCCGCGATGCAGGCCAAGGTCGAGGCGATGCAGGCCAGGGTCCATGCGATCAAGGCCGCGGCCGAGGCGCACGCGACGACGATCGAGCAGCGCCAGGCGATCCTGGCGGGCGTGCTGAGCGGCCGCGTCAGCCCCGACCAGATCGCGCTCAACATGCCGGTGCCGGGCGGCCCGGCCCCGGCGTTCGTCGCCGATGCGCTCTCCCCGTTCCGGGCCGCCGAGCGCAACCAGATGCGGCTCGCCGCCGAGGCGCAGAAGCTGGCGCAGCAGCGTTACCGGCAGACGGCGATGCGGCTGCGCAAGCTCGGCATCGATCCGGCGCGGCTGCTCGGCGACAGCGGCGGCGAAGGCATGGGCGGCCCCTATGAGCCCGCGCCGGCCGCCGACGCGACGCCCGCGGCGCGCGCCGACGCGCAGTTCCGATCCCTGTTCGCGAGCTGGAAGAAGCTCGATTCGCTCGAACACAGCGTGATCGCGATCCCCGCGATCCACCCGGTCCATGAGGCCAAGCTGGCCTTCTCCAGCTATTTCGGCGTGCGCAGCGATCCGTTCAACGGCAGCGCGGCGATGCACGCCGGCGTGGACATTCCGGGACCCGTCGGCACGCCGGTCTATGCCACCGCCGACGGCATCATCGACCGCGCGGGCCGCGCCGGCGGCTACGGTAACCTGGTCGAGATCGATCACGGCAAGGGCATCCAGACGCGCTACGGCCACCTGTCGAAAATCCTGGTCGGGCAGAACCAGCGCGTGAAGCGGGGCCAGGAGATCGGGCTGATGGGCTCGACCGGGCGTTCGACCGGCAGCCATCTGCATTACGAGGTGCGGATCGACGGCCGCGCGGTGAACCCGATCCCGTTCCTGCAGACCGCCGATTACCTGGTCGCGATGCAGAACCAGGCGAAGCTGCAGACGGCGTCGGCCACCACCACCGCGCCCGGCATCCCCGAGACCGAGGACTGAGCGAACACCTCTTCGGATCACGTTCGCAGCGGGCGACGGCTGCTCCTCGCGAACGCGGGAGCCCGGAGAGTCGGCGAACGAGGCGCCTGCGGCTCTGGATTCCGGCTTGCGCGGGAATGTCCGGGTCTCGGTTGCCGGGTGGGCGGCGAAATCCTATCTTTCGGGCATGATGGCCAGCACCGCTTCGGAAATCGCGCTCACCCCCGCCGCCGCCGCGCGCGTCGCGGCGATCGCCGAGCGTCAGGGCAAGCCGCCGATGCTCCGCCTTGCGGTCGAGGGCGGCGGCTGCTCGGGCTTCCAGTATCGTTTCGGCCTTGCCGACGGAATCGAGGGCGACGACGTCGTGGTCGAGACCGACGGCGTCAAGCTGGTCGTCGATACGATGAGCCTCGACCTGGTGCGCGGCGCCTCGGTCGATTTCGTCGATTCGCTGGGCGGGGCGGCGTTCCGCGTCGACAATCCCAACGCCGCCTCTGGCTGCGGCTGCGGTTCGAGTTTCTCGGTTTGAGGTCCGCCAATCCTCCCCCGGAGGGGGAGGGGGACCATGCGAAGCATGGTGGAGGGGTGTCCCGCTCAAAATCGAAGCGCGACACCCCTCCGTCATTGCTGCGGGATGCCACCTCCCCGTACAGGGGAGGGTTAAACCGTTGAACGGCTATACGAGCGCTCCGCGCTTCGTCTAAGGCTGGAATCTGGCAACCTGACCGGATACCGCATGTGAAACTCGTCACCTACAACGTCAACGGCATCAAGGCGCGGCTGC
>Ga0164243_10011133_pt1 | contig 12863 bp, 14 predicted proteins | sample OricompcompostOP_FD_108781 | JGI IMG/M metagenome (GOLD analysis project Ga0164243, IMG submission 108781) | Organic Plus compost microbial communities from Emeryville, California, USA - Original compost - Organic plus compost (OP) | ecosystem: Engineered > Solid waste > Mixed feedstock >...
ATCCGCCACTACTGGAAACACCCCGAAGACCGCATGGAACTGGTCGATTCCCGTGCACTCGAGCGCCTTCGGGACGGACGATTCTCCCTCGACTGACCGAGTTCAAGCCAGCACGTCGCGGATCGCCTCGTCGAGGAGTTCCTGGAACGCCGGGTCGCGTCCGGGGCTGGCCACGCAGTGTCCGTACGGTGAGTCGTGGGGGCGCAGCTCGGCATTGGGCATGTGGGCGATTTCCAGTTCGTTGTCCTCGGGCGTGAAGTACAGGTCCTGCGTGCACGGGATCACGATGGCTCGCGGTGTGATCGCTCGCAGCGCGGCGTGAAAGCGCACGCGAGGTTCGGCTGATCGACGGCCCCGAGGCGCCGTAGGTCGCGCGGTTGGTCCACGAGGCGATCGCCGGACACCCGCTGCAGCGGGACACACTTCGGCGCGCCATGGAGGCGCAGCTGATCCCGACCGGGACCACCGCCTCCCGTGGCCAGGGCCGGCGGAGCTGTTCCGCCGGCGCGGCACCACCGAGGACCGGTAGGGGAGGTCACCGCGGCCCCCGCAGCGGAACGTCCGGCCCGATGATCCGGGTCAACGCGTCCCGGGAGGCGTCCCGGCTGGGCGGATACTCCTGCTGCCACACTCGAAGTGGGACATCGGACAGCGGGTCGAATCGTGCTGCCAGCCGGGCGTATTCGATATCGTTCCAGCCCCGCAGGCGGCTGTCGCCGCGAGCGAACTCCGCCAGCCGCGCCAGGGCCTCGGCGCGGATCTCCGGCGGTGTGCTGCCCCGCACCCCGATGCCGTTCATCAGGCTGTGCCGGCCGGGCCGGAAAGGCTTGACACCCCAGTTCCGCCCGATGGTGTTGTTGACCTCCCGGCAGTCCTCGCAGGCCAGCCACGACCAACGGGTGATGCCGCCGGCGGTGCCGCGGAAGCAGACGATGCACAGATCGGCTACGCGTGAGACGTCAACATCGGGCCATACCTCCGGTCGGTCCTCGCAACGGCAGGATTGCCACACCGTGGGTCCATACGCGTTGCGCTGCAGGGGCCCTCGGATGCCGCCGCACGGGATCTGCACGGACAGTTCTGTAAGCCTCTGCCGGAGAGCAGCATCCGTCGGACTGAGTTGATTGTCGTGTGCCATGTTTCGCCGTTCTGGCGACGCCCCCTCGGGCGCCCACCACTTGCACGCTGCGCGTGCCCGCTCTTCCCCTGGGGCACCGTGCGGTGGTTGCGCGGTTGCCGGGACGACGGGCCAGGTACCCGAACAGTCGTCCGCTCGTGAGCTGAGGAAAGTATAGCTCGCTGTGCCGACATTCGCAGGCGAAAAGTGGAGTGGGACAGACGCAGTCACGAGCCGGTCACGTAGTGCGCCGGGTTTATCGTGGCCTCACCCGACCAGAGGTACGCAGTGAGCCGCCGCCCTTGACGGCGCTGAAGTCGACGCAGGCGGTGTAGTCGGTCCAGTCGTGCCGGTGTTTCGGAGAACCCTGCCGCCAATAGTGTCCGTAGAACACCGGGATCGTCCCGCCGTAGACGTAGGACTACGTATGGTGCGGCACCTCCGGTTCCGGCAACGGCGGATAGGGCTCACCGGAGCCGGTGTTGAAATGTTGTCTCGCTTCGGCGATGTCGCGCAGCGTGCGTCCCGTGCTGTTCCACCACCGGAGCCGGGCGTCGGTGCGCGGAATGCCGTCCTTGTCGTGGTAGGGGAGTAGGCCGTGGTCTACCAGGCTGATCTCCGATCCCTCCAGCAGGGTCTCCCCGGCGCGCTTGAGGGGATAGCTGTCGTATCGGCCGCCACCAGGTGCGATAGATCGCCGAATGGCGCACTGGTGCCGCAATGGGCCTCGACGGTCGTGATGGATCCTTCATGCCAGCACGCAGGTACAACGCGCAGGTCACCGAGGTCCAGCCACAGCGAAATTGTGTTGAACCACTGCAGGTACCGCTCGCGGTCGCGGCCTTTGACCTGTTCGAGGAACTTGATGTGTTGGCGGGTGTTCTTCTGCGACCAGGTGTTGGATAGGTCGTGGTGGGCGCGCAGGAAGCTGCCGCTGCCGGCCGGCCACTCGGTGTGGTAGGCCAGCACGTTGAATTCGTGGTTGCCCATGACGATCTGGGCGCTGCCCGTCGACCATGGCCTTGACGATCTCCAGTGCGCGCAGCTGCTCATCGCCGCGGTCGATGAGGTTGCCGACGAAGACGGCCTGGCGGCGTGGGTGTCGATACTCACCCGCCTGACCGGTCTGCCGATAACCGAGAGTGTCCAGCAGTGCCTCGAGATGGGTGGCGCACCCGTGGACATCCCCGATGGTGTCGTAACCCTCCACCGCTTTGTGGCCCCTCCCATCACCACCGCGGCTGCTGGATCCTGCGCAGCAGCCCGTCCCAGTTGTCGCGCTCGATCTAGCGCATGTACTCCGCGCCCTCCTCGCCGTAGATGCCGCGACTGTCGCCGGCCAGCACCCAGGCGTGATGCTTGTCGGCCTGGGCGATCAGGCGGTTGCGCTGATGTCGGCGCCGCTTGGCGGCCTCCCGGCGGTGCTGGGCCACCTCTTTGCCGATCACGATCGCCAGCCAGACGGCGACGGCCAGGCTCAGCGCGCCGAGGATCCACCAGATGTACTCGATGATGAGTGCGATGACGATCAGCAGGCCGAACGCCCCTGCGAACCCGCCGCCTCGACCACTCATGTCGTTCCTCTCTCCGAGCTCATGATCGCAAAGGACACCGACACGTCGGTCGTCGATTACGGGCGCCGGTGAGCTCGTTGAGCGTCTCTGCGTGGCGGTTAGCGTGCGTTCGTGAGGGCCGGTCTGTCTCGACTACTCGTACGGAAGTTGAGACATCTCGGCTGTCGTGTTCTTTGGCTGGCCTCCGGACGTCGCGTGTACGCGTGTCTCGCTCGGGTCTAGGCAACGCGCAGCATCGGAAGCTTCCAGAACTCCTGTCAAACTGGAGCCACCTGCTGTAGTTCATGAAGGCGGTGGTGCGGTCCGCCAAGCCTATTGCGTGCCCAATCGGCGACCTCTTGTTCTTGGGTGAACAGGATCACCTGCCGGAGTTCGGCGATCTCCAATAGGAGCTCGAGAATGGCATGGGTGCGAGCCTTGTCGGTGTGCACCGTTACATCGTCCAGTAGCAGTGGACACGTGTCGTGGCCGTTGGTCACGTGGTCTACGAGCGCAACTCGTAGGAGAAGATAGATCTGCTCCGCTGTGCCATGTGAGAGCAACTGTGCGTCTCGTAACGGCCCCGAACCGGCGCGTACTCGGACTCTCAGGGTTGCTGGATCAACGACCGCGTCTGTATACCGTCCGCCCGTCACTCTCGGCAACCACTGCTTGAGCGTTTCCACGAGCCTAGGGGTGATGTCCCGGTGTACTCGGTCTTGAGCATCCTCGAGAAACTTCCGCGTCCGTTCGGCTATGTCCTTGAGATCTTGAAGGCGTTTGAGCTCAGCTTTGGCCAATTCGAGCGCCTCTTCCGCCTCGGCGACGTTGCCGACTTGCGTTTCGAACTGCTGTAGCTCACCGGATGCTGCCGCGAGTTCCCTCTCGGCGTTGGAAGAGGCTTCGCGAAGTGCCGGAAGTTTATCGGCCCCAATTGAGTTCTCTACGCAAGCCAGGAGTTCTTGGTCGACTCCTGCGGCGAGTTCACAAGCGTGGGCCCAAGCCGCATCGCTGTCGGCTTTCAGTTCGTCCAGGGACTTGCCGGCGAGGAGTTCCTGGAGTGTAACCCAGTCCTTCTGCCGTTTGGACAGCTCCTCGACCCGTGCCGTGCGCTGCTGGGTCCATTCTTTCAGCGCCTCGGCCGCGGCATCCGGATTTGGAGAGCTAATACCGCACTCGTCGGCCATCGCGATGACACGTTCCTCGGCATGCAGGCGGCGCCTGTCGTCGGCAGCGGCCCGCTCTTCGGCTTCTTCCGCCATCTTCAGTTCTCGATTGAGATCACCGCGACGCGCTGCCTGTGCCGCCTGCTCGAAGCGTGCTCGGCAAACCCGTCGGTACTCGTCAAACGAGGCGGCCACTGAATCGCGATCGCGACCACAGGGCGAATGGCCCCGGGCCATGAGCGCATTGGCAAGGCCGGCGGCTGCTCGGGTCAGCCCAACTTCCAACTCGGCTTGTCGCTGCTTCCAAGTCTCGAGGTGGCCTCGATGCTCTCTCGCACGGGCTGCGGCATCCAGAGCCGCACGGAGCGCCGCTGGATCCGCGGGTATCCCGAGTTGCGCACAACGCGCTTCGGCCTCGGATCGTCTTTGCTGGGCATCTGTGACTCTCTGCTGTGCTGTGTGCAACGCCGCCTGGACCTCAGCCAATTGCTTCCCAGCGTTGCTGGTTCTGCCACGGTCGCGTTGAGAAAAGCCACCGAGGGCCAACGCGACTCCAGCGAGCGCGGAAATGATTCCTGGAACTGTGCCGATGGTGAATACGAGCACCACTCCGATCACGAACACCGTCGCGCCAGCGGTGATCAACAGTGTTGACAGCCCTTCGCGCTGTTGCTCACGTTGTACGGCGATTTCGGCGGCGGCGACCTGATCGAACAAGTTCTGCGGCACAACAGGTAGCGCAGTTGTCAGCGTCTGCAGGAGACCATAGATCTCCTCGTCGGTAGCAGCTCCTTGAGGTTCCTCGAAATCCGCTGTTGGCTGTGACTTTGCGTGCGACTCAAGTCGAGTCACGGATTGCTGGAACTCTTCGGCCGCTTGCGTCACGCTGTCATGCGGCTCAGTATCTCCATCCGGCTCTGGAGGTAGGGACTCAAGCTCCTCTCGAATCTGTTGGCTTGATCGCTGTGGCCGTGAGGTGGGTGCCGGGCGAGAATGCCACTGGGCCAGCGCTTCGGACACCCGATTGGCGAGGTCGTCATCGTCCGAAATCGCGGGGGGCTCCACGCCGCCGAGAGATTCGTGAAGTTTTCTGGCGCGCTCTACCCGTCGTTGTTTTTCTTGAGCATCGTCTCGGGCTGCGGCAGCTTCGTGAAGCTTCAGTTCATCACCTGCGTCGGCTGCTGCCCGTCGCAGTTCGTCAATCCGGGAAACGCGATCGACATACAGTTTGTGTGATGCCCGGGCCGCGTCGAGTTCTTCTTCTGCTCTGCGTACGGCGTCAAGGGCGCTGCGGAGGGGCTTTGTCGAGTTAATGCGGTCGGTGCCAATTCGTTCACGGACGAAGGCGTCCAGACGCTCGATCGCCTTGGCGGCAGTGCTCGCACTGCCTGCGGTGGCCGCGGCGCGCTGGAGATGGTTCTGCAATTCCTGGGCATCATCGACGACACGCAGCACCTGTCCCTGTTTGATGCATGCGGTAGCCATGAACGAGGAACGGTCCAGCCCGAGCCACCGCGCTGCATCAGGTGTCCCATCGTGCATGATCTCAGCCGAGATATCGCGACCCATGGTGCGATCCATCGCGGAACATTCAACCCGATTGGCGAGGTCTTGACGCATTTCCACCAGCCGGCCATCGTCAAGCTGGATCTGTGCGCTGACAAGCCAGTGGTCGTGGCCCCACGGCTTGTGACGCTCCGCAAACTCACGCTCTGCCGATGTCCCAGCCCCTCGTCTACGACGCATGCCGCAAAGCGCTGCGAAGATCGCGGCGTGCCACGAAGACTTGCCGGCCTCGTTGTCACCGACAATGACCGTCATCCCATCCGCAAGCTCTAGGGTCTCGTCACGAAATGGGCCGAACGCATGGGCAGTTACTGATTGAATGCGCATCAGAGAATCTCCAACTCGTTGACGTTCGCATCGAGTGCACGCAGCCCGGTGATCAGTACCCGCTGGCGCTGCTCTTCTGTGAGCGATTCGGAATTCATTACGTCACGAACGAACTGGCCCCGAACGGAGTGCTCCTGGGCGAGATGCTCGAGGTCATAAGATTCCGCGATTGACAGGCGCCCTTCTTGAATCGACAGGGCATCGAGATGATCTGGTGCCGAGGCTTCGAGGTCCGGTAGACGCAAGTCCAAATCAGGCTCGAGCATTCCTTCCAGAGTGACTCGGACGGCGCCATGCAATTCGGCAGTTGCCTCGAAGATCCTGTGGAGCACCGCAGTGTGGTTTGTCGCGCCGGTGACATCCACCCGAACGTCGTTAACCGTGGTTGTCGCGACTCTCACACGCTCACGGGTGATAGACCCGTCGTCGGATATCTCCACGACAACTGCGCCACGTGATCCGTCCTCTCCAAAGCTGAGCGGGTCTGGATTGCCCGGGTAAGTGTGGAACTCGCCGTCGACCGGCTTGTGGAAGTGACCGAGTAGCGCATGGTGCAGTCCGGACCTGCGAATCTGGTCCGCATAGAAGGGAGCGTGTGGCTCCTTCCCGCTGTGCTGTAGTGCCAGGTTTCCTTGTTCGGACCCATGGAAGAGGCCGATATGGATCCCTCCCCGATCGACCTGGAAGTCGTCAAGGAAGTTGGGAGTGTTCGCGGGCGCGCAGTGTGCAGCCCCCCATATCGTCACGCCCTCGGTAAACGGCAAAGCGGTGAGTTGGGTTGTGTTGAAGACGTGGACGTTGTCTGTCCACTCGACTTGCTGGTAGATACTCCCCGGGCCAAACCAGTCATGGTTCCCTGGAGCCAGGAGTACACGCAGGGGCGCAAGTGCGCCGAACGTGTCGCGAAGAAACTTCGCTGTATCAGGGGTGAAGCGGTCGTGCTCGTACAGATCGCCGCCGCAGGTGAGCGCATCCACCTGCCGCTCTTCTGCGAGCCGACAGATCGTCTCAAGAGTTGTCCGAAGTGCGCGGCGGCGTTGGTGTGCGTGTTGCGGTTTCGCCCATTTGAATGGCGTGTCCAAGTGCAGGTCGGCAAAGTGCAACAGACGCATCCGGCATCCCCCTCAGTTGCCGTTCGAATTGACGATTGCGTTATTTGCCGGATTCTAGCTTGACGGCACGACAAGGTGGATGATAAAGCGCGGTGCCTATGACTGGGGGTCGCGGTGGGACGCCCGACGTGCTGTGCCGCACGCCTTGCCGCCGACATTGACTCCGGTCCTGATGGCGCTGAGAGCAGACATCCCGATGCTCACCCCGACACCCACCGCGGCGGAAAGCTGACGTCCAAACGCTCCCGCCGTCGGTACCCCGCCCACGTCGGCACCCCGGCAGGTTGGCCGCGGTAGATGCCGCGGGCTGCGGCGACCACCCGCGCGTGCTGGGTGGGCCACTGGATGCTCGCTGAGATCTCTTCGAGGGTGTCGCGGTCGCGCGCCAGGACGTGGTCGATGATCGCCAATGCTGGTAGCGAACCGCTCTTGTCGCTGTTGCAGCGCACGCATGCCAGCACCAGGTTGGCCAGACCGTCGATCCCGACCAGGGACCACGGCAGCACGTGGTCGATGGGGTTGTCGGCGGGAAGCCGTGTCCCGCAGTAGAAGCAGTAAGGTCCGAAGGCCTCCTTGAAGGGCTCGCGGACGGCCGCCAGAGCTGTGCGTTCCCGGCCGAACAGGTGCCCTGCGACGTCGGGCACCTCGGCGTCGAGGAAGCGGTTCATCCGCCGGACGTCCTCGACCCACATGATCTTGAGCGCCGGGTTCAGCAGTCCGGCCAATCGTGCCAGGCCGTGGGCGACACCGGGTTTGAGGACGATCGCATCACCGTGCCGGCGCAGTGTGCGGCGGCTGACGTGGTCGTGCAGGAACGAGTCGTCGTACAGGAACCCGTCGCTGCTATCGGTGCCGGGCAGTTTCTGCAGCCGGTGCAGCGGCTGCTGCGCCAGGCACAGGGTGATGTCGTCGATGGCCTGCTGATAGGCCTGTGGTGCCCGCTGACGGGCGATGTCGACGGACAAACCGCCGCCTCCCGCGCCGGCGGCGTTGCGGAATGTCCTGGTGGCCTCCAGGATCCGGGCTTTCGGCTGGGTGGACTGGCGCAGTTCGTGTCCGTCGAAGGGGCGAACCTGCTGCCAGTAGATCTCCAGCACGCGGTGCGCCAGGTCCGGGATGGGCACCTCCAGGGTCTCATCCGGATCGTCCGGCAGGTTCTCCACACAGTGCTGGATGAGCGCCATGAGGGTGGCCAGCTTGTAGGTTGCCGTGCGCAGCCCGGTTTCGAGAATGGCGACGACGCGCTGTCCGAGCAGCAGCGGATCGGATGCTCCTGTCACATCATCTCCATGTCGGTGCTCCGCGATACAACGGTTCGACACGATTATCACGAGGGGGACCGACAGCGTGGCCAAACTCGTCCGGGACCGGATTCCTGACCTCATCCGTGCGTCGGGCCGAATGCCGGTGATCCGCACGCTGTGCGACGGGGAGTACTGGGCCGCTCTAGACGCCAAGCTGGACGAGGAGGTGGCCGAGCTGCGCGCCGCCGACAGCCCGGACGCGGTCGTGGAGGAGGCCGCCGACATCGTCGAGGTGCTGGCCGCGCTGGTCGCCCGGCACGGCATGTCGCTGGAGGACATCCTGGCGGCGGCAGCACGCAAACGGGCGGAGCGGGGTGGCTTCGCGATGCGGATTGAGCTCGACATCGCACCGGGATCAGAGCCTTGACCAGGAGATATCCAGAATCACGGCTGATGCCTGTAGTCGAGACATGGCGCTGAACATCGAAGACCCGGAGGCCGAGCGCCTTGCCCGCATCGTGGGACGTGCCCAGGCGGTTCCTCTCCGGGAAGAGCTTGCCGCCATCCGGCACCGGTGTGCAGCGCTGCCGGTGCTCGATCAACGCTCCGCCGACGAGAGCCTCGGCTACGACAAGCGCGGACTGCCCTCCTGAAGGTCATCGACACCTCCGCACTGGTCGCTATGTTGACCGATGAACCCGGAGCCGAGCTGTTCGAGGCGGCGATCGAGAACGAGCCCGTCGGGACGATGTCGACCGCCTCGTATCTCGAGGCCGCCATCGTCATCGAGGCCCGGTTCGGGGAGCCCGGGGGCCGTGAGCTCGCCCTGTGGCTGCACCGGGTCAGCCATTGTTGTTCGTAGGAGAGGGCTTTCGGCACACGGACGTCGCCGTCGCTGCGTGGTACGCAATCTCGACGTGGCACACCGACGGGCATCGGCGTTTCAGGGACGCGGTCCCACATAGGGCACGATGGTGAGGTGCCGTTGTCCGAAACGATGCTCCTCAACGCGGCTGGCGATGTGATCTTCGCGCGGGGCGAGGACTATGTCCGATACGTCCGGGGCCTGCGCGCCACCGCTACCAAGGCGTACGCATCGATCCAGGCCAAGAGGGTCTACACCGTGGAGCTCGATTGGTCCGGTCCGGAGCTCGACGGGTCCTGCACCTGTCCGCACAACTCCGACGGCCACTTCTGCAAACATCTGGTCGCGACGGGACTGGCGGTGCTCGACTCCGGCCGTGTCCCGGTGGACGATACCCCCGACGCCGCCGCGACGCTGGAGTCGGTGGTGGCCGCGATGGACGTCGCGGAGCTGCGGGACATGGTGCTCACGCTGGCACAGCGCGACGAAGAGGTGCGCCGGCTGCTGGAGATCCGCGCGGCGACGGCGGGCGACGAAGGGCACGCCAAAGCTGCGTTGGTCGCCCACGTGCGAAACGTCTTGGGCTTCCGTGGCTTCATCGACTACCGGCGCTCCTTCGAGGTCGCCGAGGCGGCAAGCAGGATGCTCGATGAACTGGAGGACCATATCGATGCCGGGGCCGCCGAGGTGGTGCGTCCGGCGCTCCTGGCCGCGTTGACCGAACTGCAGACGATCGTCGGGGAGGCCGACGACTCCTCGGGCTCCATCGGCGACCAATGCCAGCGGGCTGCGGATCTCTACGCGCAGGCCTGCCGGGAGGGTCAACCCGATCGGGTGGAACTCGCGACGTGGCTGGTCAAGTTCCGCGCCGACTCGCCTGGCTGGCCGACGCTGGTCCTGGCGGACTTCATTGACGCGTTCGACGCGCCGGCCCTGCAGGCCTACCGTGCTGCGGTGGCGGCGCTGGATCGCGAACGCGCCGACCGGGATCGGTGGGAGCGCGTCGAAGTCGACGCGATGCTGCTGGAACTCGCCGACCACGATGGTGACCTCGACCGGGCCGTCGAACTGCTCGGCCAGGGGGAGCACCCGCAATACGGGGCGATCGTCGCCCGACTGCGTGCCGCCGGACGCGATGACGACGCGCTGGTGTGGATCGACCGCGCGGTGGCGCAGGGAGGGATCACCAGCTGCGGTCGTGGAGATGAATACTGGCTAAGCGCCGACCATGTCGCGCAGACGTACAAGGCGCTGGGGCGCATCGACGATGCGATCGGGGTGCTGCGCGCCGACTTCGTCCGGCAGCCGTCGGTGGAGAACTACCGCGTGCTGTGCGACTTCGCCGCCGGCCTCGGCCTCGCCGACACCGAACGTGCTTGGGCGCTGGAGCACGCGCGGCAATTGGCCACCGACCGCTTCGCCGCCGGTGCGGTGCTGGTCCAACTCCTGCTCAGCGAGGGCGACATCGAGGCCGCGTGGCAGGCCGCCGACCGGTACGGTCCCGGCTGGGCATGGCGGGAGCTGGCCGTCCGCGGCGCGGATGCTCGGCCCGTTGACGCCGCCGATTTGTACCGTCCGCAGCTCGAAGAAGATCTGCGCTACCCCAACAGCAAGATCTATCCCGACATCGCCGAAACCCTGGCGACCATGGCGAAACTCTACGAAAAAGGTGGTCGCAGGGCTGATTTCGAGATGTTCATCGCGAAAATCCGCCGCGACTACGGCAGACGCCCCGCCCTGATGAAAGCCCTGGACGCCAAGGGGTTGTGAACGCCGCGCTCTCTCGGTGCTGGTGCGCTGCTGGCGTCACATGAACGACAAACGACGAGCGCGCCGGGTCAAACCGGCCCGCCGCCGCGACCACGAAGCATCCTGCTGAGCCGACGCTAGTGCCGGAGGCCGAAACATGGTCGCTGTACCCGCGTCAACGCCTGCTGACGCCGGGCAGCGAAAGGGTCCCCCCAAGGGGGCGGAGCCCTGCACGCCCGCGTGCCCACCGCCGGTCGCAGCTGCCGCGGCCTGAGCCGACGTGCGAAGGGTACTCCGCGCTGCTGCCCGGGCGGATGACCACGGCGGCGTGCGTGAATTTCTTCAGCGACAGGGTCGACGGTAACAAGCGCACTGCGTGGGCTGCGGCATGGACTTTTCTGCACATCAACGGTGTGGAGTTGGCGGCCGATTTCGGTGTCGATCGCGTGGAGGACCTCATGAACGAGGTGGCGACCCGTGACTGCGAGCTGGCTTCCATCGCCGCCGAGCTGGCCGGTTTCGCCGCTGCGCAGACCGGGTGAACCTCGGCACCGCGGTCCGCCCGCGGCTCCCGTGAGTCGATCCCTGCACTGCGTGACCGGCACCCGGCCTGGCGGCTGTTGCGAGCCGGCAATGCTGCGTTGGCCTTGTCGCGTAGCGCATCCTGCGGCAGCCGAATTCACCCCAGCACCTCTTGGATCGCCTCGTCCAGGAACTCCTGGAACGCGGCGTTGCTTCCCGGGCTGGCCACGCAGTGTCCGTACGGTGAGTCGTAGGGGCGCAGCTCGGCGTTGGGCATGTGGGCGATTTCCAGTTCGTTGTCCTCGGGCGTGAAGTACAGGTCCTGCGTGCACGGGATGATGATGGCCCGCGGTGTGATCGCTCGCAGCGCAGCGTGAAAGTCCCCCTTGTACATCGGGTTTGCGCTGATGTCGGCGTGCTGCCAGCTCCACAGCTTGGCCAGTAGGTCGTTGGCGTCCCAGTTGTCGACGTGGTCGTTCTCCCAGTCGACCAGCAGGTCTTCGACCGTCTCGAACCCCAGCTCCCGGTACAGCCCCTCCCGGAAGAACGTCTGCGAGTAGGCCCACCCCGCATATACCCGCCCGAACGCCTTGAGCCCCGCCACCGGTGCCTCGTCCCGGGACCACGCCGGGTCGGCCTGCAGTGCCGCCTTGACCCCCTCCAGGAACACGAAGTTGTGCGGCGACGTCTTGGCCGACGCGCAGAACGGCACGATCGCCTCGACCACGTCCGGGTACATCGCGCCCCAGTGGTAGGTCTGGCAACCCGCCATCGACCAGCCGGCCACCAGCGCGATCCGCCGCACCCCTAGCTCCTCGAACAGCAGCCGGTGCTGGCAGCGCACGTTGTCGTACAACGTCACCTGCGGGAACCGCCGACCCCGCTGGGTCGGGGCCGCGTTGCTCGGCGACGTCGACACCCGGTTGCCGAACATGTTGACCGACACCACGAAATGCCGTGCCGGGTCGATCGCGCGCCCCGGCCCGAAGAACCCCTCGTTGCGCACGTGCGTACCGGTGTAGAACGTGGGCAGGACGACGACGTTGTCGCCCGCCGCGTTCAGCTGCCCGTACGTCTTGTACGCCAGCCGGGCCTCGCGCAGCGTCTCACCCGACAGCAGCTCGACATCACCCAGCTCGAAATACGCGCAGTCGCTCATCTCAATACAGCCGAGGGTATTCGGTCACCTCCCAGTCCGTCACCGTCTGGTGGTAACGCTCCCACTCAGCGAACCTGTACGCCAGATTGGAGATGTGGCTGGGGGAGCAGCCGAGGTCGGCGGCGAGCGTGCCGACTCCGCAGCGGAACATCCGCCCCGAGCATCCGCTGGAACGCATCCCACGACGCGTCCAGGCTCGGCGGGTACTCCTGCTGCCACACCCGCAGCGGAACGTCCGCCTGCGGGTCGAACCGCGACGCCAGTCGGCGGTACTCCTCGCGGCGCCACTCCCACAGGTGGATCTGCCCGCCGATGGATCCGCTCAGCCTCTGCAACTGCCTGGCGCGCTCGGCTGCCGGCGCGCCGCCCCGCACTCCGGCTCGGTTCATCAGGCTGTGCCTCCCGAGCGGGAACGACACGCCCCACTTCCGGCCGACCGTCGAGTTGACCTCCCGGCAGTTCTCGCACGCCAGCCACGACCAC
>Ga0164243_10011134_pt1 | contig 12863 bp, 8 predicted proteins | sample OricompcompostOP_FD_108781 | JGI IMG/M metagenome (GOLD analysis project Ga0164243, IMG submission 108781) | Organic Plus compost microbial communities from Emeryville, California, USA - Original compost - Organic plus compost (OP) | ecosystem: Engineered > Solid waste > Mixed feedstock >...
CCCTGTCATCCATCATACCTCCCGTTGCATTCATCTGTACCAATAAAAAACCCGGCCATCAACATGGCCGGGATCCTGTTCTCATACTAAAATGCAACGCTTACGCGGTCATCCGGGATTATTTCCCGAAGACCTCCGTAAGTTTCTTGTTCAGCTCTTCGCCACGCAGGTTCATCGCAATAATGTTCCTGTGCTCGTCCAGCAGGAAGTTGGCCGGTACGGCACGAATGCCATAGAGGCGGCCCACTTCGTTGTTCCAACCCTTCAGGTCGGATACATGCAGCCATGGCAGCCCGTCCTTGGCGATAGCCTCCAACCACTTGTCTTTATGGTCATCGAGGGAAACGGCAATAATTTCGAAACCCTGGTCTTTATATTTTTTGTACCGCTGCGTCAGGTTCGGATTCTCCGCCCTGCAAGGCCCGCACCAGCTGGCCCAGAATTCCAGTAATACATATTTCCCTTTTACATCGTCGAGCTTTACCGTCTTGTCATTCACATCCTTCTGCACAAACCGGGGCGCAGGCGCACCCACGTGAATGGTTTTTGCCGCGGCAATCCGCTGGCCCATTTCGCGCCCCTGGTCACTGTTGCGCAGCTCCGCGCTCATCGCCTTGTAAATAGGCTCCACTCTTTTTACATCCACCGGGCTGCCCGTCCCTTCAGACAAGGCCACCATGCCGAAGTACGCTTTGGGATGCATTTTCGCAAACTCCAGCTGCTTTTCCGCCCGGGCCTTCATGCGCTGGCGGTACTCGTTGTTGAGGTTTTTCATGAAGTTCGTATCCTGGCGCTGCTCCGGCGTGGCTGCCGCCACCTGGCCATTGGCCCACTTGTTCAGGTCCATGATGGTGCCGCCAATGAATTTGTTGTAAGCCGTAAACTCATCGTACACTTTAGAGCCGGTGATTTTCGCGTTGGCGAGCGAGTCAGCGGAGCTGATCTTTATCTGCTCCTTACCAAAGTAGAAGTAGATCACATCGCCGGTGTAAACCGCCTTCATTTTGCCGGACCCGTCATGGCTCAACGCCAGCCGCGCATAGGAGTAGCCCTCACTGTTACCCTTAAACGTAAATTTTCCGTTTACGAGGGCGGCGCTGTCCTCTTTGCCCGCACCGTTGGACATATAGTCGATATAAGCCATGGCAGGGCTTCCCAGCTTGCCTATGTTCCCTTCGATCGTGAAGGTTCCCTGTTGTGCCTGCGCTGCCAGGGGCAGGGCAATAGCAGCGGTTAATATGATCTTCCTCATCATTATTGCTTGTTATATTTTACGTTTGGATAATCTTCCTGCGCATTGCGGAACTGCTGCTCGTACTCCATCGACCAGCCGAAGGCCAGCTTAGCCTGCTCTTTCAGGTTCACGCCGGCAGCGCCGCTCATGAAGTGTACAAATTCGCCCATGTTCACATCCTGCGTGTATTCCTGGAAACCGTTGCCGTTGGGCTGATGGTCCAGGTTTTCGGACAGTAGTTTGAAGTAGTTGGTCAGGACTTTCGTTTGCCCGTATTTGGAATACACAGGGTACCACCAATCCCTGAACCAGTAGGTTTTAGCCAGGGGATAGGTCGCATAGTTGGTTTGGTACTCCGCGAGCCAGGCATCCGCCAGGGCTGTCATACCGGTGTTCAGGTAGCAGTCGTAAATGAAGATATCCTGGAACTTGCTGTCGCCCCACAGTTTGGCGGTAGGAGAGTACTTGATGCTGAGGCTTCCGCCTTCCACGATATGACTGATTTCATGTGTAAATACCGCCGTCATCACGGCCGTATCTTTCCACATGGTAGAACTTACGACCACGGCATTTTTATAATCACAGATATTATCCATGTAGTTGGCCAGCGTGGCCGTGAGGCCGTTGCCGGTCATGTATTCCTTGTCGTGCAGGTAGAGGCGCAGCCGCGGGTCCGCCCCAAACTCGCCATAGGTAGCCTTGGTGTATTGCCAGATCTTCGATACCGCAGGGTTGAAATAATGCAGCGTCGTGTCCATATCCGGCCCCAGGTAAGTGGCGATCTGATCGTCCGCATAGCTCAGTTTCATGAGGGACTGGTAACCGAACCAATGCTCCTGCACCGTTGCCGGCAGCTGGTTATAGTCCGGCGCAGCCGCTTCGTCGTCTGATTTGGAACAGGAAGTCAGCAAGGCCGCTCCCAGTACCATCAACTTATATAAAGGTTTCATCGTCTGTTTGATTGTTATTTAAACTAGTCCTTGTACGTAACACCCGGGAAGTCGTCTGTTTGATTGTTCCTTAAACTAGTCCTTGTAATTAACACCCCGGAAGTCGTCTGTTTAATTATTCCTTAAACTAATCCTTGTACGTAACGCCCGGAAAATCCATCCGCGCTTGTTTGAATTCCGCATCGCACGCCTCCGTCCAGCCAAAAGCAGTAGTAGCCTGGGCTTTCAGGTTTACGCCGGCGGCGCCGCTCATAAAGTGAATGTACTCGCCCAGGTTCATGCGGCGGGTGTATTCCGGGAATCCCAGCTCCGCCGTGTTGGCCTTTGGAAAGTATTTGGAGAGCAATACAAAGAACTGGCTGAGTACTTTTTCCTCCCCGTATTTCGTGTAAACAGGTAACCACCAGTCGCGGAACCAGTGACTGCCTTTGGCGGGGTAGTCCACCTCGTCGTCCAGGTAATACATATGCCAGGCATCCGCCTTCGCCTTCATGCCCAGCTTGCGGTACACGTCGTACACGAAAATGTCCTGCCACTTGCTGTCCCCCCAGACGGTGAAGGCAGGGGAGCCTTTTACGCCGTTGGTGGTGCTTTCAACGATGTGGCACACTTCATGGATCAGCCCCGGTTCCGGGAACACGAAGTTGTCCCAGTTGGTGGTACTGAAATCCACGATATTTTTATTGTCCCCGCTGGAATCAGGGTAGTACTGCGGCTGGCCTACGTTGCCATACCCGCCGCCGTGCAGCACCACGTACAGGCGTGGGTCGGGGCCCATTTCGCCATATACTTCCTTCGCATATTTCCAGGTTTTGGACATCAGTTCATATGGCCAGGTCACCATGGGCGATACGGATGGGTCCTTGTAAACGGCCACCTGTTCATCATAATAGGCGAGGGTGAGCCGCTGGTTATGTTCCAGCCAATGTTCCTGCCATACGCTGTCCGGCTTTGGGCCTTTGTTGACGATCGCTTCGTTGTTGTCAGATTTGCTGCACGACAGCAGGACGATGCCAAGCAGTCCCGCTATCATGCAGTGAATGTATTTATGAGTGTTCATAGGGTGCTGATTTATTTTCTGATTACAATGCCTACCGGTTCGCCTGGGATACCATCAACCCGGTTGGTAATCACGCCGTTTTTGCCTACGCTGACGTCCAGCGTCAGGATGCTGCCTTCCACGCCCGCAGTGAGTTGTGTGCCGTCCGCATTGAGCTGGAGCATCGTCACCTTCTTGCCGCCGAAGTTGGCGTCCAGTGGCTTTAACTCTTCGTTGAGCGGGTTGTAACGGTAGATTTTATCGTCGGAGGTGAAGTAGAACACATCCACGGCGGTGCGCTGCCAGCGCGTATCCGGGCGCAGCAAGGCCGAGCCGGCAAACACGCGCTTGCGGGTAGGCTTGATGGTGCGCAGGTCGTAATTGCTCATGTCCACCGTAAACGTGTATTCGTACACGTTACCATCGGTCGATTTATAGAATGCGTACGACACGCTGGGCACCGGGTTCATAAACAGCAGCTGGCCGGGGCCCAGGTTGGCAGGGTTGAATGCGTTGCCCACCACCTGGTAATCGCTGCCCATGAAGTTGCCGTTGTTATCAAACGTCACAAAGCCATGGCGGATGGTATCAAATCCAAAGAAGAAATTATACCGGTTGTAAAACGGCGCCAGGTAATAGTTCCCGATCTGCATGCTGGAAAACTTCCCGAAGTCCGGTGCAAACGGTGCGGTGGACGTAATGCTCAGGTACAGCTTCCCGTTGATGATGCCCGTAGGCACGCCCTGCGCGCCGTTGAAAGCCTGCGTTTCCAACGGGCTGGGCGGGTTGAAGAACTGCTCGTTGAAGTAGCGCTTACGCAGCATGGTGCTGCCGTCGATGATCACGCTGGGCTTTGCAGGGTCCTTGCAGATCACCCAGTAATCCTCCACGCTGCCTTCCTGGTAAGCCAGCGGCTTGGCAAACAGCTGCACGGGATTATTCGGCAGGTCCTCGTTGTGGAGGGCGTGGTAGAGGTCCGCGTTCACGGTACTGTCCGGCCGGATGAACGACAAACGGGTCACCCCCTTATCATTGCTCAGCACCACGGCGCCTTTGGAAAAGCGCGTCCCGCCGTTGATTTTGAACTTATAGAAATATTTCATCCCGTTGCGTATGTCCGTCACCGTTAGTTTGGCGGCGCGTTCCATCGGCTTCAGGTTGTACACTATTTTCAACGGGTAGCCGGTATAGTGGTCTGCCCGCGCCTCTTCCGCCACGAGGATTTCCCATTCAAAGCTCAGGTCCTTCGCAGGGTCCCCGTCTTCCAGGTACACATACGGACGGATGATCAGGGAGTCGCCCACGATCGCATCCACGGTGCTGTTGTTGAGGTCCGCCACCAGCGGCTCGCTCGGGGCATGATAATCGTAATTGCCGAGGTCTTTTTTGCAGGCCGCCAGCCAGAGGGCGCCCATTAAAAGCAAACCTGTTATCCTGTAATACATAGTAATATTTTTAGAAGAGGACTTGGCCCCCGTTTTCATCAATAAACACATACTTGTTGGCAGTAGGGAAGTACTGTAGTCTGAAGCGCTTGGTAGGGGCCGACTTGCTGTAGAAGTCATAGTCGCCCGTATTGTCGTTCCGCTTTTCCAGTACATAGCCGGACTCCGGATGCTCATTCACCCACTCAAACGGGTAGTTGAGCAAATAGCTGGTGTTGGCGATGTAATAGAGCGTGCGCGGAATTTCCAGGTACCAGTCGGGGTAGGAGTTGGGGATCACCAGGTCCGTAGTGCCGGAGCTGATGAGGAATAACTGGTGCTTCACGCGGGAGTACCGGCCCAGCTGCCCCCAATACATCCACCAGGCGGGTTCTTCCAACCGGGATGAAAACAGGATGCGTTTGGAACGGATCCTTCCCGGCAGGTCGCTGGCAAAGTCCTTCCCGCCGCTCACTTCCAGCGTAAGGTCTACGGATTTATTGATCAGCGCGGTATCCACGTTCAGCAACACGATGGGGATGCTGATGGTACCTGAATCCGCCGGCATGGTATAAGTGGATTTCAGTGGCTCGTAATGCAGTCCACGAACGGCGGAGGAAGCCCTGTCTACCGCCGTCACCACAAATTCCCGGTCGTGGTCCGCCACTTTCCCGGAGATGATCACCGGCAGCCAGATGGTATCCCGTTCCAGGTCCGGATGGTACGCGAACGAATACACGAGGCTGTCCGTATTTTTATAATTCAGGTAGATATTGTCCCTGCTGAGGTCATAAGGCCCTATTTCTTCTTTCGTACAGCTATATAACAGGCAGGCAAGAACAGCGATAACGGATAATCTTTTCATGGTAGTCTGTTAATTGTTTCTGTAAGCGTTTTCGTCATCAGGAAGCGGGAACACGAAGATGGCGTTGGAAGCCGGCTTCGAGCTGGTAGCGTTGATGGTTACCGCATGGTTCAGGCGCTTGTACATGTAGAACAGCTGGCTTTCGCCGTAAAATTCTTTCCTCGCTTCCTTGAGCAGCAGCTCTATAAAATCAGGCTTACCGGCTACGCTGCTCACCGTATTGCCAATACCCCGCATGGCCCGGGCCGTGTTGAAGTATTTGAGCGCGCGTGGCTGGTCCTTGTCAAAACTGGCCTCCGCGGCGATGTAGTACATTTCCGTCAGTCGGATGGCCGGCGCTACCAGCGGGTGGATGTTGGTGAGCGGCGCCGCATTGCGGTAGTATTTCTGCAATACGCCGCGGTCAGGCCCGCCCGTTGTGGAAGCGGTGTTCAGGAACCATTGCTTCAGGCGCCAGTCCTCCGCGCCCACGGTGCCCACTTCATAAATCTCGTTCACCTGCGCCATCGTGCCGCTGAAAGCCGGATTCTGCTTGGTAAAGCGGGCCTGCAGCTGGTCGATGATCGTCTTGGTCTCGGTATAAAAACAGCTGATCAGCTCCTTGTAAAATATGCGGTCGCGTTTCTGGATATCCGTCTGGAAGAAGTCCTCCTGCTTCGTGGCCGGGAATTTGGCGGAGAGGATCACCTCTTCGGCATTGCTCAGCGCATTTGCCAAATCGTTTTTGTATAGGTACACGCGGGCGAGCTCCCCGCAAACGGCAAAGTAGTTCATCCGGTGCCGCCTGTTCTGCAAAAACAGGTCCGCATCTTTTAATTCACTCGCCGCGGGGTCGGATGCATAGCCGATCACGTAAGCGGAAAAGCGGATAGGATCAGCTGCCAGCAGCGCTTTGGCAGCCGTCAGGTCCTTCAGCACACTGTCCAGCGAAGCCGCCACGGTGGAGAAAGGCGTGGACGTGGTACCCACCTTCGTCACATACGGAATGCCTTTCAGCGTAGGTCCGTTCACGTAGGAAGGCGCAAATAAACGCAGCATGTCAAAATGCAGGTAAGCCCGCATTGCCAGCGCTTCCCCTTTGATGAGGCGATAGTTGCCGTTGGAGAAGAGGGTGGTATCCTTGTCAATCGCCTGCAGCAAATAGTTACAGTTGGCAATAGCGCTGTAGGCATTGGACCAGATTTCGATAATGGCGCCTTTGATGGTACCGTTCGAATACTGGAAATTGGCGATCTCCTGGTAGCCGATGTCGTTGAACTGGTAGTTCTGGGCCATCACGTCCAGCAGGTTGTAGGTGAGCTGACCACCGTACAGCGAAGTGCCGGCGCATTTGGTATAAATGCCGTTCAGCGCTTCTTTAAAGCCCTGCTCTGATTTAAAGAGTTCATCCTTATCTACCTGCGATTCCGGTTTGATATCCAGGAATTTCTTGCAGGACGCCAGCGACACGCCGAGGCTGAATATGAAGAGTAATTTTTTCATGGTCGTTGCATTTTAGAAGGTAGCGAGTATAGAGCAGGTCAGGCTCCTGGCAAATGGATAATCGATACCGCGTTCCTGCTTCACGCTGGTGAGGCGGAGGATATCGTTCATGGTAACGGCGCCGCGGAGCGACTGCAGCCCGATGCTCCTGGCCACGGACTGCGCCAGGTCATAGGAGAAATACAGGGATTGCAGTTCCAGCAGGTTCTCCTTCTGGATAAACCGGCTGCTGGCGTAAGTGGTGGTCAGGTCCATGACGTTTTTGTACAGGGCCTGGTCGCCGGGTTGCTGCCAGCGCATGGTCATAGCGCGACTATCGACATTAAACCGCGGATCGGCGTTTTCGATACGGTCTACCAGCGTCTGGTTGTACATGTCGCCGCCGAATTTGTAATGGAAGCTGAAGCTCACCATCCATTGCTTCCAGGTGATATTGCTGCCGAAGAAGCCTTCCGCTTTCGGCGTGTAATCGCCGATAGGCTGTGTGTTCTGCACATCGTAATCGTACGTGAGTTTGCCATCCAGCGTTTCGTATATCTCGCGGCCATTCTGCGGATCGATGCCGTGGGATTTAACGCCGTAGATCGTGTTGTAGGACTGCCCTTCCTTGAAGCGCAGCAGCGGCGTGCCCTGGGCTTTCTTGTCCGGGTCCAGCTGGTATTTGTTCACGTTTTCGTTATAGGCTTTCAGCGCGTTGGAAATACGTACAATCGTGTTGGTGTTATGCGCCAGGTTGCCCGTGAGGTTGATGTTCAGGTGTTCTTTACGCAGCGCGTTTACCGTCAAATACAACTCGTAGCCTTTGTTGGCCATGTCCCCCAGGTTTTCCTTGTAGGTGGAAAAACCGGTGCTGGGCGCAATGTTGATGTCTGTCAGCAAACCTTTCGTGAGCTTGTAGTAATACACGGGCGTCAGTACGATCCGGTCCTGCAGGAGGCCAATCTCCGCGCGGGCTTCGTAGTTGGTGGTCTTCTGCCATTGCAGGTTGTCGTTACCATAGGTATTCACCACCGCGCCGATGCCGGTAGAATACCAGTTGGACGTTTGATAGGCGTACGTCGTACGGGCCAGGAACGGCGGGAAGTCCACCGAGCCGGTTACGCCGGAAGTAGCCGCCAGCTTGAGCCTGGACAGTGCGGGGAAAGTGCTTTTAAAGAAGTCTTCATTATGCACATTCCAACCGATACCGCCTGACCAGAAGGGCGCAAACCGTTTGTTGGCGCCGAATGCGGAGGAACCATCCAATCGCACCGCGGCATCAAACAAATACCTGTTTTTATATGAGTAGCTGCCGCTGAAGAAGGAGCCGATCAGGCGCCGTTCTTCCACGCTGCCTTTAGGCGCCGCATTGGGCGTATAGGTGCGGGCAAAGGCGATGCTGGAAAATTTATCATTGGTAAATCCGCGGGCCTGGAAGCCTTTGAAGTCCGTCGTAGCGGCCGTTACGTTGGCGCCCAGTACCGCGTTCACGGAGTGATCCCCATGGATGAGTTTATTGTACACCATGCGGATGTTCCCGTCTAGGTTGAGGGAGCGGGTGGCGGCATAGTCGTAGCTGCCTTTGTTCATGGCTTCTTCCGGCGGATCGAGGTAGAACTGGTTGCTGAAGGGGGATATAAACCTGTCGCTGGTGGTCCGTGTGCTGTTCAGGCTCATGAGGCCTATCACGCGCAGGGCAGGGGTGATGCGCCAGTCGGCGGAAAACGCATCGATCAGTTCAGTATAAGCCGTTTTATCAAAGTTACCGAGGGAGGCTTCATACAGCGGGTTGAGTACCGGCACATTTTTATACTGGTCTTCGCCCGGCTGGTGGGTGTCCACCCGCCAGTTGGAAATTTCCCGGATGAGCTTTCCGTCTGCCCCGTAAATAGGATAATAGGGGTTCATGAGCACATAATCCGTAAAGCTGCCGTAGTTGGAATTGCGGGCGTTTACCTGCGTAACCGTGAGGTCGTTTTTGAGTACCAGCTTACGGTTAGGGTTATACGTAAAGCTCATGCCGCCGCTGTAGCGGTCGCGCCCTGAATTTTTCATCACCCCGGGGTCGGTTTGATAGCGGAGGTCCACCCCGTAGCGGAAAGTAGAGTCGCCGCCTTCGACGTACACGGAATGCTTCTGGGAGTAGGCGTTGCGCAGCGGTTGTGCGAGCCAGTACGTATTTACGCCGCTCACCACGTTTTTGTATTTGGAATAGTATTGCGCATCCAGTTCTTCCTGGGTGTTGGCGCTGCTGTTGCCGGTGGTATAGAGGCCGGCCATTTTTTCGTAGGCCAGTTTATCAGCGGCATTGAGTACGCTGTAGCCGGTGAGGTCCGGCGCGGTGGCCTTCATTTCCGCGTTGTAGGTGAGCCGCAGCTTGCCTGGCACCGGCGCTTTGGTGGTGATCACGATTACGCCGTTGGCGGCCCTGGAACCATATACCGCCGTAGCGGCAGCGTCTTTGAGGATGGTCACGGAAGCGATGCGGTTGATATCCATGTCCACCACTTTTTGCAGGGGCACTTCAAACCCGTCCATGATAAACACGGGCAGGTTGTAGGAGCTGGAAAGGTTGTTCCTGTCCAGTATTTCCCCGTTGGGCATAGCGGTGGTACCGCGGATATTGATTTTGGGCATGGCGTTGGGGTCGGAGCCGAGCAGGTTGTTTTCCCCGATCCGGAAGGAGGGATCAAAGGAGGCCAGGCCTTTGAGCATGTTCTGGGGGTTGAGCCGCTTCAGGTCCTCGCCCTTTACCACGATGGCATTACCCGTATAGTTGTCTTTTTTGATCACCTGGTAACCCGTTACCACCACGTCGTTCAGCGCGCTGGATTTGGGGGATAGCAGGATAGGCCGGTTCCTGATGGCGCTTACCGGCACTTCCTTGGTGTTGTAGCCAACGCTGGAAAGCACCAGCACGTCTCCGTCTTTGGCTTTGATGGAAAACTGGCCTTTGTCGTTACTGAGCGCCCTTTCGGTGGAGTTCTTCACGTACACCGATACGGCGATCATCAGTTCCTTGGTCAGACTGTCCACAATGCGGCCGAGGATGGTGCTGTCTGCCTGTATCATGGCGTTAATGGCCGGTTCTGACAAACTCGGTTTATCCGTTGCCGTTATAACAATTGTTTTGTTGACAATTGTAAAATTGAGCCTGAATTTTTTCAGGCAGGTTTGCAGCGCATCCTCGAGGGTAGCATTTTTGATGTCTACATCGGTTTTGAGTTCCGCAGGATTTACATTTCCCTTGTAGAAAAAGGTGAAGCCTGTTTGCTTTTTGATGTCGGCGAAAATGCTTTCCAGGGAAGCGTTTTGCCGGTTGATCGTCACATGCTGACCCATTGCGTACACGGGCAGGTGCAGCAGGAAGATCAGCGGCAGCAGCATCCATGCTTTCATAAGCAGGCACAAAGGTTTCCTTGCCTTCGTTGCGGGCAGCGAAGGAGGACAATGAAATTTGAATTTCATGTTGGTCTGATTTAGTCGATAAAATGTGCGGATAAACTACGGTTGGCAGGTCTTACTGCTGGTGGCATTCGGTAGTTATCGCATGCTTGGTTGATTTTAGATAGTTGGATAATGATTCTTACAAATTGATACACATAAGCTTGAAAATTTTAAATCGTTACGGTTACTGGCGTGCGGCAAACATTAATGCTTATAGCCAACGGTAATAACATCTTCTTTTATTTCGAATGCAAGGCCATTGATTTCCAGTATTTTTAAAACATCTTCCAGTTTACTGCTACGGGATATTTCCCCGAAGAACCGTTCATCGGGCATAGCGCCGGCGTAGCGGATACGCACGTTGTACCAGCGGGCAACCTCGCGCAGGACGGATTGCAGGTTATCGTTCTTAAAGGAGAACATGTTGTTGATCCAGGCTGTTTCCTTATCGACGTCGGCGCTGACGGTGCGTATGGCGGCATCATTGCTGCAGATGGCTTGCTGGCCGGGCTGTATCACCACTGCGCTGCCTGCATGGCTTACTTTAACGGCGCCCTGCAGGAGGGTGGTTTTATGTTCCGCATCTTCCGGGTAGGCGTTGACGTTAAAACGGGTGCCCAGTACCTGTACGGATTGTGCGCCTGCCTGTACCACGAATGGCCTGGCAGGATCGGCGGCAATATCAAAGCAGGCTTCCCCTTCCAGCTTTACGGTTCTGTTGCCGGCGGCGAATACGGCCGGGTAGGTAAGGCTGCTGGCGGCGTTCAGCCACACGGTGGACCCGTCCGGCAGGATGATTTTATATTTCATTCCGGCGGGGGTGCTGAGGATGTTCTCCTGGTTTTGGTTGTTACCTGCGGTGGCAGGAGCTGTTTTATATAAGAGTGTTCCGTCGTCTTCCTTGGAGATGATCACGCCTGGTTGACTGGCAATTTGCCCGCCGGCGGTGCTGTCGAGCCGGATAGTGGTGCCGTCCGCAAGGCGCAGCGTAGGCGCGCCGGTGGCATAAGCCCTGGCTGCCGGTTGTTTGGGCGTGCGCGGTTGTTGCAGGAGGAAGAGGGCGCCACCGCCAATCAGCGCGGCAATGGCTGCTGCTGCGGCCCAGCGGCGTACCGGGAGGCGTTTTACGGGCAGGCTTTTCACCCCCGGGCGTTTTTCCGGCGTGGCCGGTTGACTGATTTCCTCGTGGATGCGTTGGCGTAGCGCGGTTTTCAATCCTTCAAATTCGGTTTCATTCTCCGCGGTGATGAGGTCTTCCTCGGCGTCAAACAAGTCGAAATACGATTCCAGGAAGGCGATTTCCTCGCTGGTAGCGGCGCCTGTCCTAAATCGTTTTAGCATTATTTTAAAAAGTTCCCTTTGCTGTTGGTCCATTTTCGACTGTTTCTATATATATGAGCAGAGAAAATCAAAAGCGCCCATAAAAGTTTTAAATATTTTTATTTTATATATGTTGTTTTGGGGGGTGGGGGAGAAAATTTAGGTGCGCAGGGCAGGGTGGGCGCGTTATTACCGGCAGTCGTACGGGTCGGCCACTCCGTGGGAACGTTGGCGCTGAAAGGGGACTGGCTCATTACCCGTGGTGGGACGGTATTTCGATCGTTTAGGACTTGACCGCGGTGAAACTTTGGTGGTATGTTGCTGGCTAAACGATTTACTGGCTGTTAGCGGGAGCCTCACCATCAGTACTGTGCCTTGTAAGCTTGTTGCCGAATCGATTTACCGGCTGTTCGCAGAAGCTTCACCCTCAGAACTGTTCCCGGGAAGGTTGTTGCATAATCGATTTTCTGGCTGCTCCCGGAAGCCTCATCCAAAATGCCGCATCTTAGTACGTTCCTGCCTAAACGATTTATCTGCTATAACCCGGAACCTCACCGTCAGAACTGCTCCTGGGTAGGTTGTTGCATAATCGATTTACCGGCTTTTTAACAGAAGCCCCGCCCTCAATACTGTTCCTTTGAAAGTTCTTGCCTAATCGATTTTCTGGCTGCTCCCGGAAGCCTCATTCAAAATGCCGCATCTTAGTACGTTCCTGCCTAAACGATTTACCGGCTCTTAGCTGAAGCCTCACCCTAAATGCTGCTCCTTTGAACGTTGTTGCCTAAACGATTTAGTGGCTTTTACCAGAAGCCTCACCGTCAGTACTGTTCCTGGGAAGGTTGTTGCCTAATCGATTTTCTGGCTGCTCCCGGAAGCCTCATTCAAAATGTTGCTCCTTTGTACGTTCTTGCCTAAACGATTTACCGGCTCTTAGCTGAAGCCTCACCCCTAAATGCTGCTTCTTTGAACGTTGTTGCATAAACGATTTACTGGCTATTACTGGAAGCCTCACCGTCAGTACTGTTCCTTTGAAAGTTGTAGCCTAATCGATTTTCTGGCAGCTCCCGGAAGCCTCATTCAAAATGTTGCTCCTTTGTACGTTTTTGCCTAAACGATTTACCCG
>Ga0164243_10011135_pt1 | contig 12862 bp, 9 predicted proteins | sample OricompcompostOP_FD_108781 | JGI IMG/M metagenome (GOLD analysis project Ga0164243, IMG submission 108781) | Organic Plus compost microbial communities from Emeryville, California, USA - Original compost - Organic plus compost (OP) | ecosystem: Engineered > Solid waste > Mixed feedstock >...
GAGTACTTCGTCTCGTACTACGACTACTACCAGCCCGAGGCGTACGTCCCGCAGTCGGACACCTACATCGAGAAGGACTCCTCGATCAACGAGGAGGTCGAGCGCCTGCGCCACTCCGCGACGAACTCGCTGCTCACCCGCCGCGACGTCGTCGTGGTCGCCTCGGTCTCCTGCATCTACGGCCTGGGCACACCGCAGGAGTACGTGGACCGCATGGTCCCCCTCAGGGTCGGCGAGGAGATCGACCGGGACGAGCTGCTGCGCCGCTTCGTCGACATCCAGTACACCCGCAACGACCTCGCCTTCACCCGGGGCACCTTCCGGGTCCGCGGCGACACCATCGAGATCTTCCCGGTCTACGAGGAGCTGGCCGTACGCATCGAGATGTTCGGCGACGAGATCGAGGCGCTGTCCACGCTGCACCCGCTCACCGGCGAGATCATCAGCGACGACCAGCAGCTGTACGTGTTCCCGGCCTCCCACTACGTCGCCGGCCCGGAGCGCATGGAGCGCGCCGTCAACGACATCGAGAAGGAGCTCGGCGAGCGCCTCACCGAGCTGGAGAAGCAGGGCAAGCTCCTGGAGGCCCAGCGGCTGCGCATGCGCACCACGTACGACCTCGAGATGCTCCGCCAGATCGGCACCTGCTCCGGCGTCGAGAACTACTCGATGCACTTCGACGGCCGCGAGCCCGGCTCCCCGCCGAACACGCTGCTGGACTACTTCCCGGACGACTTCCTGCTCGTCATCGACGAGTCGCACGTCACGGTGCCGCAGATCGGGGCCATGTACGAGGGCGACGCCTCCCGCAAGCGCACCCTCGTCGACCACGGCTTCCGCCTGCCCTCCGCCCTGGACAACCGGCCGCTGAAGTGGGAGGAGTTCCAGGAGCGCATCGGCCAGACCGTCTACCTGTCGGCCACCCCCGGCACGTACGAGCTGTCCCGCTCCGACGGCCACGTCGAGCAGATCATCCGCCCCACCGGCCTCGTCGACCCGCAGGTCGTCGTCAAGCCCACCGAGGGCCAGATCGACGACCTGGTGCACGAGATCCGCGGCCGTGTCGAGAAGGACGAGCGCGTCCTGGTCACGACGCTCACCAAGAAGATGGCCGAGGACCTCACGGACTACTTCCTGGAGCTCGGCATCCAGGTCCGCTACCTGCACAGCGACGTCGACACGCTGCGCCGCGTCGAGCTGCTGCGCGAGCTGCGCGCCGGCGAGTTCGATGTCCTCGTCGGCATCAACCTGCTGCGCGAGGGCCTCGACCTGCCCGAGGTGTCCCTGGTGGCGATCCTCGACGCGGACAAGGAGGGCTTCCTGCGCTCCGGCACGTCCCTCATCCAGACCATCGGCCGCGCGGCGCGCAACGTCTCCGGCGAGGTCCATATGTACGCGGACAAGATCACCCCGGCGATGGAGAAGGCCATCGACGAGACCAACCGCCGCCGCGAGAAGCAGATCGCGTACAACGAGGCGAACGGCATCGACCCCCAGCCGCTGCGCAAGAAGATCAACGACATCGTCGCGCAGATCGCCCGCGAGGACGTCGACACCGAGCAGCTCCTCGGCACCGGCTACCGCGCCAAGAAGGACGGCCGGGGTACCAAGGCGCCGGTGCCCTCGCTCGGCGGCAAGGCCGCGCAGGCCGCGAAGCCGGCCAAGGGCAGGTCCAAGGCCAAGGGAACCGTCCCGACCGACCAGCCGGCGGCGGAACTCGCCCAGCAGATCGAGGACCTGACGGAGCGTATGCGCGCGGCCGCCGCGGACCTCCAGTTCGAGATCGCGGCCCGGCTGCGTGACGAGGTGTCCGAGATGAAGAAGGAGCTGCGTCAGATGAAGGAGGCCGGAATCGCCTGACCGGCCCACCCGCATGGCCCGTGACCCGGGCCGCGCGTACGCGCAGTGTTGCAAGACCGACACAAAGTGGGGACCGGGGTACGTCACTGTCAGTGCCCCTGCGTAGGGTTCTCGTCATCCGCGGAGCCCGCGGGCAACAGGGGACTGTTCGAGAGGGGAATCAGCACGTGACCGTCAACATGACCAAGGGTCAGGCCATCAGTCTGGAGAAGAACGACGGGGGCAGCCTGACCGCGGTGCGCATGGGTCTCGGCTGGCAGGCGGCTCCCCGGCGCGGCCTGTTCGGTTCGCGCACGCGGGAGATCGACCTCGACGCCTCCGCGGTCCTCTTCGCGGACAAGCAGCCGGTCGACGTCGTCTTCTTCCGCCACCTGGTGAGCGACGACGGCTCGGTCCGCCACACCGGCGACAACCTCGTCGGCGGTGTCGGCCAGGGCGGCGACGACGAGGCCATCCTCGTCGACCTCGCGCGGGTCCCGGTCCACATCGACCAGATCGTCTTCACCGTGAACTCCTTCACGGGCCAGACGTTCCAGGAGGTCCAGAACGCGTTCTGCCGCATCGTCGACGAGACCAACGGCCAGGAGCTGGCCCGCTACACGCTCGCGGGCGGCGGCGCCTACACGGCCCAGATCATGGCGAAGGTGCACCGCTCGGGCGCGGGCTGGACGATGACCGCCCTCGGCACCCCGGCCAACGGCCGCACCTTCCAGGACCTGATGCCGGCGATCCTGCCGCACCTGTAGGCCCACCCGGCGAGCAGCACACGACACGACAAGCGACACAGGGGGACGAGGGCATGACGGCCGAGCTGGTGCGGGGGCAGAACCACCCGCTCTCCCAGTCCCGTCTGGAGATCAGGGTCTCGGCCGGCACGCCGATGGTGGCGGCGGCCACGCTCGGCGACGAGCAGGGCAAGATCCACGGCGTGGAGTGGGTGGCCCATCCCGGCACCCCCACCCTGCCCGGCCTGGAGGTCTCCCGGCAGGCGGCCGCCGACCACCGTCTCGCGGTGGACCTGGACGCCATGCCCGAAGCCGTCCACCGGGTCAGTGTGCTGCTCGCCCTGCCGACCGGCGCCGGGGGACCGGCCCGCTTCGGCGCCGTCCCCGCCCCCTTCGTCGCGGTCACCGGCCTGGACGGCACCGGGATCGCCAGCTACACCGTGGCCGGCCTGGACTCCGAGTCGGCCGTGATCGCGCTGGAGCTCTACCGCCGCCAGGGCGCCTGGAAGGTCCGGGCCATCGGCCAGGGCTACGCGGGCGGTCTCGTCGACCTGTTCACCGACCAGGGCCTGTCGGAGGCCCGCCAACTCGCCGGCGGTATCCACGAGGCGGTGGCCCAGGGGCTGGCGCGCTCGGTGCCGGCACCCTCGTCCCGCACGGACGGCGACCGCTCCCGGCAGCCGGCGGCACCGGCCCTCGGCCCGGACCAGGGCGGCCCCGCCTCCACCGCCGGCGGATCCGGTCCGGCGCCCACGTCGCCGTACGGCACGCAGACGCCCGGAATACCGGGCCAGCCCGCGCCGCAGTCCCCGTACCAGGGCGGTGACGGCGCCCAGCCGGCCACTCCCGGCTCCGGCGGCGGCATCGACTACAGCCATCCGCGCCGGCAGACCTCGGCTCCGCCGCCACCGCCGCCCACCGCGCCCCCGGCCGAGCCCGGCAGGCCGGCGCAGCCCGTCGCCGGTGACGCCACCGGCTGGTCCATGGAGGAGCGGCTGTACAACCAGGTCTGGGGCATGTTCGAGGACCTGGCCCGCACGACCGCCGCCTACCGCAGCGCGGTCGACTTCGCCGAGTCGCGCATGGAGAAGGAGCTCGACCAGGCCCTCTCCGACCCGCGCAGCAGGATCGGCGGCCAGGGCGACGCGGCCCGCGAGGCGGCACAGACCCGGCACACCGAGCTGGTCAACCAGGCCCGGGCGGCCCTCGACCGGGACGTGGCCCAGCTGACCGCCGAGTCCCAGGTCGTCGAGCCCGCGCTGCCGCCCGCGTTCGCACGCTGGGACAACCCCGTCTGGCACGGCTACCGCGTCCCGATGGAGATCCCCATGGCCCTGCGCCTGGGCGACCTCCATCTGCCCGAGTGCGCCGACCTGCGCATCCCGATGCTGATCCGGCTGCCCCTGGAGCGCGGCCTGTGGATCGACAGCGGGCGCGGCGCGTCGCTCGACGGCTCCTTCACGGACACGCACGACTTGCGCCGGCTCGCGATGGAGACGGCCGTGGCGCACGCGGCCCGGCTGCTCGCGGTCTACCCGGCGGGTGAGTTCACCGTGCACGTGATCGACCCGGCCGGTTCGGGTGCCCAGGCCCTCGACCCGCTGGTGCGGACCGGTGTGCTCGCGGGCTCGCCCGCCACGGGGGCGGCCGGCGTGGCGGACGTCCTGGCCCGCCTCACCCAGCGCGTCGACCTGGTGCAGATGGCGCTGCGCGGCGGGGCGCCCGACTCCCTCCCGCCCGGCTTCGACACCTCCCAGCAACTGCTGATCGTCAACGACTTCCCGCACGGTTTCGACGACCGTGCCGTGAACCAGTTGCGCTACCTCGCGGACGAGGGCCCGGCCGTCGGTGTCCATCTGATGATGGTGGCCGACCGCGAGGACGCCTCCGCCTACGGGCCGCTGCTCGACCCGCTGTGGCGGTCCCTGCTGCGTCTGACCCCGGTGCCCGACGACCACCTGGCCGACCCCTGGGTCGGGCACGCCTGGACCTACGAGCCCTCGCTCGTGCCGCCCGGCAGCCAGGTGCTCCAGCAGGTGCTCACCAAGGTCGCCGAGGCCCGGGCCAAGCATTGGTAAAGGCCTCCTGACCTGCGTACTTGGTGATTCTTTTGCCAAGCGCTTTACCTCTCCTTGGTGATTGGTTACTGTTGATCCCACGGAGGGGAGTACTCCCTGTCTGCTGCGGCGTACCCGTCAATACGGATCAGGCCAGATCCCGGGGCGCCGGCCCATCGTGGGTGGAAGAGACCTCCGGCGCGCGACGACGCTGACATCTGCCGTTACGACTGCCGGAGGCGCAGTGGAAGTCTCAACGACCCTGTGGGTCCTGACCATCGTGGGCCTCGCCGCCCTCATCGCCGTCGACTTCTTCATCGGCCGCAAGCCGCATGACGTGTCGATCAAGGAAGCCGGAATCTGGACGGTCGTCTGGATCGCCCTGGCCGGCCTCTTCGGCCTGGGCCTGCTGCTCTTCGGCGGCGGGCAGGCCGGCGGCGAGTTCTTCGCCGGCTTCATCACCGAGAAATCGCTGAGCGTCGACAACCTCTTCGTCTTCGTCCTGATCATGGCGAAGTTCGCGGTGCCGTCGCAGTACCAGCAGCGCGTCCTGCTGGTCGGTGTGCTCATAGCCCTGGTGCTGCGCGCGATCTTCATCGCCGCCGGCGCCGCCATCCTGGCCAGCTTCGCCTGGGTGTTCTACCTCTTCGGCGCCTTCCTCATCTGGACGGCCTGGAAGCTCATCCAGGAGGCCCGCGCCGACCAGGAGGAAGAGGAGTTCGAGGAGAACAAGCTCCTCAAGGCCGCCGAGCGCAGGTTCGGCGTCGCCGACCGCTACCACGGCACGAAGCTGTGGATCCGGGAGAACGGCAAGCGGGTCATGACCCCGATGCTGGTCGTGATGCTCGCGATCGGCACGACCGATGTCCTCTTCGCCCTGGACTCCATCCCCGCGATCTTCGGCCTCACCCAGGACCCGTACATCGTCTTCACCGCCAACGCCTTCGCCCTGATGGGCCTCCGGCAGCTTTACTTCCTCATCGGCGGCCTGCTGCGCAAGCTGGTCCACCTGAGCTACGGCCTGTCGATCATCCTCGGCTTCATCGGCGTGAAGCTGGTGCTGCACGCCCTGCACGAGTCGGGGGTCCACGTCCCCGAGATCGGCATCCCCGTCTCGCTCGGTGTGATCTGCTCCGTCCTGATCGTCACCACGATCACCAGCCTCCGGGCCTCCCGGAAGCAGGCGGCGGCCGAGGCCGTGGAGCAGGGCGGCGAGGGTACTCCCAAGGACCGCGTCGACGTCTGACCGCCCCCCGGCGGCAGGACGCCGAAGGACCGACAGCGGGAGCGGCGCCCGGCGCACCCGCCGGGCGCCGCTCCCGGCGCACGGGCGACCGCCCACCCGGGCGATCGCCTCCGACCAGGAACGCGACGTACAGGAGATGACCGATCTCGCACCACGACACCAGACGAACGAATTCTCCGCTCCACGAGGGACCCGCGGGCCCGCCCGAGAACCCCTCAGACAATGCGAACCCGAACAGCCTTTGCGACGATCGCTCCATGATCGATCGGCTCAGACCGCTCGCGGCACGGTGGACGACCGTCGTGCCGGTGCTCGCGGTCGTGCTGCTGGTCCTCACCTGGGGGCGAGACCTGCCCGGTGCGGTGGTCGCGGTGGTCACGCTGGTCCTGGCCGGCGCCGTCCTCTCCGCCGTGCACCACGCCGAGGTGGTCGCCCACCGGGTGGGTGAACCCTTCGGCTCCCTCGTCCTCGCCGTCGCCGTCACGATCATCGAGGTCGCCCTCATCGTGACCCTGATGATCGACGGCGGCGACAAGAGCTCCACCCTGGCCAGGGACACGGTCTTCGCGGCCGTGATGATCACCTGTAACGGCATCGTCGGCCTGTGCCTGCTGGTCGCCTCCCTGCGGCACCGCACGGCGGTCTTCAACCCCGAGGGCACCGGCGCCGCCCTGGCGACCGTCGCCACCCTGGCCACCCTGAGCCTGGTGCTGCCCACGTTCACCACCAGCAAGCCCGGCGCCGAGTTCTCGACGGTGCAGCTGACGTTCGCCGCGGTCTCCTCACTGATCCTCTACGGCCTGTTCGTGACGACCCAGACCGTCCGGCACCGCGACTACTTCCTGCCCGTCAGCCGCAAGGGCGAGGTGATCACCTCCGACGCCCACGCCGACGCGCCCTCCAAGCGCGCCGCGCTGACCAGCCTCGGCCTGCTCGGCATGGCCCTGGTCGGCGTCGTCGGCCTCGCCAAGGGCGTGTCGCCCACCATCGAGTCCGGTGTCGAGGCGGCTGGGCTGCACCATGCCGTCGTCGGTGTCGTCATCGCCCTGCTGGTGCTGCTCCCCGAGACGATCGCCGCCCTGCGCGCCGCGCGCCGGGACCGTGTGCAGACCAGCCTGAACCTGGCGCTGGGCTCGGCGATGGCCAGCATCGGCCTCACCATCCCGGCGGTGGCGCTCGCCTCCCTCTGGCTCTCCGGCCCGCTGGTCCTCGGGCTCGGCCCCACCCATATGGTGCTGCTCGCCCTGACGGTGGTGGTGAGCTCGCTGACGGTGGTTCCGGGGCGCGCTACTCCGCTCCAGGGCGGTGTCCACCTGGTGCTGTTCGCGGCCTATCTGGAACTCGCGATCAACCCCTGAGCCCGCGCCGGCCACGCGACCCGGCTCCGGCTCCCGTCACCGGCTCCCGTCAGCCGGTGGCGGGAGCCGACGACGCCCTCACCGCCGCCACCGGGCGGGTCTCGGGAAGCAGGGCGAAGCAGCCCAGGCTGAGCAGCGCGATCCCTGTCAGATAGGCCCCCACTCCCCAGGGGACCCTGCCGCCGTGCCCCGCGAGCGCGGTGGCCACGATCGGGGTGAGCGCGCCGCCCAGGACCCCGCCGAGGTTGTAGCCGACGGCGGCACCCGTGCAGCGCACCCGGGGCTCGTACAACTCCGGCAGATACGCGGCGATCACCGCGAACATGGTGATGAACGCGATCAGCGCACCGGTGAAGCCCAGGAACATCGGCAGGGGCCGGCCGGTCGCGAGCAGGGCAACCATCGGCAGCATCCACAGGGCGGCCGCCGCGCATCCGGTCAGGCACAAGGGCCGGCGCCCGTACCGGTCGCCGAGGAGGGCCATCACCGGGGTGAGCGCGCCCTTCACCACCACCGCGCCCATCACACACGTCAGCATGACGGTGCGGCTCGCCCCGAGCCGTTCCGTGCCGTACGCGAGCGACCAGGTCGTCACCGCGTAGAAGATCGCGTACCCGACCGACAGCGCCCCGGCCGTCAGCAGCAGAAGCCGCCAGTGATCGCGCACCATCTCGACGAGCGGCACGCGCGCGTGGTCGTCGATCTCCAGGAACCGCGGGCTCTCCGCGAGCGACGACCGCAGCCACAGCCCCGCCACGGCGAGCACGCCGGCCGCCCAGAACGGCACGCGCCACCCCCACGCCGCGAACTGCTCCTCGGACAGACCCGCCGACAACCCCAGCACCACCCCGTTGGCCAGCAGGAAGCCCAGCGCCGGACCGACCTGCGGGAAGCTCGACCACAGCGCGCGCCGATGTTCCGGAGCGTGCTCCACGGCCAGCAGCACCGCCCCGCCCCACTCCCCGCCGAGCCCGAGCCCCTGCACGAAGCGCAGCACGAGCAGCAGCAGGGGCGCGGCGACGCCGATCGTCCCGTACGTGGGCACACAGCCGACCGCGACCGTGGCGGCCCCGGTCAGCAGCAGGGAGGCCACGAGCATCGGCCGCCGCCCGCGCCGGTCCCCGAGGTGCCCGAACAGCACCGACCCCAGCGGCCGCGCCACGAACCCCACGCCGAAGGTCGCGAACGCGGCCAGCGTCCCCGCCACCGGCGAGAACGTCGGGAAGAACAACGGGCCCAGCACGAGGGCGGCCGCGGTCCCGTAGACGAAGAAGTCGTAGAACTCGACGGCCGTCCCGGCGAGCGAGGCGCCCGCCAGCCGCAGCATGGAGGGCGCCCTCACGGTGCGTACATCGCGCATGCCGGATCAACTACCCAGCGTGATCGCCGGTTACGGGGGCGCGCGGGCGCGCCGGGGGCGATCAGTACGTGACGGTGATGCGCCGGGCGGGACCGTCGACGCGCACCGTGCCGCCGTACGGGATCACGAGCTGCGGATCGGTGTGCCCGAAGTCGACGTCGAAGACGATCGTCGTGCCGGGGGCGTACGCGCGCATGGCCCGCTCCACGGCCGCACGCTGCTCGGCGGCGTACCGGGCGGCCTCCTCCTGGGAGTTGGGGCGATCGAAGGACCAGGTCTTGGCCCGGCCCATGAGCAGCGCCGAGAAGCGCCGCAGCAGCCCGCGCTCGCCCATGTTCCGAAGGGTGCGGAAGACCTCCTCGCCGCTCGGCATCTCCTCGCTCGTCTCCAGCAGCAGGACACCGCCGTCGTACTCGGAGAGGTCGTGGGCGATCTCGCGGTCGGCCATGAGCAGCCAGCCGACGATCTCCAGGCAGCCGCCCCAGGTGCGCCCTTCCACCACACGGTCGGCGTTGACCCACGTCCAGGGGGCGGCGGGCCGCAGCTCCGCCTCCGACTCGAAGGTCGCGGGATCGGCCCAGTCGCGGTTGACGTCGTTCCAGCGCTCGGCGGGGGTGAGGACGTATTCGCCCGAGGTGAACAGCGCGGCCCGCAGGGAGTCGGCGGTGAGCGGGTTCATGGCGCCGGGCCGGCCGAGCTCGACCATCACACTCGTGCCGTGGTAGGCGACGATGCCGGTGTTGCGCAGGAACATCAGCAGGTTCGTGTTGTCGCTCATCCCGAAGAACGGCTTCGGGTTCGCCCGGATCAACTTCCGGTCCAGGTAGGGCAGCACGGTGATCTGGTCGTCGCCGCCGATGGACGCGATGACCGCCTTGATGTCCGGGTCGGCGAAGGCGGCGTGGATGTCGTCCGCCCGCTCCTTCGGCGTGGACCCCATCGTGCGGGTCGCCGGGTACTCGACCGGTACGAGCCCGAAGTCCTCGCGCAGCCGCTTCAGCCCCAGTTCGAAGGGCTGCGGGAAGAGGCCGGGCAGACCGGCTCCGGGCGAGATGACGGCGACGCGGTCACCGGGGGAGGGCTTGGGAGGGTACGCGATCATGGTCATGTCCAGAGGGTAGGGGGCCGGGAGCGCGCTCCGCACCGTGATAAACCGGGGTCCGAGCAGCGGTGGTTCCCGCACCGCGCGACCCGCACCGCACGCCCCTGAACGGACCGGAGGAACCGTGCCCCGCACCCTCGCCGACGCCCCCATCATGATCCTCAACGGCCCCAACCTGAACCTGCTCGGGCAGCGTCAGCCGGAGATCTACGGCTCCGAGACCCTCGCGGACGTGGAGGCCCTGTGCGCCAGGACGGCGGCCGCGCACGGCGGAACCGTCGACTTCCGGCAGTCCAACCACGAGGGCGAGCTGGTCGACTGGATCCAGGAGGCGCGGCTCGGGCACTGCGGGATCGTGATCAACCCGGGCGCCTACTCGCACACCTCCGTGGCGATCCTGGACGCCCTCAACGCCTGCGACGGGCTGCCCGTGCTGGAGGTCCACATCTCCAACATCCACCGCAGGGAGTCGTTCCGGCACCACTCCTACGTCTCCCTGCGGGCCGACGGTGTCATCGCGGGGTGCGGTATGCAGGGGTACGCGTTCGGCGTGGAGCGCGTCGCGGCGCTGGCGGGGGAGGGGCGGGCGGACACCTGACACGGCCCGCCGGGGCCGCCGGCCGAGGGCGGGGATGGAAAGACCGGCGGCCCGTTCCGCTCAGGAGCCGTCATCCTGCGCGGGGCTGACACCAGTGGACCGCGCGCCGGTGTGCGCCGGGAGCGCGCGCGTGGCTTCACCGCGTGCACGGCGTTCACACGGGGCGCGCACGCCGGGCCCCGTGGACGAGCGGGCCGCGCGTCACCAGCCGCGGGCGCGCCACTCCGGCAGATGCGGGCGCTCGGCGCCCAGCGTGGTGTCGTTGCCGTGCCCCGGGTAGACCCAGGTCTCGTCGGGCAGCACGTCGAAGATCTTGGTCTCGACGTCGTGGATCAGGCTGGCGAACGCCTCGGGATCCTTGCGGGTGTTGCCCACGCCGCCCGGGAAGAGGCAGTCCCCGGTGAACACATGGGGATGCCCGTGCGGGTCGTCGTAGACGAGGGCGATCGAACCCGGCGTGTGCCCGACCAGGTGGCGCGCGGTGAGCTCCACGCGCCCCACCCGGATGACGTCGCCGTCGTCGACGAGGACGTCGGTGGGGACCGGGATGCCGTCGGCGTCCTCACGTCCGGCGTAGGTGCGCGCGCCGGTGGCGTCCACGACGGCGGCGAGGGCCTGCCAGTGGTCGCCGTGCTGGTGGGTGGTGACGACGGACGCGATGCCGTCGTCACCGATCGTGCCCAGCAGGGTGTCCGCCTCGTTGGCTGCGTCGATCAGCAGTTGCTCGTCCGTGGCCCGGCAGCGCAGCAGATAGGCGTTGTTGTCCATCGGGCCGACCGCGATCTTGGTGATCATCAGGTCCTTGAGCTCGTGCACGTCGGCGGGGCCACCGACCGTCACCTGTCCGCTGTACGTCATGGCGGCAGCCTATAGCGGGGTCCCACGGCCGGCCGCCCCGACGCCGGAAGACTCCGGCCGCCCCTACGGAGGCTAGAGCGGCGGGAGCTTCGGGAGGGCGCCGCCCTCGACGGTCAGCGCGGAGCCCGTGCGGCGTCCGGCGAGCCAGCCGAGCAGGTCGGCTCCGGTGCCCCGGACGGTGATCCCGACCGGGTCCTCGTCCCGTCCCGTGCGCCACACGCGTGTGCCGTCCGTCAGCCGGACGGGCTCGACGTCGGGGTGCCCGGCGAAGCGCTCCGCGAGGAAGTCGGTCTCCCGCTCCACGAACTCCGCGGGCAGGTCCTCCAGCTCGTACCCGATGCCCAGGTCGACGTGGTGCAGCTCCACCTCGACCCACCGGCGGAACGGCAGGCGGGCCGCCGCGTCCGTCACGCCGTTGCGCAGCTCCACCGTGCGGGACCAGTCGGCGGGCACGGCCGCCGCCTGCTGGAAGCGGTCGGCGCTCTGCCGGACGTCGGCGAGCTGGACGTCCAGCGGGCGGGGCGCGTCCCGCTCGATGTCGGCGTCGCGGGCGGAGGCGGAGACGTACATGGGGCGTCCCTCGAGGACGTTCACCAGAGCGTCGGCGTTGCGCGCGAGGTGGGCGAGGACATGACCGCGGCTCCAGCCGGGAAGCCGTGACGGCTCGGTCACACGGGCGTTGTCCACCTTGGCGGCTGCGGTGAGCAGCCGTTCGGTCGCCTCACGTACAGACTCCAGGTCACGAGCGTGATCAATCATGGGCCTGACATTAGCTCCACCACACCATTGGGTGAAGGTGGTGAACGAGGACCGTAAATCGAATGCGCGTGCTATAGGCTCGATCCCGGCGTCGGGCATGCTGGAGGCCTCGGGATTGTTGACCCTCACGGAATCCGACCGGCGTTGTCAGTGGCTCCCCCTAGTCTGGAAATGACGGGGGCCCCGCCCCTGTCACTCTTCTCAAGAAAGGTGCGGACCGGCGTGGCCGACCGTCTCATCATCCGTGGCGCGCGCGAGCACAACCTCAAGAACGTCTCGCTCGAGCTGCCGCGCGACTCGCTCATCGTCTTCACGGGCCTGTCGGGGTCGGGCAAGTCCTCGCTGGCCTTCGACACCATCTTCGCCGAGGGGCAGCGGCGCTACGTCGAGTCGCTGTCGTCGTACGCACGGCAGTTCCTCGGCCAGATGGACAAGCCGGACGTCGACTTCATCGAAGGTCTGTCCCCGGCCGTCTCCATCGACCAGAAGTCGACCTCGCGCAACCCGCGCTCCACGGTCGGCACCATCACCGAGGTCTACGACTACCTCCGGCTGCTCTTCGCGCGCATCGGCAAGCCGCACTGTCCCGAGTGCGGCCGCCCCATCACGCGCCAGTCGCCGCAGGCCATCGTCGACAGGGTCCTTGAGCTGCCGGAGGGCAGCCGCTTCCAGGTCCTGTCGCCGCTGGTGCGCGAGCGCAAGGGCGAGTTCGTCGACCTCTTCTCCGACCTCCAGACCAAGGGCTACTCACGCGCACGCGTGGACGGCGAGACGATCCAGCTGTCCAGCCCGCCCACGCTGAAGAAGCAGGAGAAGCACACCATCGAGGTGGTCGTCGACCGCCTCACCGTCAAGGACTCAGCCAAGCGCCGCCTCACCGACTCCGTCGAGACCGCCCTCGGCCTGTCCGGCGGCATGGTCGTGCTCGACTTCGTCGAC
>Ga0164243_10011136_pt1 | contig 12859 bp, 8 predicted proteins | sample OricompcompostOP_FD_108781 | JGI IMG/M metagenome (GOLD analysis project Ga0164243, IMG submission 108781) | Organic Plus compost microbial communities from Emeryville, California, USA - Original compost - Organic plus compost (OP) | ecosystem: Engineered > Solid waste > Mixed feedstock >...
GAGACCATCAACTACCGCACGCTCAAGCCTGAGCGCGACGGCCTGTTCTGCGAGAAGATCTTCGGTCCCACCCGGGACTGGGAGTGCTACTGCGGCAAGTACAAGCGGGTCCGCTTCAAGGGCATCGTGTGCGAGCGCTGTGGCGTCGAGGTGACCCGCTCCAAGGTGCGCCGCGAGCGCATGGGTCACATCGAGCTGGCCGCGCCCGTCACGCACATCTGGTACTTCAAGGGTGTGCCGAGCCGCCTGGGCTACCTGCTCGACCTGGCACCGAAGGACCTCGAGAAGGTCATCTACTTCGCGGCCTACATGATCACCAGGGTCGACGAGGACGCCCGTCACAAGGATCTCTCGTCGCTCGAGGCGAAGATCGGCCAGGAGCGCAAGCAGCTCGAGGATCGTCGTGACAACGCGATCAACGACCGCATGAAGAAGCTCGAGGACGACCTGGCTGAGCTGGAGAAGGAAGAGGCCAAGGCCGACGCCAAGCGCAAGGTCAAGGATGCCGCCGAGCGTGAGGCCAAGCAGATCCGCGATCGTTCCGACCGTGAGATCGCGCGCCTCGACGCGGTGTGGGATCGCTTCAAGAACCTCAAGGTCCAGGACCTGGAGGGCGACGAGATCCTCTACCGCGACATGGTCTACCGCTTCGGCAAGTACTTCGAGGGCTACATGGGCGCCGCGGCGATCCAGAAGCGCCTGCAGGACTTCGACCTCGATGCCGAGGCCGAGGCGCTGCGCGAGATCATCGCCACCGGCAAGGGCCAGAAGAAGACTCGTGCGCTCAAGCGCCTCAAGGTCGTCTCGGCGTTCCTGAACAGCGACAACGCCCCCGAGGGCATGGTCCTGGACGCCGTCCCGGTGATCCCGCCGGAGCTGCGTCCCATGGTCCAGCTCGACGGTGGCCGCTTCGCCACGTCGGACCTGAACGACCTGTACCGCCGTGTCATCAACCGCAACAACCGCCTCAAGCGACTGCTTGATCTGGGTGCTCCCGAGATCATCGTCAACAACGAGAAGCGGATGCTGCAGGAGGCCGTCGACTCGCTGTTCGACAACGGCCGTCGTGGTCGCCCCGTCACGGGCCCCGGCAACCGTCCGCTCAAGTCGATCTCCGACATGCTCAAGGGCAAGCAGGGTCGCTTCCGTCAGAACCTGCTCGGCAAGCGCGTCGACTACTCGGGCCGTTCGGTCATCGTCGTCGGTCCGCAGCTGAAGCTGCACCAGTGCGGTCTGCCCAAGCAGATGGCGCTCGAACTGTTCAAGCCGTTCGTGATGAAGCGTCTGGTCGACCTGAACCACGCCCAGAACATCAAGAGCGCCAAGCGCATGGTCGAGCGTTCGCGCCCGGTCGTGTGGGATGTCCTCGAAGAGGTCATCACCGAGCACCCCGTGCTGCTGAACCGTGCGCCCACCCTGCACCGTCTGGGTATCCAGGCGTTCGAGCCGCAGCTCATCGAGGGCAAGGCCATCCAGATCCACCCGCTCGTCTGCTCGGCCTTCAACGCCGACTTCGACGGTGACCAGATGGCCGTGCACCTGCCGCTGAGCGCCGAGGCGCAGGCCGAGGCCCGCATCCTGATGCTGTCGACCAACAACATCTTGAAGCCGTCCGACGGTCGCCCGGTCACGATGCCGACGCAGGACATGATCATCGGTCTGTACTTCCTGACGCTCGACCGCGACGGGGAGCCGGGCGAGGGTCGTGCGTTCACGTCGGTCGGCGAGGCCGTCATGGCCTTCGACCGTGGCGAGATCTCGCTGCAGAGCAAGGTCAAGATCCGGTTCACGCCGGCCGAGGGTGACGCCGTGATCCGTGAGACCACGCTGGGCCGTGCGATCTTCAACCAGGCGCTGCCCGATGACTACGAGTTCGTCGACCACGAGGTCGGCAAGAAGCAGCTCGGCGTCATCGTCAACGACCTGGCCGAGCGCTACAGCAAGGTCGACGTCGCCAACGCGCTGGACAACCTGAAGGACACCGGTTTCCACTGGGCCACCCGGTCGGGTGTCACGATCTCCATCGAGGACGTCGTCGCGCCGCCGCAGAAGCCCGAGATCCTGGCCAAGCACGAGGCGGACGCCGCCAAGGTGCAGCAGCAGTTCGACCGCGGTCTGATCACCGAGGACGAGCGTCGTCAGGAGCTCATCGAGATCTGGACCCAGGCCACGGCCGAGGTGTCCGACGCGCTGGCCGGCACGTTCACCAAGGAAAACCCCATCAACATGATGGTGACCTCCGGTGCGCGCGGCAACATGATGCAGGTGCGTCAGATCGCCGGCATGCGCGGTCTGGTGGCCAACCCCAAGGGTGAGATCATCCCGCGCCCGATCAAGGCCAACTTCCGTGAGGGTCTGTCGGTCGTCGAGTACTTCATCGCGACCCACGGCGCCCGTAAGGGTCTGGCTGACACCGCGCTGCGTACCGCCGACTCGGGCTACCTGACGCGTCGTCTGGTCGACGTGAGCCAGGACGTCATCATCCGTGAGGACGACTGTGGCACCGAGCGTGGACTGCCCAAGGTCATCGCGGTCACGGCCGAGGACGGACGGATCGTCGCGGCCGAGAACGTCGAGACCTCGGCGTACGCCCGTTCGGCGGCCACCGATGTCACCGATCCCAAGAGCGGCGATGTGCTGGTTCCGGCCGGTGGCGACCTCGGCGATGTCGAGATCGCGCAGCTGATCGAGGCCGGTGTCACCGAGGTCCGTGTCCGCACGGTCCTGACGTGTGAGGCCAAGGCCGGTACGTGTGCGAAGTGCTACGGCCGCTCGCTGGCTACCGGCAAGCTCGTCGACATCGGTGAGGCCGTCGGCACCATCGCGGCCCAGTCCATCGGTGAGCCCGGCACTCAGCTGACGATGCGTACGTTCCACACCGGTGGTGTGGCCGGCGATGACATCACGCACGGTCTGCCGCGCGTCGTCGAGCTGTTCGAGGCCCGCAACCCCAAGGGCGTCGCGCCCATCACCGAGGCAGCGGGTCGTGTCACGATCGACGACACGGACAAGGGCCGCAAGCTCATCGTCACCCCCGACGACGGCTCGGAGCCGTTCGAGTACTCGGTGTCGAAGCGTGCGCGTCTGCTGATCGGCGACGGCGATCATGTCGAGGTCGGCGATCAGCTCACGCACGGCACACCCGATCCGCAGGAGGTTCTGCGCATCCTGGGTGTCCGCCGGGCGCAGGAGCACCTGGTCGACGAGGTGCAGGAGGTGTATCGCTCGCAGGGCGTGGCGATCCACGACAAGCACATCGAGATCATCGTTCGCCAGATGCTGCGTCGCATCACGGTCATCGAGCAGGGCGACTCGTCGCTGATCCCGGGCGACCTGGTCGACCGCGCGATCTTCGAGGAGGAGAACCGCCGTGTCGTCGCCGAGGGTGGTACCCCCGCCTCCGGCCGTCCGGTCCTGATGGGTATCACGAAGGCCTCGCTGGCCGTCGAGTCGTGGCTGTCGGCCGCGTCGTTCCAGGAGACCACGCGTGTCCTGACCGATGCCGCCATCCACGGCAAGTCGGACTCGCTGCGTGGTCTGAAGGAGAACATCATCATCGGCAAGCTCATCCCGGCGGGTACCGGTCTGGACCGTTACCGCAACATCCGGGTCGAGCCCACCGAAGAGGCCCGTCAGGCCGCCTACGCCGTCACCGGCTACGGCGACTTCGACTACGGCTTCGGCTCCGACACCATCACGATCGACGACAGCGACTTCGTCTCGTACGACAGCTGATCCACCCGATCACCACGAACGGCCCCCGCTCCCGCGGGGGCCGTTCGTCATGTACGCGGCTTCTCGACCGGACGGAAGAGCAGCTTCAGCTTGGGTTCGAAGATCGGACGGAAGACCTTCTTGACCGGCTTGGTCATCAGCAGATTGGCCAGGACCACCGCGATCAGGATCGCGCCGATCACGGCCTTGACGCCGTACTGCGCGGTGTCCTCGAACACGTCGAACTGCTCGCGCAGGAACAAGATGACGTAGCCGTGCAGCAGGTAGCAGTAGAACGTCCGCTCGCCCAGGCTGGTCGTGATGGAGCGGGTCTTCGGCACCAGCGACAGGGCTGCGAACGTCAACACGAAGCCGATGATCAGTAGCTCGGCGCGCTGGGTGATGCCCTCCAGCGGTGTCGCGTCGAGGGGCGATTCGTCGTACCGGGACTTCCACAGCAGCCAGTCGACGGTCCAGTCGGAGGAGTACAGGTAGCAGATGACGAATGCGACCGTGAGCGTGATGGCCGAGGCGATGCGGACCGGTGCCTGGGTCAGCCACAGGAAACGTTCGCGTGTCATGTGCAGGCCCACGACGTAGAACGGTAGGAAACCCAGGATCTTGGGCAATGCCAGGACGTTGGGGACCTCGATCAGGCCGACGGCCAGCGAGATGATGATCGACGTCGTGATGGGGTACTTCAGGGCCCGCCAGATGGGGGTCGTGAGCCGCCACACGAACAGGGCCGCCATGAACCAGGCCAGCCACTGTGGCGACAGGATCGCCAGATGCTTCGGGGTGCCGTCGTAGTGCCGGGTGATGAGTTGCAACGAGGTCTCGACCAGCAGATACGGCACCACCAGCGTGCTGACGATGCGCTGCACCTGGCGCGCATCGCCCATGTAGCGCCGAGCCGTGTACCCGGAGATCAGGATGAAGAACGGCATGTGGAACGAGTAGATCCACACGTAGATCGCCTTGGCCGAGTCCATCTCGACGTATTGCGTCAGCGAGTGTCCGATCACGACCAGCAACATGACCCAGTAGCGCGCGTTGTCCAGGTAGGCGACTCGCTCCTTGGGGGGAGAGGTCACCACGGGGAGCGGTTCGAGAGCACTCACCCTGTGATTCTATTGAGCGTGCCTGAGGAAGGACTGTCAGTGGACCGTGTGCCGCGCCGGACGCAGCGGCTGGGCTCCTACGCCGTCGCGTTCCGTACCGATGCCGACGGCCGCGATCTGATGTTGCTGACCCGCATCTCGACGACGGGTTACCCGGCCGGTTGGTGGACACTGCCCGGCGGAGGTGTGGACCACGGCGAGTCGCCGAACGATGCTGTCGTCCGTGAACTGTTCGAGGAGACGGGCCTGGACGCCTTGTCGTCGCGGCTGGTCGACGTGCATGACATCCACCTCGTCGATGAAGGGCGCGATGACATGTACGAGGATTATCACGGCGTCCATCTGCTGTATGCGGTCCAGGTGGACCCGAACGTCGAACCCCAGGTCACCGAGGTCGGTGGCTCGACCGATCTGGCGCAGTGGGTACCGGTTGACGAGATCGGTGCGGTGTACCAGCCCGTGCTCCCGATGGTCGAGCACGTCCTACGGCACCGTGAGGACTACATCAGCTGATCAGTGAGGCGCCTTCTTCGGGTAGACCATCAGCAGGACGTAGTTGCCGCGGGCGGACATGACGTGAGTGCCGCGATAGTAGGTGCCGTTCTCGGCGCTGCCGCTGTACGTCGTGCCCACTTCGTTCAGATCCTCGACGACGTCCTTGTCCGGTTCGCCCGAGACTCGCGAGGTGACCCAGTCGCGTGCCACGGCGTCGGCCGAGGTGGCCCGCTCGATGAAGACCGCTGCGAAGGATGGCCGGAACCCGCTGAGCAGGATCGTGCTGCCCGCCGGCGCCGTCCAGCCGTCGACCAGTTCGGTGGTGGCATCGGCGTCGATGTCCATGCGGGGCCAGATCAGGGCCGAGGCGTCGGGAGTCTCGTCGACGTTCTCGACATCGCCCAGATCATTGGACTCGTGGGTCTCCTGGCCCAGTTTCGGATCGCCGACGTAGGTCAGCTGAAGCGTCATCACGGGACTGCGCAGCGATGACGGCGGAGACGTGCGGGTCGTGAGGTCACCCGGATCGACGGTCATCCGGACGCGTACGTCACGATCGTCGGCAGTGCTGCCGGTGGCGGTGAAATCGCACCGCTTGATGCGGTCGTCGGCCTTCTCGCAGACCTTGCTGAGGTCGTCGGTGGGGATCTCAGCATCGGGCAGCAGCGCGGCCAGCTGCGCCAGCATGCGGCGGGTGACGAGCGCCGGGTCGCCGTCGACGCGCATCACGGAGAGGACGGTGTCGGGGCGCGGCGATTCCTCGAGCAGCTTGTAGGAGTCGTCGCTGGGTGGGTCGTCAGGCAGGGGAGTGGGCGTCGTGGGCGTCTCGCCGGGTTCGGCCTCTTCGGCCGCCTTCTCGAGCAACTTCGCCTCACGGTCGGCCTCGGCAGCCTCCAACTCGGGCCGGTAGGCCTCGATCAGTGCCTCGCTGCGCAGGCGAACCAGCGGGCCGAGTTGCACGGCGCCCTTCGGTACCGACAAGCCGTAGCCGATGGGGGACTGCGGACCCGACTCGTGCGGGGAGACGTCGGGCGCAGCGGATGTGGTGACGGTGGGCGCGGGCTCATCGCCATTGGCCGTGCAGGCGGACAACGCCATCGTGGCGGCCAGGGCCATCGCAGTGACCGGGTAGGACCCCACCTTCGCGGACAGACGCAACACATCCACCTCCTTCGGCCCTCAACATTAGAGGTAGGTGCCGCAGCACTATTTGCATAGGGCATGCAGATAGTGCGCGTATCCTGATGCCAGTCCCAACCGAGAAGACCTGAGGAGGAGTCTTGCTGTGTCGTTCAATCCCGCTGCACCGGAGTCGGTCTTCACCTACGGTGCGCCCGGCCTGAAGTTCGGTGCGGGTGCGCGCCACGAACTAGGTCACGATCTGGGCCAGCTGGGAGCACGGCGTGTCCTGGTCGTGACCGATCCGGGTGTCGCGGCGACCGGCGCTCCGGCAGAGATCGCCGATTCGCTGCAGGCGTCGGGAATCGATGCGGTCGTGTTTGACCGAAGCCGGGTCGAGCCGACGGATGGCAGCCTGACCGAGGCGATCGACTTCGGCCGAGCGAACGGCCCGTTCGATGCGATCGTCGCGGTGGGTGGCGGCAGCAGCATCGACACCGCCAAGGCCGTCAACCTGCTGCTGACCAACGACGGTGAGCTGATGGACTACGTGAATCTGCCGGTCGGGGGTGGACGGGCACCGAGCCATCCGTTGTTGCCGCTGGTCGCGGTGCCGACCACCACGGGCACGGGTAGTGAGAGCACCACGATCTGCGTGCTGGACGTGGTGAGCCAGCACGTCAAGACCGGCATCTCCCACGCGCGCCTGCGCCCGTCGATGGCCGTCGTCGATCCGGAACTGACCATGACGCAACCGGCCGGTGTCACGGCTGCTTCCGGGCTGGACATCCTCTGTCACGCGCTGGAGAGCTACACCGCGCGGCCGTTCACGTCCTATGAGCACAAAGCGGCGGCCGAGCGCGTGCCCTATTGCGGGTCGAATCCCATCTCGGACATGTGGTCGGAGAAAGCGATGAGCCTGATGTCGTCGGCGTTCCGGCGCGCGGTCCAGCACGGCGACGACGTGGCGGCGCGCACCGAGATGGCGATGGCGGCGACGTTCGCGGGTCTGGGCTTCGGCAATGCCGGCGTTCACATCCCGCACGCGAACGCCTATCCGATCGCGGGCCAGGCGCCTGTCGAGTTCCACCCGGCGGACTATCCGCGTCACGAGGAGGGCGGCACTCATGGCCTGGTGCCGCACGGCATGGCCGTCTCGTTGACGGCTCCGGCCGCGTTCCGGTTCACGTTCGAGGCTTCGCCCGAGCGCCACCTGCGCGCCGCGCAGCTGCTGGCCCCCGACGTCGATGCGGCCAGTGATCCCCGCGAGCAGCTGCCGATCGTGTTGGCCGGCATCATGCGCGACGTCGGCATCCCGTCGGGGCTGGGCGAGGTCGGATTCACCGGGTCCGATGTCGATGCGCTGGTCGACGGCACCATGAAGCAGCAGCGCCTGCTGGCCACGGCCCCGCGTGAGGTCACCGAGGACGATGTGTCGTCGATCATCGAGCAGTCGATCGAGTTGTGGTGACCGACGCCTTCACGATCCTGCGCCAGCGGATCCTGACCGGCGATCTGGCGCCCGGCACGCGACACTCGGTCTACCGGCTGGCCGACGAGCTGGGCATCTCCCGCACGCCTGCGCGCGAGGCGGTGCTGCGGCTGGCCGATCTGGGCCTGGTGACGATCGAGCGCAATCGCGGCATCACGATCCGCGGCGTGCGGGCCGAGGATGTTCGCGATGTGTTCGAGTTGCGCTTGCTGCTGGAGGTACCGGCGGCTGCTGCGGCTGCTGCTCACGTCGACGACGCTCTGGCGGAGCGGCTGCGCGATGCCTTGGACGCGATGCGTCGAGCTGCTGCGGACGGTGACGAGGCGACGTTCATGCGCCACGATCGCGATCTGCATGCCGCGCTGGGCGAGGCGCTCGGCAATGCGCGACTGTCCCAGGAGGTCGACCGGCTGCGTGACTCGATCCAGGTGCGCGGCGTCTCGACAGTCGATCGGGCCCGCTCGCTGATCGAGGTCGCCGAGGAGCACGCGCCGATCGTGGGGGCGGTCATCGCTGGTGACCCGGCGGCTGCGGCCTCCGCCATGCGCGAGCACCTGGTCCACACGGCCGCACTCCTCCTGGGGGACGGCCACCTTCGCCCGTGGGCTGCTCGACCGCAGCGATGAAGCCCGACCCGTGGCAGTTCGCGCAATCACCCAGCCACGAGTAGCATGCTACTCATGGCGACCGTCGTTCAGGACGTGGTGGCCGAGCTCCGGGCAGCGGGGGTCGGTGACGTCGACGACTCGTCGATCACGCGCGCGCTCTACAGCACGGACGCCTCCCTGTACCGCGTGGTGCCGCAGGCCGTCGTGCGACCTCGCCACGTCGACGAGGTACTGGCGGCAGTCGATGTGTGCCGACGGACCGGCGTACCGGTCACCTCGCGCGGGGCCGGGACGTCGATCGCGGGCAATGCGATCGGCACCGGGGTCGTGATCGACTTCAGCAAACACCTGAACCGGGTCCACGACATCGATGCCGAAGCTCAGACGGCCCGCGTCGATCCCGGCGCGATACACGCCGTGGTGCAGCAAGCCGCAGCTCCGCACGGTCTGCGATACGGTCCCGACCCGTCCACGCACACCCGCTGCACCGTCGGCGGCATGATCGGCAACAACGCGTGCGGCAACCGGGCCCTGGGGTACGGCAGGGCGTCGGACAACGTCGCCGCTCTCGATCTCGTCACGGCGGCGGGCGAACGCCTTGTCGTGGGTCGGGAGATCGCGACCGAGTCGCCGACTCTGGACAGTCTGCGGACTGTTGTAGGCGACGGCCTGGCGACGATCCGTACCGAGTTCGGCCGATTCGGCCGTCAGGTCTCCGGGTACAGCCTGGAGCACCTGCTGCCTGAGAACCGGTTCGATGTCGGGTCCTTCCTTGCGGGTAGCGAGGGCACCTTGGGGGTGCTGCTCGGCGCGACGATCGATCTGGTGCGCGTACCGAAGCTCATCCATCTGGTGCTGCTGTCCTATCCCTCGATGGCCGAGGCCGCCGATGACGTGCCCACGATGCTGCCGTTCGGCCCGGTCGCGTGTGAGGGGCTGGGCACACGGGTCATCGAGGTGTTCAAGGCCGCCAAGGGTGGCGCGTCGGTTCCAGACCTTCCGCGCGGCGACGGATTCCTCTACGTCGAGCTGGCCGGAGACGATGCCGGGGAACTGGCGGCGCTCGGTGACCGGGTGGTCCGTGCCTCGTCCTCGCTGGGTCACCGCCATGTCACCGATGCGACCGAGCAGGCCGCCCTGTGGCGCGTCCGCGAAGAAGGTGCCGGCCTCGCGTCTCGCATCTGGGACCGGCCCGCACTGTCCGGCTGGGAGGACGCGGCCGTCCCGCCCGAGGCGCTGGGCGCCTACTTGCGCGAGTTCAGTACGCTGCTCGATCAGCACGGGCTCCACGGCGAGACGTACGGCCACTTCGGTGACGGCTGCGTGCATGTGCGCATCGACTTCCCCGTCGGCGAGGGGGAGGGACGCCAGGGCTACCGCGATTTCATCTTCGACGCCGCCCGACTCGCCGCGAGTCACGGCGGATCGTTCTCCGGCGAGCACGGCGACGGTCGCGCGCGCTCCGAGCTGCTGCCGCTGATGTACTCCGCCGATGCCATCTCGTTGTTCGAGCAGGTCAAGAACGTGTTCGATCCCGATGATCTGCTCAATCCAGGGGTCCTGGTCCGGCCACGGGCCATCGATGACGATCTGCGGAGGCAGCACCGCACGTGGCCAGACGGCATGCCTGAGCGTCGACGCGGGGGTCTGACGCTGCTGCACGATGAGTCCAGCTTCGGCGCGGCCGTCCACCGGTGCACCGGAGTCGGCAAGTGCGTCGCGGCGAACACGCCGCCCGGCGGCGTCATGTGTCCGTCGTTCCAGGCGACGCGCAACGAGAAGGACAGCACCCGAGGTCGCGCTCGCGTCCTGCAGGAGATGATCGACGGGCGGCTCGTCGACGGCGGCTGGAAGGCGCCCGAGGTGCACGAGGCGCTCGACCTGTGCCTGTCGTGCAAAGGCTGCGCCAGTGACTGTCCGACCGGCGTCGACATGGCCACCTACAAGTCCGAGGTGCTCCACCAGTCGTACCGGGGCCGGCTGCGTCCGCGCAGTCACTACGTCCTGGGCCGGTTGCCGTTCTGGGCCAAGCTCGCCTCACCCGTCGCGTTCCTGGCGAATCTGATGATGGTGGTGCCCGGTCTGAAGCACCTCGCCCGCTGGTCCGCCGGCGTCGATCAACGACGCAGCCTGCCGACGTTCGCGCAGGGAGGACTTGGCCGGGGCGCGTTCAGTCGGTGGGCGCGCAAGCGGACCGCAGCGACCGAGGCGCCGAACGGCCGCGTCCTGCTGTGGGCCGATTCGTTCACCGAGTACTTCACGACCGGCGCGGGCAAAGCGACGGTCCAGGTCCTGGAGGATGCCGGATACGCGGTCGAGACGCTCGATCGCTCGGCGTGCTGCGGCCTGACCTGGATCACGACCGGTCAGCTCGACACCGCACGCAAGCTGGTGACCCGGGCCGTCGAACGGCTTCACCCGTACGTCCAGGCCGGCGTCCCGATCGTCGGGGTCGAGCCGTCCTGCACTGCGGTCCTGCGCACCGACGCTGTCGAACTGGTCGACGACACGCGGGCGGCCGAGGTCGCGGCAGGCGTGTTCACGTTGTCCGAGCTGCTGCAGCGCACCCCCGGCTGGATCGCTCCGGACCTGAACGGTCAGCATCTCGTCGTGCAGCCGCACTGTCATCAGGCGTCGGTCGTCGGCTTCGATGCGGACCTGGCCGTTCTGCAGGCCACGGGTGCCACGGTCCAGCGCCTGGGCGGCTGCTGCGGCCTGGCCGGGAACTTCGGCGTCGAACGTGGCCACTACGAGGTTTCCGTGGCGGTGGCCGAACAACAATTGCTTCCTGCCGTACAGGAAGCGCCCGAAGGTGCGAGAATCGTGGCAGACGGCTTCTCCTGTCGCACCCAGTTGAACGATCTGGTCGGCGTGGAAGCCGTTCACCTGGCAGAGCTGCTCACCTCCCCTTGACCATCGCCGCCCCTGATTTCCACCTGGCGTCTTGGAGCACCCTGAATGACGTTCGACCACCCCCGATCGGCCGCTGAACTCGATGACGCGGTCTCCCGTTTCGCTGCGCTCGCCGATGCCGTCGCCGGGGACGAGGACGTGCCGTCCTGTCCCGGATGGACGACGCGGGACCTGATCGTCCATCTCGGTGCGACCCATCGCTGGGCGGCCGCGACACTCCTCAGCGCTCAGCGGCTGGCTGATGCCCCGTCCCCGGTCGTCCACGGATCGCTCGGCGACTGGTACGCCGGATGCGCCGCGGCGCTGCTGACCGCGATCGACGCCGTCGCACCCGACGAGCCGGTGCCGAACTTCGCGCGCATCAACGAGACCGCCTCGTTCTGGGCGCGCCGCCAGCTGCACGAGACCACCATGCACGCGGTCGATCTGGCCCAGGCGCTCGGCCACGGCGAACGGCAGTGGGATGTCGGTGCCGACGTCGCCGCCGACGGTGTGGAGGAGGTCCTCGGCGTGTTCTTCCCGCGGATGACCGCCCGCGGACAGCGTCCCGACGTACGCTCACGGGTGCGGTTCGACGCCACCGACCGGTTCGACTCGTGGATCATCGTGCCCAGTTCGACTGCGGTCGGTCCGCCCCTGTTGAAGCACGGCAACGGTGATGCCGACTCATCGGTTCGCGGCACTACCGTCGAGCTCTATCTGGCACTGTGGAACCGCATCCCGACGGACCGGCTCCGGTACGACTCCGACGACGCGCGCGCAGTGCTGGAAGGCCCCACCGTTCCATAGGGAAACAGGGGTCGCCCGCGTTTTGACCGGCTACCAGTGAGCCGGTAGAGTTGATCTCTGTGTCTGGACGTTCCAGACCGATGCACACATCCTGTCGTCCCCGACGTCCGGCCAGTCTCATTTCCGTATGGACCGAATCCCGCGGATCGACGGCGAGTGCATCGAAGATCGAGGCTCTTCACCGGGTCAAGAAGAAGGATGTCGTAGTGCCCACTATCAACCAGTTGGTCCGCAAGGGCCGCCAGACCAAGGTGGCCAAGACCAGCACCCCCGCGCTCAAGGGTTCGCCCCAGCGTCGTGGTGTTTGCACCCGCGTGTACACCACCACCCCCAAGAAGCCGAACTCCGCACTGCGTAAGGTCGCCCGTGTCCGCTTGTCCAGCGGCACCGAGGTCACGGCCTACATCCCCGGTGAGGGTCACAACCTGCAGGAGCACTCGATCGTGCTCGTCCGCGGTGGTCGTGTGAAGGACCTCCCCGGCGTCCGTTACAAGATCGTGCGCGGCGCGCTCGACACCCAGGCGGTCAAGGGTCGTAAGCAGGCCCGCTCCCGCTACGGCGCGAAGAAGGAGAAGGCCTGATGCCTCGTAAGGGTCCCGCTCCGAAGC
>Ga0164243_10011138_pt1 | contig 12858 bp, 18 predicted proteins | sample OricompcompostOP_FD_108781 | JGI IMG/M metagenome (GOLD analysis project Ga0164243, IMG submission 108781) | Organic Plus compost microbial communities from Emeryville, California, USA - Original compost - Organic plus compost (OP) | ecosystem: Engineered > Solid waste > Mixed feedstock >...
ATCGAGCCATTGCTTCCGCCTCCCTGTTGTTGTGAACTCGCCTTCGATGGGTCTCTCCGGCCACGAGCGCCACCACACGCATGCCGCGCGTAGCGGGAGAGAAATCACCGGCCAACCACCCGCATACCCGCCGCGGCTCGCACCAACCGGGCTTGCGGTCACCGTTGCCGCAAGGTCGATGGGGTCGGCCTGTCGGCTGGTGCGGATGCTGCACCTAGCGGGATGCCAGAGGGCTGCGGTGTCGGTCGCCGTGCCCGCTGCGCGCCGGCCGCCTGGGTTTGCTGCCGTGCGCCGCACCGCCGGGATGGAGCACCCGCTCACCAGGCAGTCGGTGTGGGGCGCGGTGCGCACTGTCCGGTGTGGGCCAGGGCGGGGCGGGAGCGCTGGTCCGGGGCGGTCGATGCGGAGCCGGCACCAGCCGGGCGTGGGCGAGCAGATCGAGCTGGCTCAACGTCGCCGCGACGTGCCCGGCCGCCTCGGTGATCACCACCGGAACCCCGAGCACGTCGCGGAGCAGGCGCAGCAGCAGCCCGAACCCAGTGAAGTCCAGGCGCCGGACCCGGTGCAGATCGATCACGACCTGCCGGGCGCCGCCGGTGCGCAGCCGGGCCAGCCACCCCGGCAGGTGCCGGCACAGGCACTCGGCCTGCTCCGCGCTCGGACACAGAATCCACACGCCGTCGCCGGAGTCGGCCAGTACGCGCCCGGCGGCTACGCCGCTGGAACTGGTCCCACGGTCACGCGTCCACGCCTGCGGCATCCGCCGGTTGGTGCCGGTGTGCGCTGGCGGGGCGCCGTGCCCGGTGCTCGGCGCGGGTGTCGATACGAACGTCGGTGCACTCGCCATCCCGAACACCACCTCCCATCCTGGCGTCCGCGAGCAGAGCGGGATGAGTTGGCCGTCGTTCACCCAACAAGACGTGCACGACTCCATCCCGTGTTCCCGACACCACCCGTGTTTGTGACTCAGATCACACAAATCTTGAGTCGAGTATGCTCAACTTCGGGAACAAGGGGCGGCTCAGGTTCGTCGTGGTGGATGTCCGGCCGCCGGGGCGACAGGCTCTGGCGGACGCAGTAACGACACGTGATCGAGTTGTGGAGGTGAGAGCCATGACGCTGCCTGCTGTGCGATCGTCGAGCTCGCTGCGGCACTGGGACCCGTTCCGGGAGTTCGAGGACCTCTACAGTCAGATGGGCCGCTGGATGGACTCGGTGGCCGGTCGCCCCGTCGAGGGTGTGCGGGCCTGGTCGCCGCTGGCCGACGTGACTGAGACCGAGGACGCCTACCTGGTCGAGGTCGAGCTGCCCGGGATCAAGCGCGACGACATCACCATCGACGTGGTCGGCACCGAGCTGGCCATCAACGGTGAGGTCAAACAGAAGGAGCGGCAGGGCTGGTTTAGGCACCGCACCCGCCGCACCGGCCAGTTCGCCTACCGGGTGACCCTGCCGCAGGACGTGAACGCCGACAAGATCGAGGCCACCCTCGACGAGGGCGTGCTCACCGTCCGCGTGCCGAAGACCGAGGCGGCCAAGCCGCGCCGCATCGCGATCAACGGCAAGTGACCACCCGCAGGCGGTCGACCCGACAACGCCCGCGCCACCTGCCCCGCCCAGCAGGGCCGGGGTCGGTGGCGCGGGCGTTGCTGTGGCTGCGAGAAACCGGGCTGCTAGCTCGTCGCGGCTCCCGCGGTGGCGGCGTCAAGCCGGAACTTGGCCAGGGCGCTTTCGAAGTTGTCCTGTTCGTGGGCGGAGACCAGCGTCTCGGCCACATCCCGCAGTTTCGTGTTGGTGTTCTGCGAGGCTCCCTTCAGCAGACCGAACCCGCCTTGGGCGTCGCAGCCGAAGTGGCGCATCAGCAGGCCCTGGGCCTGCCCGATCGTCTGCCGGGTCTCCAGCGCCACCTTGAGCTGGTCCACCAGGCGGCGGCTGTCGTGGAACAGCTGCGCGTTGTCGAACACCACGCCAGCGTGCACCGTCAGCAGCAGCACGACATCGTGGACGGTCTCGTCGAACCGGTGCGGCTCATCGGAGAACACCGTCAGCACCGCCGACCCGCCGCCGCGGCGGCGGGTCGGCACCGGCAACACCAGGACGCTGCGATACCCCTGGTCGGCCAAGCGTGCGCTGAACCGCGGCCATCGTTGATCGGTGCGTGTGTCGTCCACCCGGCGGGGTTCGCGATACCGCAACGCTTCCACGAGCGGGCCGTCGCCGGTCAGCATGTCCTGCGCGGGTGCCGCTGCACCCGGCGTCGCGCAGGCCGCCACCACGTCCGCTTGCTCGGGCCGCACGCCGGTTACGGTGACGGTGGCCGCCGCGCAGCCCGGCACGGTGCGCAGCACCCGCTCGGCAAAGCGCCCCAGTGCGCCCGTCACGTCGTCGTCCTCGACCAGCCGCGACACCTCGGCCAGCTCCTGGGCGATGGTCAGCAGCTCGGTTTCGCCGGTCATGCGCACAAACCCCTTTGTCGCGGCAACGGCCATGGTCGCGCGGACTCACCCCGGCCTGCCGCGGGAGCGCCGGAGGCGACCTTCATCGCATCCGATGCTGCGCTGCTGAACACCGACCGTCGATGACCGTATCGAATGATCGAGGTCGCCCCCGACGACCCCAGTCTGGCACCGCCCGCGCCGACCGCAACCCGTCCAGCCCCGCTATGACAGTGCCTCGCCCTCTGGAAAGCGGGCACCCACCGCCACTAGCATGACCTCAGCTCGCGGTTGTGCAGTCAGCCGGGACGTGCTGCAAATCCACTCAGGTGGAGCAGGACAACCAGGCCCATCCGCACCTGCGACGGCTCGCGTACCGTACGACCCGGCGCGGGCCACGGCCGGCGTCCCTCCGCCGCATCGCGAGACGGAGGTCTGGCCGTGTCTCCTGCCCACCCGCTGCCGCCGCGACGTCCCAGCCGACCTCCCTGGGGCATGTCATGACCGACCGCCTCATTCGGCCGCCCGGCGCCGGTGAGCCCGACCACCCGGACCACGCGCCCGCCGGCCACGGCACGTGTCCCGTGTTGCGGGTCGCGCTGAGCAGCCCCACACCCAGCGCGCTGCTCGCCGAGGTTCACGGCGAGCTGGATCTCCTCACCGCGCCCCAACTGCGGAGCCGACTCACCCACGCTCTGACCGGCTCCCGGCACACCGTGCTCGTCACGGACCTCACCGACGTGCAGTTCCTGGGCGCCGCCGGCATCAGCGCGCTCCTGCAGGCCCGCGAGCACGCACACCAGCACCGGATCGCGTTCCGGGTCGTCGCCACCCACCGGCCGGTACTCCTGCCGCTGACCCTGCTCGACCTGACCACCACGTTCGACGTCCACCCCAGCCGTGCCCAGGCCCTGGCCGCACCGTCATACCCCGCAGGCAACGGCCGCGTCCGGCGCGAACAACCACCGAGCCCGGACGGTGGCGAGCCAGGTTCAGAAGGCCACGGCCCCTGACACGACCACGCGGCACGCGTGACGTGCCGGGCGATCAGGGGTGCGTCGCGGTTTCCAGCCGGCTGCGTAACTCGGCGATCTGGGCGTGAGCGGCGGCGAGTTCGTCTTCCAGCACGATGATCCGGGCGCTCGCGACGATCCCGTGGCCGTCGTCGAGCAGCCCCCGGATGCGCGCGGCGAGGTGCAGCTGGCGGCGGCTATAGCGGCGGTGCCCACCACCGGAACGCTGCGGACGCACCAGCCCAGCGGTGTCCAGGCTGCGCAGGAACGCCTGCTGCACACCGAGCATCATCGCGGCCTGCCCCGTGGTGTACGCCGGATAGTCGACATCATCGAGATCGCGCAGATCAGTCCTGGTCACGAGCGGGCCTCCCACGGACACCACGGGTCGACCTGACCCTCACCCGACACTCTCCGAACCACAGTACCTCCAGCGACGCCTTGACATAATCTACAGCGCTCGCTATAAGAAAATTATCGGTCAGAACCTGGTGGACACACAGCTGGGGAGTGATCGAGATGGACGGCACGAGCATTGCCCGCAGGGCGGGAACCGACCTCGCGTGGCCCCTGGAGGTCGGGCCGGCTCGCTTCGCCGACCTGATCTGCGCGGAGCCCGCGTGGGTGCGCGCGGAGTTCGACGCGATCGTCGCCGCCAGCTTCGGCTCCTCCGCGACCCGGCCTCTCCCGCCGCGAGACCGGCCACCAGGACCAGCGCCCACACGTCGCCACCGCGGCGACGAGGCGTCCTCGCGCCGCGACCCGCTGTCCCACACGGTGAGCGGTGATCTCGCGCGGACCGCGCGGCGAGTCGGAGCTCGCGAACGGTCTCCTCCGCCGCCGCTGCGCGACGCCGCGCCGACCGCGCGGACCCCTCTTCCTGGATCGCAGCACCGGTGAACGCGAAGGAGGTGGTAACGGCACGACCGTACCGGGGTGCCCTCGTGTCAACCTGCCCGTGGCGGCCGGCTCTCGTCGTTGGCTGGCACACCGGAGAGGAATGCCAGCACCGCGTCTCGTGACGCACCGACCGACCCGCCACGGCCAGCACCGGTCACGGTCGTCGTTGGGGACAACGTCCAGCCTTCCTTGATCATGTGAGTCCACGAGGCCCGCCACTGCATCGCCAGGGCGGGCTTCGGCGTGTCCGGGCACCCAGGTTCCCTCGCCTTGTAGCCAAAGTTGTGGTCACGGGGAACAGAAAAGCTGAGCGGGCCGTTAGCAAGAATGAACGGCGGGGCTGCGACCCCGCCCGATCGGAACTGACCTGATCGAAAACCTGATTGGTGTGGAAGGAGACTGTGACATGTTGATGCGTACCGACCCGTTCCGCGAGCTCGACCGGCTGACCCAGCAGTTCTTCGGCGCCAACGGGACCGCGGCCCGTCCCGCGGCGATGCCGATGGACGCCTACCGCACCGGGGACGAGTACGTGGTCGCGTTCGACCTGCCCGGCGTCAGCGCGGACTCGATCGAGGTGAACGTCGAGAAGAACGTGCTGACCGTCAAGGCCGAACGCGGCGGCCAGACCGAGGAGCACGTGGAGTACCAGGTCGCCGAGCGGCCCCGCGGCGTGTTCAGCCGGCAGCTGTTCCTGGGCGAGGCTCTGGACACCGAGACCATCCAGGCCGGCTACGAGGCCGGCGTGCTGACGCTGCGGATCCCGGTCGCCGAGAAGGCCAAGCCCCGCAAGATCGCCATCAGCGCCGGCAGCGACAGCAAGCAGATCAACGCCTGAGCGCACGCCCTCGCCGGCCCGCCGACGCGCCCGGTCGGCGGGGTGTTTCCGGGGCCGCGGCGGGGAAGCCGACGAGGTGCGGAAGGGAGGGAACCGATGACCGACACCAGGCATGACGGCGCGGCGCCGACCGACGCAGCGCGGACCGAGGTGGCACGCACCGACGGGACGCGGATCGACGGATCGCGGATCGGCGGGGCGCTGGCCGATGCCCGGCGGCGGCTCGCCGATGCCGCTACCGCCCTGCGCACTGGTTCCCCTGGCGCGGCCGAGGTGTCCGCGGTGATCACCGGCACGCACGAGATCGCCACCACCCTGGCCGACCTGGTGCAGACCCTGATGGACCACACCGCGACCCTGGCCAAGCAGCACGGCCCGCAGGTCAGCAACGAGATCCACGCCGACCTGCGGGCCCTGCACGGCTGCTTGACCACCGGCGCGCTGCTGCTCGCCCCCGCCCTCGACGACCTGGCCGGTACCGGTACCAACCGCGACGGGACGACTCCGCGACGGGAGGAATCACGATGAGCCTGGACAAGCCCTGGAACGACGTGGCCGACCAGCTGCGCCCCGCCCGACCCGACCTGGAGGACGAGCCTGGCGCGGACCCGGTCACCGAACCGATTGACGTGGTCGAGGCCGACCCGGCCGACGTGGCCGATCAGCGGCGCGTCGTGCCGCTGCCCGACGAGCCCGCCGACGATCAGTCCTGGCCGTGATCGATGGGAGCAACGTGCGATGCCCCGTTCCCGCACTCGTTCAGGATCACCGCCCGGCGCGTCGCTGGCCGCCGCGCTGACGAGGGTCACCGAGGCCGTGCAGCACGCGGTAGGTCACCGCGTGACAGCCGGCCACGGGCCCGACCCTGCCAGCCTGCGCGAGGAGACCTGGCAGCTGATCCACCTGCTTGGCGCGCTGGGTGACCTGGCCGCAGCGCTGGCACCGCAGGTCGGGCACTATCCCGAGCGGTATCGGCTGCATGCCGACGACGATGTCGACCCGGCCGAGCACGTCGCCCGCACCTGTCGGGAACTGGCCGCGCTGCGCCACGCGTTGGGCGAGGCGGAAGGTGCCGCCCGCGAGGCTTACACCGCCGTCAGCCACCTGCACACCGTGCCCGAGAACACCGTGCCCGAGGACACCACGGGAACGGCGAGCAGGACCGACCATCCCTGACGGAGCGGATGACCATGTCACCGTCACCGGTACCCGATCCGTACGAGGTACTCGGCGTCTCGCGGGAGGCGACGCCGAGCGAGATCGCCGCGGCCTACCGGGCCCTGGTGCGCCACCTGCACCCCGACGCCGCGCACGCACCCAACGATCCGGCACGCCTGACCGAGGTGCTCGCCGCCTACGCCGAGCTGCGCGATCCACGCCGACGCGCGACCGACGACCGCGACCACCCCGCCCCGCCACCAGGTCGAGAGCCCATCTCCATTCCTGTACGGGTCCACCGCCGCAGTGCACGCAGCCAACCCGACCTCCGGGTCGGCCCCGTCCGCCGCCACCTCCACTGACCGCACGACCGACCGCCTCCGCACCCGCATTCACCGGATCCGCGACTCGATGCCCGGCAGGCGTGTCACCGCCGGTTCCCGCAGGTCAAGGTGCATCGACTGCGCTGGCGCACCGGATGCACCCCAGGGTTCATGGGTAACAGGCGGCCTGACGGGGATACCCGAGGTAGTCAGGCGTTGCGACGCCCGGCAGCCGACGAGAGGCAATCATGGACCGCGCACGGGACGAGATGTGGCCACAGGTGCTGGACGAGGTCACCGGCGCACTGGAAAGCCTGACCGCGGCGTTGGGCAGCGTGGACGACTTCACCGTCTTGCTCCAGCAGGTGTGCGCCCAGGTCACCAAGGCCGTACCGGGCGTGGACGAAGCGACCGTAACTCTGCTCGACGAGGGCAACGCCCGGACCGCGGCCACCACCAGCGACGTCGTCGTGAGCCTCGACCGAGACCAATACGCCCTCGGACACGGACCCTGCCTCGAAGCCGCGGCATCGGGCACGCTGGTGCGCGTGTCGATCGCCCAGGCCCGTGACCGCTGGCCGGACTTCGCTCGCGACGCCACCGAGGCAGGATACGCAAGCTTCCTGTCCGCCCCGATCGTCATCGACGACGGGCACGCCGGCGAGGTGAACTGCTACAGCACTCACGCCCACGGCTTCGCCGAACTGGACGAGAAACTGCTCGACCTCTACACCAGCGCCGTCACCGCGGCACTGCGCGTCTACCACCGCTACCAACACGCCCGCCACACCGCCGAGCACTTGCGGACCGCGCTGGAGAGCCGGGCGGTGATCGACCAGGCCAAAGGCATCCTCATGGCGGTCAGCCGGATCGACGCCGACCAGGCATTCACCCTGTTGGTCGAGCAATCCCAACGCGACAACATCAAGCTGCGCGACCTCGCCACCCGGTTCGTCGCGCACGTCACCAGCGCATGATTCTCGCCGCGGCGGTGATCATCGTCAGCCAGAGCGTCGGTTGCCCGTCGGCCGAGCGGGCAACCGGGACAGGCTAGGAGCGGCACGCGTGGCGCTCAGGCGGCAACACTTCCACGGCGAGCGGACACATCAGGTGTCCGGTCGGCCTGCTCGTCGCTTGAGGGATCGGTTTCCTCCGGTAACGGGGCCAGCAGCGGCTCCGCGTCGGCGAGCAGTTGCTGGGTGGTGCGCAGCGCGGCAGCCAGCTGGGTGCGCCGGTTTTCCAGGTCGTCGACGCGGCGCTGGGCGTCGGCCACGATCTGGGCCGCGTGCGCGGTGGCCTCGTCGATCAGTCGTTGTGCCTCGCGGTGCGCCGCGGCGCGCTGATCCGCGAGTTCACGTCGCGCTTCCTCACGGCGCGCTCGCATCGCGATCTGGAAGTCCGCCTCGACCTGGTTCCGCAGTTGCGCGGCCTGCTCGTCGAGGTCGCGGCGCCGTTGTTCGGCGTGCCGGGTCATGGCCTCGACCTGCTGGTGGGCGCGGCTCATCAGCTCGCGATGCTCGGCCTCCATCTGCGCCCGCCGCGCATCGACCTCGGCAACCAGCCGTTCATGGTGGCACCGCAACCGCTCCGCGGCCTGCCGCGCGGTATCCCAACTCTGCTCGGCAGCAGCGCGGGCCCGTGCGGTGATCTCGTCAGCCTCCGCGTGCGCGAGTTCGACCATGCGCCGCAGCCGCTCGGTCAGCGCGTCGGCCTCGATCGGCGACCGGCTAATCCGATCCACCCGCTCGTTCAGCGCGCGAATCTGGGACCGGGCTGCCTCCAACTGCCGGGCCAGGTCCTCCGCCCGCGCCGCGGCGGCATCTCGATCCGTCGCGAGCAGCCGCATATCGGCTTCCACCGCGTTCACGTAGAACTGCACCTGGTCGCGGTCGTACCCATGCCACACTCGATCGAAATCGGTTCGCAACGGCACCAGCTCATTCGTGGTGTCCGAGACGGTCATCTTCTCCACCATCCTTTCCCCGACCGTCCACGGAAGATCCGGTGAAGGACCGTGCGGCTCTGTGGTCCTATCGGGCCGCCGAATGGGTTGCCGCAGCACCACGAGGGCATCGAAAGCCACCCGCGGTACGGCACGGTGAAAAGGGCGCCGCACAGTCCCGTCCTCTGTACGACGAACACGTGCCGAGGCGTGTTCCACAACGTGATCATGCTGAGCCCAACGTTTGCGTGATATCCGTCACCCGCGTAACCGGTTCTGATCCGTGGATCGAGCGACGGATTCCGCGACTACCGCGTGTCGCTGCCGCGGGACGTGGGGAGGTCGACAAGATCGACGCCAGCCTGGCCGACCGTGCGGGTGCCCAAGAGTGATGCGGCCAAGCCGCGACGTATCACCATCTCCGGCTCCTGACACCACCCGCGACAGGTCTGCCGCGGTCCGCCGCTTGCCCGGCACACGGGTACGGCTGTTCCGAGCCACTACACGATCGGTTCATGCAGCCATGGTGGTTGCCTCCTCCATTTCGTTCACCACATCACCCGTGGCTCGCTCGACGGCGACCTGCTCCTCGAACTCTGACCGGACGATCTTGACGAGCTGACGGGCCCGAGTGGCCCCTACCCCGAGACGGACGCGCAACGTGTCAGCGGAGATCGGCTTCTGGTGAGCCGCACGGTGAGCCGCGTCTTCTCGCCGGGCCTGAGCCAAGAGAGCCTCCGGCGTGCGCCCAACGACTGCTCGCTCCTCACCCTTCGGCAGGACGTCCTCGTCGAGTTCGAGCCCCGTCTCCGGCGCACCATCACCCGAATCCGCATCGACAACTGGCTCAGGCCGATCGACTTCGCGTGCGACCGGCACACGACTCGTGGCGCCAATCGCCTGCAAGAGGCCGGGGCCGACCTCCGACCAACCGATCAACAGGAGCGGTCCTACCGCGTCGAACGCCGCCTTGCCAAACTCGCCCGCGACCAGAGGCTCTGCCACATTCAGCGCGAGCGTGACCACGCTCGCGAAGATCAGCAGCCGGCGGGCAGGCCGCAACACCTCCGGCGAAGCACCGGTGAGCGCCAGGTGCCGTGTGCCGAGCAGCAGCCCAACGATTGAGAGATCAACCGCAGGAGCCACGAGCGGTGCAACCCAGGCGGGCACGCCAAGCCGGAGCGCCAGATTGAGGACGTTGCCGAAGCCAAACATGAAGGTGAGGGCGACGACGACGCCCATGATCACAGTGACAGTGCGGACAACTGTTGCCGGATCGGTCGCATGTTGAGCCACTCCAACATTGGGCGAAAGCCCAGCCTCGCCTAAACGTGCAGTTTCTGTAGCGTCGCTCATTGGGCCCTCGCCCTCCTTACAGGGTGGGGGTCAAGGCCCCGCCGTGGTGGTGACGCACCCGGCGGGGCCGCTTCACAACGGCAGGTCTGGCCGGGCACGTCGCGCAGCACGACGTGTTCGAGCTGAACTAGAACGGAACGCGATCTCAGACGCCCCACGGCGCAATGCGCTGCAGGGCGTCCACCGCGTGAACACGGCTCGACGCAGCGGAGTCCGCCAGATCACACGCGGCTCCTTGGCGTCGGCTCGTCGTCACCGACAAGCTGAGCCGAGACTGACCCGCTAGTCCGATCGAGCGATACGCGGTGCTCAACGACCAGACGCCCCTTCAAGAAAGCCCTGGTCGGAGCTGTTCCCATCTGCTGTGTGCCCTGCCGGGGGCACCTAGCTTGACCAGGCGAAACGCTGACGCTGAGCTCGCTCGCCGGGCGTGGCGGGTCTCGCGTGGAATCAAACGTGGTGCGAAACGCAGGTACCCTCTGCCTCAATGGGTGACGCAGGGGGTCGTCAGCGACGTGCCAGGGGAGCGATCGAGAAGCTCGCCGGCGGTGCGCTGCGCGTGAAGGTCTATGCCGGTATCGACCCGATCTCACATCGCCGGCACTACCTCACGGAGACGATCCCGGCCTCGCCTACCGCGGAGAAGGATGCCGAGAAGGTTCGCATCCGGCTCGTGAATGAGGTCAACGAGCGGCGCAACCCGCGCACCAAGGCGACGGTGACGCAACTGATCGAGAAGTACCTGGCGGTGGCGAACATCGACCCTGGCACTCGACGCGGGTACGAGCGCAACTTCCGGAACCATGTCAAACCACTTCTGGGATCGCAACCTGCGGGCAAGGTCGACGCGCAGGTGCTCGACTCGTTCTATGCGGAGTTGCAGCGCTGCCGTGTGCATTGCGATGGGAAGCGGCGCGTCGACCACCGCACGACTGTGCCGCACGAGTGCGACCACCGGTGCGGTCCACACGAGTGCAGCCGTTGAAATCCGCGACGGTCCGGCGCGCATCCACTTCCTGCTGAGCGGTGCCTTCAACAGAGCCGTCCGGTGGGGCTGGATCGCCGTCAACCCTGCGACGATGGCCGCGCCGCCACCTGAGCCGCCGCCGAAGCCGCAGCCGCCCACCGCCGAGGAGGCGGCTCGCATCGTGAACGCGGCGTGGGAGGATCCAGACTGGCACGCCCTCGTCTGGACCGCGATGACGACCGGTGCGCGTCGGGCTGAACTCTGCGCCATCAGGTGGCGGCACGTGGATCTCGCTGTAGGCACCCTGATGGTCAATCGCAGCGTTGACCAGAACGGCGCCGTGACGAAGGACAAGGACACCAAGACCCACCAGCATCGGCGCATTGCTCTTGACCCGGCGACGGTCGCCGTTCTGACTGAACACCGGCAGCGCTGCGAGGGCCGCGCCGCGCAACTCGGCATCACACTGAAGCCGAGTTCGTTCGTGTTCTCGCTCCAGCCCGACGGCAGCGTGCCGATGAAGCCCGACACGGTGACTCAACGCTACGGGCGACTCGCTCAGCGGCTGGGCATCGAGACCACCTTCCACAAGCTGCGCCACTACTCGGCAACTGAACTGATCGCAGCGGGCGTCGACGCCCGTACCGTCGGCGGACGCCTCGGCCACGCAGGCGGCGGCGCGACGACCTTGCGGGTGTACTCGGCCTGGGTGGCCGAATCGGACCAACGCGCGGCCACGACCCTCACCGCTCGGATGCCCGGGCGCCCAACCTCGCCCTTCGACCGGGTCGAGCGTGCCAAGACCCATCCCGAAGCGCCCTACGAGAAGATCGCTGTGCAGATTCGCAGCAGATCGTAAGTGGTGAACTGCCAGCTGGTTCTCCAGCGCCCACCCAACAGGAGATCCGCGCAACGCACCACGTGTCGGCCGGCACCGCCAATAGGGTGATGGAGCTGCTCAAAGCCTGGGGCCTCGTCGACGCGAGCCGCGGTCGCCGTGCCGTTGTTCTCGAAGTTCCAAGCGGAGAGGAACAGGGGAAGACAGCTCCACCGGAAAGCGCCAACGGGCCAACGGAACCCGACGGTACCATCCACCTTGAACTGACACTCATGTTCCTCGGTAAAGCTGTCCGTACGTTCACCAGCGAGGCCGATCCGGGGGACATACGCCAACTGCGACGCCTGTTGCTCAACGCGGTGTGACGGCACGGCGGAGTCGAGGCGGATCCCGCGTACTACGAGTTGGAGGTGCGCCCAATCGGTTCCAGGGAATTGATCACCGCATACGCGGCCCTCTGAGTTGTACTTCGGGGAGGCTCACTCGCTGCCCGGTGAGTCCAAGGGATTATGAGAGTCCGAAATCACCCGGCAGGAGGAGAACCTGCAGGCCACGGAGTGCTGGTGTCCTTGATAAAGGGTGGAGTGTTCCCGCTTTTGTGGACGTGGGTTTAGGCCGCGATCTGGCTGATTTCTCTGTATCTTAGCTTGTATTCTTGGGGCGTCAAGTATCCGAGTGTTGAGTGTCGTCGTTGCGTGTTGTAGTAGTTTTCGATCCAGTCGAATGCCTCTTTCGCGAGATGCTTGATACTCGGCCAGGGCCGGGTGTGGATCAGTTCTTTCTTGTAGTCGCGAGGAATGATTCCGAGACTGCGTTATCGAAACAGATCCCGGTTCTCCCGAGTGATCGGCGAATGCTGTTCGTCGTGCAGTACTCGGCGAAGGTGCCGGACGTGTATTGCCCAGGTTCAACCGGTCGTCGCGACACAGGATTATTGATGGGAGGGTGGTAGTTCGTTGAGTGCTTCGGTTGGTGTCTTCCAGCCGAGTGTCTTGCGTGGGCGGTTGTTGAGTGCGGCGGCGACCGCATCGAGTTCGTCTCGGTTCCAGCGGGCCAGGTCGGTGCCTTTCGGGAAATATTGGCGCAGC
>Ga0164243_10011139_pt1 | contig 12857 bp, 10 predicted proteins | sample OricompcompostOP_FD_108781 | JGI IMG/M metagenome (GOLD analysis project Ga0164243, IMG submission 108781) | Organic Plus compost microbial communities from Emeryville, California, USA - Original compost - Organic plus compost (OP) | ecosystem: Engineered > Solid waste > Mixed feedstock >...
CGCCGCCGCGCTGCGAACGCCCCTTCCCGGTGGCCTGTTCGGCTTCCCCCGACCGCCGGTCCGCCTCGTCTCCGCGGCCCTTCTTGCCGCCCATCCGCTTGCCGGCTTCGTGCTGCAACTGCTCGGCCTTCTGCCGGAACCTGTCCGCCATGCCCATGGGATCGCTCCTCCCTGTGCCGATGGCTGGCCGCCGTCCAGCGTCGCACGCTCCGACTTCCTTCGCATATCGGGCAGTTCGCCGCTCCGTTCGGCGACGCAAGCTCGCCCCGGCCGCCGGTGCGAGCACCCGCTGCCGACTCCGGTTCCCGGCGTCAGTCCTCGATGTGCCGCGGAGGCAGTGACGGACGGCGCAGGTCCGGAACTTCGCCGTAGTCGGGAGGCGTCGCGGCCGGGTGCTTCTCCAGCAGTTCGAGAGCGGTGCGTACGGCGGTGTCCAGCGCCACGTGCCGGTCCTCGGCCCAGTCGACGGGGCTGCGTACGGCCTCGATGTCCGGGGTGACGCCGTGGTTCTCCACCGACCATCCGTAGGCGTCGAACCACGCGGCGTTCATCGGCACCGTGATCGACGTGCCGTCCACGAGTCGGTGCCGGCCGCTGATCCCGACGACTCCGCCCCAGGTTCGCGCCCCGACCACCGGGCCCAGGCCGAGCAGCCGGAACGCAGCGGTGATCATGTCGCCGTCGGAGGAGGTGGCCTCGTCGGCGAGCGCGACGATCGGGCCGCGGGGCGCGTTGCCGGCGTAACTGACCGGCTGCGCGCCGCGCGTGAGGTCCCAGCCGAGAATGGTGCGGGTCAGCGTCTCCACCACCAGCTCGCTGATGTGGCCGCCCGCGTTGCCGCGTACGTCGACGATCAGGGCCGGCCGGGAGACCTCCATCCGCAGGTCGCGGTTGAACTGCGCCCAGCCGGAGCCGCCCATGTCCGGGATGTGCAGGTAGCCGCATCTGCCGTCGCTCAACTCCCGTACCACGGCCCGCCGTCGGGTCACCCAGTCCTGGTAGCGCAGGGTGCGGTCGTCGATGAGCGGGACGACGGCCACGCGGCGCGGCGGAAGCAGGCCCGGCGCGGGCTCGCCGCTCTCCGCCGGTTCGCTGCTCTCCGGTTCGCCGTTGTCCGGCTCGCCGCTCCCCGATTCATCGCTTCCCGGGTCCTCGGACTGTGCGAAGGCCAGTTCCACGGTGGTGCCGCCGGCTGCTGCCAGCAGCGGCCCGGGCCCGGCCACCGGGTCGACGGGCCGCCCGTCCACATGGGTCAGCACCGCCCCTTCGCGTACGCCCGAACCGGCAAGCGGCGAGCGGGCCTTGGAGTCCGAGGAGTCGCCCGGCAGGATGCGCTGGAGGTACCAGTGGCCCGTCGGCGTACGGGCGAGATTGGCGCCGAGCAGCCCGATCGGCCGCTGGTAGTGCGCGGGGCCCTCGTCGCGGCGTGCGGCCCTGACGTAGGCGTGCGACGTGCCCAGTTCGCCGAGGACTTCGCGCAGCAGGTCGGCGAACTCGTCGGGGGACGCGACGCGTTCGAGCAGCGGCCGGTACTGGTCGAGCACGCCCGCCCAGTCGATGCCGCACATGTCCGGCTCCCAGAAGTACGCGCGTACCAGCCGCCCCGCCTCGTCGTACGCCTGCCGCCACTCGGCCGCCGGGTCCACGTCGTGTTTGATCCGGCGCATGTCGATGTGCGTGGTGGTGTCCGTCTCGGCGTGCTCGTTGGCCGGTACGGCGGTCAGTTCGCCGTCGTCGTTGACCACGAGCCGGGTGCCGTCGCCGCTGAGCGCGAACCAGTCGACGGCGTCGGTGAGTTCGATGCGTTTGGCCTTGGCGAGGTCGAAGTGTTCGAGGGTGGGGCGGCCCGAGGTGTCGGCGGGGTTGGCGAAGGTCTCGCCGAGCGCGCCGGAGATCGGATAGCGCAGCCAGATCAGCCCGCCGCCGGCCACCGGCTGCAACCCGCTGTACTTGGACGCCATCACCGGGAACTGCGTGACCCGGTTGGCCAGCCCCTCCGCCTCCACCAGCACCGCGCCGTCCTCCGCGGAGTCCGCGCAGTCCTGCGGATCGAGGCCGCCGGCCGCGGGCCTGCCCTCGGGCGACAGCGCGAACGGCGAGGGCGTCGCGGAGGACAGCGGCACCAGGTACGGGCGGCAGCCGAGCGGGAAGGACAGGTCGCCGGTGTGCACGTCGTAGACGGGGTCGAAGCCGCGCCAGGACAGGAACGCGAGATAGCGCCCGTCGCGGGTGAAGACGGGCTGCTCGTCCTCGAAGCGGCCGTCGGTGACGTCCAGGATGCGGTGCCCGCCGTCCGGGGCCGACTCCCCGTCCACGGGCGGGTTTTCGCCCGCACCGCCCGCACCCGCCCCCTCGCCGGCGTCCAGCTTCGCGATCCTGATCTGGCTGAGCGAGCGGCCGATGCCCGGGTGCGCCCAGGCGAGCCAGCGCGAGTCCGGGGAGAAGGCGAGATCGCGTACCGGGCCGTTGCCGGAGCGGACGAGTTCGCGGATCGGTGCCGTACGTACCGGAGCCGCGCGGTCCTCGTCGGCGGCGGCGCTCTCGGTGAGCCCGCTCGCGTCGATCAGCAGCAGCCGCCCGTCGTGGCTCGCGACCGCGAGCGTGCCGCCGTCCGGCGAAGCGGCCAACTCCCGTACCCGGCCCAGCAGTCCGGCCGCGAGCCGGCGCGGCGGCTGCGGACGCGCGGCCCGCGGCAGGTCCGCGACCTCGACCGCGTCCTCGCCGGACGCGTCCGTCACGTACGCGATCTTCCCGGTGTCGCCCAGCATTTCGGGCAGCCGTACTCGCACTCCGGGGGTGTCCGCGATGACCCGGGCGGGGCCGTCGCGGTGCGTCAGCCAGTACAGACTGCCGCGTACGCACACCGCGCTCGCCCGGCCCGTCGTGTCCACGGCGAGGGAGTCGAGGTTGGCGGCGGCCGGCACCTGGTAGGGGCGGCGGCCGGTGCGCGGGCCGCCGAGGGTGACGGCGAGGCGGCGGGGCCGTGCCGCGGCCGAGAAGTCGTCGACCAGCCACAGTTCGCCCGCGCACTGGTAGACGATGCGGCGGCCGTCGGTGGAGGCGTTGCGGGCGTAGAAATCGGCGTGGTCGGTGTGCCGGCGCAGATCGCTGCCGTCCGGGCGGCACGAGTAGAGATTGCCGATCCCCTCGTGATCGGAGAGGAACGCGATACGTGCGCCGACGATCATCGCCGAATCCAGATGGCCTGTCAGCTGCGGCAGCAGCCGCTCGCCGTGCAGCCACAGCCGGCCCGTCGCCCCGCCGCGGTAGCGCTTCCACGACGCCGGGTCGTGCGGCGGCTTGCCGGTGAGCAGCAACGTGCGCCGCTCGCCGTCGAGTTCGCCGACCGCGATGTCCGCGACCGGTCCCCAGGGCAGCCGGCTGCCGGGGCTGCCGTCCGTGGGCAGCCGGTAGGACCAGGTGAAGTGCGAGAACGGCTGGCCGTGCGAGGCGACCGCCAGCACATCGCCCTCCGGCGTCCAGCCGCACACCCGGGTGTCGGGGGCGCCCCAGTAGGTGAGGCGCTGCGGCGGTCCGCCCTCGACGGGGGCGAGATGGATCTCGGGGTCGAGGCTGCTCCAGGTGGTGAAGGCGATGTGGCGCCCGTCGGGGGAGAAGCGCGGGCTGTCGACGCGGGTGCGGTCCGCGGTCAACCGCCAGGCGCGCGCGGGGTGTTCGGCGCGCGAGGCGCGGGAACCGGACGCGTCCGCACTCGTCCCCGCACGCGCGCCCGCAGCCGCGTCCGGGCTCTCGTCCTCGGTGCGCAGCGGGGCGACCCACAGGTCGTCCTCGGCGACGAAGCAGACCAAGTCGCCGTGCAGATGCGGGAATCGGAGATACGCACCCCCGGAATCGGAACCCGAGCCGGAACCGGAGTGCGGGTGGGGATGCGGGTGCGGGCGCGGTTCGTCGGGCGCGCCCTGGGCGTTCTCGGGCTCGGCTGCGACGGCTCCGCCGCCCATGTCGCCCGCTCTGTCCTCGGGGCCGGTCACTGCCACCATCTGCCCGCCGCCCGCACCCGCCATGCGGGAAAAAAGGGGCCGCGCGACGGGCGGCCCGGTCCCCGGCTCCTGTCCTGTGCGCTGCTCATGCAGCCATGCTTCGAGCCTGCGCGGCGGCGGGCAAGTCGTGGTCCTCAGACCTCGCGCAGCAGCGCGGCGAGCACGTCGTCGAGGCGCAGCCGCAGCTGCTCGGTGCCGGCCGGCACCAGCTCGTACGAACCGGCCAGGAACGCGCGCAGTTCGGCGCTGCGGAACTCCAGGACGGCGACGCCTTCCGCGCAGTAGAGACCCAGCGCCGTGTGCCCCGGCTCGCTCGGCCAGACCTGCACGTCGCCTTCGCCGGCCGGCTCGCGCAGCCCGTCCGCCAGCAGGTCGCGGGCGAACGCCCAGGCCACTTCGGAGCCGTCCAACGACGCTTCGGCCGGGAAGACGACGCGTACCGCGAGCGGATCGTCACCGTCGTACCGGAGGGTGGCGGTGACGGAACGGCCGACGGGAGGGTCGGCGATGAGTCGGGCCTGTACTGGGTGATCGATGACTGCGGACATCGGCTGCTCCTCGGGGTCGGGGGCGTCGGAGCCGCTTGGCCACGTGTACCCCTCCGCACTGTCAGACGCTTGAGGACCGGCAGGAGTCACCGAGGTGCCCGAGTGAGGTCCGCCACAGCCCAAAACGGTCGTTGTCTCGCATTCCCCGGCCTTTCAGTCCACTGCGGACACCGGTCCACCACCGAGCAAGCAGGGCTCTCTTGCAACTCCTTTGCAGTTAGCCCCTATCATCAAACGGTTGCCCGGTGCAGCCGTAGCAGGAGGAGAAGGAGCGGCGAGATGCATGTGCCCGACGGATTCATCGACGCTCCGGTATCGGCCGCGGCCGGCGTGGTCGCCGCCGGTGCCGTGGCCGTCTCGCTGCGCGGAGCGCGCCGCGAACTCGCCGCGGCGGCGGGCCCGTTCGGCGGCGCCGCCGGCCAACTCGCCGCCCGTGCAGGCCGGTCGGCGGACGCCGAAGGGCCGGAGGGCGCCGGAGCCCCCGGCGCCCCCGGAGCGGACCGGACCGCTCCGCTCGCCGGGCTCGTCGCCGCCTTCGTCTTCGCGGTGCAGATGCTCAACTTCCCCGTCGCCGCGGGCACCAGCGGCCATCTGCTCGGCGGCGCGCTCGCCGCGATCCTCGTCGGGCCGTGCACGGGGCTGCTGTGCATCACGGTCGTCCTGCTGATGCAGGGCGTGCTGTTCGCCGACGGCGGGCTCACCGCGCTCGGCGTCAACATCACGGACATGGGCGTGACCACGGTGCTCGTCGCGTACGGCGTCTTCCGGCTGCTGCTGCGCGTCCTGCCGCGCCGCCGCAGCACCGTCACCGGTGCGTCCTTCGTCGCCGCGCTGGTCTCGGTGCCGGCGGCGGCGGTCGTCTTCACGCTGCTGTACGCGCTCGGCGGCACCGCGGACGTGTCGCTGGGCAAGGTGTTCACGGCGATGGTCGGGGTGCACGTACTGATCGGCGTCGGCGAGGCCGCCATCACCGCGCTCACCGTCGGCGCCGTCGTCGCCGTACGCCCGGATCTGGTGTACGGGGCGCGCGATGTCACGGCCGCGCGGCTGGAGTTGCGTACGGTCACGGTCGCACGGCCCGGCGCCCCGCAGAGCCCGCTGCCCGGAGCCGAGTCCGAGCCCGAGCCCGAGCCCGAGCCCGTACGGGCCGGTGTGCCGGAGCCGGAGCCCGCGGTCGCCGCGGCCGCGTCCGACGGCTCCCCGGCCGGCTCCGGCTCAGGCGCCAAGTCGCCGTCCGCGCACCGCCGTTCGCCGCTGCGGCTGTGGCTGGCCGGGCTCGTCGTCGCGCTGGTGTGCGCGGGCGTCGTCAGCTTCTACGCGTCGGCCAGCCCGGACGGCCTGGAGAAGGTCGCCGCCGACCACGGCATCGCGAAGAAGGAGCGGGACACCGCGGTCAAGGACTCGCCGCTCGCCGACTACGGCGTGCGGAACATCTCCGACGCCCGGCTGTCCGGCGGCCTCGCGGGAGTCATCGGGGTCGGGGTCACGCTGGCCGCGGGCACCGGCGTCTTCGTGGTGCTGCGCCGCCGCCGGCCCGCGCAGACCGCCGCGGCCTCCGCCGGCGCGGCGCACGCGGACGCCGCCGCCACGCGCACCGAGCACGGAGCCGGCCGGCGTGCGGACGGCTGACGTGGCGACGGGCGGCCGCGCCCCGGCCGGCGGCAGGGCGGCCTGACATGGGCGCGGGCCACAGCCATCCGCTGTACCGGCACGGCAGCTCGCCCGTGCATCTGCTGCCGCCGCACTGCAAGTTGGCCGCCGTCTTCTGCTTCGTGCTCGTCGTGGTCTCGACGCCGCGCGAGGCGGTGTGGGCCTTCGGGGCGTACGCGCTGCTGCTGGCGGCGGCTGCCGCGTGGGCGCGGGTGCCGTTCCGGCATCTCGGCACGCGCATGCTGATCGAGGTGCCGTTCGTGGCCTTCGCGGTGCTGATGCCGTTCGTCGCCGAGGGGCCGGAAACGGACGTGTTCGGCGTGGGGCTGTCGGTGTCCGGGCTGTGGGGCGCCTGGAACATCCTCGCCAAGGGCACCCTCGGAGTCGCCGCCTCCGTGCTGCTGGCCTCGACCACCGAACTGCGCGAACTCCTCCTGGGGCTCCAGCGGTTGCGGCTGCCCTCGCTGCTCGTCCAGATCGCCTCGTTCATGATCCGCTACGGCGACGTCATCGCGGACGAGCTGCGCCGGATGCGGCTCGCCCGGATCTCCCGCGGCTTCGAGGCGAAGGGCGTACGGCACTGGGGCGTCCTCGCGAAATCCGCCGGCGCGCTCTTCATCCGCTCCTACGAGCGCGGCGAGCGGGTGCACCTGGCCATGATCAGCCGCGGCTACGACGGGACGATGCCGGCGCTGGACCAGCCGGCCGCGACGGGCGCGCAGTGGGCGTCCTCGGCCGCACTCCCGGTCGTGGCGCTCGCGGTGTGCCTGATGGGATGGGTGCTGTGACGACAGCGGACCGGTACGCGGACGAACGGGCGGGCGGCGCACGGCGGATGGCGCAGCGGGAGCGGGAGGAGCAGCCCGAGCGGGACGAGCAGTCCGAGCGGGACGGGCGGCACGGGCGGCGGGAGGTGCCGCCCTCGCTCCAGGTGTCCGGGCTCGCGTACGCCTACCCGGACGGGCATCAGGCGCTGTTCGGCGTCGACCTCACCGTTCCGCGCGGCGAACGCGTCGCGCTGCTCGGCCCGAACGGGGCCGGCAAGACCACGCTCGTCCTGCATCTGAACGGCGTGCTCACGGCGAGCGCCGGCTCGGTCACGGTCGCCGGACTCCCCGTCGCCAGGAGGAACTTGGCGGAGATCCGGCGCCGGGTCGGCATCGTCTTCCAGGACCCGGACGACCAGCTGTTCATGCCGACCGTGCGCGAGGACGTCGCGTTCGGTCCGGCCACGGCCGGGCTGCGCGGCGACGAGCTGGCGGCACGCGTACACGAGGCCCTGGACCGGGTCGGCATGGCAGACGCGGCCGAACGCCCGCCGCACCACCTGTCGTTCGGGCAGCGCCGCCGCGTCGCGGTCGCCACGGTGCTGGCGATGCGCCCGGAGATCCTGGTGCTGGACGAGCCGTCGTCCAACCTCGACCCCGCCTCGCGGCGCGAACTCGCCGACATCCTGCGCGGGTTGGACGTCACCGTGCTGATGGTCACGCACGACCTGCCGTACGCGCTCCAACTGTGCCCGCGCTCGGTCGTGTTGAGCGACGGAGTGCTCGTCGCGGACGGCCCCACGCGGGAACTCCTGTGTGACGAGGAGCTGATGGCACGCCACCGGCTGGAGCTGCCGTTCGGTTTCGACCCCCGCTCAGTGACCGCGAACGGGCGGTAGCACCATGGACGGTGCACGGCAGCAGGGCGCCTCGCGCCGGGCCTTCCGCCCGGAGGGCGCCGGGCGCACGGGCGACGGAACGGCAGGAGCGCGGGGAATTGGGCGACGTCCAGGGCACGGTGGCGGACGGTTTCGAACCGGTCCGGGACGCCTTCGCGGCCAACTTCGCGGAGCGCGGCGACGTCGGCGCCGCGCTGACCGTCCACCGGGACGGGCGGCCCGTCGTCGACCTGTGGGGCGGCCGCAGAGACGCGGACGCGGAATCAGGCTCCCAGCCTGACTCCGACGGGGAGGGCGGCGGCCCGGCGCCGTGGCGGTCCGGCACCGCGGTCGTGCTCCGCTCCGCGACCAAGGGCCCGGCCGCGGCCGTACTGCACCTGCTGCACCAGCGCGGCCAACTCGACCTGGACGCACCGGTCGGCACCTACTGGCCCGAGTTCAAAGCGGCCGGCAAGGAGCGCGTGCTCGTACGCCAGCTGCTCACGCACCGCGCCGGAGTGCCCGCCCTGGACACGCCGCTCTCGCCGGCCGCCGCCGTGGACGGAGTCAGCGGACCGCGCGCGGTCGCCGCACAGAGCCCGTGGTGGGAGCCGGGCACCGCGCACGGCTACCACGCGCAGACCTTCAGCTGGCTGCTCGGCGAGCTGGTGCTGCGGGCCACGGGGCGCGGACTCGGCCGCTGGTTCGCGGAGGAGGTGGCGCGTCCGTACGGGCTCGATCTGTGGCTCGGGACGCCGACGGCCGCCGGGCGTACGGCGGTTGGCGCGGGCTCGACGGGCACAGCGGGCTCGGCGGGCGCAGCCGTCCCTGCGGGCACAGCGGGCGCCGCGGGGCTGCCCGTGCCCGCCTCACGGCTCGCCCGCCTCGCCGAGGTCGCCACACCGCCGCCGCCTCCGGCCGAGCCGGGCGGGCTGCGGGTGCGGCCGAAACGCAGCGTCACCGCCGCCTACCGCGACCCCGACTCGCTCACCCGGCGCGCGTTCGGCGCGATCGATCCGGCGCCGGACGAGAACGACCCCGCATACCGAGCGGCCGGGCTCGCCGGGTCCGCGGGCGTCGCCACCGCCCGCTCGCTCTCCCGGTTCTACGCCGCGCTCATCGGGCCCGTGCCGGTGGACCCCGAAGACCCGGAGCAGCCGGCCGGCGGCCGGGCGGACCCGGCCGGTGCGGCCGCGGGCGGCGCGCCCCAACCCGCCCCGCGCAGGCGGCTGTTCACGCCCGCGACGCTCACTCAGGCGCGCTCCGAGGAGTCCGCGGGCCCGGACCGGGTGCTGGTGGTCGGCACCCGCTTCGGACTGGGCTTCATGCTGCACGGGCCGTCGGCGCCGATGCTGGGCCCGCAGTCGTTCGGGCATCCGGGCCGCGGCGGCTCGCTCGCGTTCGCGGACCCGGAGTGGGGCGTCTCGTTCGCGTACGTGACGAACGGCATGCAGCGCTCGGTCACCTCGGACCCGCGCGCCCAGGCACTCGTACGCGCGCTGCGCCGCTGCCTGTGAACACGCGCGCTCCGGGCCCGGCTCGGGCCGTTGCACCGTCGACTGCCGTGCCGTGCAGGCGAGTTGGGGCGTGCCGGGGCCGCCCGGTGCGCGGCGGCGGTCAGTTCGCGCCGCGGAGGCCGCCGTCCTCCGCGCCTCCCCGCACCGCCTGCTGGAAGCCGGTGTTGACGGCCGTGATGCCGCCGTCGACGGGCAGCGTGACGCCCGTGACCCAGGACGCGTCGGCGGACGCGAGGAAGGCGACGGCCGCCGCGATGTCGTCGGGGCGGCCGACGCGGCGCAGCGGATACACTTCGGCCGCCCGCGCCAGCGCCGTCTCGCGCCCGCTCCATGCGGCCGTGTGCACCGTGCCCGGAGCGACCAGGTTGACGCGTACGCCGCGCGGCCCGGCGTCTCCCGCGAGCGTGCGGGTGAGGCTGATGAGCCCCGCCTTGGCCGCGCTGTAGGCGTGGTTGCCGAAGTCCTGGATCCCGTTCACGGAACCGACGTTGACGATGGAGCCGCGGCCGCCGGCCGCCGCCAGCAGCGGCATCGCGGCCCGTGCGCACCGGAACGCGCCGGTGAGGGTGGCGTCGATGTCGGCGTGCCAGTGCTCGTCCGGCTCGTCCTCGAACAGCTCGGTGTCGGAGTGGCAGCCGAAGGCGTTGTTGACGAGCACGTCGAGCCCGCCGAACCGCTCGGCCGCCCGCGCGACGGCCGACTCCACGGCCGGCCGGTCGGTCACGTCGCAGACGAACTCCTCGGCCCTGCCGCCGAGTTCACGTATCTCCGCGGCCGTACGGGCCGCCTGCCCGCCGTCCACGTCGGTGACCAGGACCTGTGCGCCCTCGGCGGCGAAGCGCCGGGCGGTGGCGGCGCCGATGCCCCGCGCCGCGCCCGTGACCAGCACCGCGTGTTCTTCGAATCTCCGCATCGGGCGAGGCTATCCCGGCACCTGGGCCGCTGTGACCTGGTCTGCGGTGCCGGGTGCCGGGTGCCGGGTGCCGGGCGGCGGCAGCGGCCCGGCGGCGCGGTCGACGGTGCGGCCGGACGAGCCGTCAGCGCCGTGCGCGCAGCGCCCGCTCGAACGGCACCACGTCGGCCAGCGCGGAGACCGGCCGCTCCGCGGCACCCTTGCCCTCGTCCTCGCCGTCACAGCAGGGGCCGGTGCCGATCCGGCGGGCGTCCGCAGCGCTGCCGGCGGAACCGGCCGCGGAGTCGGCGGAGTTGGCACCGGGGCCGGCAGCCGAGTCGGCAGCCGAGCCGTCGAGGGAGCCGGCGAGGTCGGCAGCCGAGTCCGGGGCGGTGTCGGCGACCGGGCGCAGCCGCCGTACGCGGTCCGTGCCGTCCGCCTCCGACGTGCGGCGCCGCTTCGCCGCCCGCTGCGTCGAACCGTGCCGTCTCCCGTGCTGCTCCGTCCCACGCTGCTCCGTCGCACGCTGCTCCGTCCCGCGCTCTGACGGGGGCGCCGACCCGGCGGCGGAGAAGGCGTCCGTGCGCCGGGGCCGCCCGAACTCGCCGTCGCGGCCCGCCCCTTCGAAGACGGAGAGGATCTCCGCGATCGTTTCGCCGGTCTTCTCGGCGCGGATACGGGCTCTCCGCAGCCGATACTCGTCGGGGCTCTGCCCGGTGACGTCGTACATGACGGGTCCTCTCCTCAGAGAAGGTCGGCGGACGTGGCGGGACGGCGGAGGAGGGCGGACCCGGCCGGCGCGCCCCCGGACCGTGCCGTGCGCCCCGCGCCCCGAGTCCGGGGCCACGGCACGGTCCGGCGGCACCGGGGACGACGCCTGCGCACCGAGCGCGCCTGCGCGTTCCTCCGGCCGCCGTCGGTTATGCGGGTTTTCTGGCCACGCCCGCGTAGCAGGAGACCTGGGCGTCGGTGAGTTCGGACGGCTCGTCCGGACGCCAGCGGTGCGCGAGCACCAGGCCCGGCTCCAGCAGCTCCAAGCCCTCGAAGAAACGGGCCACTTCGTGCCGCGGGCGTACCTGCGCGGGCGTGCCGGCCTTGTCGTAGATGTCGATGGCCCGGCCGATCATCTCCGGCGCGAACTCCGGAGTGACGTGCGAGAGCACCAGGAAACTGCCCGCCGGCAGCCTGTCGACCAGTCCGCGCACGAGGTCGTACGGCTCGTCCTCGTCGGTCACGAAGTGCAGCAGCGCCACCAGGGACAGCGCCACCGGCCGCTCCAGGTCGAGGACTTCGCGCAGCTGGGGTGCGTCGAGGATGCTGTCGTGGCGCACATCGGCCTGTATGTAGGCGGTGCGCCCCTCCGGGGTGCTGCGCATCAGCACCTCCGCGTACTCCAGCACCGTCGGATCGTGGTCCGCGTACACGACGCGGCTCTCCGGAGCCTCGCACTGCGCCACTTGGTGCAGGTTCGGTTCGGTGGGGATGCCGGTGCCGATGTCGACGAACTGCCGTATGCCGTGCTCGGCGGCGAGCGTACGGGTCGCGCGGTGCATGAAGTCGCGGTTGGCGCGGGCGAAGGTCTCGGCGGCCGGGAAGACCTTCTTCACCTGCTCCGCGGTCTCCTGGTCGATCGGATACCAGTCCTTGCCGCCGAGGTAGTAGTCGTAGAGCCGGGCGCTGTGCGGTCTGCTGGTGTCGATGGCCCCGCTGCTCGACTCCCCGGAACGGTACATGTGAGGTCCCCTCGGTCCCTTCGTCCGCGCTGTTTCCGTCCTCGCCTGCCCCCGTTTCCGTGGTGTCCGGCCGCCGTCAGTCGTCGACCAGGAAGTCCGCGGCGCCGGACTTCGCGCCGCGGATGAACGCCGCCATCTCGGCGGACGTGTAGACCAGCGCCGGACCCTCCGGGTCGGTGGACTGCCGCATCGCGACACTGCCGTCCGGCAGCCGTTTGGCCTCCACGCACGCGCCGCCGTTCTGTCCGCTCCACGGCTTGTGCCAGCCCTCGGTGCCGAGTTCGCGGGCGGGCATGCCGCTGTACGGCGCGCACGGTGCGGCCTCGTGGCGGGAGCCTTCGCGGGCTTCGCTGCTCATCTCTCGTCCTCCGCTCATTTCTCGTACTCCTTACGCAGGTTGACCAGATAGCCGCGGGGGTCGGGCACCCGCTCGGCCGCCACCAGCGAGGCCCGCGTGAGCGCTTCCAGATGCGCGACCACGTCGGCCCGTTGATCGAGGTAGACGGCGCTGGTGAGCCCGACCTCCGTGTAGACGATGTCCTGCAACTCCCGCTCCCGGAAACGGAAGTACGTCACGTGGCCGCCGGTGCCCGGATGCGAGCCGGCGGACAGCGGGACGATGCGGAAGGTGACGTTGGGCAGCTCCGACGCCTCGATGAGCCGGTCGAGTTGGGGCCGCATCACCTGCGGTCCGCCGACCTCGCGGCGCAGCGACGCCTCCTCCATGACGACCCAGAGCGTCGGCGCGTCGTCGCGCCCGAGCAGGCACTGGCGCCGCATGCGCAGATCCACGCGCCGTTCCAGGTCGGCCTCGTCGGCGTGCGGAAAGCCGGTCCTGATGACCTCGCGGGCGTAGTCCCGGGTCTGCAAC
>Ga0164243_10011140_pt1 | contig 12857 bp, 8 predicted proteins | sample OricompcompostOP_FD_108781 | JGI IMG/M metagenome (GOLD analysis project Ga0164243, IMG submission 108781) | Organic Plus compost microbial communities from Emeryville, California, USA - Original compost - Organic plus compost (OP) | ecosystem: Engineered > Solid waste > Mixed feedstock >...
GCCGCGATCGACGCCGGCCGGCGTGCGGCGGGGTGGCGCGGGTTGGGGCGCGCGCCCGCGCCGAACAGCCGCTCGCGCATCGTCAGCCCGGCCGGCTCGGCCTCCGGCTCCTGCGGCAGCCGGCCGCGGCGGCGCAGCTCGGGGATCACCTGCTCGGCGAAGTCGCGGACGCTGTGGCGGCGGATCATCCAGGCGATGTTGAAGCCGTCGACGCCGGTCTCGTCGATGTAACGCTCGAGCTGGTCGGCGACCTGCTCGGGCGTGCCGAGGACGACGTTGCCCGCGCCGCCGGTGAAGGCGTACTGCCGCACCAGCTCGCGCACGGTCACGCGCTCGCCGGCGCGCGCCCGCCGCCGCAGGTAGTCGGCGGCGTGCTCGGAGCTGATGCCGGCGACCTGCAGGTCGCTGAGGTCGAGCACCTCCCCGGGATCGCGGCCGGAGAGGTCGAGCCCCGCCCACTGCTGGAGCGTGACGATCGCCGCCTGCTCGTCGTCGTGCGCGAGGTAGTCGTCGTACTTCGCGCGCGCCTCGGCCTCGGTTCCGCCGACGACGGGGATGATCCGCGGGAAGAACTTCAGGTCCTCCTCCGCGCGGCCGGCCGCGCGCGCCAGCCGCCGCACGTCGGCGACGAGGTGGGCCGTCTCCTCCGCCGACTGCGTGTTGAGGTAGACGCACTCGGCGTGCGTCGCCGCGAACCGCCGGCCGCGCGCCGAGGAGCCGGCCTGGTAGAGCACCGGCGTGCGCTGCGGCGAGGGCGCCGTGATCGGGATCCCCTCGACGCGGAACCAGTCGCCGTGGTGGGCGACCGGGCGGACGCGCTCGGGGTCGACGTAGAGGCCGCGCGCCGCGTCGCGGACGACGGCGTCGTCGTCCCAGGCGTGGTTCCAGAGCGCGTAGACGACCGCCATGAACTCGTCGCCGCGGTCGTAGCGGACGTCGTGCGGCAGCTGCTCGCGCAGGCCGTGGTTGAGCGCCGCGCTTCTGACGTTCGTCGCGACGACGTTCCAGCCGATCCGCCCGCCGGTGAGGTGGTCGAGCGTCGCGAACTTGCGCGCGAGCGGGACCGGGTGGTCGTAGGTGATCGAGGAGGTGACGACGAAGCCGAGCCGCTCGGTCACCGCCGCGATGATCGGGATCACGTACGCCGGGTCGAGCCGCGGCAGGCCGCCGTTGCGCAGGTGGTGCTCGCGCGCGGCCGCGGTGTCGGCGCGGATCGCGGGCGTGTCGGCGAAGAAGATCGCGTCGAAGCCGGCCGCCTCCAGCGTCCGCCCGAGCGACTCCCACCAGCGCGGGTCCTTGAACAGGCCCGGCTCGTAGTCGGGGTGGTTCCAGAGGCCGCTGTCGGAGGCCGGGCCGGCGCCCTCGACCAGCGTCAGGCGGATGCGCTTGCGCTCGGCCATCACGCCACCGCCTTCGCGTCGTCGCTGCCGGCGGCGGCGATCGCCGTGCCGGGGTGGTCGGCTCGCAGCCGCGGCCCCTCGCCCGTCAGCTTCTCGCGCAGCGTCCCGGGCGCGTACTCGGTCTGCACGCGGCCGCGCCGCTGCAGCTCGGGGATCACGTGCTCGACGAACGCCTCGACCGTGCCCGGCTGGATCACGGCGGCGACGTTGAAGCCGTCGGCGCCGGTCTCCTCCAGGAAGGCCTCCATCCCGTCGGCGATCGTCTCCGGCCCGCCGACCGCCAGCTGGCTGGTGCCGAAGGCGAAGACGCTGGCGAGCTCGTCGACCGACCATCTGCGGTCGGCGTCGGCGCGGCGCAGCGACTCGACCAGGCCGCGCGTCTGCGCTCTGCCGGCCAGCTCGAGCAGCCGGTCCTCGCCGACGCGTGCGAAGTCGAGCCCGGTCCAGGCGCCGAGCAGCGTGAAGATGCCGTCGGTCGAGGAGTGGGCGATCAGCTCGCGGTAGCGCTCGAGCGCCTCCTCGTCGGTCGCGGCGACGATCGGCGTCAGCTTCGGGAAGAACCGGACCGACGCCGGATCGCGGCCGATCCGCTCGGCCCGCTCGCGGATGTCCTCGACGATGAACCTCGTCGCGGCGGCCGTCGGCGTGTTGAGGAAGACGCCCTCGGCGTGGGTGGCCGCGAACTGCCGGCCGCGCTCGGAGCTGCCGGCCTGGAACAGGAACGGCGTCCGCTGCGGCGTCGGGTCGATCAGGTGCGGCCCCGGCACGCTGAACCACGGTCCCTCGTGGTCGATGTCGCGGACCTTCTCGGGGTGGGCGTAGAGGCGGCCGGGCTTGTCGAGCGCGACCGCGTCGTCGGCCCAGCTCGCCTCCCACAGTCTGTAGGCGACGGCGAGGAAGTCGTCGCCGCGGTCGTAGCGCTCGTCGGCGTCGACCTGTCCGTCGAGGCCGTGCAGCCGCGCGGCGCTGTCGAGGTTGGAGGTGACGACGTTCCAGCCGACGCGGCCGCCGGTGAGCGTGTCGAGCGTCGAGAGGCGGCGCGCGACGGGGTAGGGCTGGTCGTAGGTCGTGGAGACGGTGACCGCGAAGCCGAGATGGTCGGTGACGGCCGCCATCGCGGGGACGAGGTAGGTCGGGTCGTTGAGCGGCACCTGGATCGCCTCGCGCAGCGCCGGCGCCGGCGAGCCCTGGTAGACGTCGTAGAGGCCGAGCATGTCGGCGAAGAAGAGCGCGTCGAAGCGGCCGCGCTCGAGCGTGCGCGCGAACTCGCGCCAGTAGGCGAGCGAGGTGTGCTCGTGCGCCCGCTCCTCGGGATGGGTCCACAGCCCGGGGGAGACGGTCGGCCCGTTGACGGTGACGGCGTTGAGGAGGATGCGCGAGCTCATGACGCCGGCAGGAACTCGGTCGTGAACGCGGCGTCGACGTCGACCGGCGATCTGATCGCGCCCTCCTTCAGCAGCTCGTCGGCGACCGCCTGCCAGCGCGCTCTCGTCATCGCGCCCCACGCCTGCGCCGCGTCGCCGGTCCAGATGAACGCCTCCTGCGCTCTGCCCTCGGCCTCGAGGTCGGCGACCGTGCGGCCCTTCGCCTCTCTCGCGAGCACGCTGCTGACGCCCGGCACGTCGGTGCGGTACCGCTCCCAGCCGGCGGCGGTGGCGGCGACGAACCGTCTCACGACGTCGGGGTGCTCGGCGATCTCCTTCTCGGTCGTGAACAGCACCGAGCCGTAACCGATCGCCTCGGGGTTGGGGAGCGCTCTGACCTTCAGCCCCTGCGCCTCCAGCTGCGCCGGCGTCGAGGTCAGGTACCCCTGCGCGACCGCGGTCTCGTCCTGCGCGAAGGCGGCGTAGGAGCCGGCGAACTGGCGGTCCTTGACGTCGTCGAGGCCGTACTTTCTCTTCTGGTAGATCCACTGCGGCGCGCCGATCTGGGTGTAGACGACGCGCCCGTCGAGGTCCCTGTACGAGCTGATCGGCTGGCCCTCGTGGAAGAAGAGGGCGGCCGGGCTTCTCTGCAGCGTCGCGGCGAGCGCGACGACCGGGATGCCCTGGGCGCGGGCCTGGATGATGTTCTCGGCCGTCTCGAGGCCGAACTGCGCGCGGCCGGCGCCGACGATCTGGACCGACGTCGCATGGGCGGTGCCGGGCTGGATCGTCACGTCGAGCCCGGCTCTGTCGTAGAGGCCGGCGTCCTGAGCGGCATAGGGGCCGCCGCTGGAGGGCTGCGCGAACCAGTCGAGCGCGAGCGTCACCGAGGCGCGCTCGGTCGACGGCGCGCTCGTCGTCGCGCCGCCGCCGGCGGCTGCCGTGCCGGCATCGGCGTCGGCGTCGTCGGAGGAGCCGCAGGCGGCGAGCGTCGCGGCGAGCAGGAGCGCGAGCGCGCCGGCGAGCAGCGCCGGCAGGAGCCGCCGGCGGCGGCGCGGGGCGGGCAGAGGTCGGTCGGGCATGACGGGGTCCTTCGCGGTCGAGGTGGGGGAGGACGAGGACGGTCAGCGCTCGAAGGCCAGCTCGGACTCGTGCCACGAGCCGAGCAGGCGCCGCGAGAGCGCCTTGACGAGTTGGAAGAAGGCGATGCCGAGGATCGAGCTGGTGATCGCGGCGGCGAACAGGTATGGCGTCTCCAGCCGGATCGCCGACTGCGTGATCGCGAAGCCGAGCCCGGCCTCGCCGCCGCCGATGCCGGCGATGTACTCGCCGACGATCGCGCCGATCACCGACAGCGTGCTCGAGATCCGCAGCCCGGCGACGACGTACGGCAGCGCGGCCGGCAGCCGCAGCCGCGCGAGCGCCTGCAGGCGGCCGGCGTCGTACAGCTCGAACAGCTCCTCGAGGCGCCGGTCGGTCGCGCGCAGGCCGACGAGCGTGTTCGACAGCACGGGGAAGAACGCCATGATCGAGGCGATCACGACGACGGCGGTGGTCGTCGCGCCGAACCAGATGATGATGATCGGCGCCGTCGCGACGATCGGGATCGTCTGCAGCAGGATCGCGTACGGGTAGACGCTGCGCTCGACGACGCGCGAGCTCGACAGCGCCACCGCGCCGGCGACGCCGGCGACGCCGCTGACGGCGAACGCCAGCGCCGCCTCGCGCGTCGTCGTCCACAGCGACGTGAGCAGGTCGGCGCGGTGCTCGCGCACCGCGGTCCAGATGTCCGACGGGCTCGGCACGACGTACGGCGCGACGTCGCCCCAGTCGCAGATCGCCTGCCACAGCGCGAGCACGGCGGCGAGCAGCAGCAGCGGCGGCAGCAGCCGGCGCGCGACGGTCATGCGCCGCCTCCATGACGGAGCGCGGCGGAGATCTCGCCGACGAGGCCGGCGAAGGCTGGCGTGGCGCGGAAGGCGTCGTCGCGGGGCGCGGTGTGGGGCGCGGCGAGGTCGGCGACGACGCGGCCCGGCCGCGGCGAGAGGACGACGACGCGGGTCGACAGGAAGGCCGCCTCGAAGACGTTGTGGGTGACGAACAGGACGGTCGTGCCGGCCTCCCGCCGCCAGATCTCCAGCAGCTCGTCCTGGAGCGCCTGGCGCGTCATCTCGTCGAGCGCGCCGAACGGCTCGTCCATCAGCAGCAGCCGCGGGCGGGCGACGAGCGCGCGGGCGATCGAGACGCGCATCCGCATGCCGCCGGAGAGCTGACGCGGCAGGTCGCGACCGTGGTCGGCGAGGCCGACGAGCTCGAGCGCGCGCTCGGCCGCCGCGCGGCGCTCCCGGCGGGCGACGCGGCGCAGGGTGAGCGGCAGCGCGACGTTGTCGCGCACCGTCGCCCACGGCAGCAGCGTCGCGTCCTGGAAGACGTAGGCGACGCCGCCGGCGCGGCGGGCCGCCCGCGGGTCGGCGCCCATCACGGTGACGCTGCCGGCGGTCGGCTCGGCGAGGCCGGCGATCAGGCGGAAGACGGTCGACTTGCCGCAGCCCGAGGGGCCGACGAACGAGACGAGCTCACCGGGCGCGATCGCGAGGTCGAGCGCGGCGAGCGCGCGGGTCCCGTTCGCGAACGTCTTCTCGACGCCGGCGAGCTCGACGGCGCCCGGCTGGTCGCGATCGGGGAGGGGGGAGGTGGGGCGTGCGGATGCGGACGGCAGGGTCATGGCAGGCGTGTCGGTCGGTCAGGCCCACCGCCTCCCCCGTCCCGTCGAGCCCCCGCTGCGCGGGCGCTCTGGCGGGACGACTGATGCAAGTCGTGCACGAGCGATCCGGACGCTTCGCGTGGCCGGTCGCGGAACGGGCTGGCATTACTTGAGTGACTTGATCGAGAATATCGGAATTGCCGTCGCTGTCAAGCGGCGCGGCCGCGACGCCGTCGCGGCCGCGCCGCTGCCCCGAGCCGTCACCGCACCCGCGTCACCGTCAGCACGCCGTCGTTGAAGAAGCCCTCGCCGCCGTCCTGCACGCCGCCGCTCAGCGCCTGCGATCCGCCCTCGGCCGGCAGCTGGAACTCCGTCGGGGCGATGCCGACGAGAGCCGCCGTGCGTCGGCTGCAGCGGTCGAGAGCCTCGACGGAAGGGTAGGAACGGCGTAGAGGGGCACGCGCCGGGCGTGCGAGAGCCGATCGTGGGGAGGCCGTTCGATGGCGACGCTGCACACCGACGTTCCGAGCCGGGCGGAGATCGAGCGACTGCTCGAGGTCAGAGACGGCGACGACGCCTGCGTCTCGATCTACGTCGCGACGACGCCGGTCACGCAGGAGGCGGAGGCGAGCCGGATCGAGTTCAAGAACCTCGTCGCCGACGCGGTCGGGCAGGTCGAGGCGGCCGGCGCCGGCCATCGGATCGTGAGCGAGCTGCGCGAGGCGCTCGGCGAGCTGGTCGAGGACGAGCAGTTCTGGGCCGAGCAGGCGCGCAGCCTCGCCGTCTTCGCCTCCCCGGGGCGGCTGCGGACCTTCCGGCTGCCGAACCGGCTCGGCAGCGCGGTCGAGGTCGGCGACCGCTTCTACGTCAAGCCGCTGCTGCGCGCGCTCACCTTCCCGCAGACGGCGTTCGTGCTGGCGCTCGCCGCCGGCGGCGCGCGGCTGATCGAGGTGACCAACGACGGCCCCGCCTTCACCGTCCCGGTGCCCGACATGCCCAGTGACGCCGCCAGCGCCGCCGGGAAGGCCTCGATCGCCGACCGCTCGCAGATCGGGCGGATGCAGGGCTCGGAGGGGCAGAAGGTGCGGCTGCGGCAGTACGCGCACAAGGTCGACCAGGCGCTGCGCCACGTGCTGACCGGCCTCGAGCTGCCGCTGATCCTCGCCGCGACCGAGCCGATCGCGGCGATCTACCGCTCGCTCTGCACCTATCCCCACCTCGTCGACGCGTCGCTGCCGGGCAACCCGGAGGAGCAGAGCGACGAGCAGCTCGCCGCCGCCGCGCGGACGGTGCTCGACCAGCTCTACGCGCGCGAGCTGGAGGAGCTGCGCGCGAGCGTCGAGCTGGAGGCCTCGCGCGAGCGCGCCTCGACCGACGTCGCGACCGTCGCCCGCGCCGCCACCTTCGGCGCGGTCGCGACCGCGATCGTCGACATCGAGGCGAAGGTGCCCGGCACGGTCGACGAGGAGAGCGGCGTCGTGACGCGCGACGACGCCGACGACGCCGCCAGCTACGGCGTCGTCGACGAGATCGCGCGGCGCGTGCTGCACAACGGCGGGCGCGTGCTCGCCGTCCGCTCCGACGAGGTCCCCGGCGGCGGCGCCGTCGCGGCGCTGCTGCGCTACCCGCTCGGCGGCTGAGCGGCCGAGCGGCCTTGCCCCGGCGAGTAGCGTGGGGCGATGGCTCGCCTGCTCCAGCAGCCGCGGCCCGATCCGGGCCGCTTCGCGCTCAAGGCGGCGCTGCGGACGGCGCTGGTGATGCCGTCGGTCTTCGCCGTCGCGATGCTCGTCGTCGACGACGCGCAGACGGCGCTGTTCGCCGGCTTCGGCTCGTTCGCCTCGCTCGTGCTGGCCGACTTCGGCGGCCCGCGCAGGGCGCGCTTCCTCGCCCACGCCGGGCTGGCGCTCGCCGGGACCGTGCTGATCGCCGTCGGCACGCTCTGCTCGCACGACCCCTGGCTGGCGGCCGCCGCGACGCTGCTGGTGACCTTCGGCCTGCTGTTCGCCGGCGTCCTCAACGGCTGGCTGGCGGCCGGCACGAACGCGGCGATCGTCGCCTTCGTGCTGCCGGTCACGCTCGCGGTCCCGAACGGCGAGATCCCCGACCGGCTGCTCGGCTGGATCATGGCGAGCGTCGCCGCGACCGCCGCCCAGCTGCTGCTGTGGCCGGCGCGCCCGCGCGACCGCGTCCAGCTCGGCGCGCGCGACGCGCTGCGGGCGCTGGCCGACATCGTCGCCCCGCGCGACGGCGCCGGCGGCGACCTCGAGCGGCGCCTCGCCGCCGCCGACGCCGCGCTCGCCGAGCTGCGCAGACGCGAGCTGGCCGGCCCCTACCGCCCCGCCGGCTCGACCGGCTCCGCCGCCGCGCTCGCGCTGCTGACCGACGAGCTGGTGTGGCTGCGGCGCACGCTCGCCCCCGTCAGCGGCGCCGACGACGACGGCGCCGACCCCGCCGCCGCGGCGCGGGACGACGCGGTCGGCGCGGAGACGATGGCGACCGTCGGCGCCGTGCTGCGCGCCGGCGCCGACGCGCTCGACGGCACCGGCGAGGGACCCGACCTCGTCCACCTCACCGCCGTCCGCGCCGCCCAGCGCGAGCGGCTCGCCGCCGCCGTCACCGCGCTGGGACCCGTCGCCGACGACCACCCGCCGACGCCGCGGGTGCGCGAGCAGTTCCGCCGCTACGCCGCCGCCCGCTCGGCCGCCCGCGTCGCCGCCGCCGCGCTGCGCGCCGCCGGCCGCCAGGCGCCGCCGCCGACCGAGTTCATCGCCGCGACCGAGCGGCTCGCCGCCGAGCACGCGAGCGCGCGCTCGGTCTGGTTCCGCAACAGCGTGCGCGGCGCCGTGGCGCTCGCGATCTCGGTCTGGGTCGCGCGCCAGGCGGGCGTCCAGGAGGCGTTCTGGGTCGTGCTCGGCACGCTCTCGGTGCTGCGCTCGAGCGCGCTCGGCACCGGCACCACGGTGGTCGACGCGCTGCTCGGCACCGCCGTCGGCATCGTCGCCGGCGCGCTCGTCGTGACCGTCGTGCCGACCGGCTCGGCCTTCCTCTGGGCGATCCTCCCGTTCGCAGTGCTGCTGGCCGCCTACGCGCCGCGCGTCGCCACCTTCGCGGCCGGCCAGGCCGGCTTCACGCTGCTGCTGGTGATCCTCTTCAACCTGCTCAAGCCGATCGGCTGGCAGGTCGGCGTCGTGCGCGTCGAGGACGTCGCGATCGGCTTCGCGATCAGCCTCGCGCTCGGCCTGCTGTTCTGGCCGCGTGGCGCCGCGGCGCTGCTGCGCACGAGCCTCCAGAGCGCCTACGGCGCCGCCGGCGAGCTGCTCGCCGCCTCGCGCCGCCTGCTCGCCGACCTCGACCGCGCCGACGCCGACGGCGTCGCCACCGTCGCCGACGGCCGCGCCGTCGAGGCGGCGGCGCGCTCGGCCCAGTCGGCCGCCGACCTGCTCGACGACGCCTACCGCCAGTACCTCGCCGAGCGGCAGGTCGGCGAGGTGCCGGTCGCCGACGTCGCGACGCTCGTCGAGGGCGCGCAGCGCGTCCGCCGCACCGCCCGCGCGCTGCTCGACGGGCGCGCCGCCGCGGCGCCGCTGCCGCCGCCGCAGCGCGCCTGCTTCGCGCGCATCTGGGGCGGCCTCTACCTGGAGGAGCTGGGCCGGCTCGAGCAGCGGCTCGCCGAGCCGGCCCGCAAGCTGGACGTGACGCTGCCGCCGCTGCGCGCCGAGCCGCTCGCGCTCAGCCCGCCGGCGCCGCCTGCGGCTGCGGATCGCCCTCGGCCAGTATCTGCTCCTCGACGCGTCCTCTCGGCATCCAGATTCTCGCGACGAGGAACGCGACGACCATGACGCCGGCCATCGCGTAGGCGATCACCTGCGTCGAGTGGGCGACGTCGAGCTGGATCGCGTCGAGGATTCTCGCGGGGGCCGAGCCGCCGCCCGCGCCGGCCGCGTTCGAGCTGGAGAGCGAGTGCGCGAGCGCCTCCGCTCTCGCCGGCGGCTGGCCGTTGGCCTCGAGCGTGTCGGTGACGCGGCGGACGTTCTCGGAGACGAAGACCGAGCCCATGATCGCGAGCCCGAGCGAGGAGCCGAAGTTGCGCACCGTCTGCGTGATGCCGGTGACCTCGCCGTAGCTCGTTCTCGGCGCGCGGTTGACGGCGTCGGTGCTGACCGGGCCGAGCACCATGCCCATGCCGGCGCCGGCGAGGACCAAGAGGTACCACTGGCTGCTCAGGCTCATGTCCGGCAGCGACTGCCCCCACAGGAAGAAGCCGACCGCGGCGACGACGCAGCCGATCACGACCGCGGGCTTGGCGCCGCGCTCGTCGAGGATCCGGCCGCCTATCTGGGCGGCGACCGCGAAGCCGAGGAAGAAGTAGAGGAGGAAGACGCCGGCCGAGCTGGCGTCCTCGCCGAGCGACGCCTGCGCGTAGACGCTGGCGAAGAAGAACAGCGGCACGAAGACCGCCGATATCAGGAACAGCACGAGGTTGTCGGCGGTGAAGGCGCGCTGCTGGAAGATCCGCATCTGGATCAGCGGCCGCTCGACGCGCAGCTGGTTGAGCACGAAGACGACCAGCAGCACCAGCCCGACGACGATGCAGGCCCATGTGCGCACGTCGTCCCAGCCCCAGGTGCCGGCCTGCTGCAGGCCGAGCACGATCAGGCCCATCGCGATCGAGATCAGCACCGCCCCGCGGTAGTCGATCTTCGCCGGGTGGCGCGTGTCGGGGATCCGCGCGCGCAGCGTCAGGATCACGGCGATGATCGCGACCGGCACGTTGATCCAGAAGATCGCGCGCCAGGTCCACTCCGTCAGGTAGCCGCCGGCGAGCGGGCCGACGGCGGTCAGCCCGCCGGAGGCGGCGAAGAACAGCGCGAGCGCCTTGCCGCGCTCGCGCATCGGGTAGGCGGCGACGACGATCGCCAGCGCGGCCGGGAACAGCAGCGCCGCGCTCGCCCCCTGCAGGACGCGGAAGAAGATCATCCACGCCTCGCCGATGTCGCCGGTCGGCGTCGCGCCGCAGAGCGCCGAGCAGGTCGCGAAGGCGACGACGCCGACGAGCACCATCCGCCGGTGGCCGAGCACGTCGGCGAGCTTGCCGCCGAGCGCGAACAGCGCCGAGAGCGCGAGCAGGTAGCCGTTGAGGATCCACTGCGCGCCGGTCGCGGTCACGCCGAGGTCGTCCTGCAGGTCCGGCACGGCGAGGACGACGATCGTCTGGTCGATGAACATCATCGCGACCGCGAAGATCATCGCGATCAGGACAGCTCTCCGGTTCGCCATCGCGGACCCCCACCTCCGTATCGGTTGGGGGCAGCCTACGCCTTGAGGCGGCGCACCTGCCAGCAGAGCCACTCGTACGATGACTCGCCGCCGCAGACCGCGCCCCAGCCTCTCAGCGCCCGCTCGACGCCGTCGGCCGGCACGCGACCGAGGATGCGGACGCCGCCGCCGCGGCCGTCGCCGTCGAGGTGGCGGACGGTGTACAGCTCCTGCGTCTCCTCGATCCAGGCGGCGCGGTAGGTCGAGCCGTCGCGCGCTCTCCACCACAGCCCGAGGTCGCGCTCGCGCGAGCGGCGGCGGGCGGGATCGGCGTAGAGCGCCTTCAGCGAGGGGAGCGACGTCTGGCTTCTCGTCACTGCTGCGGAGGTCACGGCGACAACCTTCCCGCGCTGACCTGAAGGCACGCTTGCCTCTTCCTCAGGGTTCGATGAGAGCCGCGGCCGGTCCCGGCGAGCGCTCGGGGCGCTCACAGGGTGCTCCCAGGGAGCGGCCGCAGCATGCTCGCTCATGCGACCGAATCCAGCGAAGCTCGAACACGCCGGCGCGGCCGCCGGCAGCCTCGGCGGGGGCGGCGCGCCCGCCGGCGCGCCGCCGGCCGACGCCGCCCGCTCCTCCGTCAGCGCCGGCCGCGGCCGCGCGATCGTCGACGCGCTGAGGCGCCGCCCCGAGCTGCTCGGGCTGCTGGCGCTCGCCGCCGTCCTCTACCTGTGGGCGCTCAGCCGCAACGGCTGGGCCAACGACTACTACAGCGCCGCGGTCCGCTCGATGGCCGGCAGCTGGCACGACTTCCTCTACGGCTCGTTCGACGCGAGCGGGCTGATGACCGTCGACAAGCCGCCGCTGGCGCTGTGGGTGCAGGCGCTGTCGGTGCGGCTCTTCGGCTTCGGCTCGCTGCCGATCCTCGTGCCGCAGGCGCTGATGGGGATGGCGAGCGTCGGCCTCACCTACGACCTCGTGCGGCGGCGGTTCGGCCGCGTCGCCGGCTTCGCCGGCGGGCTCGCGCTGACGCTGACGCCGGTGACGGTCGCGATCTCGCGCCACAACAACCCGGACGCGCTGCTGGTGCTCTGCTCGGTCGCCGCGATCTGGTTCCTGGTGCGCGGGCTGGAGGACGGCCGCACGCGCTGGATCGTGCTCGCCGGCGTCGCCGTCGGGCTCGGCTTCGAGGCGAAGATGGGCGCGGCGCTGCTGGTCGTGCCGGGGATCGCGCTCGCCTGGCTGTGGATCGCGCCGCGCGGCCGCGGCCTGCTCGACGCCGCCCGCCAGCTGACGCTCGGCGGGATCGCGATGGCGGTCGTCGGGCTCGCCTGGCCGCTGCTGGTGTGGCTGACGCCGGCGGCCGACCGGCCGTGGGTCGGCGGCACGACCGACAACTCGATCTGGTCGCTGATCACCGGCTACAACGGCCTCGGCCGGCTCGACGGCCAGGCCGGCGGTCCCGGCGGCGGCGGCCCCGGCGGCGGACCGGGCGGCGGCGCCGGCTCGGTCTTCGGCGGCGACAGCGGCCCGCTGCGGCTGCTCGGCGCCGCGCTCGGCGGCCAGGTCGGCTGGCTGCTCGGCGTCGCCGTCGTCGGCGCCGTCGGCCTGCTCGTCGCGACGCGGCTGAAGCGCTCCGACGCGCGCAGCGGCTGGCTGATCGCGGTCGGCGGCGCCTTCGCCACCAGCGCGGTCGCGTTCAGCTTCGCGAAGGGCATCTTCCACCCCTACTACGTCTCGGCGCTGGCGCCGTTCGCGGCGGCGCTCGTCGGCGCGGCGGCCGGGCTGGTCGCCGCGGGCGGCGCGCGCGGCCGGATCGTCGGCGCGGCGGCGGTCGCCGGCGGGGCGGTCACGACGCTGGCGGTGCTGCACAGCAGCGGCGACATGGGCTGGCTGGCGCCGCTCGTCGGCGTCGCGGCGGCGGCGACGCTGGCGGCGCTGGCGCTGCCGGGCGTGCGCGCGCGGATCCGCAACGCGGCGCTGGCGGCGACGCTGGCGCTGCTGCTGCTCGCCCCGGCCAGCTGGTCGTTCCAGACGCTCGACCACGCGACCAGCTCGACCTTCCCCGCCGGCGGCCCCGCGAGCGCCGGCATCGGCGGCGGGCCGGGCGGTGGCGGCCCGGGCGGCGGCGGGCCC
>Ga0164243_10011143_pt1 | contig 12854 bp, 9 predicted proteins | sample OricompcompostOP_FD_108781 | JGI IMG/M metagenome (GOLD analysis project Ga0164243, IMG submission 108781) | Organic Plus compost microbial communities from Emeryville, California, USA - Original compost - Organic plus compost (OP) | ecosystem: Engineered > Solid waste > Mixed feedstock >...
CGTCGATGCTGCTGGCTTGCTTAGCCCTTACGGCAGGAGGCCGGCAGGTACTTCGCCTCGACGGTCGTCCCGTGCGCGGCAGCCGCGCCACCGGTCGGATCGGAACCCTCGGGGTCCTTGAGGCCACAGTTCCAGATCACGTCGCCGTTCGGACTGATCGTCGGACGCAGGCCGAGCACCTTGTTGTTGATGTTCGCGTTAGCCTGCTTGCCGTAGGTGATCCGGATGGTGCCCGTGTTGATGGACACGTCCGCCACGTACTTGCCGGACTTCACCTTGTCGATGCCGACCGCGTTGTTGTTCGCCGGCCAGACGCCCGTCTGCGCGAACGTTTCCGCGACGGCCGCCTTCAGGTCGCTGGCCAGGTTCAAACCTTCCGTGACCTGCGAGCGGACCGTGTAGTCCTGATACGCCGGGATGGCGATGGCGGCGAGAATGCCGATGATCGCGACCACGATCATCAGTTCGATGAGCGTAAAGCCCTTCTGGACAGACTTCATTGAGATCTCCTGAGCGGAAGAAGAAACCATAGATCAGCGGCATTGTTGCCAGCGCCCGGGCTGGTGCAAAGCATGTGCCAAAGCTGCTGAGCTTGCTAAGTACCGGACCTGAAGCGATTTTCTCTGGAACGGCCGTTTCGTTGTTGAACATAGCATCGTCAGTCACTGACGACGCAGCAGCGCACTCGGTCACAAAGTGACGAACTGCGTCACTCCTGTCGGCGCCGCCTCTCAACTTTGCCCCGCGCCTGCGGCGGACGTTGCCACTTCCGGCTCGCGGTCCGAGGACGTCGCCACTTCGTGATACTCCTCTTCCGCGTTGACCGACCAGATTTTCGACTTGTCCGAGTGGCCTTCCACGATGCAGTCGACGGCCGCCTTGGCCGCCAGCATCGAGTGATCCTGGTTGTTGTAGCGATGCATGCCATTGCGCCCGACCGGGAACACGTTCGGACGCTCGTCCAGGAAGGCACGCACGCGGCCGATTTCCCGGTACTCGCCGAAATAGGCCGGGTAGGCCTTCGGCACGCGGACGACGGTGCCATCGAGAACGTCCTCGAGATCGATCAGGCCGATCTTCGCCAGCTCACGGCTGGCAAACTCCAGAAACGACGCGTCCCGCATCGACCACAACTCGTCGCCCTCGTTGCAGAAGTACTCGAGACCGAGCCAGATCGTTTGCGGGTTCGCGACCAGGTACGGGCTCCAGTTATTGAAGATCTGCAGGCGACCGAGCTTCACATCCGGTTCCTGCACGTAGATCCAGTTGTCCGGCGGCATGCCCGATGCCGCGGAGTTTCCCCCGGTCGGCCGCATGCGCCGCACGAGGAGGCCCGCCGTCATGAAGTCGCGGTAGGGCAGCGCCCCGGCGATTCGCAACACCTCGGGATCGCTCGGCTGGAGCAGCCGGGCCAGCTCCTTCACGGGCATCGTGGAGATGAGGAAATCACACGCCTGCCGACGAACCTCGCCGGTTTGCAGGTCGCGCACGTCGACGGCCTCGACGCGCCCGTTCTGCTGGTGCAGCCCGATGACCTGATGTTGGAGGTGAACCTCGCCGCCGCCCTCGGTGACACGGCCGGCGACCTCCTCCCACATCTGGCCCGGTCCGAATTTGGGGTACAGAAACCGCTCGATGAGGCTTGTTTCCGTGCCCTTCTGGCGCGTGTCCGATGCGGCGCGAAACGGCTTGGCGAGTGCATGCACGATCGCCTTGGTGATCGAGAGTCCCTTGATGCGTTGTGCGCCCCATTCGGCGGAAATCTCCGAGCACGGCACACCCCAGACCTTCTCCGTATAGTCCTTGAAGAAAGTGCGGTAGAGCTTGTCGCCGAAGCGGTTGACGAGAAAATCCTCGAGGGTCGCTTCGGGCGTGCGCGGTGCGAGCCTGGCGTTGAGGTAGCTCACGCCCACCTGTGCGGTGTAGAGCGGGCCGAGGTTGCTCAGCGTTGCCCAGCTGAGCTTCAGGGGGTAATCGAAGAAACGCCGGCGATAAAAGATGCGCGAAAGACGCGAGCGCACCAGCATGACCCGGTCCGCATCAGCGTCGGCCTGCGTGTGTGGAACAACGTGTGTGTGGCGGCCGTGATAGGTGAGGTCCAGGCCCTGATCGCTGCCCGCGGCGATCGGCAGCACGTTCTGCCACCACTTCATCACCCAGTCGGATTTCGAAAAGAAGCGGTGGCCGCCGAGATCCATCCGGTTGCCGCGGTAGTTGATGGTTTTCGAGATGCCGCCGACCTGCCGGTCGGCCTCGAACACGATCGGGCGGACGCCGGAGCGCTGCAACAGCTCATGTGCAGCTGTGAGGCCGGCGGGCCCGGCGCCCACAATGACAGCAGTCTTGTGCATCAGTCACTCTCGGTTTCAGCCCGTCCCACGGGCGAGAACAGGAAATGCCGGCGCAGCACGAAGTTCGTCCCGAAGGTGCCGGCCGCCGCGATCAGCTTGGCGAACATATAGTGCAGATGGCCCACTTCCACAGCGACATGCATCACGCTGGCGTTGACGACGAGGCCAACCGCGCCGAGCGCGAGAAAGACCGATGCTTCGAGCGTCCGGTTTTCCATGCGCCGAAAGCGAAATACCAGCGTGACAGACAGCACATACAGCACAGCCCCGCCGGTGATGAACGAGATGGTTGCGGCGGCGAGATAGTGCACGCTCGCGGCCGATACCAGTAGTGCGAGCAAGCCCATGTCCGTCGCGAGCGCGACAACCGATGCGGCGCCGTAGCCCCACAGCTCGCGAAACCATGAGCGCCATTGCAACTTACTCATTCGCACGGCCACACTCATAAAGCCGGAGACCCCGAAATCTCGCCGACACTGCTTCTGGCGCGTTCTCGATCGCCTGCGCGGAAAGAGGGCGCCTCGTCACAATGAAACGCACTTCGCCCGATGCGCACGTCGCCTCGAGCGAACTGTCGGGCTGCACCCGCCTCGACGTGTCGAGCCACGCAGTTGTGAGATCTCCCGCGAGAAACGCCTCGATGGCATGCGTGCGACGCTTCATCTCCATGGCGGCAGGTCTGGAGAAAACTCCCGACAACATCTGCAAACCCGAAACATAGCTGCGGCGCTCGAGAATGAGCCACGCGTCCAGCGGGTTATCGAACCACAGGACTTCCGTGTCTTCAGGAATATGTGCTCGCCAGGATGCAAACGCCGCGCGCGTGTGCTCGTCGAATGCCTTTGCATTCCACTCGCGCACTGCCGCGGGTGCCAGTGGCGCGATCAGCAGAATGCACAGGGCTGATATCGCGAGCTGTGCCTGCCGCGACCGCAGCGAGCGGAAAAGCACCAGCACGAGAACAAAAGCGCACGTGGTGAACAGGCCCGTTCTGTCCAGCGCGCGCACCCAGCGTATCGTGTGGGGTGCGTTGCTTTGATCAGGGACGGCGATCGCGAAAAGGATGCTGGTTGCAATCTGGTGGAACAATGCGAACACGAGCAGCAGGGCGGCTCCAAACAGTGCCAGGCGCCCCGCATTGGCACGATCGATGCGCGTCTTCGCCGCGGCTGCCGCTGCAATCGCCATCGCACCGACAGGCAACACGTACCATTCGCCCCTGAGCAGCCATGCTGCCGCAAGTAGAAGGAGGCTTGCCTTTGAGAGCGCGCTGCCGGACCACAGACGTTGCGCGATAAGGGGCGCGAGCAACAGTGCGAGCACATGCGAAAGCCAGAGCCAGCGCCAGGGCTGTGTCTGAATTGCCAGCACCAGTTGCAGCAGTTCTCCCAGCACAAATGTGGCCGTAATCCCCACGATGGCGATGATCACTGCGGATCGACAAAGCGAGCGAGCAGCCGACGGGTTCAGTGCGAGTGCGCCGATGAGAAGCGTTGTCAGGGGGAGCGAGTTTTTGGCCCAGTCAGCCAGATCCCATTCGGACGGGAAAAGGTATGGAATGCCGTCGCGAAGCAAGCTGATCCAGTCAGGGTCGAATCGCACCTGCGCGCCGGCGAGCCCGAGCGCAGCGACCACCATCGCGCTCAGCACCGCAGCGGCGGCGAGCGCGCGCGGGTAGGCGAGTCGATGACCGTTTGGCATGAACAGGACGATCGCGAATCCCGCCGATGCCATGAGAGGATGAAGCGCCAGAGCCACGAGCATGTGCACACCCGCCAACCAGTAGCGCTGGTCGAGATAGGCGGCGAGTCCGAAAAGAACTGCAGCTTCGGCGGCGAGCCTCGGCGTGACGAAGGGCTCCGCCACGGCAAAAATCGTGTCTGCGCCGTAGTGGCCGGGTAGCGCGCAGAGCAACGCCATGCCGATCCACGCGTACGGCGCTGGCATCAGCCTTCGGGCAAGAACAGCGGCTGCGACGAAGAAGGCGACCTGAAAGGCGAGTGTCAGAAGGGCGGCCGCGCCGTCGATGCCCAGCCAGCCCATCACGGTCGCATATATCGGGCTGAATAGCGTGAAACGATCCTGCGATCCGAAGCGCAGATAGACATCGTTTGCGAGAGCGGGCTCTCTCATCGCGAACGCCTGGAACGTATAGAGCCGGGCATCGTGAATGATGCCGGCGTATCCGTGATGCAGAGCCCACACGCCAAGGAACGCTGCGAGCAAACCCACTTGCATGGGCCATCCAGACGCCACGGTCTGATGCGAGCATGAGGCTCGCAATGAGTTACCCGCTGCTGTGGCAGTAGGCAGCATCACGAGATTCTCAGGTCTGAGGCTCGCGTGAAACAGCAGGTGGTTCGATGGCGAACAGGCGAGCGAACACGACGTGCTCTGGCCGTTCGAACGCCTCCTCGCGAATCAGGCGAAATTCCTGAGGCAGTGCGGATGGCGGGTTGTCCAGCAGGTCCGAAACGAGCTGCGGGTCGGGCTGTTCCGGGTCGCCGGCGGGCAGGAACTCGATACGCCCATTCGAGCCCCGGCGGAACAACGACATGCGATGAACAAAAACGTAGCGCACCGCCGGAGCACGAGAGACGAGCTCCGCTGCCGGCGTATTCATCAGCTCGCGCACTTCCCGGACCTTGGATTCATGAAAAGGGGTCAGCAGGAAATTGTTCGCGACGACAGGGCAGATCGTGTGATAGCGGATGTAGTTGCCATCATCGAGCGAGGCCAGAGCCACCCCGGGGTTCGCCTGACATTCGCGGGCCAGGTCGGGGTACATGTCGTACGTCAGCGCGTAGTACGGGTCGTTCCCCTTCACCGCAGGAACGAACAGGGTGGGAATGGCGGGCCCGCAGGCCGCGACGAGCAACAGCGCCTGCGTCGCTCGCACGGTCGGTGCACTCCAGCGCTTGCGCCCGATCTGTTCTTCAATGAGCACGATCCATGTCAGATAGAGCGCGAAGGAGCCGAAGGGGTGCATTCGCACCATGTTGGCGAGCAGGAGCAGGCCGCACAACGAGCTCATCCAGAAGAAGACATCCGGTGCGGCGAGACCCCGCCAGATACGCAGGCAGCACAAGACGAGCGTCGCCGGCATCAGCAAGACGAGCAGGGAGTAATACGCGCTCGCGTTGCGTATTCCGGCATTCGAGATCAGCTCGACGACAGACTGCACCTCGCCGATCTGCTCGGCGCCTTCGACGGAGACACTCAGAAAGCGCTCGGCGAGCAGCACCTGGCTGGCAACGGGCACTATGGCCGCAAGAACAGCCACGCCCAGCACCGCGAGCATCTTCTCACTGAATCGCACGCGGCTGACGAATACGCACGTGGCTCCCGCGCAAGCTGCGAAATACACGTGAAACCACGAGAGTGTATAGAACTGGAACGCACCCTCCTGAAACGCGGTGGACGGCGCTGCCCCAGCCACTGTGGCTGCGAGCAGGGCTATCGCGAATGCGGGGGTATTCCGCGGCAAGGACTGACCGCGGCACCACATCCACAACATCGTGAGCACGATCGGCAATTGCAGCACGAACAGCCCGTTATGGATGCACTGGGAGAGGCCGAGCAGCGCGCCGAGCCCGGCCGCGCGAACGGCGGACTCGGGCTTGCGAAGCCACGCCAGGCCTGACGCGAGCGCGCCGAGCACGAGCATGTGCTCGGCAAAGTGATGGTCGATGCTGCCCACGCCGTACAAGCCGCGGTTCAGACCGAACAGCGCCGTAGCGAGCAGTGCGACTGCCGTGCCGGTGATCGTCAGGTTGAGCTGGCGGCAGATCAGCAGCACCAGTGCGAGGGTGAGCGGGAATGCGACCACCGGTATGTGAGCAAGAATCGTCATCGCATCACTGCTGAGCTGCAAAGCCAGTCCGATGCGCGTGAGCAAGCTCATGAAGTAGTCGTATCCCCAGGGCCAGATCAGTTGACTGCCCTCGGGGTAATGGACCAGCGGATCGAATTGATGCAGGTGACTGGGGTCCGCAATCAGGTCGAGTATGCGCCGCGCGTGATAAAAGGCATCGTTCCCCACCGGGATGTACTGATCGCCGGAGTGCGCGGCATTTGTCGCTGTGAGCGCGACGGCAACTGCGATGGCGCTCGAGAATAGCCACAGCAACGCGAGCCGCGCGTGGTTTGCGTAGGGCACTTCAGGGATCCTTGCTTGTAGTGTCTATTGAGTACAGGCGGGCGTAAGGAGCGCCGCCGGCATCACCGAAACGCAGCTCGTAAATCAGCGTGTAGGCCGGCGGCAAATCGGCGGAATCCGCGTCAAGCAGCTCGCGTACGAGTGGCAGGTCGGGCAGCGCGGCATAGTCGCCGGGTGCGAACTCGAGGGTGCCTTCCGGCGTGGAAAAGAACATCGAGTCGCGACGCACGTATACGTACCGCACATACGGCGCCCGGCTCGGAACATCCGCCGCTTTCAGCGACAGCAACTCGCGCTCGAACGCAACCTTGTCGGCATGTTGGCGTGTGAGCAGAAAGTTGTTGCCGATCACGTCGCACCGTGTGTGGAACCGGATGTAGTGGCCGTCGTCCGGGTTCGCGAGCACCACTCCCGGATTGCGCTCGCAGGCCTCGGCGAGAGGTGCGTAGAGCGAGCTCGTCACCGCGTAATTCGGATCTCCTGCAACCACGTGGCTTTCAAAGAGACGCGCATTCACAGGATGCGCGTACGCCAGCCCCAGGGTAAACGCGGTGAGTGCGTACACATGCATGGGTTTCACATTCATGCGTTTGGCGCTGTCTGAGCGTGCCCAGCCATCCAGAAGAACGAGCCATGGAACGTACAAGGCAAACGATCCGAAGTATTGCAGTCGCAGTTGCAGGAGGAGCATCGGAAGCCCCAGCAGGCACGCACTCCAGAAGAGGATGAAAGCCGGTTCCCGGTCTCGCCACAGTCTCCACGCGCACAGCAGGGCAGTGGCGGGCAGAAGCAGTACAAGATGCGTGTACATGCCCGCGACGTAGCCGACTGACCCAGATCGGGTCCACAGCAGCCAAACCGATTGCACTTCACTGATCTGGTCCATGCCCTCGACCGACACGGTGAAGAAATCGCGAGCGAGGAATATCTGCCCGATGATCGGTGCGATCATGGCCGCAGCCGTTCCGGCAATCACGGCTGCGTGTCCAGGTGAGCGTCGCAAGCGCGAGAGCAACACGGAGAGCACTCCCGTGCACGCTGCGATGTACACCTGGAACCACGACAGCGTGTAGTACTCGAAATGCCCTTGGCGCAGCGCCAGCGAGGGTGCAGCGATACAGGCTGTGCCAACGACGAGTGCGATTGCAAACAGCCATGTCGCGCCAGGAAGAGCGGCGCGTCTCAACCACAGGATCGCGAACGTCGCCAGAAGTGGAATCTGGAGCACAAAAAGTCCGGTATGGACGCCCGGCGCCATGGCAAGGACCACGCCGGTCGTCACTGCGCGCGCCGCGGATTCGGGTTTGCGCAGCCACATGACACCCGCGGCAAGGCTGCCAAGTACGAACAGATGCTCGGCGAAGTGGTGATCGATATTCCCGATGCCGTAGAGGGACTGGTTCAGGGGAAAGAAGGCGGTGGCGAGCAGCGCAAGCAGCGTTGCAGTAACGCTGAGACGCAGCGCCCGGCATACCACCAGCACGAGAGCGATTGCGAGTGGAAACGCGAGCACCGGCAGGTGCACGAGCACGGCCATCGGATTGTCGCTCAGGTGCAGGGAAATTGCCGCGCGGGTGATCAGGCTCATGACGTAGTCATACGCCCACGGCCAGATGACGAGACTTCCCTCGGGCACGTGCATGTGCGCGTCGAACTGGAAAAAGCTCGAGGGGTCCGCCACCGCATCGAGGATGCGTCGGGCGTGATAAAAGGAGTCGGGCCCGATGGGCACATACCGCCCCTGGAAAAGCGAGGCCGACAGTGGTGCGAGCGCGACGATCAGGGCGATGAGAGACGCGCCGGTCCACGCAAGGGCGAGCTTGAATCCGTCCGTCATGCGCGGTTGCCGGTCGACCTCTTCAGCAATCACCCCCGTACCTCCCTTGTGCATTTGCCGGTCCCCGATGGCGGCGGGGCGTGATTATGTCCGTTTGACGGCCGTGCGAACGTGAGCGACCGCACGTGATCCGGCGGTGTGACCGCTTGGACAATCCCGACGCCGGTCACAGAAGTCGCAGAGGGTTATGGTAGGTTCGCTCGCCTCAAGTCGCGGTCCAGCCGAGCATGTCGAACGTTCTTCCGACCACAGGTACCGCCGGGCATGCCGGCGCGAGAAGCTCCGCGGCCTGGCGCAATCATCCTGACACCCTGCTGGCCTTCTGGCTGCTGATGCTGGGGGGCATCGAGCTCTCGAACGTTCTTCGGCAATCCATCGGCCACGGGCCTGCGGACGCGCTGCATGCCGGGCTGTTCGTCTCGTCCCTGTTCGGGTTCGTGTGTCTTCTGGCAGGGCTGATCGGGGCGGGCAGAATGCGAATCGTCACGCTGACCGGCCTGTATCTGTTCCTTGCGTCGAGTGTTGTGACGTTGCTCGTGTCCTGGCTCGCGTTCTGGATCACGGGATCGGCTGTCAATTTCGACGCCCTTGGCATTCTGGCAGGCAGCCCTCTCGCCGCGGCGCTCCATCTGCTCTCAAGCGATCCGCTCATGCTGATCCTTTTGATTGCCGGCCTGCTGTTGTGCCTGTACGCCACCTTCCGGCTCCTGCGTCTGGCCAGCCGGCCGGTACCGGGCGTTCCGCGCTCGACCCGCGCACTGCTGTGCGCCCTCGCGGCGGTGCTCGCCGTCTATTCCGGGATGAGCATCTCCAGAACCGATGGCAGTCGGTCAAGCTACGCGCCGTTTCTCGGCTCGATGCGGCCGCAGCCGCAGCCTGCGGCCGTGACGGTCTACTCGTGCCCGCGATCGCGTGAGGTTCCGATCTCCATGCCTCCACGCGATGCAGGTAATGGAGTGCCGATTATCGTGGTCATGATCGAGTCGTTGCGGGCCGACCTGCTCACCCGGTTCGCGGATGCCATTCCGAATCTCGCGCAACTGGCCAGCGAAGCGCTCGTCTTCGAGCGGGCGTATGCCACGGCGTCCCACTCGGATTACGAGGATCTGGCGTTCTGGTACAGCCGCTATCCGCTTCGCGCGGACCACCGGCTGGGCTACCCGCGTGATGCGGACTGGCGGGGACTGTCCGTATTCGAGTACTTCAAGCTGCAGGGTTATTCGACTGCCTATTTTTCGTCGCAGAACGAAAAATGGGGCGAAATGATCAACTGGCTCGCTATCCCCGGCGTCGACACCTATTTCGATAGCGAGCGCTTCGAGGGTGACACGTGGGAGAACCCGGATGATGCCGCCGGACTCATCAGCCTCATCCGCGCGGGGTACGCCCGCTCCGGCAAGGTGGCGGACGCCCATACGCTGGATTTCGCAGCCGACTGGATCGAGAGGCATGCGCGCGAGCCCTTCTTCATCGGGCTCAATCTCCAGAACACTCATTACCACTACTTACATTCCCGAAGGTGGCGAACGCCCATTTCTGCCGGACGAGCTCGGGTTCCGTGCGGTGTACTCAGCCTGGCCCAGGGAGCAGGCCGGGAACGTGCGCAATCGTTATCTGAACGCGGCGTACAACGTGGATGCGGCGTTCGCGGAGTTTGCGGCGCGACTGAAGCGGGCGGGGGTATGGGATAAGGCAGTCGTGCTGGTGGTGGGCGACAGCGGAGAGGCCTTTTACGAGCACGGCTTCGGCAACCACTCCGGCCCCATGTACGAGGAGGTCGCGCGGACACTTGCGATCCTCAAGCTTCCGCGTGGCGATGTCCGCAACGGCACATCCTGGGGTGCTCCGGTCAGCCATGTGGATTTCGTCCCGGCACTGCTCGATCTTGCGGGACTTCCGGAGTGGGCCGGCTTTCAGGGCAGGGCGCCCTGGCAGCACTCGGGGAATGTTCCGGTCTACATGACCGTGAATGCGCTCACGGTTGAAGACGCCGTGGTCCGATGGCCCTGGAAGCTCATGAAGAGAACGTTCCCGAAAAACGAGATGGAGCTCTACAACCTGGAAACCGATCCTGACGAAACGCAGAACCAGCTGGACGCCCGGCCCGGCATTGCTCGCGAGCTTCTGCAAGACGTGCAGTCATGGCGTCAATGCCAGATCGGGTACTACGCGGACCGCCAGGCGCATGTTCGCATCCAGCCACCCAGGTTCCATGACGTTGACGCTCCGGATGTGATGGGCGTCGGCCGATAATGCTGCAAGTGCAGCATCTCACCGTTCCGGGTAGTCATCCGTTCTTGTGTGATTCCGGGGCCGTTTGCCTGTGAGTTGCTTCTCGCTGCCGTCCGTCACGGGAATGCATAATGCCGGAATATGACACCTCACGAGCCGACGGACCGTGCCGCTTCAGCAAACGCACTGCCTGACCTCCCCGCCAGGGGAGAGTGCGATTCCGTTCCAGTAACGACCCCGTCCCGATCGACCTCCGACGCAGTTCTGTTCGTCGCGTCTGCCATCGTCACGGTGGCCATTCTGGTGTGGATACGGTCGTTGCGCGCGGCTCAGGAGAGTCACGGCCTGACGCCGATCTTTTATTACCTGTTTGCGTTTCTGGACTACACAGGCACCTTCGCCGCGCTGATCGTGCTCGTCGGCGCATGGTTTGTCGCGCGGAGCCGTGCGATGACGCGAGTTCCGCGCTGGGTAGGGCAACATCCGACCGCGTTCGCCGTGGCCAATGCCGCAGTGCTGGCGCTCGCCGCGCAGGTCGTCTACCGCGCGCACCCTCTCAGCATGGACGAGTACACGGTGCTTTTTCAGAGCGAGGTGTTTGCGGCCGGGAAGCTGGCGGGGCAGTTCCCGCCATCGCTGCTGGATTGGCTCGTGCCACGCGCACACACGTGGTTCTTCGCGTCCTCTCCGGAGGGACAGGTCGCGACGCTGTACTGGCCCTCCTTTTCGCTCATCCTGACGCCCTTCACCTGGCTCGGCATCCCGTGGGCCTGCAACCCGGTTCTGTCCGGCATCACCCTCGTCGTGATACATCGCCTGGCGTTGCGTGTTTTCGGAAACGCCGACTCGGCCGGGGCGGCCGTGCTGCTGACGGCCGCTTCCCCGGTCTTCCTTGCAGATGGCATCTCTTACTATTCGATGACCGCGCACATGCTGGCGAACGCGGTCTTCGCTCTGCTGCTTCTGGAGCCCACGACGAAGCGCCTGTTGGCTGCGGGGCTTGTCGGGTCGATCGCGCTGACGCTGCATAACCCGTTTCACCACTTCCTGTTTGCATTGCCCTGGCTTGTGTGGCTCGCATTCCGTCCCGGCGCCGTGCGAAACCTCGCATTCCTGGCAGCCGGTTATCTGCCGTTGACGTTGCTCCTGGGTCTCGGATGGTTCTGGTTTCAATCGGGTCTCATGGGGGACGGGGCCAACGCGGGTCCGTACGGACCTTCGCAGATCGGATCCGCATTTGCCTGGCCCACGGCGCAATTGCTCTTTGCGCGTCTCGTCGGGCTCGCAAAGGTGTGGTTGTGGGCTGTTCCTGGAATGATGCTTCTGGCCGCCTACGGCTTCTGGAAGTGGCGCCATGATCACCGGGTCGCGTTGCTGGGCGCATCGGCGGTCGCCACGCTCGTCGGCTTTCTTGCGACGTGGGTGGAGCAAGGCCACGGCTGGGGGTTCCGCTATTTCCACTCCGCGTGGTTCGCGCTGCCTTTACTTGCTGTCGCCGCTTTTACTCCGCTTTCCTCTACCAAAGACGAGCAACAATCCGCGACGGCACTGCGTTCGTTCATGGTGGCGTGCACGCTGCTCACGCTCGTGATCAGCGTGCCGTTGCGGGCGCTTCAGATCCGCGATTTCATGGATGATCATCTTGCGCAACTACCACATTATTCGGGTAGCGAGCCGCGTGTCGTGTTCGTGGATACGGAGGCGTCGCTGTACGGATTGGACCTGCTTCAGAACGATCCATTTCTCCGCAGCCGTGTGCTGCGCCTGCCGAGCTATGGTGCGGAGGTGAATGCTGCCGTAATGAAGGATTTGCAGCCGTCATTCCGACGCGTGTATTCGGATCGGTACGGGGAAGTGTGGTCCGCGGCGGAACCCGCGCAGGGTCGGGCGGCGGATCAGTGATCGAGCGCGAGCCCGGCACCACGCACGAGCAGATTCCCTCGCGTGCGGGAACTCACTCGATGCCCAGTTTCTTGATCCGGTAGCGCAGGGCGCGAAACGTCATGCCGAGCAGCTTCGCCGCTGCGGTCTTGTTGTAGCGGGTCTGCTCCAGTGCCCTGACGATGGCAGCGCGCTCTATGTCTTCGAGCTGGTCGCCGAGCCCGCCGCTCGGTGTATCGAGTGCGACAGGCCGAGACGCTTCGGGCAGCGGCCGCGCCACCGCACGCAACTTGATGTTCTCCGCCGTGATCACGCCCCCCGAGCACAGCGTGAGCGCGCGTTCGAGCACGTTTTCCAGCTCGCGCACATTCCCCGGAAACGCGTAGCCGGCAAG
>Ga0164243_10011145_pt1 | contig 12853 bp, 14 predicted proteins | sample OricompcompostOP_FD_108781 | JGI IMG/M metagenome (GOLD analysis project Ga0164243, IMG submission 108781) | Organic Plus compost microbial communities from Emeryville, California, USA - Original compost - Organic plus compost (OP) | ecosystem: Engineered > Solid waste > Mixed feedstock >...
CGGTCGCCGGGAATCGTCGTAGGCGTGTGCGAGACTTCCGGTCGTGGCAAACCCGGCGTTGGATTCAGCAGCGAAGTTCGAACTGGCTCGGCTCATCACCGAGCTGTCCGTGGTGCACGGCAAGGTCACCCTGGCCTCGGGCAAGGAGGCCGACTACTACATCGACCTGCGGCGGGCCACCCTGCACCACGCCGCGGCCCCGCTGATCGGCCGTCTCATGCGCCAGCTCACCGCCGACTGGGACTACGTCGCCGTCGGGGGTCTCACACTGGGCGCCGATCCGGTGGCCACCGCGATGCTGCACTCCGCCGCGGCCGACGGGAAGGTGCTCGACGCGTTCGTCGTGCGCAAGAACACCAAGTCGCACGGCATGCAGCGGCGCATCGAGGGTATCGAGGTCGCCGGGCAGCGCGTGCTCGCCGTCGAGGACACCTCCACCACCGGCGGCAGCGTCCTCACCGCTGTCGAGGCGCTCCAGGAAGCGGGCGCCGCCGTCGTCGGTGTGGCCACCGTGGTCGATCGTGACACCGGCGCGCGCGAAGCGATCGAGAAAGAAGGACTCGCTTATCGTTATCTGCTCGATCTTGACGACCTCGGCCTGAACTGATTCACCCCGCCCCTTAGTGGTAAACCCCGAAGTGATCTAGGGAATTTCAAGTCGAATCCCACCCCTGACCAGTAGTAATCTCGATTCGCAGGGGTTCGCGGAAGGGGGCGGCGTGACGATCGCGGGGATTTTGGCCGACATAACGGTCGCGGTGCATGTTCTGGCCTTGCTCTACATCGGCCTCGGCGGCTTCCTGGCGTGGTGGTGGCCACGCAGCGCATTCGTGCATGTGTTCTTCGCGATCTGGGGTGTGGTGGTCAACGTCCTGCCCATCCCGTGCCCGCTCACCGCACTGGAGGACTACTTCCGCGGCCTGCAGGGCCTCGGCCCGCTCCCGGGCGGGTTCAACGCCTACTACCTGTACGACACGGTGGTGCCGCGCTCGGCGCTGCCAGTCGTGGCGGTGATCGCACTGGCGCTGGTGATCTTCTCCTACGTGGGCGCGTACGTCCGGTGGAAGCACCGCGACCACCACCCGACCACCCACGCCATCGGGCAGGTCTAGCGGTCGAGCGCCCCGCTGCGCGCGGCGGCCACGGCGATTCGCACGGCGCGCTCCACGAGCGCCTCGTCCACCACCCCGTCGCCGAGGAGGATCCGGTCGTACAGCGGCGCGCGCAGCGTCACGATCACCGCGGCCGGATCGACCTCGGGCGGCAGCTCCCCGCGCGCGACGGCGCGCTCGACGATCGGCGTCGCGGCGCGGTGACGCTCGCCGAAGAACCGCCGCTTCACCCCGACCAGTCCCGGGTTGCCCACCGAGACCAGAGTGGCCACCACCGCGCGTCCGATCGGGGTGTCCAGAACGCTCGCCATCGAGGTGGCGAGCGCACGCAGATCACCCTCGAGGTCACCGGTGTCCGGGATCGGGATGTCGGCCGAAGCCCACTCGGTGAGCGCATCGGCCACGAGCGATTCCCGGTCGGTCCAGCGCCGGTACACCGTTGTCTTGTTGACCCCGGCGCGGCGCGCGACGTTGTCGACGGTCAGGGCCGCGTAGCCGGACTCGGCGAGCTCTGCCAGCGTCGCGTCGAGCACCGCGGCCCGCACCCGCGCGCTGCGTCCACCCGTGCGAACACCTTGGACCACCTGCTTGTTCTCCGTCAATCGCCCTTCCTAGTTGCGTTTACTTCCCCGCCGGAGCATGCTTAAAGCAACGCCAAGTTGCAATAGCGAGTCTGTCCGGGAGGCAGCAATGGAGTTCCGCTTCCACGACGACCACGCGTTCTCCTACGAGATCCTGCGCGCGGTCGCGTACACACCCTATGACGGGGCCGATCTCGGCGAGGTCCTCGCGACCACCGCCGTCATCCGGGCCGGCGACTGGGATTCCTGGTACGAGCGCTGGCACGCGCTGGCGGCGCGCACCGAGGAGACCGCCGAGCGGGCGGCGAAGGCGGGGCACCGGGAAAGCGCGCGCAGCGCCTACCTCCGCGCGTCGAACTACTACCGCACCGCGGAGTTCTACCTGCGGGACGACCCGGCGGGCGATCCCCGCGTGCTGCCGGTGTTCGAACGCGGCGTCGACTGCTTCCGCCGTGCACTGGACAGCTCGGCCCTGAACTGGCGGCGTGTGCGGATCCCGTACGAGGGCGTGGAACTCGAGGGCTACTACCTGCAGGCGGGCGGCGACGAGCCGCGACCGACGCTGCTCGCGCACGGCGGTTTCGACTCGACCGTGGAGGAGATGTACTTCAGCGCGGGTGCGGCAGCGCTGCGCCGCGGCTGGAACTGCCTGCTCTTCGAGGGGCCCGGCCAGGGAGCCGCCGTCCGCAGGCACGGTCTGCGGTTCCGCCCCGACTGGGAGGCCGTGGTGACGCCGGTGGTCGACCACGCGCTCACCCTGCCCGGCGTGGACCCGGACCGGATCGCGTTGCTGGGCATGAGCCTCGGCGGCTACCTCGCGCCGCGCGCCGCGGCGTTCGAGCACCGGCTCGCCGCGTGTGTCGCGTTCGACGGCATCCACGACCTGGGCGGCGTGGCGCAGGGCCTCGCCCCGGCCGCGGGCGCGCAGCCGAGCAGCGACCAGCGGTGGCTCCTCGCCAACGCGCGGTGGACGCTCGGCACGTCGGACTGGGACGAGCTCGCCGCCGTGTTCGCCGAGTACGACCTCACCGGGATCGCGCCCGCGATCACCTGCCCCACCCTGGTCTGCGACGCGGAAAGCGACAAGTTCTTCCCCAGCAGCCAGCCACGACAGCTGCACGACGAGCTGACCTGCGAGAAAGAGCTGATCAGCTTCACCGCGGACGAGGGCGCCGACGAGCACTGCCACATGGGCGCGCTCACCCTGTTCCACCAGCGGGCCTTCGACTGGCTCGACGAGGTGGTGGCCGGCCGCTGACCGCCGTCGCGGCACAATCGCGGGGTGGTCATCCTCCTCATCCTGCTCGGGATCATCTTCTGCGGACTCATCGCCGGGCTGGTGATGTGTCCCCGGGCACGCGCCGCTCAGGGCGCCCTCGCCACCCGCGTGCAAGCACTGGCGACGCGCACCGGATGGCGGACCACCCGCGATCCGGTGCCGCCGGTGCAGGAGGCGTTCCCGGGCATCAACGAGGTACTCGGCTCGACGTTCCACCACGGCATCGCCGCGAACCTGCAGCTCGCCGGACAGTGGCGGGGCGTCCCGGTGCGCGTCCTGCAGCTGCGGTTCCGGACGGCGCACATCGCGACGACGCGGGGCGCGGTACTGGTGATGGCCCCGAACCCGGTACCGGGGCCCCCCGTGCTGGTGCGCTCGGCGGACGACGGGGCACTGCGCGGGCTGCCACCCGCGATCGGACAACGGCTGGCCGCCGGGCCGCCCGTGCCCGCGTTGTTCGTCACCCCGCAGCACGTCGCGGTGCTGCTGCACGGTGAGATCGCCCCGGACACGGCCATCGCGGCCGCGGACCTGGTCACCGACCTGCACCAGCGGATGGCGGTGCGATGACCGACGAGGCAGGCCCGACCGAGTGGACCGCGCGGGAGCCGGTGGGCGTCGGCCCGTGGGAGGGTGAGTGGCCCGCCGACGGCCGGTACGACCCGGAACTGCTCACCGAAGGCGACCGGCGCAACGTGGTCGACGCCTACCGGTACTGGCGGCGGGAAGCGATCGTCGCCGACATCGACTCGCGCAGGCACCCGTTCCACGTCGCCATCGAGAACTTCCAGCACGACCACAACATCGGCACCGTCGTCCGCACCGCCAACGCCTTCGCGGCGGCCGCCGTGCACATCGTGGGGCGGCGCCGCTGGAACCGGCGCGGCGCGATGGTGACCGACCGGTACCAGCACCTCGAACACCACCCGGACGTCGTCTCGCTGACCGGGTTCGCGGCCGAGCGCGGGCTGGCGATCGTCGCGGTGGACAACACCCCCGGCTCACGGCGGATCGAGACGACCGCGCTGCCCCACGACTGCGTGCTGCTGTTCGGCCAGGAAGGTCCGGGCCTGTCCGCGGAGGCGCACGACGCCGCGGAACTGGTCGTGTCGATCGCGCAGTTCGGCTCCACCCGCTCGATCAACGCGGGCGTCGCCGCGGGAATCGTCATGCACGAGTGGATCAGGCAACACGCGGACCTGTCGGCGGCCTGGTAGGACTCACCCGCACCGGGATCCCGTTCAGCACCGAGGTTCCGGACAGCGCGTCGATCAGCGTCGCGTCCGCGAGCAGGTTGCTGTTCACGCCGGCGTTGCCCGCCGCGACGGTCGTGCGTGTTCCCGGCCCGCCGTGACCCCAGCCGTGCGGGATGCTCACCACGCCCGGGCGGACCTCGTCGGTCACCTCCACCGGCACCTCGATCTCCCCGGCCGCCGAGCACACCCGCGCGGGCTCGCCGTCGGTCAGCCCGAGCCGAGCCGCGTCGTCCGGGTGCACCTGCGCGGTGCAGCGGTTTCCGCCGCGCACCAACGGCTCCAGGTTGTGCATCCACGAGTTGTTCGACGACAGCTGCCGCCGCCCGATGAGCACCAGGTCCTCGTCCGGCACCCGCGCCAGTTCAGCGGCCAGGCGCGGCACGTCGACCGTGATCGCCTCGGGCGCGAGCTCGATCTTGCCGCTGGGCGTGGACAGCACGTCCGGGACGCGCGGACGCAGCGGGCCGAGGTCGACGCCGTGCGGTGCGGCCTCCAGGTCGGCCAGAGTGAGGTCGTAGGGCCCGGCGCGCAGCATCAGGTCGATCAGCCGTTCCGGGCCGCGGCGATCAGCTGCCGGGTCGACCCCGCAGCGCTGTGCGAGTTGTGCGGCGACGACGTCGTCCAGGGCGTCCACGTCGGCGTCCGGGCCCTGCCCGGTGACGACCCCGGTGAGCCGCAGCAGGGTTCGCCAGTCCTGCGGCATCTCGGTCGGCATCGCGGCGGGCGTCCACTTCGCGACGTTGCGCACGGCCATCCGGTACAGCGAGATGTCGTAGTGCGGGCGCTCCAACGCGGTCGGGCCGGGCAGGATCACGTCGGCGTGCCGCGTGGTCTCGTTGCGGTAGATGTCCAGCGACACCATGAAATCCAGCCGTCCCAGCGCCTCCGCGAGACGGCCGGCGTCCGGTGTGCTCAGGCACGGGTTGCCGCTCACCGTCACCAGCGCGCGGACCTGCCCGTCGCCGGGGGTGCGGATCTCGTCGGCGAGCGCGGCGACGGGTACCTCGCCGAGCACCTCGGGCAGACCGCGCACGCGGGTGCGCCACCGGCCGTGGCGGAACCCCTTGCGCCCGCCGCCGACCTGCCCAGCCGCGGCGAGCGGGAACATCGCGCCGCCCGGGCGGTCGAGGTTGCCGGTGAGGACGTTGAGGACGTCGACGAGCCAGCTGGCCAGCGTGCCGAACGCCTGCGTGGTGGTGCCGATGCGGCCGTACACCGCGGCCGACTCGGCGGCGGCCAGCTCGCGCGCCATCCGGCGGATCTCCGCTGCCGCGATCCCGGTGACCGGGGCGACCGCATCGGGCGTGAAGTCGCGAGCCAGCCCGGCGACGTCACCGACCCCGGTGACGTGGTCCGCGAGGTGGCCGAGGTGCACCCGGTTCTCCGCGAACAACACGTTGGCCAGGGCGAACAGCAGCAGCGCGTCGGTGCCGGGCCGGATCGCGTGGTACTCGTCGGCGGCCCGCGCCGTGCGGGTGCGACGGGGGTCGACCACGACGACCTTGCCGCCGCGCTCCCGTACCGCACGCAGCCGCCCGCGCATGTCCGGCGCGGTCATCAGGCTGCCATTGGACACGAGCGGGTTCGCGCCGAGCACCAGCAGGTGGCTGGTGCGGTCGACGTCCGGGACGGGGATCGCGAGGCCGTCGCCGAAGAGGTAGCCGCTGGAGAAGTGCTTGGGCAGCTGGTCGACGCTGCCCGCGGTGTAGAGGTTGCGCGTGCCGAGCGCCTTGTAGAACGCGCGGCCGTAGAGCAGCGTGGACAGGTTGTGCACGCTCGGGTTGCCGATGTAGAGGGCGACGGCGTCGCGCCCGTGCTCGGCGATGATCGGGGACAACCGGTCGTCGATCTCCGCGAAGGCCTCGTCCCAGGTGACCTCGACGTGCTCGCCGCCGCGTTTCACCAGCGGGGCGCGCAACCGGTCGGGGTCGTGGTGCAGGGCGCCGAGCGCGGCGCCCTTCGGGCAGAGGTAGCCGTGGGAGAAGACGTCCTCGCGATCCCCGCGCACCCGGGCGACCTGGGAGCCGTCGATGGTGACCTCGAGTCCGCACGTTGCCTCGCACAGCGGACACGTGACATGCGCCGTCGCCATCCACTGATCGTCGTGGACGACCGGGCGGTGTGTCGAGGGCCGATCCATGATGGGGTCATGCACAGCGAGTGGGCCGCAGCGGCCGAGCGGGCGATCGTGACCCGGCACCTGCGCCGGGTCTGGGCGCTGCCGGGCACCGCGCTCGGCCGCAGCAGCTGGCCCCCCACCAGCGGAGATCGGGTGCACCGGCGGTGGAACTACTGGTGGCAGGCCCACCTGCTGGACTGCTTGTCCGACGCGCAGCTGCGCGACCCGACGCAGGCCAGAGCGGCCACCATCGACCGCGTGGTGGCGTCGGCGCGGCTGCGCAACCTCGGCACCTGGCGCAACAGCTACTACGACGACCTCGCGTGGATGGGGCTCGCGCTGCAGCGCACCGGCCGCGACGTGGGTTTCTTCCTCGGCGAGCTGCGGCACGGCTGGACACCGGACGCGGGCGGCGGCATCCGGTGGCGGCGCGGCGACGACTTCAAGAACGCGCCGACGAACGGCCCGGCGGCGATCCTGCACGCCCGCGCCGGGGACACCGGGCGCGCACGGGAACTGCTGGACTGGATGGACGACACGCTCGTCGACCCGGCCACTGGGCTGGTGCACGACGGGTTGCGCGCGGGCAGCGGCGAGCTCGTGCGAGCGATCTACTCGTACTGCCAGGGGGTTTACCTCGGCGCGTGCCTGGAACTGTCCGAACCGGACCGTGCGGCGCGTACCGTGCGTGCGGCGGCCGCGCACTGCGCGCCGGGCGGGGTGCTGCGTGGCCAGGGTGGCGGCGACGGCGGCCTGTTCGCCGGGATACTCGCGCGCTACCTGGCGCTGGCCGCGAAACGCCTCGCCGCACCCGAGTCGGCCACGGCGCGCGACCTGGTGCTGACCTCGGCGGAGGCGGCGTGGACGGGCGCCTCCGAAGCACCCGGCGGTCCGCTGTTCGGTCCAGAGTGGAGCGAACCGGCGCCGGAGCCACCGCCGCCCGCCGGGCACGCCGCCGGAGACCTGTCGGTGCAGCTGGGCGCGTGGATGCTCCTCGAGGCCGCCGCGACGCTGTGAACGCGACGGCGCCGGGTGTCAGGCAGCGCACCCGCACGAAGCCCGGTGCATCAACCGCGGCGGCAGCCGCACCGTCTCGAACGCGCGCTCCGGCTCCTTGATGCGCGCCAGCAGCAACCGCACGGCGCGCCGGCCGATCTCCTCGATCGGCTGGGCCATCGTGGTCAGCGGTGGCTCCACCAGGTCGGACCACTCGACGTCGTCGAAGCCGGCCAGCGCCACGTCCGTGCCGACGACGAGGCCCTGGCGCCGCACCTCGTGTAGCACGCCGACCATCATGCTGTCGTTCGCCACCACGAGCGCGGTCGGCCGGTCCGGCAGCGCCAGCAGCTTGGCCGTCGACGCGGCGCCGCCCTCGCGTGAGGAGTGCCCGGACACCACCAGCTCCGGGTTCCACGACAACCCGCCGCGCCCCAGCCCGAGCCGGTAGCCGAGCGTGCGTTCCTCGGACGTCGTCAACCCCGGCATGCCGCTGACGAACCCGATGCGCCGGTGTCCGAGCGAGGCCAGGTGCTCGGTGAGCGCCGAGGTGGACTGGATGTTCTCCGAGCCGACCTGGTCGACGTCGGACCGCATGGTCAGCCGGTCGACCAGCACGGTGGGCAGGCCGAGCGAGACCAGCTCGCTGATCACCTTGCCGTCCCCGGCCGCGGGCGTCAGCAGCATGCCCTCGACCCGGCGCGAGCGCAGCGTCCGGACCGTCTCCTGCTCGGTCTTGACCGTGTCGTGCGTGTCGGCCAGCAGCACGGTGTAGCCCGCGGCGGCGGCCTCCCGTTCGATGGCCTGCATCAGCGCCGCGAAGTACGGGTTGGCCAGCAGGGAGATCGCGACACCGATCTGCCGGGTGCCGCCGGTGACCAGTGACCGGGCGATCGCGTCGCCGGTGTAGCCGGTCTCCTCGATGGCGCGCAGCACCGCGGCCTTGGTTTCGGGGGCCACCGCGCGGGTCCCGTTCACCACGTGTGAGACGGTGGTGATCGACACGCCGGCGAGTTCGGCGACATCCTTTTGGGTGGGCCTGGACGGCATCAACCTTCTCCAACGAGCACATCGGGCGATCCGCAAGCGTTTGCGCAAACGCTTGCCGGAAAGTGTAAGCCCTCCTACCGTGCCGGTCGGCAGATGATCAGCCTCGATGGGGAGGACCACGTGAGACAGCGGAGTCTTCTGTGCCTCGTCACGGCCGCGGTGCTGGCCGTGAGCGGGTGCACGGTCGAACGCCACTGGGGCGGGAGTTCGGCCCCGGCGGGCAGCGGTCAGGCGAAGGTCGGACTGGTGACGAAGACCGAGACCAACCCGTACTTCGTGGAGCTGCGCAACGCGGCGAGCGCCGCCGCGAAGGCGCAGGGCGCGGAGTTCATGGCGCTGGCCGGCCAGTTCGACGGTGACAACGACGGCCAGGTGCGGGCCATCGAGAACATGGTCCAGCAGGGCGTCACCACCATCCTGATCACGCCCAACTCCTCCACCGGGGTGCTCGCGGCCATCGAGCGCGCGCGGCAGGCCGGGGTCCTGGTGATCGCGCTGGACACCGCGACCGAACCGGAGAGCGCGGTGGACGCCACCTACGCCACCGACAACGTGGCCGCGGGCCGCCAGCAGGGCGCCTACGTGAAGGCCGCGCTCGGTGGGCAGGCCCCGAAGGTCCTCATGATCGACGGCACGGCGGGCAGCACGGTGGACACCTACCGGCACAACGGGTTCCTCGAGGGCATCGGCCTGCGCGACGGTGATCCGGCGATCGTCGGGCGGGACAACGCCAACGGCGACCAGTCCATCGCGCAGCAGAAGATGGAGAACCTGCTGCAGCGCACCACCGACATCAACGCCGTGTACACGATGAACGAGCCGACGGCCCGGGGGGCGTTCGCCGCGCTGCAGGCGCGCGGCCTGCGGATCCTGATGGGCTCGATCGACGGTGGCTGCCAGGGCGTGCAGAACGTGCGCGACGGCCAGTACGCGGCGACCGTGATGCAGTTCCCGCGCAAGATGGCCGAGGAAGGCGTCAACGCCGCCGTCCGGTACGCGCAGACCGGGCAGAAGCCGAGCGGCTTCGTCGACACCGGTTCGGTCGTGATCACCGACCGCCCGATGCCGGGTGTGCCCAGTCAGGACACCGAGTGGGGTCTGCAGAACTGCTGGGGGACGAAATGACCACACAGGCCCGCGCCGAGCGTGAGACGCTCGGCGAGTTCTTCCTCCGCGCGCCCGCGATCGGGCCCGCGCTCGCGCTGGTCGTCGCCGTCGTGGTGTTCTCGGTGTCCACCAGCACGTTCCTCGAGCTCGACAACCTGTCGCTGGTGGTCGAGCAGTCGCTGGTGGTCGGCACGCTCGCGCTCGGTCAGACGCTGATCATCCTCACCGCCGGTATCGACCTGTCCAACGCGGCCGCGATGGTGCTGGCGACGCTGCTGATGGCGAAGATGCTGACCGGCGGACTCCCGGGGATCGTGGCACTGGTGCTCGGCGTGCTGGTCACCACGCTGCTCGGTCTGGTCACCGGTTCGCTGGTCACGCGGGTCAAGCTGCCGCCGTTCATCGTCACGCTCGGGCTGTTCACGATCCTCACCGCGGCGGGCAAGCTCGTCGCGAGCGGGGAGGCGGTGCCGGTGGCGCCCGATTCACTGCTCGCGTGGCTGGGCACGCGGCGCTACCTGTTCGGCGGCATCCCGGTCACCTACGGCATGACGCTCGCGCTGCTGATGTACCTGCTGCTCTGGTACGCGCTCACCCGCACGGCGTGGGGCAAGCACGTGTACGCCGTGGGCAACGCGCCGGAATCGGCGCGGCTGAGCGGCATCAAGGTCAACCGCACGGTGCTGTCGGTGTACCTCGTGGCGGGTCTGACCTTCGGCATCGCCGCATGGCAGGCGCTGGGCCGGGTGCCCAACGCGGACCCGAACGCCTACCAGCTGGGCAACCTCGAATCGATCACCGCGGTGGTGCTCGGCGGCACGAGCCTGTTCGGCGGCCGCGGGTCGGTGTTCGGCACGATGATGGGTGCGCTGATCGTGACGGTGCTGCGGTCCGGCCTGACGCAGCTCGGCGTCGATTCGCTGTACCAGGACGTCGCCACCGGTGCGCTGGTGATCGCCGCGGTGGCCGTGGACCGGCTGGCGAGGAGGCAGAAATGACCCCGACACTGTCGGCGCGCGGCCTGGTGAAGCGCTACGGCCGCGTCACCGCGATCGACGGCGCGGACTTCGACCTCGAACCGGGCGAGGTGCTCGCCGTGGTCGGCGACAACGGCGCGGGCAAGTCGAGCCTGATCAAGGCGTTGTCCGGCGCGCTGGTGCCGGACGAGGGCGAGATCCTCGTCGACGGGAAGCCGGTGCACTTCCGCACCCCGCTGGACGCGCGTCGCTGCGGTATCGAGACCGTTTACCAGGACCTGGCGCTCGCGCCAGCGCAGGACATCGCGACGAACATGTTCCTGGGCCGCGAGCTCCGCCGCGGCGGACCGCTCGGGCTGGTGCGCAAACTGGACACGGCGAAGATGCGCGCCGAGGCCCAGCGGGTGCTCGACGAGCTGGACATCACGATCAAGTCGATCACTCAGCCGGTCGAGACGCTCTCCGGTGGTCAGCGGCAGGGCGTCGCGGTGGCTCGGGCGGCCGCGTTCGGGACCAAGGCCGTGATCATGGACGAGCCGACGGCCGCGCTCGGTGTCGCCGAGTCGGCGAAGGTGCTGGCGCTCATCGACCGCATCCGGCAGCGCGGGCTGCCGGTGGTGCTGATCAGCCACAACATGCCGCACGTGTTCGAGATCGCCGACCGCATCCACGTGCACCGGCTGGGCAAGCGGATCGGGGTGGTGTCGCCGAAGACCACCACGATGAACCAGGTGGTCGGGTTGATCACCGGTGCGTTGCGGCTCGACGACGACGGTCAGGTGACCGAAGTGGAATCGGCGGTGCAGACGGGGTTGTCGGGGTGACCGTCGTCCTCGCGGGACTGTGCACGGTGGACCTCGTGCAGCGGGTCGAGGAGCTGCCCGCGCCCGGGGAGAAGGTGCAGGCGCTCGGTGTGGAGGTGGCCGCGGGCGGGCCCGCGACGAACGCCGCGGTGACGGTCGCGGCGCTCGGCGAGGACGCCGTGCTGCTGACGTCGCTCGGGATCCACCCGCTGGCCGATCTCGCCCGCGCCGACCTGGCCGCGCACGGGGTGCGGGTCGTCGACGCCACGCCGGAGCGGACCGAGCCGCCCGCGGTCAGCGCAGCGGCGGTGCGCGACCGCGACGGCGAGCGCACGGTCGTCTCTCGCAACGCGGGGAACAACCCGGGCGGGGTGCCGCCCGAGCTGCCCGGGGACGCGCGTGCGGTGCTGGTGGACGGCCACCTGCCGCGGCTGGCTCTCGCGGTGGCGCGGGCGGCGCGGGTGCGCGGGATCCCGGTGGTGCTGGACGCGGGCAGCTGGAAGCCGGTGCTGGACGAGCTGCTGCCACTGGTCGACATCGCGGCGTGTTCGGCGCACTTCCGGGCACCCGGGCCGGGCCTGCGGGAGCGGGGCGTGCCGACGGTGGTCGTGACGAACGGCGCCGGGCCGGTCCGGTGGGAGACGGCCGACGGTGCCGGCGAGATCGAGGTGCCGGAGGTGCGCGCGCTCGACACACTGGGCGCGGGGGACGTCTGGCACGGCGCGCTGGTGCACGGCGTCGGGAGGTCGGGGCTGCCGGAGGCGATCCGGTTCGCCAACGAGGTGGCCGCGGAGAAGGTGCGGCACGCGGGGCCCAGGGCCTGGGTCCCGGAGGTAGCGAAGTGGGGAGTGCGATGACTGCGACGTTCGACGATCTGCTGGCCAGGGCCGAGGGCCTGGTGACGCGGGGCAGGCGGTCGATCCTCGGGATCGTCGGCGCGCCCGCGGCGGGCAAGACCACGCTGGCCAGGGGTTTGGCCGACGCGCTCGGCAACCGCGCGGTCGTGGTCGGGATGGACGGGTTCCACCTGGCGCAGGTCGAGCTGCAGCGGCTGGGGCGCGTCGAGCGGAAGGGTGCGCCGGACACGTTCGACTCGCACGGGTACGTCAGCATGCTGCGGCGGATCAAGGAGACGCGCGAGACGGTGTACGCGCCGCAGTTCCGGCGCGAGATCGAGGAGCCGATCGCCGGTGCGGTGTGCGTGCCGCCGGAGGTGCCGCTGGTCATCACCGAGGGCAACTACCTGCTGGTGGACGAGGAGCCGTGGAGCGCGGTGCCCGGCCTGCTCGAGGAGGTGTGGTTCCTGCGGCCGGACGAGCAGGAGCGGATCGAGCGGCTGGTCAACCGGCACCGGCGCTACGGGCGGACGCTCGTGGAGGCGAAGGGCAGGGCGCTCGGCAGCGACCAGCGCAACGCCGACCTGATCCAGACGACGGCGCCGCGTGCCGATCTGGTGCTGGAGAACCTGCCGTTGCAGAACTTCGTGATATGAGCGGGGTGCTCGTCGGCGGCGCGGACGGCCCCGGCGTTGTGGGAGCCGTGTCCCTCCGCGGCACCGGTGCACGCCGCGTGA
>Ga0164243_10011147_pt1 | contig 12850 bp, 11 predicted proteins | sample OricompcompostOP_FD_108781 | JGI IMG/M metagenome (GOLD analysis project Ga0164243, IMG submission 108781) | Organic Plus compost microbial communities from Emeryville, California, USA - Original compost - Organic plus compost (OP) | ecosystem: Engineered > Solid waste > Mixed feedstock >...
TTATTTAAATCATCTCTCCAATCCATCAACTCATTACCACACAATAGGGCTGACCGTAGACACGGTCAGCCTTTTTAATAAGGATTGTAACAGTACTATGCGAGCGATTGTGCAAAAATTTGGTTAACAAACAAATGGGGCTAACAAACAATGTGGGTTAACAAACAATGTGGGTTAACAAACAATGTGGGTTAACAAACACACCATTTTCTCAATAACCCCATGAAAAATGATGATTAATATGATCCAAAATTATTCAAACTGATTAGGCAAAAACCACGTTTTCAGGCACGGAAGTCCCCGAATGAGAATGAACACAATCAAGATAAGCTGAACAAAATGAACAAGTAAGGGCAGTACAATCGAATCTAAGCTGGTATGGGGTTTACAAGAATGTCAGGGTGGTACGGAATTGATAAGAAGAAGGAGAATGGGTAAAAACAAACCGGTTATTCAGGCCATCAGCTGGCTATGGCGGCAGGGTGCGGCTCCTGGAGTAACACCTTCCCGTTCCAGGGCTGCAGTAAGCGCGGCATAAACAAGCCTTTGATGCAATTCGGGTTACGAACGCAGATTTGGATGTGGCTTTTATCCATGAAAGTTGCGCCGGGGTAAATGGGTTGCCCTTCGATGAACGCGCAACGGACGGTGTCATGGGGTTGCTGGTTGTCCCGTGCTACTATATCATGAACCGATTCAAGAACGGTACAATCCAAATACCTAAGAAGCCGGTCCGGATTGCGGCTATCCTGCCTGGGATTGACATTCTGTGGCAGCTGATGACTCCCAATGGAGGTGATAAATCTTCCCCAGGACCTCTTAACAACATCAATGCTCTTTTTATCTAATAAGTCCAAACAATATTCTAAGTTTATCACTGCACCTATTACCGCTGGTTCCTCAATCCGCCCCGCCTCTGCCAACTTACAGGCATAATCGTAGGCCCTGTCATAATTGTTTTGCCAGAAATAAATGCCGTAACCCAACCAGTCATATTTATTAGTGCTTGGCCGTAACATATCCTTACCCAGGATAACTTTCTCAGCTAATTGCCTGTCGCAGCCATGAAAGCCTAAAAGCAATCCTTCATCGGCTGCATAATTAAAAACTGTTCTTTTCATAATGGAATATTTAAATCGCTTTTTGAGTGCCACCTTCATCATTATTTTCCTCCTCCTGCTTCACGCCAAACATGCTGGAATTTTCAATAAAAAACTCCTTTGCTTCCTGCGGGATATTCAGCCGGTTAAAAGTTTCTTCCCAATTTTTCTGAGAAGCTTTGGCATAAGCCCAATACCTGTCTATACTCTCCTCGAGGCGTTCATAAAATTCAATTGGTCTTTGCATAACTTGAATAATTTTAAATCATTAACAATAAAATTTCCACCCCTAAATTAATTCAAAAAATCATCCAAAAACCGCTTCCACAAAGGATTTCATGCCCGAATGGAATGAACGGATCAAACTGATAATGAACAGGTCAAACTGATAATTTTATTCACGCGGGCGACTGCCTCCAAACCAGCCACCCCACTATTTATACCACAAAAAAAAGCGTGGGATTTTACCCCCACGCCCATATTGCTGAAAAATTTCACGATTTTTTTTAAGACGGTAATTTCGCATTCATCAACACCGCCGCTACCATGCCCGCCGTCTCCGTCCGCAAACGCGTACGCCCCAACGAAACCGGCCTGAAACCCGCCCCAATCGCCTGCTCCACCTCTGCCGCCGTAAAGTCGCCCTCCGGCCCGATCAATATAATCGTATCCTTGCCCGCCTGCATCGCATCCTGCAACTCCGTCTTCTCCTCCGGTAAACAATGGGCAATAAACCGCTGCGGGTCCGTATTCCCCTTCACTACCTTCTCCAGCGACTGCGGCTCTTCCAATACCGGCAGCCAGAACTGCTTCGATTGCAACATGGCCGATACCAAAATGCTGTTCAGCCGCTCCGCCTTAATCTTCTCCTTCTCCGTACGGGCAGTCACCAGCGGTATAATGGTCTGTATCCCAATCTCCGTGGCTTTTTCAAGAAACCACTCAATACGGCTCGCATTCTTGGTAAACGCAATGGCTATACGCAGCGCCGGCCGCGGCGCCGGGATTAACGCTCTCCCCTCTACCTTTACCTGGCATTTTTTCCTGTTGTCATCCGTGATAACAACGGTATATTTTGAACCACGGCCATCCGCAAGCAACACCTGGTCGCCCTTTTCATGACGTAATACCTGTATGCAATACTTGGAGGTATCCTCATTCATCGTGTACTTTGTCGCATCCTGCTGAATGTCCGGCGCGTAAAAAACAGGCAATTCCATGTTGATCGTTCTTCGTTTTTGCAAAAATCCTAAATATCTGCTTGTAATTCCAGTTTTTTAGTGCGATGATGAAATCTTACAAACAACAATACCGACGCCGCCAGCAATCCCAGCAGCAACGCCCACCAAACGCCTTCCACGCCGAGGCCCAACCGGATGCCCAGCAAATAACCCAATGGCAGCCCCAGGCCCCAGTACGCCAGCAGGGTGATCACCGTAGGAATTCTCACGTCCCCCAATCCCCGCAGCACTCCCAGGCCCACCACCTGCGTACCGTCAAACAGCTGGAAGAAAGCCGCAATAATCAGCAGCTTGGCAGCAATCGGTATCACCTGCGGATCATCAATATAAAACCGCGGCAAAATATGATTGCCTACCATAAACAGCAACGCCGTAAATCCCATCAGTACCAGCACCATATGATAACTCGCAATGGCGGACATACGCAGCTCCCTGAAATCCCGCTTACCGAAGTTATTGCCGCTCTTGATCCCCGCCGCCGCTGAAATACCGCTGGCCATCATATATGTCATGGCGGCCAGGCTCAGCGCAATCTGATGCGCAGCCAGCTCCGCGGAGCCCATCCAGCCCACCATGATAGCCGCGCCGCTAAAGGCGCTCACCTCAAAAATATATTGCAACGCCACCGGCGTACCAATACCCAGGATCTGCTTTATCTTCCCCCACTCAATATTGGAAAACCCGAACGTAGCCAGGTACTCCTTAAATCGCGGCGAACGCAGCACGTAAACCATCATCGTAATGCCCATCAGCAACCTGTCCGTAAACGTGGCAATACCGACACCCACCACGCCCATGCGCGGCAGGCCGAAAAGCCCGTACACCAGCGTAATCCCCACCACGATGTTCAGCAGGTTCCCGATAATACTGATATTCATCGCCTGCCGGGTAAAGCCCAGCCCTTCGGCAAACTGCTTAAACGATAAGAACAGCATGAGCGGTATAAAAGAGAAGCCCAGGTAGCGCAGGAAAGGCCTTGCCTGTTCCACCACATCAGCTTCCTGGTTGAGCAGGTCCATGCGGGCGCTGCCCCAGTAAATCACCATAGACAACAGCACGCCTACCGTCATGTTGATAATCAGGCTGTGACTCAACAGGTGGCCGATCTTATGTTTATTCCCACGTCCATTCTCCTGCGCGATCAGCGGCGTAAGGCCGTAGGACATACCAATGCCCGTAACCATAAAGATGGAGAACAGGCTGTTGCCCAGGGAAACCGCTGCCAGCGGCACCTTCCCGGTATGACCAATAATAAGGCTGTCGGACAATGCTACCAAAGTATGGCCGAGTTGACTGATCACTACAGGATAGGCCAGGCTGAAATTGTCCCTGTAGTGCCCTTTGTATTTCAAGTACAGTTGTTTCATGGGTTCTTCTGTGATTCTTTTTGACGTATCCAATAAAAAAAGCCGGCGATCTGTCGATGCCGGCTTTCTGCAAATAATTTTACCTGCTAAAATGGTGCATCTTCAAATCCTTCATCAAAGTCCATATCATTCATCTTGGACCCTTTCTGGATATATAATTTAGCTTCATCATTACCACCGGCGCCGCCATGGTGCTGACGCATACCTGCGAACGGATTACCGCCACCGGGGTTTTCCAAACTGCCATCATCTTCAAAACGCTGGAACTCCAGTACGGCTCTCAGTTTGATGGTATCCAGCTGACCGTTACGGTGCTTGGCTATACGCACGTGGGTTTCTCCTTTGTTGGATTCGCCCATTTCATTGGTATTGATTTCATAATATTCAGGGCGGTACAGGAACATAACCATGTCGGCATCCTGCTCGATCGCTCCGGATTCACGGAGGTCGCTCAGCTGCGGCATCTTGTTACCGTCTTTACGCTTTTCCACATCACGGCTCAACTGCGACAACGCGATCACCGGTACCTGCAACTCTTTTGCGAGCCCTTTCAGATCGCGGGAAATCTTACTGATCTCCTGCTCCCTGTTGGTGCCTTTACCATCCCCGCTACCGCTCATCAGCTGCAGGTAGTCGATGATGATAACGCCTACGCCGTGGTTGTGTACCAGCCTGCGACATTTGGCACGAAGCTCGAAAATGTTCAGCGCCGGCGTATCGTCAATGAAGATAGGCGCTTTCGCCAGGCGTTCGATACCATGCGTCATCAGCTTCTTCATCTCGTACTCTTCCAGCTTACCGCGGGAAATCTTTTCCAGCTTGATTTCTGATTCGGCGGACAGGATACGCTGCACGATCTGCCCGGACGACATCTCCAGCGAGAACACAGCCGCGCCTTTCGGGAAACGGGGGTGAAGCGCTGCATTCCTTGCCAGGTTAAGCGCGAACGCGGTTTTACCCACAGACGGACGCGCCGCAATGATGATCAGGTCCGTTGGCTGCCAGCCGTAGGTCACTTTGTCGAGCGACGGGAAGCCGGACGGTACGCCCGTAATATCATCTCCCTTGTTCCGCAGGTCCTCGATCCTTTTCATGGTATTCACCAATACCCGGTCGATAGAATCATAGTTCTTCCGAAGGTGGTTATTGGTGATCTCAAAAAGCTTTGATTCCGCGCTGTCAAGCAGGTCAAATACGTCTGCTGTATCCTCATACGACTCCGTGAGAATCTCCCCGGAGATGCGAATCAGCTCCCGCTGGATAAATTTCTGCAGGATGATACGGGCATGCGCCTCAATGTTGGCCGAGGAAACCACTGCGTTGGTGAGCTTCATCACGGTATATCCGCCACCGATAGCATCCAGCGCTCCCATGGAACGCAGTTCCTCCGTTACCGTGAGGATATCCACCGGCATGGATTTGGCTGCCAGACGGGTCATGGCAGAGAAGATTAACTGGTGTGCCTCTACGTAAAAACACTCTCCTTTCAATATCTCCACTACTATATCGAAGGCACCTTTTTCCAGCATGATGGCTCCCAAAACAGCTTCTTCCAGTTCCTTAGCCTGTGGCGGTACTTTTCCGTACACTAAGGATGATACCTCAATGGACGGTTTTCTACGCACATTGCGGTCTTTCTTGAGATTGAGATCCATTTATGGTTAGTGTGTTAAAAAAAGTTAATAAAAGGTTACTGTCAATGGGCTTTTCTCTATGATTTACAATTGGTTATATGGAATTTATTCTCGCATTCCGACGTTCATTCAATTGTTGAAATTGCAATCTTTTTCGAGCCGTAAAAACTAAGGTAATCGCATTTTTTCATTTAATCCCGAAACGGGCGGGACTAAATTTATTAAGCTCCAATCACAGGTTATCCACCGGCAACATGTCAGTTTTCCACTGACTCCACCCTAGTTATCCACCAATTTTCAAGTAATACCCAGGCAAAGGTCTGATTATTCACACACATTTGTTAAAAAAAGTTTTTGGGGGAGAGATTTATGGTTGGCGCCATGGGTATGCAGGACGTTTACAAACCTTTTGCCCGGTCAGGCAGGGCCGTATCAGTTAAGCCCCACAGGTCCGCACCCACTACCGGTTTACGCTCCGCAACGCCTTCCCGGGAGGGTTTACTTTTCCCCTGCTTTGCTCGTCTGCCAGAATCCTTTAACTTTACGCTCCATACATATATAAATAGAGCAGACAAGAAAATGACGATTTCATACAACTGGCTATGCGATTATCTACCGGTGAAGCCTACACCACAGGAATTATCCACCATACTTACACGTATTGGCCTGGAGGTAGAAAGCCTCGAACAATTTGAAGCTGTAAAAGGAAGTTTTGCCGGATTAGTGATTGGTGAAGTATTAACAGCAGAAAAACACCCCAATGCAGATAAACTGCGCCTGACCACCGTTAACATCGGCACCGCGGAACCGCTGCACATCGTTTGCGGTGCGCCTAACGTGGCCGTAGGCCAGAAAGTGGTTGTAGCGCCTGTCGGCACTACCATCTACCCGGTTGGCGGAGAACCGCTGACCATGAAAAAGGCAAAGATCCGCGGAGAAGAGAGCCAGGGCATGATCTGCGCGGAAGACGAGATCGGCCTCGGCACCAGCCACGATGGCATCATGGTACTGGACCCCTCCCTCGTACCGGGCACCCCTGCCAGCGAAGTTTTTAAACCCGCACAGGACTGGATATACGAAATCGGCCTGACGCCCAACCGGATGGACGCTATGAGCCATATCGGCGTGGCAAAAGACGTTTGCGCATTCCTCAACAACCTGGAACATACCCATAAATACCAGGTACAGCTGCCGGCATTCAACGGCCTCGTTCCGGCAACGCCTGAACTGCCTGTCAGCATTACCATCGAAAATACAGACGGTTGCCCGCGCTATGCCGGCGTAACCATTTCCGGCGTAAAAGTGGGCCCTTCCCCTGAATGGCTCAAAACCAAGCTGGAAACCATCGGCGTACGCTCCATCAACAACATCGTGGATATCACCAACTTCGTCCTGCACGAAACCGGTCAGCCCCTCCACGCGTTCGACTACGCAGCCCTCAAAGGCAACGCCGTCGTGGTAAAAACACTGCCGCAGGATACCGTATTCGTTACCCTGGACGAAAAGGAAAGAAAGCTGGACGCTACAGACCTCATGATCTGCAACGGCGCCGGCGAAGGAATGTGCATAGCCGGTGTGTTCGGCGGCGCCCATTCCGGCGTAACTGACGCTACCCAAAACATCTTCCTGGAAAGCGCCTTCTTTAACCCGGGCATGATCCGCACCACCTCGTTCCGCCACGGCCTCCGTACGGACGCGGCCACCCGCTTCGAAAAAGGAGTGGATATCTCCAACGTCGTGTTCGCACTGGAACGTGCGGCGAACCTGATTTGCGAGCTGGCAGGCGGACAAATTGCCTCCCCGGTTACGGACATATACCCTTCCGTGAAAAAGAAAACAGAAGTGGAAACTACGTTTGCGTATGTACGTAAACTGAGCGGCAGCAACTACAGCAACGATAAGATCAAAAATATCCTGGTCAGCCTCGGCTTCCAGATCCTGCACGAAACGGAAGCAGGTATCCGTGTATCCGTGCCTTTCAGCAAACCGGATATCAGCCTGCCGGCGGACCTCGTAGAGGAAGTGATGCGTATAGACGGCCTCGATAATATCGAAATCCCGTCCAAAGTAACCATCTCCCCGGCATTGTCCGCCCAGCCGGACCCTGAAAAAGTGATGGAGAAAATTGCAGATTACCTCGCCGGCAACGGATACAACGAGATATTCACCAACTCCATCACCAACAGTAAATATTATACGGAGGAGGTGCTGGAAACAGCCGTGAAAATGATGAACAGCCTCACCGTCGAGCTGGACATCATGCGCCCTTCCATGCTGGAATCCGGCCTGGAATGCATCGGCTACAACCTGAACCGAAAAAACGAAAACCTGCTGTTCTTCGAATTTGGTAAAACCTATCTCGCCAGCAATGGTAAGTATTTCGAAAACAACCACTTATGCCTCTATATCACCGGCCAGAAGACGGCCGAAACCTGGATGCATAAAGGCAGCGCAGTAGATTTCTACTTCCTGAAAGGTTATGTGGTGAATATCCTGGCTCAGCTCGGCTACCGCAACCTCCAATGGGTTGAAAGTGAAGGCACAGGACTGACCCCTTCCTGGGAAATAAAAGTAAAAAATCAGGTGGTGGTAACGCTGGGTGGCGTATCTTCACAAAAACTGAAACAGTTCGACATTAAACAACCGGTTTGGTTTGCAGACTTTAATTGGGATAAAATGCTGGGACTGTTGCAAAAAAGTGATAACTTTTACAAAGAAATACCACGCTTCCCGGCCGTTCGCCGAGACCTGGCACTTGTGCTGGACAAACAGGTGAAATTCGCCGCCGTGGAAGCAGCAGCCAAAGCAGTTAAATCTGCCTTACTGCAGGAAATCAACCTGTTCGATGTGTTTGAGAGTGAAAAGCTGGGTGCAAACAAGAAGTCGTACGCAGTTAGCTTTACCTTCCTGGATCCACAAAAAACCCTCACCGATAAAGAAATTGACAGTGTGATGGACAAACTGGTGAAAAACTTCCAGACACAATTGCAGGCGGATATCAGAAAATAATCTGTAGAATTAATTAATGATCCTCGAGCAAAACATACAACGTGTCGAAGAAAAACTGCACCTGCTGCTCAAAAAATTGCAACAGGTGCAGTTGGAAAATACGTTGCTGCGCGAGGAGCTAAACACCAGGCAACAAGAGTTGCAAGAGCAGCAGGGAACAATACAAAACCTGGAAGATAAGCTGCGGCTGATGAAAATAGCCGCTACTACCCAGGGAGCAAATCCCGTAGCAGAAGATGATGCGGCATTCCGTAAAGAGATACGCGGCAAGATCAATGATTATATCAAGGAAATTGACAGATGTATCGCTTTGCTCAATGCATAAGCGTAACCTGAAGTAAACAAGCAACACCATGGAGCAGCTCATTCCCATAAATATAGTAGTGGCGGACCGCTCTTACCGGATCAAGATAAAACCGGAGGAGGAAGAGGAAGTTCGCCGTATTATGAAAGAAGTGAATGAGAAAATTGTTGATTTTAAGGCGTCTTACGCAGGAAAAGACCTGCAGGACTACATCGCTATGGCCCTCATCATGTATGCTACCCACCCCGTAACCAGCGGAGGCAAAGCACAAGCCAGCACAGCCCCATTTTTACAGGAAAAGCTCGAAAAACTGGAAGAATTAATCAACCAAGCACTGGGTTAACACGTTAGACGTTGCTAGCCAACGGATTAGCTAAAATGCTAATAATCACGTATTAAACACGCTTTACTGCTATTTTTTTGTATTTTCGCGGGTCAGTTCTCGCCCCTGATACGCCTTTTAGGCGAACAGGGCCGGAGAATGCTACATAAATCAAGATTAAAGAAATCATATGGATGTTACACTTGCAATAACTGCTATAGCAGCTTTAATAATAGGGATTGCGCTTGGGAAGGTGATATTTGCAAAAAACACACAGCAGAAGATTGAAGAGGCAGAACAACAAGCTAAGAAAATCATTGCTGATGCACAGACAACCGGGGAAAACCTGAAAAAAGACAGGCTCCTGGAAGCAAAAGAGAAATACCTTCAAATGAAGAGCGAGCACGAGAAAGAAGTGCTGCAGCGCAATCAGAAGATTCTGGAATCCGAAAACAGGATTAAACAGAAAGAACAGAGTCTTAACCAGAAAAACGAACAGGTTCAGAAACAGATCAACGAAAACGATGCGATCAAAGAAACCCTGAACCGCCAGATGGAACTGGTTACCATCAAACGTACCGAACTGGAAAAACACCAGGAGGAACACATCCGCCGTCTTGAAAAAGTGGCCGGCCTGACTGCCGAAGAAGCGAAACACCAGCTGGTGGAAAGCCTCAAGGAAGAAGCCCGCTCACAAGCCCTGGCGCATATCCAGGAAATCATTGAAGACGCCAAAACAAAAGCTAACAAAGAAGCCAAGAAGATCATCATCCAGTCTATCCAGCGTACCGCCGCTGAACAGACCATCGAAAATACCATCACGGTATTTACCCTGGAAAGCGATGAGATCAAAGGCCAGATCATCGGTCGTGAAGGCCGTAATATCCGCGCCATCGAAGCCGCTACCGGCGTTGACCTGATTGTGGACGATACCCCTGAGGCTATCGTACTCTCCTCCTTCGACCCGCTGCGCCGCGAAATCGCCCGCCTGTCCCTGCAACGCCTCGTACAGGACGGCCGTATCCACCCTGCCCGCATCGAAGAAGTAGTGGAAAAAACCAAGAAACAACTGGAAGAACAGGTAATGGATATCGGGGAAAGAACCGTTATCGAACTGGGCATCCACGGTTTACATAAAGAACTGGTGCGCCTCGTTGGTAAAATGCGCTTCCGCTCTTCCTACGGTCAGAACCTGCTCATGCACTCCAAGGAAACAGCCAACCTTTGCGCTGTAATGGCCGCTGAACTGGGTCTGAACCCTAAACTCGCCAAACGTGCCGGCCTGTTACACGATATCGGTAAAGTACCTGACGAAGAAACTGAACTGAGCCACGCCCTCCTCGGCGCCAAGCTCGCTGAAAAATACGGTGAACACGCCGCTGTAGTGAACGCCATCGGCGCCCACCACGATGAAATGGAAATGCAATACGTGATTTCCCCTATCGTACAGGCTTGTGACGCCATCTCCGGCGCACGCCCCGGCGCTCGCCGCGAAATCATGCAGAGCTACCTCCAGCGTATTAAAGACCTGGAAAACCTCGCCCTCTCTCACGACGGTGTGGAAAAAGCCTACGCTATCCAGGCAGGTCGCGAACTGCGCGTAATTGTGGAGTCAGATAAAGTGTCCGACAATGATGCAGACCGCCTGTCCTTCGAAATCGCGAACAAGATCCAGACAGAGATGCAATATCCCGGTCAGATCAAGGTAACCGTTATCCGCGAAAAACGCGCGGTGAACGTAGCCCGTTAGTTCGTGTAAGAAATTTAGAAAAACAGAATTTACACTCTATATTGAGGCCTTCGGTACAACCCGAAGGCCTTTTTTATTTCTGTAACTCTTAAACGCAAACTATTCGTATGAAGAAATCCATGTTAAGATTCATGCTGGGAGCCTGTATCCTCCTGGCCGCCAGCCAGTCCTTTGCACAGAAAAAAGCGATCTCGCTTTTTAATGGTAAAAACCTCGACGGCTGGAAAATTTATGGTACAGAAAAATGGTATGTGGACAATGGCGAACTCGTTTGCGAAAGCGGCCCGGATAAGGAATATGGTTACCTGGCCACCGACAAATCTTTTAAAGACTTTGAACTGACCGTTGTATTCAAGCAGGAAGCCAATGGCAACAGCGGCGTATTTTTCCACTCTTCCATCGAAGGCACCAAGATCACCGGCTGGCAGGCCGAGGTAGCGCCCCCGGATCAGCATACCGGCGGTATTTATGAATCCTATGGCCGCGGATGGCTGATCAAACCTGAAAAGGAAAAAGAGCAGTACCTCAAAATGGGCGAATGGAACACCATGAAGGTGCGGGTAAAAGGCGACCAGGTAACCACCTGGCTCAATGGCCATGAGATGATCACCCTGAACGACGCCAAGATCGGCGCAGCGGACGGCCAGATCGCCCTGCAGATCCACTCCGGCGGCGGCATTAAGGTAAGGTGGAAAAGCGTTAAATTGGTACCATTGAAATCCTGATGAGCTACCAGCACAAAGTAATACTTATCACAGGCGCCAGCTCCGGTATAGGCCGGGAGCTGGCGTTGTTGCTTGCGCAACAAAAGGCCCGCCTCATCCTCGCAGCCAGGAATGCGGATAAACTCCGCGCCGTGCAGCAGGAATGCCTGCAGTGGACGGCTGACTGCCAGATCCTCCCGATGGACGTGACGGATGAAGCCCAGGTACAGGCCGGCGCGGCCCGCGCCATCACCTTCTACGGCCGCATTGATGTACTGATCAACAACGCCGGCGTTACCCAACGCTCCAAGCTGATCGATACTTCCGTGGCTGCCATCCGCACGCTCATGGAAGTGAACTTCTTTGGCCCGGTAATGCTCACCAAAGCTTTGCTGCCACAGTTCCAGGCACAGGGCGGCGGCCAGGTAGTAGTGATCAGCAGCATGGCCGGCCTTTTCGGCTACCCCTGGCGCAGCGGCTATAATGCCGCCAAACACGCGCTGAACGGCTATTTTGAAACCTTACAAACCGAGCAACCCATCCCGGAACTATACACCACGATCGTTTGCCCGGGCAGGATACATACGCCCATTACATTCTCGGCTATTACGGGAGATGGGAGCGCCTTTGGGAAAATGGACCCCGGCCAGGAACACGGGATTCCCGTGAAGGTATGCGCCAGGAAAATCATTACGGCCATGCATAAACGCCGTAAAATAGTACTCATCGCAAGAGCGGAGAAAGTATTGTTGTGGATAAAGCGATATTTTCCGCCATTATTTTATGTGATTGCCCGTAAAGGGAATTAACTTGCAGCCTGTTTAACAGATTTACAGCAATGTCCGAACTAACTACCATACCAGCCAACGCCACACTGGCCGAACTCCTGCAGCAAAATCCGCTGTTTGTATTTGCCCTGAAATCGGAAGCTACCGGCGAATTTGATGACGTGAACGCCCTGTTTGTAGGCATTGGTAAAGTAAATGCGGCTTATCATCTTACCAAAGCCATTGCCACGCATAAGCCGGGAATTATCGTGAACCTGGGTTCTGCCGGCAGTAATACTTTCGAACGTGGTACCGTTGTTTGCTGCAACCGCTTTATTCAGCGGGATATGGATGTGCGTCCGCTGGGGTTTGCATTATACGAAACCCCGCTTTCCGGTGAGCCGCCATTGCTGGAATACGGTATTGCCGCGCCGGGCCTGCCACTGGGCACCTGCGGCACGGGCGATAGCTTTGAAATTGGCCATGTAACGGATGCGTATAACGTGATCGACATGGAAGCCCATCCTATTGCCTGGATTGCCAAACAGGAAAACATCCCCCTGCTTTGCCTGAAATATATTTCCGATGGGGCCGATGGCGCCGCCGCGGAAGACTGGTCCGTAGCCGTGCACCTGGCTGCAGCGGCCTTAAA
>Ga0164243_10011148_pt1 | contig 12849 bp, 8 predicted proteins | sample OricompcompostOP_FD_108781 | JGI IMG/M metagenome (GOLD analysis project Ga0164243, IMG submission 108781) | Organic Plus compost microbial communities from Emeryville, California, USA - Original compost - Organic plus compost (OP) | ecosystem: Engineered > Solid waste > Mixed feedstock >...
GCTTTTCATGCTAAAGCTGAGGCTTAAACCTACCTAAAGTTAATAGAACCGCCGTATACGGAACCGTACGTACGGTGGTGTGGGAGGTCAGGTAGCGAACTAATCGCTACCTACCTACCCGATACTGCCAAAATTAATGGCGTCTGTTTCAAGTGGTTGTTTACATTTATTTTTACTTTTGATAACAAAATTTTGTAGGTTGAAAATTTATTCTACCTTTAGCGGCGGTACATTTTTGCTATTATAGCTAATTGTAAAGTTTTATGGTCTCGGTATCAGAAAATCTTCTAATTCTCTTCATTTAATCGGCGATGAAAACAGATCAAGATGAAGCAATAATCATAACCCAACTGGTCAGCGGGGCGGAAGAGGCATATAAATACATATATGATAAGTATTATGTATCCCTATGTCATCTGGCTAATGGTTATCTGAGAGATGCTGTCCAGGCCGAGAATATTGTGGGCGATGCAATATTCCACTTATGGGAGATCAGAGAAGGCCTTCGGATCCATACCACCCTGCAGGGATATCTTATTACCGCAGTAAGAAACAGATGTATTAATTATCTGGCTTCTGCCCGCGTCAAACAGGAAGTACCAGTTTCTTATTTATTGAATGAGGAAGCTTATGAAGCGCAGCGCTATGCAACTTCAGATGAGGCAGCTTTGGAAACTGTGTATGAAAAAGAGCTGACCCTTGAATTGGCGGCGGCACTGGGCTCATTACCAACAGAATGCAAAACCGTTTTTCTGAAGAGCCGGTTTGAAGACAAAAAATATGAGGAAATTTCGGCAGAATTAGGCATTTCAGTCAATACCGTCAAGTACCACATTAAAAATGCGTTAAGGCTGTTAAGAGAACGGTTAAGTCATTATCCGGCCATTTTCATAATTTTTGTACATTTTTTTAGAAACTGACTACCCGCCCCGGCTGATTTTACTGTCTTGTATTAAAAAGGCAGAAAAATCGAACATCATACCCAATATATAGACGATCTGATCAAGGCATTTCTGGCCAGCGGGCTGGATGGGAAATCTATGCGTGAACTAAAGGCCTGGGTGAACGGCTCGGCGGAGAATAAAAGGTATTTTCAGCAAAAACTCGATGCGTGGACAGCGGATATAAATACAGCACAATCTCATTACTTTAATAAAGAGCAGGCGTATCTCCGATTTAAGGAACGGGTGGACCGGGCAAAAAACATAATAAATAGTACCGGGGCCGAAGCTTCTGACCGGCATACACTGCCTTTAAGAAGCAAAAGGGGTTATTATAGAATTGCCAGCTATGCTGCTGTGCTACTGGTACTCATTGGTATTGTCTATTTTATTAAAACGGGCGCCTTTACAGGAGCAGGACACCAGGCGGATAAAGCTTCACTATCTTTTATTGAGATAAAAGTGCCTGCAGGTTCCAGGGAGCAGTTTACGCTTCCAGATAAAACGGTTGTCTGGGTAAACGCCGGGTCCGTCTTTAAATATCCGGCTGGTTTTTCCGGCAAAACAAGAGAAGTCTATCTAAATGGTGAAGGCTATTTCCAGGTGGCCAAAGACGCTACCCATCCTTTTATCGTTAATACAACAAAGGGTAATATTACCGTGACAGGGACTACTTTTAACGTGTATGCTTATGATACCAAGCCCAGGTTTGTCACGGCTTTACTGGAAGGGCATGTCCACGTGAATACGCCTGATGGACAGGTCGTCAATTTGTTACCCTCGCAAAAGGCAGAATTAAAAGGCACTCGTTTAAATATTTCTCCAATAAGTGATCCCGATGAATACAGATGGATGGAAGGCCTTATCTGTTTTGAGAACCAAAGAATAACAGATGTATTAGAGAATCTTGAAAATACATTTGGTCAGAAAATTATCATCAGGCATTTAGCGGAGCCGGATTTATTGCTTACCGGAAAGTTCAGGGTAAGCGACGGATTAGATTATGCACTTAAAGTGCTGAGTGAAAGCTACGATATGAAATATAAAAAGGACACAGCAAGTAAGTCATATATAATTTTAAACTAACCAAAATTTAAATTGGGGGAATCATCGTGTGCATACTTATGCGAATTCAGGGAAAAAATCTATCAGGAAAATGTAAGAACTTTTAATTGTCATCTGGGAATTATTAAAATCAAAATCATTCATGAATAGAACAGCAAAATCGGCTCTTCCGCCAAGTAGGGTGAGAAGGCAAGGGGACTATTATAAGCGTTTGATAAAAATCCTTTGTCTGGCGCTTGCGATCTCTTTTTGTATGCAGGTAAAGGCATCGGTTTATCAAAATGATAAAGTTACGTTGAACGTGCAAAACACCTCTTTAAAAGAGGTGTTGAGAAAGATTGAACAACAAACCAGTTATCTGTTTATCTATGCGAAAGACATCGATGCAACCAGGGACGTTTCTATAAACGTCCAGAATGAAAGCATTTCTGTGGTACTGAGCAGGATCTTATCTCCACTGGATCTTTCCTATAAAACAGAAGGCAAGCATATTACTATTGTCCGGCAGAAAGTACCTGAAAAAAAGCCGGCACTGCAGTCAGCTTCCAGAGTACTGCATGGAAGGGTCATAGACGGAAAGACACAGGAACCGATTGCCGGTGCCAGTGTAAGAGTAGAAGGAACGACAACCGGAACCAATACGGATAAAGATGGGATATATGATCTGAAAACCAATATTAAAGAAGGTGTCTTAAGGATCAGTTATATTGGTTACAATGATCTGGAAATTAAAGTGAATACTAAAGACAACTTTTATGAGGCAGCACTTTATGAAAAAGTAAATGACCTGAATGAAACGGTGGTCGTGGCTTACGGTACACAAAGGAAAATCAGCAATATCGGTGCACAGGCCACCATGAAAACGAGTGATCTGAAAATACCTTCTTCTAACCTGACAGCAACACTTGCCGGACGTCTGGCAGGGGTCATCTCTGTGCAAAGAACCGGAGAACCGGGGAAGAACTCTGCGGATATCTGGATCCGTGGAATTGCCACACCCAACAGTTCTTCTCCGCTCATTCTGGTAGATGGGGTGGAACGCTCCTTTAATGATATTGACCCGGAAGATGTGGAATCGCTCACTATTTTGAAAGACGCGTCCGCTACTGCCGTGTATGGAGTCCGGGGGGCTAACGGCGTTATCATTATTAAAACCAAACCCGGTAAAATAGGTAAGCCGACCATCAATGGCGATTATTACGAATCCTTTATCCAGTTTACAAAAAAGGTTGACCTGACCGATGGTATCGGTTATATGCAGGCAGCCAACGAAGCATTGATCAATGATGGACTCACACCCAAATACCCACAACAATACATTGATAACACAAAGCTGGGACGCGATCCTTATCTCTATCCGAATGTAGATTGGTTAGACGAGACTTTCAATGATTGGGGGCATAACCGCAGGGCGAATGTGAATGTGCGGGGCGGAAGTGAAAATGCAACTTATTATGCCTCGGTCAGCTATTATAATGAAGTCGGTATGATGGCGACGGATAAAGGTATAACGGGCTATAATTCCAGGACGAAATATGACCGCTACAATTTTACGACCAATGTTGCCATTAATGCGACAGCTACGACTAAAGTTGAAATCGGTGCCCAGGGATACCTTGGGGAAGGAAACTATTCAGCCATTACTTCCCAGGATGTGTATAATTCTGCAATGTCTATTTCTCCTGTCGATTACCCCAAAATGTTTTATGTAAACGGAGAGCCGTTTGTGCCTGGTATTAATCCAAACGGCGGATTTCGTAACCCCTATGCAGATGCCACCAGAAGAGGTTATAATAATGTCGCCAAAAATCAGGTATACTCAAATCTAAGAGTCACCCAGGACCTGGATATGCTGACACAGGGCCTGAAATTTTCGGGTATGTTTGCTTATGACGTCTATAATGAAGTCAGTTTAAATCAAAGCCGCAGGGAGTCGACCTATTATTTTACAGATATCAATGTTCCCTATGATATGGATGGTTACCCCATCCTTACTAAGACTTATACAGGATCTGATGTTTTGGGTTATAGCCAAAGTTCCAAGGGAAATAAAAAGACCTATCTGGAAGGTTCGTTTACCTATGACAGGGCATTTGGCGATCACCGGGTAAGTGGTTTATTGCTATACAACCAGCAGCAGCGGCTGGAATATCCCCAAAATACCCTCGAGAATGCTATTCCATACCGGATGAGAGGACTGGCCGGGCGTGCTACCTATTCATGGAAGGACAGGTACTTTGCAGAGTTTAACATTGGCTATACGGGAGCAGAGAATTTTTCCCCTAAGAAGCGTTACGGTACTTTTCCAGCCTATGGTGTAGGCTGGGCGGTGTCCAATGAAAAATTCTGGGAACCGCTTTCCGGATTTTTTTCCTTGTTGAAGTTTAGATATACAGATGGCCGAATCGGTAACAGTAATGTGATCGACCGTAGGTTTATGTATCTGGATCAGATCACTGGTAACGGCGATTACGGCTATGTATGGGGCCCAAACGGAAACAAGTACGGAGGTTATGAGATCGTCAATAATGCGGTGGACCTGGTTTGGGAGGAAGCCCGCAAGCAGGATCTGGGGATCGACATGAAATTCTTCGGAGATGCCCTGTCTATTGTTTTTGACCTGTTCAGGGAAAGGCGCTCCAATATTTTGTTGAAACGGGAAAATTCAATCCCCTCTTTCATCGGTTATAATATGGCTTCTCCTTACGGTAACGTCGGCATTGTTGAAAATAAAGGTTTTGACGGTACGATTGAATACAATAAACATATCAATAAAGACTGGTCAGTAAGTTTAAGGGGAAACTTTACGTATAACAATGACAAGTGGATCAAGGGCGACCTGCCGGACCAGCGCTATCCCTGGATGAACCAGATCGGTCAGAAGATACTGGGCGCAACCGGTTACATCGCAGAAGGGCTGTTTACGCAGGCGCAGATCGACGACATGACCCGTTGGGATGCGTTGTCTGACGAGGACAAACTGATCACGCCCAGGCCGTTTGCTTCTCAGTTTGGCAATGCCAAAGCGGGAGACATTCGTTATAAGGACCTAAATAATGATGGAAAAATCGATGCCTATGATAAAACCTATATCAGCAGAGGTGATGTGCCGGCAATCGTTTATGGATTTGGTTTCACTGTAATGTGGAAAGAGTTATCCTTCAGCGCACTCTTTCAAGGGGCGGCTAAGGCCCAGCGTATCCTGAATGGCAGTAGTATTCTGCCTTTCAATGGCGGCGGCGGTGCCGGGAATCTTTACAGTAATATTGAAGACAGGTGGACTGCAGATAATCCCAGCCAGAATGTTTTCTATCCCAGACTTTCTTATGGCGCTGAAACAGCAGATAACCAGAATAACTTTCAGCCCAGCACCTGGTGGGTGCGGGATATGGATTTCTTAAGGTTGAAAACCTTACAGGTATCTTATAATCTTCCTAAGCGTTGGGCAGAAAAACTATCCCTGAAAAATGCAGCGGTCTACATGATGGGGTATAATCTATTCACATTTACGAAATTTAAGTTGTGGGATCCGGAATTAAATACCGACAATGGTAGTAAATATCCTAATACCAGCTCTATGTCTATTGGTATAAACTTCACTTTTTAAAAATTGACAGCAATGAAAAGCATAATATTTAAATGTACCATAATACTGTTAGCACTGAGCCTGGTCTCTTGTTCGAAATATTTTGACCAGGTACCTCAAGACAGATTGTCGAAGGATGAAGTATTCAAGACAAGATCCGGTGCTTTGGGTTTTTTAGGCAACGTGTATACCTATATTCCTGATGAGTTCAATCAGCGGCAGGTGCATGAGACCTCGCTTTACAGAACGCCCGGTCCGTGGACGGCGGCATCAGATGAAACAGAATATGTTTCCTCGGGCAATAAAGCCAAATTGATCAACTATAATACATTGGATGCGACAGACGAGACGATGGTTAAGTGGCGTTGGAAAAGCTGGTATACGGGTATTCAGCAAGCGGGGGACTTCATCGCCAATATTGACAAAACACCTTCAGATCAGGTCAGTACCTCAGAGAAAGTACAATGGAAAGCTGAAGCAAAGGCGCTCAGGGCCATTTATTATTTTTATCTGGTGAGAGCCTACGGCCCCATACCTATTTTGACTGAGGAATATACCCAAAACACGCCTACTGATGAGCTGCAGCTTCCCAGAAATACCGTGGACGAATGCTTTAATTATATTGTCACACAATTAAAGGAGGCGCAAAACGAAGGGTTACTGGAGGCTGCAACTTCGGATGCTGTTACGGGATACGGTCGTATTGACCAGGCTGTCGCACAAGGATTTATTATTGAAGCGCTGACCTTCCGCGCCAGTTGGTTATTCGACGGCGAGAATAACTATTATGCCAATCTGGTTAATAATGATGGCACAAAGCTGTTCCCGGAAGCACCAAGCGCCGCTACAATAAAAAGCAATTGGCAGAAAGTAGCTGATGAGTCCTCGATCTTCCTGAGTAAATATGGCAGTAGGTTTAAGCTCATGTATACAGACAAAAATGGTAAGACAGTGGGCGGCCCGGACGATGGAGGATTTGATCCCTATGAGTCCTACAGGAGAGCCGTGCGTACACCGAGAAGTGAGATCAGTAATAATACCGAGATGATCTTTTACCGCATAGATAACTCCGCGGGAACGATGGAATATGACCGTATGCCGAATGACCACCGAATCAGCGACGGCAATTATAAAGGGGGCAGTTTGCTTGGCGCGACACAGGAACAAGTAGATGCTTATTTTATGAAAAACGGAATGTCACCTATTACCGGCTACCGGGCGGACGGGGTTTCTCCTGTGATCAACGAAGCGTCAGGTTATGTAGAAGATGGTGCCAGCAAATCAGATTATACTTCGGCCTCAGGCCAGTTGTATGCACCGGCCGGCACACATATGATGTATGTCAACCGGGAGCCGAGATTCTATGCGGATATTACTTTTAGCGGCCAAAAATGGTTCACCGGCTCAAACGGCGGTAATATTACCGATTTCTCCTACAGCGGAGCCTGTGGAAAGCTTTACGGTGTCAACGATTATTCAAGCACGGGTTATCTGGTGCGTAAATGTATGGGAGCGGGCGATCGTAATCAGAGCCTGATATGCATTTTACTACGTTTGCCGAATATCTATTTTAATTATATGGAAGCACTGGCACACGTTGACCCCAGCAGCTCGGAACTTTGGAAGTATATGAATATGATCCGCAAACGTGCCGGTATCCCTATGTATGGGGAAGGGACTAATGCGCTGCCACGTCCTTCTGGTACAGAGGAGGTAATGGATCTGATCCGCAGAGAAAAGAGAGTGGAACTTGCATTTGAGAACGCGCGTTATTTTGACCTGCGCCGCTGGGGGCTGGCAACAACTTACCTGAATAAACCGGTGCATGGGATGAATGTGAATGGGGACGGTAATGACTTTTTTGTCCGTTCGGAAGTTATTGACAGGAATTTCAGCAGACAGTATTTTTTCCCGATTCCTCAGGGTGAAATAGATATTGACAAGAACCTGGTTCAAAACGTAGGCTACTAAAACAAGAGAACTTAATAAATGTACTGTGACTCAAATGGAGGTTTATAATTATACAATGGGTCAATTTTGTTACAGCTAAATATTAATGACAAATGAAAAAATATATTGTTTCAGCATGTTTTCTTTTAATGGGTTGTATTGTGAGCAGTGCCTGTAATCATCAGGACAATAAAAAATATGTCCTGGATTATGACATTGTACCCGTTTATTCAGATACTGATACCTGGAAGGCTTATGAGGCGTTTAACCAATATTTATTTGACCCTCAGACACATGTTTATAAGGTTAATAATGAAATTGCGGACGGTGCGGATAGTAAATCGACCATAGGCGCGATATGGACACAAGCCATTTACTGGGACATGGCCATGAATGCGTATAAACTGGCTGTAAAGCAAAACAATGATCAGAAGAAGGCGCAATACAAAAGCCTGGTAGAAGACATTTATAAAGGCGATAGTGCTCATTATGTCGGTTTCGATTTTCATAATCAGGATGGTCAGAACGGCTGGTTTATTTACGATGATATTATGTGGTGGACCATCTCTTTTTCCAGGGCCTACGGACTCTTTAAAGATCCTCAGTATCTGAAAAGAGCGGATGAAAGCTTTTGCAGGGTGTGGCATGGTTCCTATAAATTGAAAGACAGGGGTTCTTTTGATAAGGTGAATGGAGGAATGTTCTGGCAATGGAACACCAGCAATCCTCCGGATAACAGCGATAATGGTAAGATGTCCTGTATTAATTTCCCCACCGTAATAGCAGCGGTGACATTATATAATAATATTTCAGCTTCTGATGCACAACATAAAACGGATGATCAGGTCGGTTTTGAAGGAGATCCTGATTACCCAAGATGGCACAGCAGGGATACCTATTTGAAAAATGCGAAAGAGATCTATGAATGGGGCGTCACTAACCTGTTTGATAAAGGTAGCGGGAATGTAGCTGACAGCCGTCATGGGAACAGTGTGGATTGGAATGCTACGTTATATAACCAGGGGACATTTATAGGTGCTTCTTGCTTGCTTTACAAGGTTACAGGAGAGCAGTCGTATCTGGATAATGCGATCCTGGCCGCTAATTATACCATGAACGTGATGTCTGCACCCCTTTACATTCTCCCGTTCAGAGATGGGGAGGAGCAGGGAATTTATACCGCGATCTTTGCCCAATATATGGACATGTTAGTTCATGATTGTGAACAACAGCAGTATGCTAAATGGCTGGACCGGACGATAGGATATGGCTGGAGCCATAGAAATGACAAAGACCTCGCCGGAAAGGATTATACGAAGGCAGCGGGATCAACGGTTTCATGTTATGATGCGTCTGGTATCCCGGCGCTCATGTTGTTATTCCCTTCAGAAAAATAAATTAAATTCTAAGCAAATGAGAAGATCATTCATTTTAGTATTAGGTATTTGTTGCTCGCTGTTTTTATTACAGGCGACTTCCTGTTCTGAAGAGAAGCACCATTTTAATGCAGCATTAGAAGTGCAGGACCAATATATTACACAACTCGATACATTAGTATCTTCTATGACAAAATTGTCAGAGAATGTGGAATACGGAACCAGAACCGGGCAATATCCCCCTGAGAGCAGAGCTATTTTAACCGATGCGGTCAGCAACGCAAACCGGTATGTCTTGCTGATTAAATATCAGGATCCTTCCCCTTCAGAAAGTGAGAAGCAGCGCTATGTTTCTGAAATTAATAAGGCTATTGAGAAGTTCAAAAGCAGTATCCGCACAGAAGATGCAGAAACGATCCCTGCGGAATTGTTTGTTGATGGCAAGACCACTCAGTCTTATATTGATTTTGGCCGAAGTAAAGACTATACGGTGTTCGGTGAGACCGGAAAGCAGTCCTTTACGGTTGAGTTTTGGGTTAAGGTTATTGAGCGCGGCCCTTATGATAACAGCATTTTTATGTCCACTTTCTTCTCAAATGGTACCGACAGGTGGAGAAACGGGTGGATGATGTATTGGAGGAATTCAAATAACGGCATTTATCGTGTTACATGGGGTGGAATTCTCTCTGACAGCCGCTACGGTCTGTGGGAACCTAATTTTGCAGCGCCTCAGGATGGTCAGTGGCAGCACTTTGCCTTCGTCTACAGCGATAAAGGCCTGGATGGCAATCCTGCTTTAAGAGCAAAACTCTATCTGAATGGTCAGGTCGTGTCGACCCAGAATAACGGGAATGCAGCAGAAGTGTACAATTCCTCCGATTACAATAATTATGATAAGCCTATGACTGCTTTTTGTCGATGGGTAAATAATGAAAAAATGGAGGAAGGCTTTTCCGGGTATATGAAGAAGATCAGGATCTGGAAGGAGGCTAAAAGTGACGACTATATCCAATCCTCTTTTGAAGAAAAGGCAGATATACGCGGGAAGGAAGCAAATCTGGTGGCCGCATGGGATCTTACATCTAAACCAACAGGGTCTGATAATGTTGTGCTGGACTTAACAGGCAAGCATGAGGCAAAAATTATCGGTACTTACAAGTGGAATGTGATACAGTAATTAGATAAACTTATTATTAAAATGAAAGCGTTAATAAATCAATCATTAAGCCCCTTTCGCCTGACTGCCCTCATTTCATTTATTGTAGGCCTCTGTTTTGCATTGGGTTGTAATTCTGATACCAAGAATCAGGTCTTTATAACAGACACGAATTTAAGCATTCTGCAGACGCATAGAGACAATCTGGTGTCCCTATTGAATAGTTCCAAATATGGGACAGCTCCGGGGACTTATCCGGAAGCCTCCAAAGATATTTTAAATAGTGAGATTAAAGACCTGGACGATGCGATCAGCAATTTAAAGTCAGGAAGCACATTGTCTAAGGAGCAGCTGGCCGAAAAGGTGACACATATCAACCAGGTAATCGATACGTTTAAGGATAGCAGGCTTTATAACTTGTCGGGCCAGGCACAGCAGTATGCTACCTTATTGAAGGCGAAAGCTAAGGAGTTCGATAACCTTTTGAAGGATCCGTCTAAATGGGGTAATCACAAAGGCCAATATCCTGTTGAAAGTAAAGCTTTTCTGGAAACGGCTATCACAGCCCTTAACAACATGGTGGAGAATATATTGTCAGGAGCCATCACAAATATGACCCAGGCACTCTATGATGATGCGATTCAGTCTGCAGACCAGGCGATGCAGAAAGTAGAAGATACAAAATGGCAAGAAGATAATATAACATGGAACCTGTTTGTAGACGGTAACAAGGGTGGTTACATCGATTTTGGCTACAGCCCGGATTATGTTCAGTTTGGAGCAGATGGACAACAAGCCTTTACGATAGAACTTTGGGTGAATTTTACGGCTTATTGTAGCCAGCCGGGACAAGATAACAGTACATTTCTTTCCACCATGACTCAACAGGATTATTGGAGTGGTTGGAGAGCGCAGGACAGGACCAAAGGGCTGGTGAGAACCATGGTGGCACACTGGGAAGATGATGGCCCTACCAATGCAAGGGAATGGGAGCCAGGCTGGAAGAAATCCGACAACTGGACACTTAACAGATGGACGCATTACGCCTTCCTGTTCAGGGATCAGGGGCTGCCCGGATTTGATACGCCGACTGATGTGAAGTGTTATTCTATGGTAGATGGCCAAAGACAGGGAGAGATTATCCGTGTCGGGGAGCCCTGGAGAACTTATATTGAAGACAATAGCGTCAAATATAAAGTACACATGACCGGGTTCTGTTCATTAGATAACAATGGCAACCGCCAGGAAGGCTTCTCTGGTTATATAAAGAAGATCAGGATCTGGAAGACTAACCGTACCGAAGACCAGGTCAGAAATGATTATTTAGACCTGTCTACCGATGTCACAGCTGATAACCCTGATTTGGTAGCGGCGTGGGATTTTGAAAAAAGAGGAGATATGCCTTCGGCTACTGAATTTAAAGATCTGACCGGACGTCATACGGCAACATTGAAAGGAGATTTTAAGTGGGTAGAATCCTCAGATGTGCCGCAAAAGTAAGATGCTTTGCGGGCTTATGCGCGCGTAATTGAGTATTAGATTTAAGCAAACGGCCTTGTAATCAAAAGATTGCAAGGCCGCTTTTGTTCTTGCCAGCAAGAGCAGGTTGCAAGAAATCAGATATTACAATCAATATATTTGATTGGTTATCAGGCTATAAATATTGATGAGGTATTTAAATTACGCTTTTATGCTTTTTCATTCCTAGGTTAGGCTAGCATTAATTTTAAAAATATTTTTAGGTCAGGATTATGAAAATTTATTAAAAGTGCTTAATTTTGCCCTCCTGAATTGCCCGATAGTATAATGGTAGTACCACAGATTCTGGTTCTGTTTGTCTAGGTTCGAGTCCTGGTCGGGTAACAAGCTGAACGGCACAAGTCATCAAAATGTTGATTTGTGCCGTTTTTATTCTTTAGCTTAGAGGCTGGAGAATGAATTTGTGCCGGTAACAGTATTATGAGATGGAATTCGACCTAAGCCGGAGGAAAGTCGCTAAGCTTCCATTGCTTTAAGAGCGGCAGACCGCTTTTTTTTGGCGATGTTACAGGGTAGATTCTTGCAGAAACAAAGGTACGTGACGCGACACAGCGAACATTTGTTATAAGCCTTCTGGCTACCCTTATTTTCTTCCAGAGCCGCGACAACTCCGTCATAGTCAGGTCGATCGGAGAGGTTCGTGTAATAGTTATAAAATTTAGTATAATTTGTATAGAAGTGAGCACAAAGCAATCAGTATTTTGAGTTTCGTTATTCGATTCATATAAATAAATTTTGTTATTAAATCAAATCAATAGGTTTAATTTCTACTCTTTCAGAGGAGTCCTTGGTTATTTTAATCGGAACATACGTCTTACTAGTTGAATCTATATTACCTCGTCCATTCATAAAAAAACCGAATTCTCCAACATTTAACTCCCCGCTCAGCTTATTATTCTCTATTTTAAATGAAAGCATAGAGGAATGATATAATATCCCACTATTACTATCTATTTCTTTTATATTGTTTTTCGAACACATTTCATAAAATTGCCTCTCTAAATCTTTATTGACAGAATTTTTTGATAACATATCTTCTATGCCACAATAAACTAGGAGAAGTTTTCGGTGTCTGGTATAATAAAAAAAAGGGTTGCCATTTTTTGTTAAAAAGTAAGCATTCTTCCAACCACGTATAGTTAGTTTTGTGCCTGAATTGTATTATTGCATTGTCAATTTATCAGGCTTATGCTTTCTTACTCCCCCCATTATCGATATTACGTCTATGGTTCTGCC
>Ga0164243_10011151_pt1 | contig 12848 bp, 13 predicted proteins | sample OricompcompostOP_FD_108781 | JGI IMG/M metagenome (GOLD analysis project Ga0164243, IMG submission 108781) | Organic Plus compost microbial communities from Emeryville, California, USA - Original compost - Organic plus compost (OP) | ecosystem: Engineered > Solid waste > Mixed feedstock >...
CCGGTGGACCCGGTGGACCCGGAGGAGCCCGGCGAGCCGGGCGGGCCGGACGAACCCGAGCAGCCGCAGCCGCTCTACCAACCCGGCGTTCCGGTCTATGAGGGCTATGCGCAGACCCTTCAGGCGCTCAACGGCCTGCCCACGCTGCAGCAGCGCGTCGGCAACCGTGCCTGGGCCAATGTCGCCATGCCGTCCGACATGGGCATCTGGGGCCGGATGGACGCGTCGCGCCAGCGGCCCGAGGCCCTGGTCTCGACGAGCGGTGCCGATCAGAATATCGATAGCTGGCAGATGCAGATGGGCCTCGATGCCGTCCTCGGCCAGCGCGGCGACGGGGCGACCCTGATCGGCGGGATCACGGCCCATTATGGCAAGGCGGACAACAATGTCGCCTCGATCTTCGGCAATGGCAGGATCGACACGCGGGGCTATGGCCTGGGTGCCACGCTCACATGGTATGGACCGGAAGGCTTCTATGCCGACGCGCAGGCCAAGTTCAGCTGGTTCGACAGCGACCTTAAGTCCGATACGCTGGGCACGCTGGTCAAGGGCAATGACGGCAGGGGGCAGGCGTTCAGCCTTGAGGTCGGCAAGCGTTCGCCCATCGGCGGCAAGCTGACGCTGACGCCGCAGCTCCAGATGACCTATGCGCATGTCGGCTTCGATCGCTTTGTCGATCCGGCGGGCGCGGACATCTCCCGCGCACGCGGCGACAGCCTCAAGTCCCGCTGGGGCCTGTCGATCGATCACCAGGACGGCTGGGGCAGCGGGGAGGACAGCCGGCGCAGCCATGTCTATGCGCTGGTCAATCTCGGCTACGAGTGGCTGGACGGCACGCAAGCCGACGTGTCCGGCACGCCGATCGCCAGCCGCAACCGGCGGCTGTGGGGCGAGCTGGGCGTTGGCGGCAGCTATAGCTGGGGCAATGGCAGGTACACGCTCTACACCGAAGTGTCGGGTGACACCCCGATCGCGGATTTCGGGAAAGGCTACAGCCTCAAGGGCAATGCCGGCTTCAGGGTCCGGTTCTGACGGGACCGCGGCGCCTGCCGGTCAGGAGATCGCAGGCCCGCCGATGCGAGCGGGGCGAACCCGGCGCCCTGCCGCATCGCCCCGCCGGATTCGCCTGATCGTCATCCCGACTCGCTTCGCCTCCCGCGCTCTTGTCCGCGCCGCCGGCCGGGCCTAGCCATGCCGCCATCGCATGCGCGGGAGTTGAGAATCATATGACAGGTCGTTTCATCGCCATGGCCGGCGCACTGGTCGCGCTGGGCGGTCTCGCCACGCCGGCGCTGGCCGAGGGGATCGGCGCCGAGGCCGGCTATGGCCGGGCCAATGGCCATTGGGGCACCGAACTGGGCGCGGGCTACGCGATCGGCTATGGCGGCTTCAGCCTCACGCCGGGCGCGGGCCTCTACCTGCGCGATGGCGATACCGCCGTCTATGGCCGGATCGAGGCCGCCTACCAGCTTCCCGCCTCGCTGCGCATCGGCGCGGGCGTCCGCATCAGCGGCGACGATCCGCGTGTCTATGGCACGGTCGCCATGCCGCTGCTCCCCAAGGTGGCGCTCAAGGGCAATGCCGGCCCCAAATATGTCTCCATCGGCCTGACCGTCGGCTATTGACCGCCCGCCGCGCATCGGGGCCTGTTCCCGGGCGCCGGCCGATGGCATGAGGGCGGACATGCCGAGCATCTTCACGCATGCGCTGCTGCCGGTCGCCGCCGGGCTCGCGCTCGGCCGGGCGCGCGTGCCCGTGCCGCTCATGCTCACCGGCGCGGCGCTCGCCGCGCTGCCGGATCTCGACGTCGTCGGCTTCCGTCTCGGCATCGGCTATGCCAGCGATCTGGGCCATCGCGGCTTCACCCATTCGCTGCTGTTCGCGCTCCTCCTCGCGGGCGGCTGCACCGCGCTCTGGTGGCGACCGCGGCCATGGCCCGCCTTCCTGTTCCTGTTCGCCAGCCTCGCCTCCCATCCGCTGCTCGACATGCTGACGGACGGGGGGCAGGGCGTCATGCTGCTCTGGCCGCTGAGCGAGACGCGCCTCTTCCTGCCCTGGCAGCCGATCCGCGTGTCGCCGATCGGCGCGCGCTTCTTCACCGCGCGCGGGCTGGAGACGGTCTGGTCCGAGCTGACGCGCATCTGGCTGCCGCTGCTGCTGCTCGCGGGCGCCGCGCTTCGCCTGCGCCGCCGGTCCCGCCCGTGAGCCGTGCGCGGGCGAGCGGTCGTTCGGCGGTTGGCATGCCGGCTCACTATGATACAGCGTCTCCGGTCCCGAAACCCTCATGGAGAATGCCGATGCGTCCTCTTCTGCGCAGCCTTGCCCTTCCCGCGCTGTTCTTCGTCGCCGCCTGTTCGCAGGAGGCGCCCACACCAGCGCCGCTGACCGGAGACTGGACGCTGGACGGGACCGCTTCCCATCTCTCCTTCGTCACCGTGAAGGCCGGCAGTCTGGCCGAGGCGCATATGTTCAGCGCGTTGAAGGGCTCCGTTTCGGCGAATGGCGACGCGAAGGTGGAGATCGGCCTCGCATCCGTCGCCACCGGCGTGGACGTGCGGGACGAACGCATGCGCTCGATCCTCTTCGACGTGGCGGCCTATCCCATGGCGACGGTGACGGCAAAGCTCGATCCGGCCGCCTATCAGGGACTGGCGATCGGCCAGACGATCAGCGTCACCCTGCCCGCGAAGCTCAATCTCCATGGCGTGGAGGGCGATGTCGAGGCCAGCCTCGCCGTCACGCGCGCCGGGCCGGACAAGGTGCTGGTCTCGACCGTCAAGCCGATCATCGTGGATGCCGACACGTTCGGGCTCGGCGAGGGCGTCGACAAGCTGCGCGATCTCGCCAAGCTGCCGGCCATCACGCATGCCGTGCCGGTGACCTTTACCTTCGCCTTCACCCGCTGAGGGCGCGCCGCGGACGGTCCGGGGGCGGGGCGGCGTCGCCCGGGTCCCGGCCCTGCCGCTCAGTCGAACGGATAGACGCCCGGCTGCGGCACATAGGCATGCTCGATGCCGTGCATGCCCGAGCGCAGCATGGTGCCCCAGCTTTCGCGCGTCGTCGCGCCGATATGGGGCGAGCCGAAGAAGGTCGGCAGGGTGAGCAGCCGGTTTCCGTTGGCCGGCTCGATGGCATAGACGTCGAAGGCGGCGGCGGCGATGCGGCCGCTCTCCAGCCGCGCGGCGAGCGCTTCCTCGTCGAACATGCCGCCGCGCGCGCAGTTGACGATGACGGCGCCGGGCTTGACCTGGTCCAGCACCGCCCCGTCATAAAGGCCGATGGTGGTGGCGTTCTTGGAGAGATGGATGGTGAGCACGTCGCTGCGCGCGCGCATCTCCTCCGGCCCCACCACCTCGACATTGGGAAAGCGCGCCGCGACGTCGGAAATGTCGACGCGGTCGCTGGCGAGGATGTGCACGCCATAGCCTTGCAACAGCTCGATCACCGCCTTGCCGATATGGCCCACGCCGTGCACGCCCACCGTCTTGCCGCGCAGGTCCGTGCCGAAGCCGATCGGGCCGCTCCATTGCCCCGCGCGCAGCAGGCTGGAGAATTCATGGACGCGCCGCAGCGCCAGCACCATGTAGGAGACGGCCAGTTCGGACACCGAGACGCGGTTGATCCCCGCCTGCCACCACATGCGGATGCCATATTTGTTGAGCAGCGCGGGATCGACATGGTCGACGCCGGCCGAGCAGAGCGAGATCACCCGGAGGTCCGGGCAGCCTTGCAGCACCGCCTCGTCATAGCGCTGCACGCCGATGACGGCGGTATCATGGCCCTGCAGGTAATCGATCAGTTCCTGCCCCTCCAGCACGCGGCGATGGTCCGGGAATTTCGTGCCCGGATAGCGCGCCTCCAGCTCGGCGCGCAGCTCGGGGAAGAAGTCGAAATAGGGGAAGGTCACGGCGACGCGGGGCATATCCTCTCCTGTGCACGGTCTGTGTCGGCCGGACTGTTGCACATGGCGTGCGTGGGAGGACAAGCATAATCCGTTCCGCCAGGGAGAGGAAGAGACGAGGCCGCAATGTGCCCCGCCGCCCGGCGCCAAATGACGAGGGGCGGCCGCTCGTGGGAGAGGCCGCCCCGTCAATGCGCCGATGTGGCCGCGCCGATCAGTAGCGCTGTTGGCGCTCGTACAGCGACTTGTAATGCTGGATGCGCGTCACGCGCAGGCCGGGCATGCCGGAACGGTCGACGGCGCGCTGCCAGCCGGCGAATTCCTCGAGCGTGAGGGAATAGCGTTCGCAGGCTTCATCCACGGTGAGCAGGCCGCCATTGACGGCCGCGACCACCTCGGCCTTGCGACGCACGACCCAGCGGGTCGTGTTCGGCGAAGGCAGGGACTCCAGTGTCAGCGGCTCACCAAGAGGGCCAACGACCTGAGCTGGACGAATTTTCTGGTTCTCTATCATCTTATCCTCATTCACCGACGGGGGCCGGCCTAAGTCCGTTTGTCCTGGTCCGGCCATGGTGGCGGCAAAGATTTGCCCCTTGGCTAACTGCCAGAGTAAATCTCGTCTTCACCCTCTGCTCCCATCGTCATGCATGTTGCGACCTTCTGGTTGAACGACCCGCTCGCCTGTCGCTGGGCCGTTCGGCTGGCCTTCGGCGTGGCGAAAATCACTGTCAGTCGGCCGGGTTCGTCACCCGGAACGAAGGACGGGTCGGTCTCCCGCATGAGCCGGGCCGTCCGCCCCGCTGACTGGCGCGCCATATGGACGGCCAGCAGGCGGGGCAGATCGGGGATTCGCGTGCCCCGGCCCGGCAGATTGCCGGCCGTTGCCCACATCTCCTCGAATGCGACTTCCTTGCCCATGGGCCAGGGGTCTATCAGGCAAAGGATAAATGGCCGTAAAGGCGCCGGTCATCCCTTGTTAGGCTTGGTTAGCAATCACCCCGTTCCATGCACGGCTGGCCGAACCGCGCCACGGACCCTATATGGCGCGCGATGGACGATCTTTTCCAGCTCGGGCCGGCCCTCGCGGGCAAGCGCATCGTCGTCGCCATGTCCGGCGGCGTGGATTCCAGCGTCGTGGCCGCGCTCGCCGCGCGTTCGGGCGCGGAAACCATCGGCGTGACGCTCCAGCTCTACGATCATGGGGTGGCGGTCGGCCGCGCGGGGAGCTGTTGCGCCGGGCAGGACATCCGCGATGCCCGCGCCGTCGCCGACCGGCTCGGCATCGCGCATTATGTCTTTGATTATGAAAGTCGTTTCCGCGAATCGGTGATCGATCGCTTCGCCGACGAATATCTGGCCGGCCGCACGCCCATTCCCTGCGTCCGCTGCAATATGGGCGTCAAGTTCACGGACCTCTTCGCCCTCGCGCGCGATCTCGGCGCGGACTGTCTCGCCACCGGCCATTATGTCCGCCGGCTGCCCGGCCCGCGCGGCGCGCAGATGCACCGGGCCGTCGATCCGGCGCGCGACCAGAGCTATTTCCTGTTCGCCACGACGCAGGACCAGCTCGATTATCTGCGCTTTCCGCTCGGCGGCATGGAGAAGCCGGCGGTGCGCGCCATCGCGGCCGATCTGGGCCTTGCCGTCGCGCTCAAGCCGGACAGCCAGGACATCTGCTTCGTGCCCGATGGCGATTATGCCGGCGTCGTGCGCAAGGTCCGTCCGGAGGCCGACGATGGCGGCGAGATCGTCCATGTCGACGGGCGCCTGCTCGGCCCGCACAAGGGGCTCATCCATTATACGGTCGGCCAGCGGCGGGGGCTGGAGATCGGCGGCCAGGCCGAGCCGCTCTATGTCGTCCGGCTGGATGCGGCCACGCGCCGCGTGATCGTGGGGCCCAAGGCCGCGCTCGCCGTCCATGCCGCCCGGCTGGACGAGATCAACTGGCTCGGCGACGACCATGCCGGGCCGCTCACCGCCAAGGTGCGCTCGATGGCCCGGCCGGTCCCTGCGCGGCTGGAGGGGGACCGGCTCCTCTTCGACGCGCCCGAGTTCGGTGTGGCACCGGGGCAGGCGGCCGTGCTCTATGCCGGCGAGCGGGTGCTGGGGGGCGGCTGGATCGCGGAAACGCAGGGCGCGGTGCCCCTGCCGGCCTGAACGATTGCCTGCCTGAACAGCGGCCAGCCCGCGCGTCCGCCGGATCAGGGAACCAGCGCGGCTTTGGCGAAGGCGAAGAGCTGGTCGAAGCCGGCGAGGCGATCGAGCGCGCCGCCCGGGGCCGGCATGCGGGGCGGCGGGCCGAGCGCGGCCCCGGCGATGAAGCGCAGGCGCGCGCGCAGGCTCGTCTCGTCGAAGCCGGGGCGATGCCGCGCGACGAGCCGCAGCACCGTTTCCCCGATCGTCGTCATCGCCGTCAGGATCCGGGCGCTCAGCGCCGCCTCGCCATGCGCGGCGATCTCGTCGAGGACGATCAGGGCGCGGCCTTCGGGATTGAAGGCGGCGGGGCGCAGCAGCGGGCGCAGCCAGGCCGTCAGGATGGCGTCGAACGTGCCGCCGGTGTCGGCCAGCGCCGCCCAGTCGGCCGTCATCGGCGCGAGGTTGCGCTCCGCCAGTTCCGTCAGCAGGCCGACGACGGAGCCGAAATGATACGTGACCAGCGTGCCGTTCAGCCCCGACCTGTCGCCCACGCGGCGCACGGTCAGCGCGTGCACGCCATGGTCCAGCAGGATGCGCTCGGCGGCCTGCAGCAGCCGGGTGCGGGTCTCGTCCGATCGTGATGGAGCCGCGCTCGCCATGGGCTTTCGATGGCGGACCGGGCCTGTTTATGCAAATGTAGAAATGGGCTTGCCCGCATTTCATACAAATGTATAAATCACCGCATCATGCGATGACGGCGATTCAGGATCGCCGCGGAGAGGATGCCTGACCATGGCGACGCTGGCTGACCGGCAGGACGATATCGAGGGCGCGATGCGCGGCGCGCCCGCGCTGATCCGCTATCTTGGTGATGGCGATTATGTGACCCGCCGCTATGTGAGCCGGGGCGCCGAGATCAACACCGGCGACTATGTCGATCATGAGATGGTGGTGCGCGACGGCATGCCGATCCGCGATCATTTCAGGCTCGATACCCATGGCTTCATGATCGGCAGGCATCGCAGCGCCGTGACCGATTTCGACGACAGGGACTTCGTCGACCGCGTCTACAATGCCGAGGTCGAGGAGGTCGTGAAGGCGATCACCGGCGCGGACTTCGTCGTGGCGCAGGGCTGGATGATCCGCACCAGCGCCGACCTGACCGCCCAGGCGCGCGAGAAGGTCGAGAATTACCAGCATGTCGGCGGCATCCAGCCGCCCGCCGGGGAAGCGCATATCGATTATAATCCGCGCACCGGCGAGATGGTCGGCGCGCGCGGCTATCGCAAGCGGCGGCCGGACGGGCCGGGCTTCCGGCGCCACATCTGCTTTTCCTTCTGGCGCACCTTTTCGCCGGGCCCGCAGGACTGGCCGCTCGCGCTGATGGACGGCCGCTCGATCGTGGGCGACGAGCTGGGCAGCAACACCCTGTTCGTGGTCGACGAATTCCCCGAAGGCGAGGCGCTGACGGCCCCCGTCGAGGGCGAGGACCAGATGATCGCGGCGTCGATCTTCCGCTATCGGCCGCAGCATCGCTGGTGGTATTTCTCCAACATGGCCGCCGACGACATCCTGCTCTTCAAATTCTACGACAGCGACCACAGCACGACCTGGCGCTGCCCGCACACCGCCTTCCATGATGGCACCATGCCGGACACGAAGACGCGCTCGAGCATCGAGGTGCGCTGCACGGCCTATTTCGAATAGGGCCGCCTCGCCGCGCGCGGCGAGCGTAAGGGAGATGGCGGGCGGCCGGGCGAATGCCCAAAGGTGACGCGGCCATGCTGCCGGGCGCGAGACGCCCGGTTTCCCCCGATTTTCTGCGGTTGGGCAACGGCATCATCACGGGCCAGGGAACAGGCTGACGCGCCTTCGCCGGAACTGGCGCGTCGCCCGAACGAGCGACGCTTTGCCCGGCGTTCAGCGCGCTGTTCTCGGCGATCTCGCGGGATCGTCCTTCTCCGCGTGGGGCATGATCGGCCTCCGCCATGGCGGGGCTGTCCGTCAGGTGCGCCGGGCGGCGCCCCGCATCCTTGCTGGAGAGCCGGTCCGCTGCGCTCCTTCCCCGCGTGCCGTGCCGGACGGATGGGGCGGGCGCCGCTACGCCGGACGGCCCCGCTTCGGCTCACTGCCCGGTCGGGCTGATCACCACCGCACTGCCGTCGGCCTTCACCTGGATGAGATGGTCGCTCCCGTTCACGCAGTGCGCGCGCCAGGTCGGCACGCCGCCCACCGGATCGATCTTCTCCACCTTGTCCACATCCTCGCAGCTCAGATTGGCGTCGCGGATCGCGCGCAGGAACACGCCCTGCTGGCTGGGTTCGTTGAGATTGCCGATGGCGGCGACATAATTGGTGGCGTTGGCGTCGTTGCCGGCCATGGCGTTGCCGGCGGCGTTCAGGGCGGCGGCATCATTGGCGGGCGCGGGCTGCTGCCCGCATGCGGCAAGCGCGAAGAGGACGGGAATGGTGAGGAACAGGCGCATCCTTCAATCTCCTTGTCTGCGCGCTCGATATAGCGGCCGAGGCATCCGATGGTATGACAGGGATCAAGAAAAAGGAAGGCGCCGGCGCGAAAATCGCGGGCGGGGCGCAGGCTCAGCCGCCCGATGAGGCGCGGCCTCGCGCGGGCGCGAGCCGGGTCCGCAGCCAGGCATCGACGACCGCCGTCGCGGGATAATCGGGATCGCCCAGCCGCCGGTTGATCTCCATATGGCCGCGCAGGCCCGTGCCCTCGAAGCTCTCGACCTGCACGGCCGTCCCCGCCGCGTGCAGCGCCTGCGCCAGTGCCTGTGCCTGCGCGATGCCGTCTGACCGCTGGACATGGAGGATGAGGAAGGCCGGCGCATTGGGCGCGGCCGCCTGAAGGGTCGGCGAGAGCATGCGCTGGCGGGCGGGATCGCTGCCGAAGGCCTGCTCATAGGTGGGGCCCATGAGGCGCGGGCCGCCCTCGAGCTGCGCGGGCACGTCATAGGCGGCGCCGTCGATCGCCACCACGCCGGCCAGGCTGTCCTCGTCCAGCCCGGTGGCGCGCAGGTAGCGCGGGTCGGTGCCGACCAGCGCCACGAGATGCGCGCCCGCGCTATGGCCCATGAGGATGATCCGCGCGGGGTCGATGCCCAGGTCTCCCGCATGGGCCCGCACCCAGGCGAGCGCGCGCGCCACGTCCGCCGCCTGGTCCTCCACGCGCGCCTCCGGCACGAGCCGGTAATCGATCGAGGCGAGCGCATAGCCCTCGCCCGTGAAATGCGCGACCTTGGCCTTGCCGGTGGCATTGTCCTTGTCGCCGCGCTTCCAACCGCCGCCATGGACGAACAGGATCAGCGGCGCGGGCCCGCCCCGCGCGCCCGCGCGGGCCGGTCCCCAGAAGGACAAGGTATGGAGCGGATCGCTGCCATAGGCTATCTCGCGTCCGTCAGTCGTCCGGTCGCCGGCGAGACGCCCGGCCATGCTTGCCCCCGCGCGAACGCCCGCTGTGCCCGAGACGGCGGCGGCAACCAGCACGGAAAACCCGGCAACACCAAGAAATGTCCTTCGAATCATGTCCATTCTCTCCGATGGATGATTGCGCTTCATGGCGCGGCCGGGCTTGAAGAGGCATGAACGGAAACGGGCTTGCCCTTATCCCCCGTGTCTCCCTTGTCCCCTGAACGAGCCGTTCCGGGCTCCCGCAAAATGCAGGCGCGGATCGGCGCTGTCCGGGGCGAAAGCGCTCAGGCCCGCCGGCCTGCCGCCGCATAGTCCATAGCCCGCAGGTCGGCGAGCAGGTCCGGGCCGGTCGGGGTCCAGCCCAGCATCGCGCGTGTCCGCGCGCTCGAAGCTGTGAGGTCGGCGGCCGCGAACATGGCGAACCAGCCGAAATGATCCGCGGCCTGCTCGGGAGCGAGCGCCACGACAGGCAGGCCCAGCCCTTCGCCCACGGCCCGCGCGATGTCGCGGGCGGCCACGCCTTCCTCCGCGACGGCATGATAGCGCGCGCCCGCCTCGGCCCGTTCGATCGCGAGCGCATAGAGCCGGGCGACGTCCGTCACATGCGCCGCCGCCCAGCGATTGAGGCCTTCGCCCACATAGGCGACGCGGCCCTTGTCCCGCGCCAGGTCGATCGCGAGCGAGACCAGGCCCTGCCGCCGCGTGTCGTGGACCTGCGGCAGGCGCATGACGGACAGGTTGACGCCCGCGTCCAGCAGCTTCTGTCCGGCCAGCTCCGAGGCGACGCGCGGATTGGGATGATGCGGGTTGAACACCGCCTCGGTGGCGGGCCGTCCGTCCCCCGCATCGCCCATGCCCACGCCGGAGGTGATGAGCAGCGGCCGGTCCGACCCCCGGAGCGCCTCGCCGAGCGCCTCGATTGCCTGGCGATCCGTCTCGCAATTGGCCGCGAACCGGGAGAAATCATGGTCGAAGGCGGTGTGGATGACGGCGTCCGCCCGCGCGGCGCCCGCACGCAGGCTGTCGAGGTCGGCCAATGTGCCGCGATGCGCCTTCGCCCCGGCGGCCGCGAGCGCGTGGGCGCCGGTGTCGGATCGGGCGAGGCCGGTCACGTCATGGCCGCGGGCGCGCAGTTCGGGGATGATGTGGGACCCGATGAAGCCGGTGGCGCCGGTGAGGAAGATGCGCATGGAACAGTCTCCGCCATTGATCGTCGCGCCGCCTTTAAGCCCGCCTGATTTCCTGTTAAATGAGTGTCTTCATCATGGTATAATGACTGACAGGATCGGCATGCCCCCCTCTCGCCAGCCCGCCGGTCCCGGCAATGCCCTCGGCACTTTCCTGCGCGATCGGCGCATGCGGCTGGACCCCGCGACATTCGGCTTCCCCGCCGGTCGCCGCCGCACGCCCGGCCTGCGGCGCGAGGAGGTCGCCCAGCGCGCGAACATCAGCCCCACCTGGTACACCTGGCTGGAGCAGGGGCGGGGCGGCGCGCCCTCGGCGGACGTGCTGGACCGCATCGCCAGGGGCATGATGCTCACCGAGCCCGAGCGGGATCATCTGCATATCCTCGCCTTCGGCCATCCGCCGGAAGTGCGCTACCGGGCACCCGAGGCGATCACGCCCCGGTTGCAGCGGGTGCTCGACGCGCTCGATCCCAGCCCGGCCATGATCCGCACGGCGACATGGGACGTGCTGGCATGGAATGCCGCGTCGGCGGCGATCCTGACCGACTATGCCCGTCTCCCGCGCGAGCGGCGCAACATCCTGCGGCTCATGTTCTCGGACGAGCGGGTGCAGGCGGCGCAGGAGGACTGGCTGGCCGTGGCGCGCTATGTGGTCGGCATGTTCCGCGCGGACGCCGCGCGGGCCGGCGCGGGCGTGGAGATCGCCCAGCTCGTCGACGAGCTGTGCCGCGCCAGTCCCGTCTTCCGGCGATTATGGCATGACAATGAGGTGGTCGGTCCCGGCGAGGGCGTGAAGCGCCTGCACCATCCCGTCGCCGGGCTCATCGAGCTGGAATTCTCGACGTTCGCGGTCGAGGGACGATCGGACCTCATCATGATGGTCTACAATCCCGCGACGGCGGAAACGAAAGCGCGCCTGCGGGCGCTGGCGCGGGGAGGCGCCACGCCGGCCGCATGAGCGGGTGCGCCGGTGCGTTCCGGCCGTCCTGCACGCGGCGCCGATCCCCCTCATGCCGCCCGGGCCCGGATCATCCCGTCAGCCTTGACTCAGGGCCCCGCCCTTGGCTAGGGGCGCGCCCGGACCGGACGCCGGCGCGTCCGCTTGAGATCCAATCCGGCCACCGAGTCCTGTCGAAGGGTGGTCGCGATCCGCCCGGCAGGCGGAGACCTGTATCCATGGCAAATGTGACCGTGATCGGCGCCCAGTGGGGCGATGAAGGCAAGGGCAAGATCGTCGACTGGCTGGCGAGCCGCGCGGACTGCGTGGTGCGCTTCCAGGGCGGCCACAATGCGGGCCATACGCTCGTCGTGGGCGAGCAGGTCTACAAGATCAGCCTCGTGCCCTCCGGCATCGTCACCGGCACGCTCTCCATCATCGGCAATGGCGTGGTGCTCGATCCCTGGGCGCTGAAGGCCGAGATCGGGAAGCTGGAAGGACAGGGCGTCAAGGTCGACCGCTCCAACTTCGCGGTGGCGGACAATTGCCCGCTCATCCTGCCGTTCCACCGCGATCTCGACGCGCTGCGCGAGAGCGCGGCCGGCAAGGGCAAGATCGGCACCACCGGGCGCGGCATCGGCCCGGCCTATGAGGACAAGGTGGGCCGCCGCGCCATCCGCGTGTGCGATCTTGCGCATCTGGACGATCTCGATCCCCAGCTCGACCGGCTCTGCGCCCATCATGATGCCCTGCGCGCGGGCTTCGGCGAGCCGCCGATCGACCGGGCGGCGCTGGTCGCGGAGCTGCGCGAGATCGCGCCGTTCGTCCTCCAGTATGCCGAGCCGGTCTGGAAGCGCCTGCGCGATGTGCGCAAGGCCGGGCGGCGCATCCTGTTCGAAGGCGCGCAGGGGGTGCTGCTCGATGTCGATCACGGCACCTATCCGTTCGTGACCTCGTCGAACACGGTGAGCGGCACGGTCGCGGCGGGCTCGGGCATGGGGCCGAGCGCGGCGGGCTTCGTGCTCGGCATCGTCAAGGCCTATACGACGCGGGTCGGGTCCGGGCCTTTCCCGACCGAGCTGACCGACGAGACCGGCGAGCGGCTGGGCACGCGCGGCCACGAGTTCGGCACGGTGACGGCCCGCAAGCGGCGCTGCGGCTGGTTCGACGCGGTGCTGGTGCGCCAGACCTGCGCGCTCTCCGGCGTCACCGGCATCGCCCTCACCAAGATCGACGTGCTGGACGGCTTCGAGACGATC